>WBZM01001317.1_pt1 | contig 25207 bp, 22 predicted proteins | sample 5204271 | NCBI WGS metagenome assembly WBZM01 (sample SAMN12344346, study PRJNA552823) | activated sludge metagenome | biome: Activated sludge suspended growth; feature: Nitrification reactor; material: Wastewater; isolation source: activated sludge from nitrification reactor of wastewater... | reverse complement strand
GGCGCGTCGACGGCCGGCGGTGCACCGATCGCGTCGGCGAGCTGCTCGAGCGCCGCCACCACGTCGAGGCCGGCCGACGGTGCTGCGAGCTCGTGCACCTCGCACGTGGACGGCACGAGATCGCTCGCCTTGCCCGGGTAGGCGAAGAACGACACCGGCGATGTGGCGTCGGCGAGGATCAGGTGCTGGTAGGGCTGCAGCTGCATCACCGCGAAGTCGCCCAGGTACGACAGCCGGGTCGGCTCGTGCAGCCCGGCGCCGCGCTCGATCCGAGTGGGGAACGTCTCGGCCATCAGCTTCACACCGGCCGCGTCGGCCAGCCGGCCGGCAGCGCGCAACCCCCGCTCCCCCAGCGCCACACCGCCGAGGAACAGCGCCGTCGGTTCGCCCGAGCGGATCACCCGGGCGAGCCGCTCGATCACGTCCGGATCGACCGCCGCCCGCGCCTTCGGCACGGTGAGCTCGCCGTCGACCCCGCCGTCGGTCCACGACACGTCGGCCGGCAGGATCAGCGTCGCCACCTGCGGTGGCGGCCCCATCGACGCAGCCACGGCCGCGGCGGCGTCACGGCCGAGATCGACCGTCGACGTCGAGCGGTGCACCCAGCCGGGCGACACGTTGCGCGCCACCGTCTCGATGTCGCTCGTGAGCGGCGCGTCGTACTGCAGATGGTGCAGGGCGTGGTCGCCGACGATCACCACCACCGGCACGCGCGCCTTGCGCGCGTTGTGCAGGTTGGCGAGCCCGTTGCCGAGGCCCGGCCCGAGGTGCAGCAGCACCGCGGCGGGCGTGCCGCGCATGCGCGCGTAGCCGTCGGCGGCACCGGTGGCCACCCCCTCGAACAGCGCGAGCACGCCGCGCATGTCGGGCACGTCGTCGAGCGCGGCGACGAAGTGCATCTCCGACGTGCCGGGGTTCATGAAGCAGGTGTCGACGCCGGCGGCGACGAGGGTGCGGATGAGCGAACGAGCACCGTTCACGAGGTGGCCTCCAGATCGAAGATGGTGCCGGGGTTGAGGACCCCGGCCGGATCGAACGCCTGCTTGATGCGGCGCAGGAGGGCCAGCTTGGCAGGGTCCTCGAGCTCGGCGAAGTACGGCTTCTTGGCGGTGCCGATGCCGTGTTCGCCCGACATCGCGCCGCCCAGTTCGAGTCCGGCCCGCAGCAGGTCGCGCACGACCTCCTTGCGCACCGCCGAGTCGCCCTGGAACACGGCCAGGTGCACGTTGCCGTCGCCGGCGTGGCCGCAGCCGGCGATCCACGACGCGGTGCGCTCGCCGATGACGCGCACGGCCTCCATGTACGCCGGCATCGCACCGCGGGGCACGCACACGTCGACGATGTCGTTCGCACCGTTGGCCTTGGCCAGCCAGAACGCCTTCTCCCGAGCCTCGACCAGCTGCGCCGCCGAACCCGCGGGCAGCACGTACACGTCGATCGCCCCGAGTCCGACGAGCAGCTCACCGACGTTCGCGATGTCGTCGTCCAGGCGCTCGTCCGAGGTCGACTCGAGCTGCACGAGCAGGTAGGCGAGTGCGGTGTCGCGCACTTCGTCCGGGATGCCGAGTTCGACCTGATACGTCTGGCGGATCGCCGCCATCGTCAACAGGTCGATGTACTCGAGGATCGTCGGCGTGAGGCCCGACGCCAGCACTCGCGGCACCGCCGCCGACACCTCGTCGAGCGTGGTGAACGGCACGAGCACGGTGGCCGCACGCGGCAGGCGCGGCACCAGTTTGAGCGTCACCTCGGTGACCAGTGCGAGCGTGCCCTCCGAGCCGATCACCAGCTGGGTGAGGTCGTAGCCGGACGACGACTTCACCGTGCGGCCGCCGGTGCGCATCACCTCGCCGGTGGGCAGCACGATCTCGAGGCCGAGCACGTGGTGCCGGGTCACGCCGTGCTTGACGGCCTGCATGCCGCCGGCATTGGTGTTGACGTTGCCGCCGAGCGAGGCGCTGTACTCGCCGGGCCGCACGGGGTACGACACACCGAGCGGCGCGAGCTCCGCGTCGAGTTGTTCGAGCGTGACGCCGGGCTGCACGACGGCCACGCCACCGGGGGCGTCGATCTCGACGATCCGGTTCATCCGCTCGAACGAGACGACCACGCCACCGGCGACGGGCGTGCACGCGCCCGACAGACCGGACCCGCTTCCCCGCGCCGTGACCGCGATGCGATGCTCGGTGCAACAGCGCAGGATCGCGGCGACCTCGTCGGTGGTGCGTGGTCGCAGCACGGCCGCCGGCGCGACGGGCGTGGCGCCGAGCGCCTCGTCGTGCCCGTAGTCGTCGCCGGCCTCGTCCCCCGGTGCCACCACGTCCGCACCGACGACGGCCCGCAGGAGTTCGATCACATCGCTCACGGCCGGATGCTACGGCGGCGAGACCGACGACGATCACGCCGCTTCCACAATCTGCCGTAAAGACCATGATTTTCATTGCATGTTCTCGGCGGCATTGGTACAGTCGTGGGCGAAGGGGAGTATCCATCCCGGAACCGCCGTCACCACGGACCGCACCACGGTCCCGGCGGTCCAGCTCGGATCCCGAGCGGAGAGACCTTCGAACCGACCCACACGTCGTTCGAGAGGCCCGCCCGTGTCCATCCCCACCCCACTCCCCCGCACCCGCCGTGACGCCGTCACCGGGTACGTCCGCCGCACGAGCATCTTCGTCGCCGGCGCCACCGTGACCGCCGCCGGCGTCGCGATGGTCGTACTGCCCGGGCCGGGTGTGCTCGTGGTGTTCCTCGGTCTGATGATCCTCGCCACCGAGTTCGCCTGGGCGGCCCGGGCGCTCGATCCCGTCCGCCTGCGAGCCAGAGACGCCACCGCCCAGTTGCGCGCCTCACGCCGTGCCCGACTCACCAGCACCGCCACGGCGACCGCGCTGATCACCATCGGCGTCGGCACGCTCGCGATCCTCGACCAGCACCGGATGCTCGGCGTCGCCGCGCTCACCGCCGGCCTCGGCACCCTCGCCGTGCTCACCCCCGCCGTCGAGCGGCTGCTCGCACGCGAGCTGCGGCCTCGCGGCACCGATCGTCCCTGACGCACACCCCGACTCCCCCACCACCCCACGGAGGTCACCATGAACCGCGCCCTGCTCGCCGAGCTGCAACAGCAGCGCTGCTACCCGAGCATCACGCTCCTGCTCGCCACCACATCGGGCGTCGCCCTGTCGGCCAGCCAACGCGACACCGCGACCGAGCTCGTCCGCGAGGTCGAGCGACGGCTCGCCGCCGATGCCGTCGACGAGGCCACCGCCACCGATCTCGTCGCACGCCTGCGACATCTGGTCGACGACGTCGCCGACGAGCCCGCCACCCACGGCCTCGCCGTGTTCGTCTCGCCCGAGTACTCGGCGACGGTGCGGCTCGGCCGCGCTGTCGACGCGCGCGTCGCCATCGACGACACCTTCGCCACCCGCGACCTGGTGGCCGACCTCAACCGCACCGCGCTGTACCGCGTGGTCACGATCAGCGAACGTGTGGTGCGCGTGTTCATCGGCGACCGTCAGCGCCTCGTCGAGCAGCGCGACGACGTCTGGCCGCTGCAGCGCGACGAGCACCACACCACCGTCACGTGGATGCGCGACCTCAACCAGCTGCTGCGTCGCGAGCACGCGTCGTACCCGTTGCCCACGGTGCTGGCCGGTGTGCAGCGTTCGGTGCGCGAGCTCGCGCCGCACCTCACGTCGATCGGGTTCGTCGCAGGCAACCACGACCGCTCGAGCGCGAGCCAGCTGCACCACCTGGCATGGCCGCTCGTCGTCGACTGGCTGCGCACCGACGAGACGAGGGCGCTGGCCCGGCTCGACCAGGCGCGCTCCACGAACCGGTACGCCGGCGGCATCCACGAGGTGTGGTCGCTCGCCAACGAGGGCCGCGTCGACACCATCGTGGTCGAGAACGGCTTCCGTTTGCCGGCACGGATCGGCGGGAACCACGAGCTGTTGCCGGCCGACGACCCCCACCACCCCGAGGTGAACGACGACATCGTCGACGACACGATCGAGAGCGTGCTGCTGAGCGGCGGCAATGCCGTGATCGTCAGCGATGGCGCGCTGGCAGACGTCGAGCGGGTGGCAGCGATCCTGCGGTACTGAGCGATGAGCGACGAGCAGCCATCGCCCGCACCGCAGGACGCGATCGGCAGGCCGGATCGACCAGGGCAGCCTGCGCGCCGCTGCGTCAGTCGGCGAACCAGTTGGCGTGGAAACCGATCGGCACCCGGGCAGCCATCTTCACGCGAGCGACGGGGTCGGCGGTCACGTCGCGGGCATCGAGGATCACCAGGTCGGTGGTCTCGGTCTCGCGGTCGCTGACGAAGCTGAGCAGCCAGCCGTCGTCCTCGGCGGTGCCGTCCGGGTCGGCCGCGAAGACGTGCTCGCCGCTCACCTCGCTGTCGCGGTACGAGTGCGCGCTCGTCGCTCCGGTCTCGAAGTCGTACTTCACGACACCCTCGAAGTCGAACGCGAAGTCCCAGCTGCGCTGCGGGCACGCGTAGCCGAAGCGGGTGCGATGTGCGGCCAGGTTGTCGTCGACGCGCGGGAACTCGCTCGCCAGGTCGCTGATCTGCTCGTCGGTGACCTTGCCGGTGGTGAGATCGATCGTCCATCGCCACGGCATCGGCTCGCGTGCCGCGCCCGGGTTCTCGAACTGGAAGCCGCCCGGCATGTCGGGCATGCGCGGTGCACGGATCTCGATCGTGTTGCCGTTCTCCCAGGCGTTGAAGAAGTGCACGACGTAGCAGTTGTCGATCTCGAACCATCGCACGTCGGTGCCCGACCCGCCGCGAGGGATGACGCCGAGTCGGGTGCCGTTGTCCGGCTGCCAGCTCATCGGGTCGTGGCCGTCGAGCATCTGGCGCAGGTCGAACACCGCCGGAGCGTCGAGGAAGATCGCGTAGTGCTCGGTGACGACGAAGTCGTGCATCATCACCGGCGCCGGGATCTCGATCTCGGTGCAGTTGACGAGCTCGCCGGCGGCGTTCACCTCGGAGTAGCGCAGGTACGGCGCCACGGGGCTGTAGCCGAAGAACAGCATGTCGCCGCTGACCGGGTCGACCTTCGGATGCGCCGTCATCGGGCCTTGCAGCCGGCCGCCGAAGTCGCACTCGCCGAGCGTGTTCAGGTCGCGGTCGAACTCGGTCGGGGGTGCCGCCTCGAGCAGGCTGAACATGCGGCCGGCGTGCCGGACCGTCGCCGTGTTGGCGGTGTTCTTCAGCATCCCGCCCTCTTCGATCACGTCGCTCGGCGGGAACTGGAAGTTGCTCATGCCGCCGTAACACGCGTGGCCGCGGGCACGCTCGGCCAACAAGCCCTTCGACTCGATCCAGCGGTTGCGATAGCGGGCCTTGCCGTCCTCGAAGTAGACGGCGTGCAACATGCCGTCGCCGTCGAACGGGTGGTAGGCGCCGAGTGGCGCGAACTGCGGATTCGGACCGGTGCGAACGAACATGCCGCGCAGGCCGGCGGGGATCTCGCCGATCACCTGCAGGTCGCGATCGTCGCGCTCGTCGGTCACCGGTGCCATCAGCCCCTGCAGGAACGGTGTCTGCCACGTGTCGGTCGCCGTCATGGCTGCCCCCCTACGGTCGGGATCGGTCCCCCATCGACCGGTCACGCCGAGCGTAGCCCTCACTAGCGTGGGGCCGTGACCCCGCGCGAGCTCGACGAACTGCGCCACCTGCGTCGGGCCCGCGACCTGATGGACCGCGAGTACGAGCGGCCGCTCGACGTGCCGACGATGGCCGAGGCGGCGCTGATGTCGCCGGCGCACTTCTCCCGCCGGTTTCGCGAGGTCTACGACGAGACCCCGTACAGCTACCTGATGACCCGACGGATCGAACGCGCCCAGCACCTGCTGCGCAGTGGCATGTCGGTGACCGACGCGTGCATGGCCGTGGGCTGCTCGTCGCTCGGCTCGTTCAGCTCGCGCTTCACCGAGGTCACCGGCACGACCCCGTCGCAGTACCGGGCGATGGACCACTCACATCTCGAGGTGGTGCCGCCGTGCATCGCCAGTCAGCACCTGCGCCCGCGACGATCCTGATCGAGCAGGAACGGAGAAGCACCCCGTCAGGGCCGTCCGTACAGTGCGACGCATGACGATCTCCGTGTCCACGATGTTCATCCCGGTCCACGACCCCGAGGCCGCGCTCGGCTTCTACCGCGACGCCCTCGGCCTCGAGGTGCGCAACGACGTGTCGAGGGGCGAGTTCCGCTGGATCACCGTCGGGGCGCCCGGCCAGTCGGTCGACATCGTGCTGTCGCAGCCGCACGGCGGCCGCTCGCAGGCCGACGGCGATGCGCTGCTCACCCTGGTGACGAAGGGGTCGCTGCAGGCAGCGATCTTCCGCGTGGACGACCTCGACGCCACCTTCGAGCGACTGCGCGAGTCCGGTGCAGAGGTGCTGCAGGAGCCGACGTCGCAACCGTGGGGTGCCCGAGACTGCGCGTTTCGCGACCCGTCCGGCAACCTGCTGCGCATCGCACAGGCCTGAGGTCGGGATCAGCGCAGCGGACCGTCCGCACCAGCGAGCACCCGGGCTTCGGCTCGCACCGCGACGAGCGAGGCCGGGTCGCTGAGCGTCGCACGGAGCACGAACGACGCGGCGGCGTCGGCGAGTCGGCGAGGATCGCCGAGCGCCTGTTCGAGATGCACCAGTCGGACCACCTCGAAGCCCAGTGCATTGAGCGCCGGATACAGGAAGTCGTGTCCGTCGGCGTAGAACTGACCCTGTTCGATGCCCGCCCTCACGATGCGGTTCAGGGTCCGCCGGAAACGCTGCAGCGCCGCCCGGGCGGACTCGAGGCCGAGCTCGGCGATCAGCTCTTCGCGCAACCCGCGCAGATCGAAGGGGATCTCCAGATACCACCGCGTCTGCCACTCGACGTAGCGGTACAGCTGGCACGCCGGCGACCCGCCCTCGCGGACCAGCGCCGCAGCCCGCTCGGCGGGGATCACCTGGTCGTACTCGAACAGTTCCTCCACGATCGCCGCCTTCGACGCGAAGTGGTTGAAGATCGAGGGCTGCTGGATGCCGACGGCCTCGGCGATGTCGCGGGTGGCCGCGCCGTGGTAGCCGCGGGCCGCCATCAGCCCGGCTGCGGCGTACAGGATTCGATCGCGCGTCGGCCATGTGGCCGGGTCGGTCGCCATGAGATGCGCCAGCCGGGCGAGGCGTGGATCGCTCCCCCACGGCTGCTGGCGTCCCGACATCAGCTCGACGCTACCGGCCCGAGGGCTCGCCGCCCGCTGTGTACGATCGCCACCTATCGGCCGATAGTCGAACAGGAGGCGCACGATGGCGAGCTACTGGTTCCGCAACGGGATCGTCCACACGATGGATCCCCGATCGCCCTGGGCCGAGTCGGTCGTGGTGCACGACGAGGTGATCGCGTTCGTCGGACGTGATGTCGACGCCCGGGCGCACCTGCGAACCGACACCGACGAGATCGACCTCGAGCGGGGGTTCCTCATGCCCGGCTTCATCGACGGACACGACCACCTCATCGGCGGCGCGATGGGCAAGATCGGCGTGTCGCTCGAAGGGCTGCACGGCAAGGACGCGGTGCTCGAACAGATCCGTCGCTTCGCCCAGGCCAACCCCGGCAGGGACGTGATCCGTGGTCACGGCTGGACCCAGTTCACCTTCGACGGTCTGCAACCCCACCGCACCTGGCTCGACACCGTCACCGATGTGCGGCCCGCCTTCCTGCACAGCTACGAGGTGCACGACGTGTGGGCCAACACGGCCGCCTTCCTCGCTGCCGGCATCGGGCCCGACACGCCCGACCCCAACCCACCGACCTCGTACTGGCCACGTGACCCCGATGGTTTCCCCGCCGGCACGTGCTGTGAGCCCGAGGCCTGGCTTCCGATCGCGATCGAGCTCGGCATGTTCAGCATGGAGTCGGTCCGCGAGGCGATGGCACTCACCATGGCGCCCGCGCCGTCCTGGGGGATCACGTCGTACTACGACGCGAGCACGCTGCTCACCTCTCGACGGCTCGTCGGCGACGCGTACGAGCACGTGATCGGGCTCGACCGTGCGGGCGAGCTCCCCGTGCGCATCGTCGGCTCACACCTCGTGCGCGACCCCGACACCGATCCCGCCCGAGCCGTCGACGTGCTCCGCGCGCTCCATCACGAGGTTCGCTCACCGAACGTCGAGATCACCACGATGAAGCTCTTCATGGACGGCGTCGGCCCGGCGCACACGGCGTCGATGCTCGAGCCCTACGCCGACCAGCCGCACACGGGCGGCTGGGTGCTCCCGCCCGCGTACGTGCAGCGCATCGCCGAGGCCACGAACCTCGCCGGGTTCGACGTGCACATCCATGCGTGTGGCGATGCGGGGGTGCGCAGCGCGCTCGACGCGTTCGAACACGTCCGCGTCGCGCACCCGCGGCTCGCGCCACGGAACACCGTCTGCCACCTCGAGTTCTGCCATCCCGACGACGTGCAGCGCTTCGCGCCGCTGGGGGTCACCGCCAACGTCACCCCGCTGTGGGGCACCGACTACCGGGGCGAGTTCCACGACGCGTATCCGGCGCTGGTGGGTGACGAACGCCTGCGCCGCGACTACTGCCCCTACGGCTCGGTGATGCGCACCGGCGCGAACGTCACCTTCGGAGCCGACTGCCCGGGCGTCGAGGTGCACGAGATCGCGCCGCTGATCCAGATCGAGGCCGCCGTCACCCGTCGACGGCCCGGTCGGCCCGACGACCGTCCGATGGGTGCTCACGAACAGGTGTCCGTCGCCGATGCCCTTCGCGCCTACACGGTGAACGGGGCCAAGGCGCTGCGTCTCGAACACGTGACCGGCTCGATCGAGGTCGGCAAACGCGCCGACCTGGTGCAGCTGGGCCGCAGCCCCTACGAGGTGCCGCACCACGAGATCCACGCGATCCCGGTGGTGCGCACGATGCTCGGCGGTCGACTCACCCATGGCTGACCCCTGGGCGTCCGTCCGGTCGGGTACCCTGCGATCGACCGCCACTTGACGTCAGTCTGCCCGCCTCGTCGGCGTGCCGCCTCTCGCTGAGCCGCACGAACGAGAGAGCACCATGGCCACGCCTGCATCCAAGAACGCCAAGCCCGTCAAGGGCGCCGAGCGACTGCCCGCCTACCTGCAGACCTCGTTGCCCGCCGAGTCCGGCCCCGTCGACCGGCTGGCGTTCGAGATCCTCGCCGGTCGTCGCGACCTGCTGCCGTCGGTGCAGCGCATCATCGACGCCGGCGGCGCCGGCGGTGTCGATGGCTCGAGCGAGCGGGCGCTCGAGTTGTTCCGCGACTCGCTCGGCGTGACGGGCGACCCCAACCGTGACCCTCGGGTCGCGATCGCCAACGCCGCCGCGGGCGGGTCGACCGGGGCCGCTGCCCGATGAGCCAGGCCGGCGCCAACAAGCGCGAGCGGGAACGCAACCGCCAGGCCAAGGCCGTGGCGAAGGCCGAGCGGCGCACGCTTCGTCGCGAGTCGAGCGATGCCACCGGCGACGCGGGTCCGGCGGTCGACCAGCAGACGGTGCTCGCCCAGCTCGCGGCGCTGCACGAGCAGTTCGACGCCGAGCAGATCGAGCTCGACGACTTCCTCGACCGCAAGGCCGAGCTGATGCAGCAGCTCGTCGTCCCCGACGCCTGACACCTCGCCAGGCTTCGCGGCGACGAGTGCTCACTCGCTGGCGATCGCCGCCAACACCTCGAGCCGTGCCGCGCGGCGCGCCGGGCGTGCCGCGGCGATCACGCCACACAGGATCCCGACCAGCAGGACGAAGCCGAGCGTGCCGATGGGGAGCGTGAACTCCTCGAACCCCTGGTCGCGCAGCGCCACCACCACGGCATAGCCGAGGGCGCTCCCGACGACGATGCCCTGCACGGCACCGAGCAGCGCCGTGATCACCGACTCCCAACGGATCATCGACCGCACCTGGCCCCGCGTGGCGCCCACGGCCCGCAGCAGCCCCAGCTCCCTCGTCCGCTCGTACACCGACAGGCTCAGCGTGTTCGAGATCCCGAACACGGCGATCACGACGGCGAGTGCGAGCAGGCCGTAGATCAGGTTCACGAGCGTGTCGATCGAGGCCGCCTGCGCGTCGATGTACCCCTCGCGGCTCTGCAACTCGGCCATCGGGTAGGGAACGAGCGCAGCGTCGAGCGCCGCCTCGACCTCCGTGGCCGACGCACCGTCGTCGAGGCGCAGGAAGATGCTGAAGACGAACATGTCCGCTCCTGTCGACGCGTACAGCGACGACGAGATCGAGAACGGCCCGGCGAGCTCCTCCTTGTCGTACACGCCCTGCACGGTCAGCGTGTGCGTGCTGCCGTCGAGGAACTGCGCGGTGACGGTGTCGCCCACACCCAGACCGGTCGATGCCGACCGGTCCGCCGACAGCAGGATGCCGGTGTCGTCGAGCGCCTCGATCGAGCCGGCGACCAGCCCGAGGTCGAACACCCTCCCGACGACGTGCGGGTCGATGACCGTCACCGTCTGGTCGGTCCCGTCGATCCGGGCGCCGCCGATCTGGATGCCGGCAGCGGCGGCGACACCGTCGATGCGGCCGAGCTCGTCCGACAGGGTGCTCGGCAGACCGCCGAAGCCGAACGTCTTCGTCGCGACCACGTAGTCGCCCGTGAACTGCTCGCCGATGATCGACCGGATCGACGACTTGATCGACGCTGCGAACACGGTGATCGTCGACACGAGCGCGACGCCGACGACGAGCGCCGCAGCGGTGCGTGCGGTCCGCTTCGGGTTGCGCATCGCGTTCTGGCGGGCCAGTGCGCCTGCCATCCCGCGGGCACGCTCGACCGGTGCGCCAAGCACGCTCGCCACCGGTCGGGCGATGAGCGGCCCGAGGACGAAGATGCCGACGAACAGCAGGGCCGTGCCGATGCCCAGCACGGCGAGCTCGCCGGCGAGACCGACCATGATCGACGCGATCCCGACGGCCAGCACGATCAGCCCCCACACCAGTCGGCCGGTCGAGAACGCCTTCGGTTCGACCGCGACGTCCCTCATCGCCGCGATCGGCGGCACCTTCGCACCGCGACGAGCGGGCAGCACCGCGGCGGCCACGGTGATCACCGTGCCCACGACGAACGAGACGATCATCGTGCGGGGCAGCAGCACCAGGCCGCCGGTCGGGATCTCGATGCCGAGCGCGTCGAGCATCCCCTTCAGCAGTCGGGCCATGCCGAAACCGGCGACGAAGCCGAGCGCCGAGCCGACCACGCCCATCACGAGTGCCTCACCCAGCAGCGCGGACTCGACCTGGCGCTCACTCGCACCGATCGCCCGCAGCAGCGCGTTCTCACGCTTGCGTTGCGCCACCACGATCGAGAACGTGTTGTAGATAATGAACGACCCGACGAACAGCGCGATGAACGCGAACACCAGGAGCAGGGTGTCGAGGAAGCTCAGTGCGTCCTCGATGAGGTTGCTCGACTCCTCGGCGATCTCCTGACCCGTCCGCACCTCCGTGCCGGCGGGCAGCACGTGCGAGATCGCCGCCACCAGCGCGGCGGGATCGGCCGAGCCGTCGCCGCGCACGTCGATGCTGTCGAGCATGCCGGGCTGACCGACGAACGCCTGGGCGGTCGCGAGGTCGAACAGCGCCACGCGCGATCCACCCGGCGAGTCGGCCGACCCGAAGCGGACGACACCCACGACGGCGAACGTGCGCGGCCCCTGCTGGCTGACGACCGTGACCGGGTCACCGAGCGCGAAGTCGCCCTGTTCGAACGACCCCCGGTCCATCGCCATCTCCGAGCCGTCGACCGGCACGCGACCTTCGACGAAGGTCCATGCCGACGCTTCGGAGTCGCTCACGTCCATCCCGAAGTTCGGCGAGCCCTGGTCGACGCCGAGTGGATCGCCGTCCTTCGACAGGATGCGGGCATAGCCGGACGCGGAGCCACGCGCCTCGGCCACACCGGGGACGTCGGCGACGGTGCCGACCAGGGTGTCGGGGATGCGGCCGCGCGTGGTGCCGACCTGGGTCTCGAGCTCCTCGCTCGACCGCACGACGGCGTCGATGTCGGCGTAGACCGAGGCGAACAGGTCGTCGAACGACTGCTCGATCGAGTCGGTGAACACGAACGTGCCGGCGAGGAACGCGATGCCCAGCACGATCGACAGCACGGTCGAGACCATGCGCCGCTTGTGGCTGAGGATGTTGCGGATGGTGAGTCGGAACACGATGGATCACCCGCCGAGGCCCTTCATCCGGTCGAGGATCCCGTCGACGGTCGGCGAGTCGAGCTGGTCGACGATCCGCCCGTCCGCCAGGAACACCACGGAGTCGGCCGAGCAGGCGGCCACCGGGTCGTGGGTCACCATCACGATCGTCTGACCGAACTGCTCCACCGCGGTGCGCATGAACGAGAGGATCTCGGCACCCGCGCGGCTGTCGAGGTTGCCCGTCGGTTCGTCGGCGAAGACGATGTCGGGACGGCCGACCAGTGCCCGAGCGACGGCCACGCGCTGCTGCTGACCGCCGGAGAGCTCGGACGGACGATGCGTCAGACGGTTGCGCAGCCCCACCGCGTCGACCACCGCGTCGACGAGCGACCGGTCGGTCGTGCGTCCGGCCAGGCCGGCCGGGAGCGTGATGTTCTCGAGCGCGTTCAACGTCGGGATCAGGTTGAACGCCTGGAACACGAAGCCGATGCGGTCGCGCCGCACCTTGGTGCGCTCCTTCTCGCTCAACTCGCCGAGTTCGACCTCGCCGATGAACACCGAGCCCGAGCTGAGCTCGTCGAGGCCTGCGACGCAGTGCATCAAGGTCGACTTGCCCGAGCCGGAGGGGCCCATGATCACGGTCCACTTCCGCTTCGGGAACCCGACGGTGACGCCGTCGAGCGCCCGGACCTCGTTCTCCCCCGCGCCGTACACCTTGACCGCGTCCCGGGTCCCGGCGGCCAACTCCGACCTGGCGATCGAGCCGACGCCCAGCGTGTCCACGAGCACCTCCACGGCGCCAGGGACCAGACCTCCCCGGCCAGCCGGCACTCGATGCTCGTCCCACGTACGGACGGCCGCCAGGGACCTTCGGCTCGTCAATCCTCGCGCCGCGCGCCGGCGGCCGCAGGGGCCGCGCCGCCGTCGGGCCGGCCGAGCACGAACCGTGCGACCCGGTCGACCGCGTCCGCGACCTCGGGCGTCATCGGCGCGCCGTGCTCGAACGACGCGGCCTCGACACCGATCAGCGTCACGTCACGCGGTCGGGTGCCGAGCGCCGTCGCCAGTGCGATGGCCTCCACCACCCCGAGTTCGTGGGACGACGTCGGACGTCGGACCGGCAGCCGGTCGGGATCGAGCACGTGCATCGTGCCCGGGGCCGCTCCCGTCACGACGGCGTCGACGACCACGACCGTGTCGTGCGGCCGCCATCGCACCGCCAACGAACTCACGTCCGACTCGACCACCCAAACGTCGACGGTGTCGTCGAGCGCGCGCACCCGGTCGCACACGGCCGGTCCGATCGCATCGTCACCACGATCGCGGTTCCCGACGCCCACGACGATCCGACGCCCGGCACCCGCCGCCGCGGTCACGCCTCCTCCACCTCGACCCGCAGGAAGTGCGTCGAGCACGAGATGCACGGGTCGTAGTTGCGCACGGCGTGCTCGCACCGCGCCCGCAACTCGTCCACCGGCTCGCCGGTGGCGAGCCACCGGTCGACCACTCGGCGCACGTCAGCCTCGATCGTCGGCAGGTTCTGGGCGGTGGGCGGCACGATGCGGGCGTCGACGATCGTGCCGTCGGCGTCGGTGCGGTAGCGGTGGTACAGGATCCCGCGCGGTGCCTCGGTGCATCCGCATCCCTCCCCCGCTCGCGGCACCACGTCGACGGCGGCGACCTCCGGCTCGACGTAGCCGTCGATGATCCGGCGCGCCTCGTCCACTGCGTACACCACCTCGAGCGCCCGCACGACGACGCTGCGGAACGGGTTCCGCTCGACCGCCGCCACACCGACGTCGGCTGCGAGCTCGCGCACGCGAGCCGGGAGGAGGTCGTGGTCGTTCGCCCACCTCGCGAGCGGACCCACGTGGTACGGGCGGGGCGCTCCGGGCCGGTCGACGAGGTGCGAGTGCAGTGCCGTCGAATGAGCGACCTGCACCTCACGCGACACGACCTCGAAGTCCTCGACGTCGATGTCGAGCCCGCGGTTCGACACGATCCGGCCCTCGTTGAACGGGTACTCGCCCGGGTGGCGCAGGGAGACGAACTCGTAGTCGTGCTGCAGGTCCGGGAAGTCGAAGCCCGCCGTCCACCGCACGAGCTCCTCCGCGAACGCCGCCGCGTCGTCGAGCGCCGGTCGCAGCGCCCGGAGCCGATCGGCCGACGGCGCCCGCCAGAACCCGCCGAGCTTCGGGTTGATCGGATGGATCGGCCGACCGCCGACGATCTCGACCAACTCGTTGCCGATGCGCTTCAGCTCGAGCACCCGTCGGACGAGCTCGGGGTCCTGCTGCGCGATCGCGATGCCCGACGGCAGCCCGAGGAAGTCGGGCGCGTGCAGGAACGCGACGTGCAGGACGTGGCTCTCGATCCACTCGCCGCAGTACAGCAACCGGCGCAGTTCGCGGATCGTGGCCGGCACCTCGACCCCGGCGATCGACTCGAGTGCGTGTGTCGCGCTCATCTGGTAGGCGACCGGGCAGATGCCGCAGATGCGCGCCGTCAGGTCGACCGGTTCCCCGAAGCCCCGGCCGCGGAGGAAGCCCTCGAAGAACCGCGGCGGCTCGTAGATCTGCAGCCGGAGGTCGGTGACCGTGCCACCGCGGAGCACCACGTGGAGCGCCCCCTCGCCCTCGACACGCGCCAGGATCGGCACGTGCACCTCCGCGCGCCCGCCCGTCGAACTGTCAGCCGGGGTGGACATCGCGCAGCACCTCCTCGCGCAGCTCGTGCGCCCAGACGTTGATCCCCGCGACCAGCCGGTGCACGTCGCGGTCGGACATCCCGTCGCGACGCAGCTGACCGGTGAGCGACGCGACGTTGGGCGACTCCATCGGACCGAAGCAGCCGTAGCACCCGCGATGGAACGCCGGGCACAACGCGCCGCAGCCCGCCTGCGTGATCGGCCCGAGGCACGGCGTGCCGTGCGCCACCATCACGCACATGCGGACGTGTGCCTTGCACTCGGTGCAGACACTGGTCGTCGCGATGCGCGGCGGGCGCCCGTTCACGAGCGCGTTGACGACCTCGACGAGTTGACCTCGATCGATCGGACAGCCGCGCAGCTCGGCATCGACCGGCACGTGATGGGCGATCGGCGTGGACGTCGGCAGCACCGACAGCAGCTCGGGCGACGGATACACCGCCGCAGCGAGGTCACCCACGTCGGCGAGGTTGCGCAGCGCCTGGATCCCACCGGCGGTCGCGCAGGCGCCGATCGTGACGAGCAGCCCCGACTGCTCGCGGATCTCCTGGATCCGCTCGGCGTCGTGTGGTGTGGTGATCGATCCCTCGACGAGCGACACGTCGTACGGTCCCGGTTCCATCGCGCTCGAGGCCTCGGGGAACATCGCCAGGTCGACCGCTCCCGCGACGGCGAGCAGCTCGCGCTCGCAGTCGAGCAGGCTCAGCTGACACCCGTCGCACGACGCGAACTTCCACACCGCGACGCGTGGGCGCCGTGTCGGCCGGACGGTGACGGGGAAGGCAGGTGCGTCGCGCACGTCACAGCTCCTTGATCCGATGGGAACGACCGATCGCCGCATACGACGCGACCGGGCCGTCGCGGCACACGATCATCGGGCCGAGCTGGCAGTGCCCGCACAGCCCGTTGCCGCACTTCATGTTGCGTTCCAGCGTGAGTTGCACCCGCTCGCCGTCGACGCCGAGACCGAGCAGCTGCCGGGCGACGTGGTGCATCATCTCGTCCGGCCCGCACACGAAGGCGGTGGTGGTCGGCCACGAGAGGTCGAGCGGTGCGACGAGGTCGGTGACGAGTCCGACGTGGCCGCGCCAGCCGGCCCCGCCGATGTCGACCGTCACGTGCACGCCCACCCCGAGCCCTCGCCAGCGGTCGTACTCACCGCCGTACAGCAGGCGGTCGGCGGTGCGAGCGCCCACGACCAGCTCGACCCGCCCGTAGCGGTCGCGACGGGCAGCGAGGCGGTGGACCAGGCTGCGCAACGGTGCGAGCCCGATCCCACCACCGATGACGATCGCGTCGCCACCCTCGGCCGCAGCCGACGGCCAGGCGTTGCCGAACGGGCCCCGCACGATCAGCTGGTCGCCGGGTGCGAGCGCGAGCAGCCCGTCCGTGATCGGCCCGACCCGACGGATCGTGTAGGCGTGGAAGCGGTGCTCGTCGGGGTCGGAGCTGATCGAGATCGGCGCCTCGCCGAGGCCGGGGAGGCCCACCATCGAGCACTGCGCCGGCTCGAACCGGGCGGGATCTCCGTGCACCGGGGCGACGTGCAGGGTGCGGACGTCGTCGAGCTCGTCGATCACGTCGAGCACGCGGTGCGGCACCGGGACCAGGAGCGGGTCGATGCTCATCGCGCACCTCCTGCCGGCGGATGCGCCGAGCTCGCGCCGAGCGCTGCCGCGTCGTCAGCGCCGTCGTTCGCCGTCTCGACCGCGGCCGTGAGCGCAGCCGCCTCCGCGGTGAGGTCGATACCGACGGGGCACCAGGTGATGCAGCGCCCACAGCCGACACAGCCGCTCGTGCCGAACTGATCCCACCAGGTGCCGAGTTTGTGGCTCATCCACTGGCGGTACCGCGACCGCACCGAGCTGCGCACCGGGTGGCCGGCGATCCGGCTGAACTGCAACGAGAAGCACGAGTCCCAGTGCCGGGTGCGGATCGCCTCGGCGCCGTCGAGCGTGGTGGTGTCGTGCACGTCGGTGCAGAAGCAGGTCGGGCACACCGCGGTGCAGTTGCCACACGCGAGACAGCGGTCGGCGACCTCGTCCCACACCGACAGCTCGGCGCCGTCGCGCAGGACGGCCCGGATGCCCTCGCGGTCGATCCGACGTCCTTGCACAGCGGCTGCGGCGGCGAGCTCGGCCTCGCACGCCTCGAGCTCCGGCGTCGTGGCCGCACGCGCACCCAGCGCCTCGATCAGCGCCGCTCCGGGCTCGCTGCACGCCCGCACGACGTAACGCACACCGCTGCCGTCGGGCCGCGCGAGCTCGGTCAGCACCAGGTCCGCCCCGTCGTCGGCGCACCTCGGGCCGGTCGACATCGACGCGCAGAAGCACGTCGACGCCGGGCGGGTGCAGTCGACGGCGACGACCAGCCGGTGCTCGCGACGCGCCGCAGCGGCCGGGTCGGGATGCGGGCCGTCGACGAGCACGTGCTCGAGCACCCGCATCGCCGCCACCTCGCAGGGCCGCGCGCCGAACCACGCCTGGGGCTCGGCGGCGGGCTCGGCCATCGCGACGTGGAAGCCCTCCGCGTCGTGGGTGATCGTCCACACCGGAGCCGTCGGCGGGTGCAGCACCGGCTTGCCGGTCTGCGGACCGACCGCCCAGCCGAACCGTGTGCGGTCGAGGCCGGTGTCGTCGCAGCTGAGGCGGTATCGACCCGGGGACTGCTCGTCGTGCACGCCGACGGGCAGGTCGTCGACGGACGAGATCGGCGCCCAGCCGATCACACCGTCGACCACCCGCGGTCCGATCACCGTGTGATCACGGGCGGCCAGGTCGAGCAGGCGCTGCAGACCCGCGAGGTCGAGGATCCGTGGCTCGATGCTCGATCCCGTGGTCCCTTCCATGCCTCGATCGTGTGCGCTCGGACACGACACCGACAGGGGCCTAGGTCATGGCGTCGCCCCAGCCCCCGGAGGACTCCGGCCGCGCCCGGCCGCGCCCGGCCGGCTCGACGACGCCGGCCGCGTCGCGGCGATCCTGCGCTGCCGACGGCGGGTGACCGACACCTGACCCGCGGGTGATCCAGGGCTCCCCCGACGGACGACCGACGGACGACCGATGGGGACCGACCGGGGTGCCGACGGGTGATCCGCCGGGTGCCCCTCGGGGATCAGCGGGTGAGCGGCTCGATGATCTCGTCGAGGCGGTGTGACGCCTCGAGCGGGTGCCGCAACGGCCGGTCGAGGAACACCTCGTACACGTTGTGGTTCCCCTGCCGGGTGCGGCGGACGTAGCCCGCCTCGACGAGGTCCTTCACGATCGTGTGCACCGCCCGCTCGCCGATGCCGACCCGGCGGGCCACCTCGGCCAGGCGGATCTCGTGGTCCTGCGCGAGACACACGAGCACGTGCGCGTGGTTGGTGAGGAAGGTCCACGACGGGACCGACGCCGGCGACTGCACCAGGTGCTTCACCCCGGCGATCGTACCGATGGACGGGCGGCGAACCCGGCCGACGGTTAGCCTGCGCGCGCCATGGCAGTCAGCGTCTTCGACCTCTTCAAGATCGGCATCGGGCCGTCGAGCAGCCACACGGTCGGGCCGATGCGCGCGGCGCGCCTGTTCGCGCTCCGCCTCGCACACGACGGCGAGCTCGAGTCGACGGCACGGATCGACGTGCAGCTCTACGGCTCGCTCGGGGCCACCGGCAAGGGCCACGGCAGCAACAAGGCCGTGCTCCTCGGCCTGGCAGGCCACGAGCCCGACACCGTCGACGTCGAGGCGATCCCCACGATGCTCGCCGACATCCGCAACCGGGGACGCCTCACGGTGCTCGGCCGGCACCCGATCGCGTTCGACGAGAAGGTCGACCTGCGGTTCCACCGTCACGAGACGCTCCCGTTCCACGCCAACGGCATGCGCTTCACCGCGTACGACCTCGACGGCCGCGAGCTCGCCGACCGCTGCTACTACAGCGTCGGCGGCGGCTTCGTGGTCAGCGACGAGGTCGCGGTCGACGGCTCGAGGCAGAAGGTGATCGCACCTGACGCCACCGTGCTCCCGCATCCGTTCCGCACGGGCGACGAGCTGCTCGAGCTCACCAGGGCCGAGGGGTGCAGCATCGCCGAGCTGATGCGGCGCAACGAACGGCACTGGCGCACCGACGACGAGATCGACGCAGGACTGATGAACATCTGGCGCGTGATGCAGGAGTGCGTCGAGCACGGCTGCCACACGGGCGGCACCCTGCCCGGCGGGTTCAAGGTTCGCCGCCGCGCCAAGGCGCTGCGCGAGGCACTCACCTCGCGCCCCGAGGAGGCCCTGCGCGACCCGCTCCAGGTGCTCGACTGGGTCAACCTCTACGCGCTCGCCGTCAACGAGGAGAACGCCGCCGGCGGGCGGGTGGTCACCGCACCCACCAACGGCGCGGCGGGCATCGTCCCCGCGGTGCTGCACTACTACGCCCGGTTCGTGCCCGGCGCCACCGATGCCGGCGTCGTCGACTTCCTGCTCACCGCCGCCGCGATCGGCATCCTCTACAAGGAGAACGCCAGCATCAGCGGCGCCGAGGTGGGCTGCCAGGGCGAGGTGGGCGTCGCCTGTTCGATGGCCGCCGCGGCACTGTGCGCCGTGATGGGCGGCACGCCCGACCAGGTCGAGAACGCGGCCGAGATCGGCATGGAGCACCACCTCGGTCTCACGTGCGACCCCGTCGGCGGGCTGGTGCAGATCCCCTGCATCGAGCGCAATGCGATCGCGTCGGTGAAGGCGATCAACGCCGCACGCATGGCCCTGCGCGGCGACGGCACCCACCACGTCAGCCTCGACCAGGTGATCAAGACGATGCGCGAGACCGGAGCCGACATGATGACGAAGTACAAGGAGACCGCCCGCGGCGGCCTCGCGGTCAACATCGTCGAGTGCTGACGTCAGTTCGCGGTCAGCTGCTCGGAACCCGAGCCGACAGCGCCAACAGGTTCCCCTCGGGATCCTCGAAGAAGGTCATCCACTCGGCATGGCCGGGCTCGCCGAAGATGCCCGTCGGATCGTCGAAGATCCGGTGCGGTTCGTCGACGAAGTGCACCCCACGCGACTCGAGCAGCGCCCGCCGGGACGCGAGGTCGTCGACGGCGAGGTAGAGCACCGAGTTGCCCGTGAGCGCACCCTCGGGGGTCGAGACGAGCAGCCGCACGCCGTCGAGGTCGAAGAACGCGAGCGATCCGAAGCGGGCGATCAACGTGAGGTCGAGGACGTCACGGTAGAACTCGACCGCGCGGTCGACGTCCAGCACGTGCAGCGAGATCTGACGGAGGCGGCCGGTCATCACCCCATCTTGGTCGCACGACAGCGGCGTGTCGATGTGGCTCGTCGACCCTGCCCAGCGACCTTCGGCCCTCCTCACGGCCGGTCGGACGTGCCTCCATGGAGGTGCTGGCGTCGTCCCCGGGAACGACCGGGTGCCCACCCGGGACCGGTGACGTCACCGGCACGGAGGTCCACCATGCACGCGCATCGGCTGCCGCCGGAACTGTTCCTCGCGGGCGCCGTCGCCGCCGTGGGCGCCGTCGATGCCGCGGTCGGGGCCGACCACGACCTGCTCGTGCTCTTCGTCGCCATCACCGCGCTCTGCCTCGTCGCGATCGCGCGGGCGGCGAGGACGGGAACCGGCCTCCGGCTCCGACCGGACATCGATCGCTGGTTGGCCCTGACCGCAGCCGAGCAGGGTGAGCGGCCGGCGGATCTCGCGGACCGGGCGATCGGCGCCTTCCGCGCCGGCCTGGTGCACGACCCGACCGATCTCGACACGTCGGAACGCACACCATGATCCGGTCGATCGGTGCGGATCGCGTCGCCGACGATCCCACGACGTCCCCGCACGACCCGCGCCGCTCCGACCAGGCGGTGGTACGCCTCGACGGCACGGGCGTCGCCGCACACCTCGTCGGCGGGAAGGCCGCAGCGCTCGACCGCCTCGTCGGCTGGTCGGTCCCCGTCCCGCCCACCGCCGTGGTCACGACCGCTGCGTATCGCCGCGTGACGGACACCCCGGCCGTGCACCACCTCCTCGAGCGGCTGGCGCTCGCGGACGCGTCGGACCCCGTCGAGGCCGACGAGATCGACCGGGTGTTCGTCGACGCCGGTCTCCCGGACGACGTGCTGCAGCCGGTCGTCGACATGGCGGCGGCCGTCGGAGGCGGCCGGACGATCGCGATCCGCTCGTCGGCCACGGCGGAGGACCTCACGGGCTCGTCGTTCGCCGGGCAGTACCGATCGGTGCTCGCCGTCGACCCCTCGTCGGCCGATGACGTCGAGCGCGCGGTGTTGTTGGTCTTCGCCTCGTTGCACCACGCGGCGGCCCGTGCCTACCGCGCCGCCCGAGGCATCGACGAGACCTCGATCGCGATGGCCGCGGTGATGATGCGGATGGTCGACGCCCAGCGCGCCGGCGTGGTGTTCACCCAGGATCCGACGACCGCCGTCCCGATCGTCCGGGTCGAGGTCGTCGACGGCCTCGGCGACGACCTGGTCTCGGGGCGCCGCACCCCGTCGGTGCGACAGCTGCCACGACCGACCGAGACCGGCGCCCTCGAGGTGTCGGAGATCGACGGCGACGTCGTGACGCCCGACGTGCTCGACGCGATCGAGCACGCGCTCGACATCGAACGCCGGGCCGGATCGCCGCAGGACGTCGAGTGGGCGTGGGACGGCACCGACGTCTGGATCGTGCAGGCGCGTCCGATCACCACGACCACCACGACCCGACGCCGGCCGGACGACGACCTGGTCCACGACGGGCACGACGACGGGCACGACGACGGGCACGACGACGGGCACGACGATGGGCACGACGACGAGTTCGACGACGATCCGGCGTCCCTGGCAGACACCGAGCTGACGACCGAGGGGATCGGGGAGATGCTGCCCGGGGTGCTGTCACCACTCGTGTGGGAGCTCGCGTCGTTCGTGGTGGAGGACGGGTTCCGCACGATGCTCGATCGGCTGGGCGCCGAGGTCGGCCCGGCCGCGCCGGCCCGATGGCTGCTCCGACGTGTGGACGGCCGCGCTGCGCTCGACGTGTCGCGGCTCGGGGTGATGATGGCCCGGATCCCGGGCGGCGAGGCGCGAGTCCGCGCCGCCTACGGCCTGGCGACCGACGGACCCGACGGACCCGACGGACCCGACGGACCCGGGGCGACGGCCCCTGGCGAGCCGCCCCGTCGCCGCCACGTCGTCGGCCACGCCCACCGGGCCGCGCTGGCGCGTCGCCAGGCGGCCTTCGACGCAGATGTCGCCGTGCACGCCATCGCCGAGATCGAGGCGCACCCCATCGACCCGGATCGCCACACGACGCCCGAGCTGCTCGCCCGTCGGACGGCACTGGTCGCGCTGGCCGCCCGGACGATGGCCGCCGAGCTCACGGTGTCCGCCGACGCCGGCGCCATCCACGACGCCGTGCGGTCGCTGCTCGCCCGCCACCTGCCGGCCGACGAGGCCGCGCGCTGGGCCGACCGGGTGTCGGTGCCCGACGCGGTGTCGCCGCCCTGGGAGCACGCATCGGCCGCGGTGATCGCCGGCCCGACCTGGCGCGAGCTGGGGCTCCGCCCGGCGCCGGCGTCCGAGCCCCGCGACCGGTCGCTCGTGTTCGACGAGCTCATCGCTGCGCTCGAGAACACGCCGCGCTGGCCGGACCCCGGGGTGCGCCGCCGGCTCTTCCGACGGCGGCTCGCGCACCTCGTCGGCGAGGTCGCCGCCCAACTCGGTCGCCGCGAACGGACGAAGGCGGCGATCCTGGCGATCGGGGGCGAGCTGCGACGGATCCATCTCGAGCTCGGCAGGCGGCTCGCCCACGTCGGGGTCCTGCCCGATCCGGGATGGGTCGACCTGCTCGTGACACGCGAGCTGCGATCGGCGCTCGCGACGCACGCCGTGCCGGGGACCATCGACCTCGCGTCGCGACGCGAGTGGATCCTGCGGCACAGCAGCGCCGCTGCGCTGCCCGCCGCCTGGCGGGGGGCGCCGTCGCGCGCCACGGCCGGCACGTCGTCGTCCCGGCTCGCGGGTCTCGCCGCGAGCGGCGGTCGTTTCACGGGGCGGGCCCGTCGGATCGACGGTCCCGGCGACACGATCGGGGCCGACGAGGTCCTCGTCGCGGCGGCGACCGACCCGTCGTGGACACCGGTGCTCGTCCGATGCGGCGCGATGGTGGTCGAGCACGGCGGGCCGCTGTCGCACGCAGCGATCCTCGCCCGCGAGTTCGGTCGGCCGGCGGTGTTCGACGTGCCCGGAGCCGTCGCGCGTCTCGATGGCCGGCTGGTTCGGGTCGACGGCGACGCGGGCACGGTCGAGGTGCTCGACGAGGGACCGGCCGGGCGGGCAGAGCCGCCCCGCCCGGTCGACGAGCCGGGAGCGAGACCATGACCTCGCGCCTCGCCGCCCGCGAGGACCGCCGCGACCTCGTCGACACCGACCGCTTGCACGTGTTCGTCCCGGCGATCATGAGCGTCGGCCTGCTGTTCTGGTTGGTCGGCGAGCTGCGCGACCTGGCACGGGCCTCGCTCGACTCGTCCCGTGACAAGCAGGCGCGCATCGCCGGGCACGCCGTCGCGCACGGCGTCGTCGGGGGCGACATCGCCGACCGCCCCGAGCAACGAGGACTCCGGTCGCGTCCCGTGTACGCCATCCTCGCCGTCACCCTCGTCGGCGGCGCGGTGTACGTGTGCGTCGGGTCGGTGGCGAACTATCTGCGCCCCGGCGGCTACGTCGGTGACATCGCCTGGCTGCTCGCGGTCGCGCTCGCGGTGTGCGGTATCGCCCTGGTGCTCGGCGTCGTGGCCGCGGCCACGTTCGTCCGGTGGCCGTCGCCGCCGCGGTGGGCCGAGCGCTGGCTCCGACGGTCGATGCTCACCACCCGTCCCGTCGATGCCTCCTCGCACCTCGAGCGTCCCTCGTGGCGACTCGGCGCCGCCGTCCTGGTCGCTGCCGCGATCGCCGGACTGTCGAGCCTCGCCGTCGGCGGATCGCCGCACCTGATCGAGGGGTTCGACGAGCGGCTCAGCAACTGGTTCGACGACGTCGAGTTGGGCTGGTGGGGCGCGGCGACCGACCTGGTGTTCGGCACCGGAGGGGTCGTGATGATCGCGATCGTCGTGTCGGTCGCCGCACTGCGATGTCGGGCGCTCACCACTGCCTACCTCGGTGCCACCGCGCTCGGAATGGCGGCCGGCACCTTGGTGCACGCCGTCGTCGTGCGCAGCCGCCCGCCCGCCGGAGCGCGTCTCGGCGACGACTCGTTCCCCAGCGGCCACGTGGTGCAGTCGATGGTGATGGCCGTGCTGCTCCCGCTGGCGGTGGCCACGCTCACGAACCGTCGTCGGGTGCACGTGCCGTTCCAGCTCGTGCTGGCCGTGCTGGCGATCGGTGACGCCGTCGACCGGGTGTCGAGCGGCGAGCACTGGCCCACCGACGTGATCGGTGGCGCTGCGCTGGGCCTGACGCTCGGTCTCGGCGGGAAGTGGATCGTCGAGGACCAGCGAGCGCACTCGCGGTGTCGCGGCTGCCCGTGGGCGATCGATGCCGATCGCGCCGGAGCCGACGCCCGACGTGACCACCTGCACCACGGCCACCCGGCTCACCCCGCGCGGTACGACCACCCACACGTGCCGCTCGGGCTGATCGAGCTCAGCCGGTCGGCGGGCTCGCTCGTCGGGCTGCTCGCCCGGGCGGCGTCGTTCCTGGCCGTGACGGGTCTGGTGATCGCCACCGTCGTCGTCGGTCTCCCGCAGAACGGCGAGGGCTACGTGTTCGGCGCCGAGATCGAGCGCCCCGCTCAACTCGCGCTCGCCGGGCTGCTCTCGATCGGCGCACTCGTCGCGCGGCGGTTGCCCGGCACCGGCGCGGTCGTCATGGCGGTCGCCGCGGCGTGCCTCGGCGTGTTCGCGGCGATCCAGTACCCGCCCGCGTACGCCACCGTCCTCACCGCGTTGCTCATGGTGCCGGCGTTCCTCACCTGGCTCGGGTGGCAGCACCGCCGTACCCCGCACGAACTGACGGCCGTCGCGGTGACGACCGCGCTGCTCGTCGGGGCGACGTGGACCGGTGCCCGCTCGGTCTACGACTCGTACTTCGGTCCCACGCACCCCGAGAGCGCCACGCCGGGTCTGCCGGTCGATGAGGTCCGATGGGTGCTGGCCGGCGCGATCTCGCCGGACTCGGTCACGGTGACCGCCCGTCTGCAGGATCCCGAGGCCACGGCGGTCCTGCGGGTGACGAGCGGTCCGGACGACCCGGGATCCCTCTCCGATCCCGCGACGACCGACGAGTACGGCGTCGTCCGCATGCACGTCGAGGGTCTCGCCGCGAACACCCGG
>WBZM01001316.1_pt1 | contig 25208 bp, 18 predicted proteins | sample 5204271 | NCBI WGS metagenome assembly WBZM01 (sample SAMN12344346, study PRJNA552823) | activated sludge metagenome | biome: Activated sludge suspended growth; feature: Nitrification reactor; material: Wastewater; isolation source: activated sludge from nitrification reactor of wastewater... | reverse complement strand
CGCACAGGCGCCGGTGCCGCAGGCCAGCGTCTCGCCGGCGCCGCGCTCGTGCACGCGCAGCCTGATGCGCGTGCGCGAGAGCACCTGCACGAACCCGGCGTTGACGTGGCGCGGAAAGCGCGCGTGCGTCTCGATCACCGGTCCCTGCACGGCCACCAGCGCCGCCTCGACGTCGTGCACGAACTGCACGGCGTGCGGGTTGCCCATCGACAGCACGGCCACCTCGGAGTTGTAGTCGCCCAGGTCGAGCGGCCACAGCTCGAAGCCGTTCTGCAAGCGAGGTGTCAGTCCGCCCGCATCGAAGGGCACTCGCGCCAGTTCGAAGACCGGCGCGTTCATGTCGACGGTGACCGGGCCGTCGGGCTGCGCGTGCAGCTCGAGCAGCGTGTTCATCGTTTCCACGCGCACGTTGGCCTTGTCGGTCAGGCCCTTGTCCTGCACGAAGCGCACGAAGCAGCGCGCGCCGTTGCCGCACTGCTCCACCTCGTCGCCGCTGCCGCCGTTGAAGATGCGGTAGCGGAAGTCCACCCCGGGCGTGGCGCTCTTCTCCACCACCAGGATCTGGTCGGCGCCGACACCGAAGCGCCGGTCGCCGAGCCGGCGGCACTGCTCGGGCGTCAGGTCGATCGTCGAGCGCGTGGCGTCGAGCACGACGAAGTCGTTGCCGGCGCCCTGCATCTTGGTGAAGTGAAGCTTCATTGCGGGGCGATTATCCGCTGTCAGTACAGCGAAGGCTCGCCCGCCGGCCGCGTCTTGAAGCGCTTGTGCACCCACAGGTACTGCGCCGGGTTCTCGCGGATGCGCTCTTCGATCCAGCGGTTCATGCGCGCGGTGTCAGCCAGCGCGTCGTCGGTGGGGAAGTCATCCCAGGGCGGCAGGAAGCGCACGCGGTAGCCCCGGCCGCCGGGCAGCATCTCGGCGATCACCGGCTGCACCGCCATGTTCAGCAGTTTCGCCATGCGCGACGGCGCCAGCAGCGTGGCCGCCGGCACGCCGAAGAAGGGCACGAAGGCCGCGTCGCGCTCGCCGAAGTCCATGTCGGGCAGGTTGAAGAAGCCGGTGCCCTGGCGGATCTCGCGGATCAGCGGCTTGGCCGAGTCGCTGCGCGGGAAGATCACCGCGTTGCCCAGGCGCAGCCGGCCCTGGCGGATCACCGCATCCATCACCGGGTTGGTCTGCTGCTGGTAGATCGAGGCGCCCTTCTTCTTCTGGAACAGCAGCACCGAGGCGCCGGCCACGTCGAGCGCCATGAAGTGCGGCACCAGCCACATCACCGGCCGCTCGCTGCGCTCGGCGAGGTCGACCTCGCCCTCCACGTGGATGAGCTTCATCAGCCGCTCGCGCGGCGCCCACCACAGCAGCCCGCGCTCGACGATGCTGCGGCCCAGCCAGGCGAAGTGCTCGCGCGCCAGGGCCTCGCGCTCGGCCGCACCCTGCTCGGGAAAGCAAATCTCGAGGTTGCGCAGCGCAATGCGCCGCCGCGAGCCCGCCACCCGGTAGAGCATGGCACCGAGGCCGCGGCCGATGGCCGCCTGCACGCCGAGCGGCAGCCAGTGGATCAGCCAGAGCAGCGCGAGCAGCAGCCGCGTGGCGACGCGCTGCCCCATCACTCGGCCGCCGCGGCGCGCGGCGCCTTGTAGCGGTGGTAGCCCCACAGGTACTGCTGCGGGCGCTGCCGGATGAGGTGTTCCATCGCACGGTTCACGATGGCCGCGGATTCTGCCTGCGCGGCCGGATCGCCCGGCAGCGCCTCGGGCAGGCGTTCGAAGCGCACCACGTAGCCCTGCCCGCGAGGCAGCCGCTCGCCCCAGATCAGCAGCACCACCGCGCCGGTCTGCTGCGCCAGGCGCGCGGCCAGCGTCATCGTGTAGGCGCGCTGGCCGAAGAACGGCGCCCACTCGCCCTGGCCTTCGGGCGGCACCTGATCGGGCAGCAGGCCCACCGTCTCGCCGCGGCGCAGCGCGCGGATCATCTGTCGCACGCCGGCCAGGGAGGCCGGCGCCGTGGCGAGGCCCTCGCGCGCCCGCGAGGCTTCCATCACCTCGCGCAGCCAGGGCTGCTTGGCCGGCCGGTACAGCACGGTGATCGGCCCGTACTGCGGCGCGAACCGCTCGGCGTAGGCCTGCGCGCAGATCTCGAAGCAGCCCAGGTGGGGCGTGAGCAGCAGCAGCCCACGGCCGCCGGCATGGGCTTCGTCCACCAGGTCGGCGCCCTCGATGCGCGCGAACGACGCGAGCGGCTTGCCGGCCGGCCGCAGCCACAGGAAGGGCAGTTCCATCACCATGCGCCCGGCCTCGGCCACCGCCGCACGCGCGGCCGCCGCGCCGATGCCGGCCTGGCGCACGTGCTCGTCGAAGCGGTGGCGGTAGGTGGGCGAGAGCCAGTAGCCCAGCCAGCCCACCCCCGTACCCAAGGTGTGCAAAAAGTGCAAAGAACGGCCGGACAGCCAGCGGAACAGTCGGATCATCTTTCCTATAATCGCGGTGTCGCCGAGTTAATGAACTACTTGCGGGGCGACTGACAAATCCCGCTAAAGCGTTCGCCGCTCCTCCAGATTTCCCAGGCCGGCAACGCAAGTGCAACCTGACTGGAGTTTAAGAGTGTCGAACGACTTCCTTTTCACGTCCGAATCCGTTTCCGAAGGCCACCCCGACAAGGTTGCCGACCAGATCTCGGACGCCATCCTCGATGCGATCTTCAAGCAGGACCCGCGCTCGCGCGTGGCCGCCGAGACGCTGACCAACACCGGCCTCGTGGTGCTGGCCGGCGAGATCACCACCAACGCGCACGTCGACTACATCCAGGTCGCGCGCGACACGATCAAGCGCATCGGCTACGACAACACCGAGTACGGCATCGACTACAAGGGCTGCGCGGTGCTGGTGGCCTACGACAAGCAATCGAATGACATTGCTCAAGGCGTCGACCATGCCAGCGACGACCACCTGAACACCGGCGCCGGCGACCAGGGCCTGATGTTCGGCTACGCCTGCGACGAGACGCCCGAGCTGATGCCCGCGCCGATCTACTACGCGCACCGCCTCGTCGAGCGCCAGGCGCAGCTGCGCAAGGACGGCCGCCTGCCCTTCCTGCGCCCCGACGCGAAGAGCCAGGTGACGATGCGCTACGTCGACGGCAAGCCGCACTCGATCGACACCGTGGTGCTCTCCACCCAGCACAGCCCCGACCAGAGCGAGACGGCCACCAAGCTGAAGGCGAGCTTCTACGAGGCGGTGATCGAGGAGATCATCAAGCCGGTGCTGCCCAAAGAGTGGCTGAAGGACACGCGCTACCTGGTCAACCCGACCGGCCGCTTCGTCATCGGCGGTCCGCAGGGCGACTGCGGCTTGACCGGCCGCAAGATCATCGTCGACACCTACGGCGGCGCCTGCCCGCACGGCGGCGGCGCGTTCTCGGGCAAGGACCCGTCCAAGGTCGACCGCTCGGCCGCCTACGCGGCGCGCTACGTCGCGAAGAACGTGGTGGCTGCGGGCCTGGCCAAGCAGTGCCAGGTGCAGGTGGCCTACGCGATCGGCGTGGCCAAGCCCATGAACATCACGGTCTACACCGAAGGCACCGGCAAGCTGCCGGACGACCAGATCGGCAAGCTCGTCGCCGAGCACTTCGACCTGCGCCCGAAGGGCATCATCCAGATGCTCGACCTGCTGCGCCCGATCTACGAGAAGACCGCCGCCTACGGCCACTTCGGCCGCGAGGAGCCGGAGTTCACGTGGGAGCGCACCGACAAGGCCGCGGCACTGAAGGCAGCCGCCGGCCTCTGACTCCACGCTGTGCCGGGCACGACGGGCGACGCGAGTCGCCCGTTTTCATTGGAGCCTCCGGTGCGACGCGTTTCACGCTCGGCAGCCGCTGGCCGCCCCCACAATCGACCGTCCTGACCGAACCCGTTCCGCCTTGCTCCGCTCCCTTCGCAGCCACTACCTGCTCGGCAGCCTGGCCGTCTTCGTGGCCATGCTCGGGTTGCTGCTGTGGGAGGCGCAGCACGAGCTGCAGGACACGCTCGACGCGCGCTTCGTTGCCGAGCAGGAGTCCCTCGGGCCGCTGCTGGTGGCCGCCGTCGGGCCGCTGATCGCGGCACGCGACTACGGCACCATCGCGGAGCTGGTGCAGTCCAACACCCAGGGCGGCCATCTCTCCCACCTCGAGGTGATCGACGGCCGCGGCCAGCGCATCGCGCTCGGCGGGGATCCGGCGACCGAAGGTCAGCGCATCTCGAGCGTGCCGGTGGTGCTGGCCGGACAGCGCCTCGGCGAGCTGCGCTTCGGCATCGGGACAGCCTCGTTGCGCCGGGCGCGCCAGGACCTGATCCGCGACGGCCTGCTGATCGGCGCCGCCGTGCTCGCCGCCGGAGTGGTGCTGCTGGCGCTGGGCACCAGCTGGCTCACCGCCGGTTTCCGGCGCCTCTCGCAGGCGAGCCGCGAGGTGGCAGCCGGCGACTACGCGGCGCGCCTGCCGCGCAGCCGCGTGCAGGAGCTCGACGACGTCGCGCTCGCCTTCAACGCCATGGCCGAGGCCGTGCAGGCGCAGCTGCAGGCCGTGCGCGACGCCGAACGCTCGCTGCGCGACCTGATCGACACCATGTCGGAAGGGCTGGTGGTGGTCGACCGCGAGATGAACCCGATCGACTGCAACGAGGCAATGGCCCGCTTCGTCGGCATGACGCGCGAGCAGTTGCTCGCCGGCGGGCCGGCTTCCCGTCGGTCGACGATGCGCTGGCCCGACGGCCGCGTGCTGGCGCTGGAGGAACGGCCCGCCGCGCGCGCGCTCGCCACCGGCGAGCCACAACGCGACGTGCTGGTCGAGCTGCGATACGCCGACGGCCGGAGCTACTGGGTGAGCATCAACGCGACGCCGTTGCGCCGCGCCGGCAGCGACGAGATCTACGCCGTGTTCTCCACGCTGACCGACCTGACCACGCGCGTCGAGGCCGAGCGGCAGCTGCGCGACATCAACGAGGCGCTCGAGCAGCGCGTGCGCGAGCGCACGGCCGACCTGCAGCAGGCCAAGGAGGCTGCCGAGTCGGCCAACCGCGCGAAGAGCGAGTTCCTCTCCGGCATGAGCCACGAACTGCGCACGCCGCTGAACGCCATCCTCGGCTTCGCGCAGCTGCTCTCGCTGACGCTGCGCGACGATGCCGAGCGGCAGCGCGTGCGCCAGATCGAATCGGCCGGCTGGCACCTGCTCGCGCTGATCAACGACGTGCTCGACCTCTCGCGCATCGAGGCCGGCACGATGAGCACCTCGCCCGAGCCGGTGGAGCTCGGCGAGCTGATCGGCAGCGCGATGTCGCTGGTGCAGCCGATGGCCGCGGAGCACGGCGTCACGCTGGCCGCACCGCAGGGCGTGGCGCAGGCGGCCTGGGCCACGGCCGACCGCCGCCGCCTGCGCCAGGTGCTGGCCAACCTGCTGTCCAACGCGATCAAGTACAACCAGCGCGGCGGCAGCGTTCGCCTCGAGGTGTCGCCGCCGCGCGACGGACGCCGCGCGATCGAGGTGCACGACACCGGCCGCGGCTTCACGCCCGAGCAGCTGTCGCAGCTGTTCCAGCCCTTCCAGCGCTTCGTCGGTCCGAACGAGGCGATCGAGGGCACCGGCATCGGCCTGGTGATCACGCGCCGCCTCGTGGAGCTGATGGGGGGCACGCTCTCGGTGTCGTCGCAAGCCGGCCGCGGCGCGACCTTCCGCATCGAGCTGCCGTCCGCCGTGGCCCCGCCCGCCCCGGCGGCACCGGCAGCGCTGGCGCCCGCACCGGCGGCCTCCACGCGCCGCGCACGGGTGCTCTACGTGGAGGACAACCCGTCGAACGTGGAGCTGCTGCGCTCGGTGCTGGCGCTGCGGCCCGGCATCGCGCTGGAGGTGGCGGTGGACGGCCCGGCCGGACTGGCGCGCGCGCTGCAAGGCGGGCTCGACCTGGCGCTGGTCGACATCGACCTGCCCGGCATGGACGGCGTGGAGCTGTGCCGCCGCCTGCGCGCCGAGCCCGCGACGGCGCCGCTGCCGCTGCTGGCGCTGAGCGCCAACGCGATGCCCTCCGAAGTGCGCCGCGCGATGCAGGCCGGCTTCGACGCCTACCTGACCAAGCCGATCGACGTGGTGCAGCTGCTCGAGGAAGTCGACCGCCGCCTCGCGCCGGACGCATCGCCCCGGGGAACCGCCGCATGAGTGCCGATCTCCGCCGCCGCGGCCTGCTCGCCGCCACGCTGGCCGCGCCCGTGCTGCTCGGTGCACGCACTGCGTTCGCCCAGGCAGGCCCGACACCGCTGAGCATCGCGCTCGCGCCCTTCCTTTCGCCGGCCGCGCTGCTGGCGGCCTTCCGCCCGCTGCGCGAGCACCTCGAGCGCCGCCTGGCGCGGCCGGTGGAGATGGTCACGGCGAAGGATTTCCGCAGCCTCTGCGAGACCGTGCGCACCCAGCGGGAGGACGTGGCGATGATGCCGGCACATCTTGCGAGGCTGGCGATCGCCGACTGGGGCTACCAACCTCTGGTGGCGACGCTCGACAGCTTCCAGACCATCGTGGTGGTGCGCCGCGACAGCCCCGTTCGCGCGCCCGCTGACCTGCGCGGCGCGGTGGTGGGCACGCTCGACGCACTCTCGCTCACGGCCACCGTCGGCCAGCTGTGGCTGCGCGAGCAGGGCCTGGCCGATTCGGTGACGGTGCAGACGGTGCCCTCGATCAACAGCGCGTTGTTCTCCCTCGATCGCGGCGAGCTCGGTGCGGTGATCGCCGGCGACACGCAGCTGGCCGGTCTTCCGCCCACCACGCCGCGTACCGAGCGCGTGCTCGCCACGGTGCGCGACGCGCCGGGCCCGGTGTACGTGGCACGCGGGTCGCTCCCGGCCATCGAGCTCGACGCCCTGCGCGCTGCGATGATCGGCTTCACGCCCGATCCGGCGCGGCCTGCCACGGCCGCGAACGCGCGGCTGCATGCCGTGGAGCCGGCGCTGCTGGCGAGGCTCGACCCGCTGGCCGCGATCGCGCGGCGCGTGCTGGGCGGCGGCTGAGCGAGTCTCAGGGCGCGTCGGACAGACGTGCCGCGAGCGCCAGCAGCTCGCGGTTGACAGGATTGCGGTGCAGGAAGCTGTCACGGAATTCCGCCGGCACACGCTGCTGCGCCGTCTGGCGGATCCAAGCCTGCGCGTCATGCAGCAGGCGCGCGCGTTCGTCGCCGCCGACCTGCGCCAGGCCCTCGGCCGCGGCAAGCCACACATCGCCGCGATAGAAGCTGGTCGGCGTGGCCTCGCGCAGCCGCCGCAGCGCCTCGCGGGCATGGGCGGCCGCCTGCGAGGGCTGGCCACTGCGCGCTGCGGTCTGCGCGCAGCGCGCCTCGGCCTCGAGAACGTGGTTGGGCATCTGGCGCGACAGGGCCGTATCGCGCAGGCCGACGGCGAGCGCATACCCTTCGGCTGGCGGCAGCGCGAGCGCCTGCTCCAGCCCCTGAGCATGGCGGGCCAGCGGCCCGGCCGGCGAGGCGATCTCGGCCAGCTCTGCGGCCAGCGCCGGGTCGGGCGGCTCGTGCAGTGCGGCGGCGATCTCCTGGCGCAGCCGCAGCGCGCGGGCGTGGTAGCGCGGCAGGCTCGCGCCGCCGGCCGCGAGCGAGGCAGTGATCGCCTGGCGCGCGCGGGCCCATTGGCCGAGCTGCATCCACAGCTGCGCGCTCATGTTGAGCACGGCTGGCAGCCAGCTCGGCATGAAGCGCTCGATGTCGGCCGTCGCGTCCTCAAAGCTGCGCACCGCCTGCCGGTACTCGCCCAGCCCGAGCAGTGCATAGGCATGGTGTACGCGCAGACTCGGCCACTGCGAGGCCAGGTCGATCTCGCTCTCCCCAGCGATGCGGTAGCACTGCTGCACCATCTCCAGCGCGCTGTCGAACAGGCCGAGCTGCGTACGGTTGCCGGCGATGTTGGAGGCCACCGAGATCTGCTCCAGCGGCTCCCGGCGCTGCACCGCCAGATCGTAGGCGCGCCGGTGCGCCAGATAGGCCTCGGCATACCGGTGCGCATGGTCGAGCACCGAGCCGAACATGCTGGCGATCGTGGACTCGGTGTCGAGGTCGCCCCCACGCGCGGCCAGCTCGGCGGCGCGGTGCATGCGCTCGACGGCGCGGTCGTTCTGGCTGCGCGCCAGGTCGGCCGCCGCCACCGCACCGATCAGCCGCGCCGCCACGGCGGGGCCGTCGGCCGGCTCGAACCATCCGAGCGCCTGCTCGGCCACCGCTCCCGCCGCGACGAAGTCGCCGCTGCGCGCCAGGATGTCGGCCCGGCGCGCCGCCAGGGTGGCGCGATCAAGCGGACGGCGGGCCAGCTGCGCCATGCGGTCGAGCAGCGCGTCGGTCGCCGCGCCGGCGGGCATGTAGGTCGATTCGAGCAGGCTCACGAGGGCCCGCAGCGCCTCGTCGTCGCGCCCCTGCGCCTGCAGCAGCTCGGCCGCCTGCAGGCTGGCGCGGCGCGCCTCCTCCGGTCGCATGGCCAGCGCCGCCTGCCGGCTCGCCTCGAGCAGGAAGGGTACGGCGCGCTGCGGCGCATCGCTGGCCAACCAGTGCGCGGCGAGGCGCTGCGCCGGGGCGCCCTGGCGCTCCAGTGCCTGCGCGATCAGCGCATGCTGGCGCAGCGCAAGCGCGGGCGGCACGGTGGCGCGAGCGGCGTCGTGGATGAGGTCGTGCGCGAAGGCCGCATCGCGCAGCACCTGCGCCGCCTCCAGCTCGGCCCAGGCGTCGGCGAGGTCGAGAGGGTCGACGCCAAGCACCTCGGTGGCTAACGCGGTGCTGAAGTCCTGGCCGGCCAGCGCCGCGCAGCGCGCCAGCTTCAGCGCGGCGGGCGAAAGCCTCGCCAGGCGCTGGCCGATCAGCTGCACGACGTTGCGCGCCGCCGGCAGCGCCGGCAGGTCCTGCGCGTCGTCCGCCGGAAGCCCCCGCAGGTGCAGCGCCTTGAGCGTCTCGAGCAGGAACAGCGGGTTGCCGCCGGTGTGACGCAGCAGGGCCGGCGCGAAGCGCGCGCCGGACAGCGCGGCCACGCCGAGCGAGTCGACCAGCTCCGCCACCGCGGCAAGGGTCAGCGGCTCCAGCCGCAGCGCCTGCGTGCGCGCCAGCGCGAGTGCGGCTTCTTCGAGCGCACGCGCGGCCGGACCGCGCTCGGCCTCGCGACAGGCGAGCACCCAGGCCAGCGACGGCGCGGCACCGAGCAGCGCCTGCAACGCCTCCAGGCTGGCGTCGTCGGCGAAGTGCAGGTCGTCGACCAGCACGCCCGCAAGCCCGGCCTCGGCCGTGGCCGCCAGCGCAGCCTCGATCGCCTCGCGCAGGCCGATGGCGCGCCCGCCGCCGGGGCCCGCCGCGGGCACGTCGAACCCGGGCAGCAGGCGCGCGAGTTCGCGCCGATGGCGCCCGGCCAGGTTCACACCGGGCCGTTCGAGCCATGCGCGCAACAGGCGCGCCATCAAGGCATAGGGCACGCCCGCGTCGCCCGGCCGGGCCGCGACGCGCACGGCGCGCTCGCCCTCGCGCAGCGCGAGGTCACCGAGCAGTCGGGTCTTGCCCATGCCGGCCTCGCCCGACACCAGCGTCACGCACTGCGACTGCCATCCCAGCAGCATGGCCTGCCATTCGACATCGCGGCCGACCAGTCGTGGCGGCCGCAGGATGCTGGCCGGCGCGGCGGCAGGCGTGGCGAGCTCGCGGCCCGAGCTCTCGATCGTGGTCAGCAGCGCCAGCGTCTCGGCGCTGGGCCGCCCGCCGACCTCCTCCTTCAGCATGCGCTCGCAGGCGTCGAAGGCCAGCAGGGCCGCCGCGCGGTCGCCGGCGAGGTAGTGCAGCCGCATCACGCGTCGGTGCGCCACTTCGGACAGCGCGTCGAGCGCGAGCAGCTCGCGAGCGTGCGTCAGCGCATCGGGCCAGTCGCGCGAGGCCTCGGCCATGTCTGCCAGTTCGGCGAGCGATTGCCGCAGGCGTTCGCGGCGCCGCTGGCGCTGGCGCACCAGCCAGTCGGCCAGCTCGGCGCCGGGTTCGAGTTCGAGTTCGACGCCGGCGAGCACGTCGTCGGAGTCCTCGAGGTCGTGGGTGAGGCCGTCAGCAAGCGCCAGCGTGGCCTGGCCCGCCACCAGCTCGGCGCCGATCAGCCTCTTCAGCTGAAACAGGCGCTGGCGCAGCGCATTGCGCGCCGCCTCGGCCGCGCTGTCGGGCCACAGCAGCAGTGCGAGGCGCGTGCGCGGCGTGGGGCCTTCGATCGCCAGCCAGGCCAGCAGCAGGGCGTCGCGCGGCGCGAGCGCAAAGCGGCGGCCGTCGCCCGAGCACAGTGCCGGGCTGGCAGCAAGCAGCAAGTGCATGGCGGTCGCGGCATCGGCCATGGGCAGGGATTATTCCCGTCGCGATGCGAGGTTCATCGCACGGCACTCAGGGTCGCTCGAAGCGCCCGCTGGCAGGCCCCTGCCAAGAATGCCCCCGCCCGCCCGTGCTGAACGCCGGAGGTGCCGCCGTGAACTCGGCAACGGCCAGCGCGAGCAGATAGAGGGGAATCGAGTCCGCTTGGCATGGAGTTCCCGGACGACGCAGCTCCGGCTCAGGGCCCCCAGAACGTGGCGCCCAGCGTGGTGCTGGTGGGCACCAGCACGTTGACGGTGTCGCTCCAGCTGCCGATGCCGGCCTGGCCGGCGTTGTTCCAGCCCCAGCACTGCACGTCGCCGCTGGTGCGCAGCACGCAGGTGTGGCGCTCGCCGGCGGCCGCCACGAGCGGCGGGTCGGCACTGTTGAAGTAGGCGCCGACGCGACCGGCGACCACCGGCGACAGCAGCTGCTCGCGCTCGCCGCCGTTGCCCATGAAGCCGTAGCCCCAGCAGTACATGTCGCTGCCGCGGATGGCGCAGGTGTGCGTGTTGCCGGCAGCCAGGCTCAGCCCGCCGAAGAAGTTCGCCGACATGGCATCGTCGCGCGAGGTGGTGGTGCCGTCGCCGAGCTGCCCCTGTTCGTTGTGGCCCCAGCACATCGGCTGGCCCGAGCTACTCTCGATCGCACAGGTGTGATAGCGACCGGCCACCACTCGGCCCGTGGCCGTGAAATCCATCCGCGAGCCGTCGGGCAGTCGGCGCATCACGCGTGTGGCCGTGTCGTGGATGCCGAAGGCGACGTCGGCACCCCAGCACCACACCGAGCCGTCGGCCAGCTGCGCGCAGCTGTGGTTGACGCCGACCGCCACCGCCACCGCGTCACGCAGCAGGCTGTCGTCGGCGCGGCGCACGGGGGTCGGCGCGTCGCTCGGGTTCAGGTCGCCGCGCTTGCCGAAGGTGGTGTTGCCCCAGCAGAAGACCTGGCTGGAGTCGTCGACGTAGCAGCCGTGGTCGGAGCCGAGACTGACCGCGCGCACGCGCACGCCGGCGGTGGCGGCCAGCGGTGCCGGCACTCGGTCGCCCATCGAGCCCCAGCACCACAGCGCGTCGGCGCTGTCGATGGCGCAGCTGTCCCAGCTGCCGGCGGCGACGGCCTTCACGGTGCCCAGACCGGTGACGCGTGTCGGCACATCGCGATAGACACCCGCGCCGTCGCCGAGTTCACCGTTGACGCCGTTGCCCCAGCAGTACAGCGCGCCACTGCGGTCGATGGCGCAGGTGTGGTTCAGGCCAGAGGCGATCTTGCCTTCGGGCGAAGGCGCGGGCGGCGCAGACACGCTCAGCACCGCACCCTGGCTGAAGACGATGCCCGCGCCGTTGTAGACCACCACGCCATACACGCCGCCGTTGTCGGCCAGCGTAGTGGCGGGCGTGGTGTAGCTGCTCGCCGTGGCGCCGACGATGGCCACGCCGTTGAGCGTCCACTGGTAGCGCAGCCCGCTGCCGCTGGCGGCAACGCTGAAGCCCGCCGTGCCGCCCGCCGTCACGCTCTGCGCGGCGGGCTGCGTGGCGATCACCGGCGCGCCGACGACCGTGAGCGCAGCGGCATTGCTGGTGACGCTGCCCAGCGGATTGCTCACGGTGACGGCGTAGCTGCCAGCGTCGCTGCCGGTGACGCCGCCGAGCGTCAGCACTGCAGCGGTGGCGCCGGCGATCGGCGTGCCGTCCTTCAGCCACTGGTAGGTGATCGGCCCCGAACCGCTGGCCGCCACCGCGAAGGTGGCACTGCCGCCGGGCAGCTGCACCTGCGGCGAAGGCTGGGTACCGATCGCCACGGCCTGCGGCTGCACCGCCTCGTTGACGGTGAGCACCACGTTCCAGCTCGTCACGCTGCCCACCGCGTTGCTCACGCGCACGGCGTAGCTGCCGTCGTCGGCCAGCGTGGCGCTCGCCACGCTGAAGGTGGCGGCGGTGGCGCCCGCGATCGGCTGGCCGGCCTTGAGCCACTGGTAGCTGATCGGCCCGGTGCCTGCCACGCCGACGCCGAAGGTGGCGGTGTTGCCCACGTGGGTCAGCACCGAGACCGGCTGGGTGACGATGGTCGGAGCGACCGCGGCCGCCGCGCCGGGGCTCACCACCAGCGCGGCGGTCTCGCTGACGACGCTGCCTGCGGCATTGCTGATCTGCACGGAGTAACCGCTGGCGTCCGCGCCGGAGACCGCCGCCAGCTTGAGCACCGGCGCGTTCGCACCGGCGATCGGCTGGCCGTCGCGACGCCACTGGTAACTCAGCGCCTCGGTGCCGCGCGCGGCCACCGCGAAGACGGCCTCGCTGCCCGCTACCACGCTCAGCGCGGCGGGCTGGGTCTGGATGCTCGGTGCAACGTCGACGTCGCTCACCGACACCGTCACCGGCACGCTGGCGACCTCGCCGACCAGGTTGGTGGCCACCGCGCGCAACTGCAGGCCGTTGTCGGCGGTGGTCAGCGGCGCGGTGCTGTAGTTGGCGGTGGCCGCGCCGGTGCCGACGGCCACCTCGGCCCACGCGCCGTTCGAATTGGCCGGGCGGCTCTGCCAGCGCAGGCTGGGCGCGGGCACGCCGGCCGCCTGGACGCTCAACGAGGCGGTCTGCCCCGTGCGCACCAGCACGGCCCGCGGCTGCTGCACGAAGCTGGCCGCCACGGCGCCCTGCACCACCGAGAGCCGCGCGGCGATGCCGTCCACGCAGGCCTCGGCGACGCCCGCCTGACGCGGCAGCGCGCACAGGCGGGCGCGGAACAGCGCGTTGTGGTCGGTGACGGCCACGCTGGGCAGCGTGTAGGTGTCGGCCGTGTCGCTGACCGGCACGATGCTGGTGCGCACCCGCGTCCAGCTGCCACCCTCGTTGTTCGATCGCCACCACTCGAGGCGCTGCTCGCCCACCGGCGTCGGCCAGGCGCTGGTGGAGAAGCTCGCCGATGCACCGGCCGCGACCGTGACGTCGCCGGGGTGAGAAGTGAACCCCTGCGGCAGGTAGTCCACCTTGTACAGGACGGTGACCCAGGTCCAGCCCTTGTCGTCCAGCGCCACCCAATCGGGGAAGGCCGGGTCGATGGGCACGCGCTCGGCCCCGGGCATGACCTTCAGCCTGGCGACGACGTTGCCGCCGCCCAGATCGAGCGGTGTGCTGCAGTTCGCCCAGGCGTTGAACGAGACCGCCACTGCGGGCGTGGGCCCGGTGTTCGAGCCGGCCCGCAGGTCCTGGAACACATTGGCCTTGAAGGGCGCGTTGTCGATGTTCAGGTCGAAGCCGAAATCCAGCGTGGGCCGCGTCTGGCCGTTGACCACGGTGCTGCCGGCGATGGCGACGGTGCGCGCGATCTCGGCGTCATAGCCCGGGCCGTATTGGCCGGCCACGGCGTCGTCGGCACGCTCAGCCTTCGGGTAGCGGTAGGCGCCATTGAGGGTGATGGCAGCGCAACTGGCCGGCACGCCTTGCAGGTTGCCGGCATAGCGCAGCGTCTGGGCCCGGCTGCTGATCTCGCCGTACAGGCGGCGGTACCCTGGCGCAGGGTTGATGCCCGGAATGGTGTAGGCCTCGGGACCCACGCCGCCCAGCGTGGCGCTCATCACCGGCGCCTGGGGGCCGGCAGGCAGGCTGGGCATCTGCACCACGCGCACCGCCTTGTAGTACGAGAAGCCGTCGATGGCCACCACTGCCGCGCCGCTCTCCACCTTGGTCACGGGCAGCATCTCCCAGCTGTCGCTGCCGGGCTCGGTGCGCAGCACCACCAGCACACCGGGGCCCGCGGCAGCGGCGTCGAGCGGAATGCGCAGCTCGACCGGCGCGGCGAAGCGGGTGCCGTGAGGCGTCATCGCATAGGTCGGGCTGAGGTCCACCGAGCGCGACGGGTCGGGCGCCACGCCCAGCAGCGCGGCGTTCATGCCGGTGGTATCGCGCGCGATGCGCAGCGTGAGCTCGCTGTCCAGCGCACCGGCGGGCACGGTGAGGCGCACGCCGTCGGCACCCGTCACGCTGCCGCCGGCCGTGCCGACGTTGGCGCTGCCCGTGCCTCCCGGTGTGCCGTCGCCGCCGCCGCCGCCGCCACCGCCGCAAGCAGCGAGCAGCAGCAGCAGCCAGGCCGCCAGGTGGCCGCGCCAACCCGATGATGTCTTCCCTGTCGTGCGCATCGTTCCCTCCCGGAACACTCGAATGCGCAGGTTGTAGGGAAGCGGGCGTTATGACCTCGTTATGGATCAGTCCCGCTTGAAGCGCGTCAAGCCGCGTCGGCGATCACGGCGCCGCGGCGCTGCAGCGCGCCCGACCCCACCAGTTCGCCCACCAACATCGCGCACCAGCCTTCCGCCGAATCGGCCTGCGCGCGCCCGTGGCGACCCCACACGCCGGTGAACAGCGGCGTGGCCTGCGCCCAGCGCATCAGCTCGGCCTCGGGCTGCTCGCGCACCTCCATCAGGTGGTACTTGATCAGCACCTTCACGCCATGCTTCGCATGGCGCGCGGGCTCGGCGCGGAACGAGGCGAGCCGCGACCGCGCGCGCGCCAGCGCCGCCGGCACATCGGTGAACGGTGCGCCATGGCCCGGCACCACGAGCTGCACCGGCAGCGCCTCGATCGCATCGAGCACCGCGCCGACGTCCTCGAAGCCGGGCTCGCCGTCCATCTCGGGGAACACCACGCCGAAGCCGTGCTCCCACAGTGCATCGGCCGAGATCAGCAGGCCGTGCGCGGCATCGAACAGCATCACCGAATCGGGGTCGTGGCCGGGTGCGGCCAGCACCTCGAAGCGGCGGCCGCCGGCCGCGAGCACGTCGCCCGGCTCCAGCGTGGCGTGAACCTCGAAGCGCTCGCAGAGTTGCCCGGTGGCCTCGTAGCTGAGCGCGTCGGCCTGCCATTGCCGCACCGCGTCGGCCAGCCCCGGCGGAATGGTGACGGTCGCGCCGAAGGCCCGCGCCAGCGTGGCGTTGCCGCCGCAGTGGTCGCTGTGCAGGTGGGTGTTGACGATGCGCGCCAGCGGCGCCCCTCCGAGCGCATGGCGCACCAGCGCGAGCGTCTGCTCGGCGTGGTTGACGTGGCCGGTGTCGATCAGCGTCGCACCCGGCTCGCCGTCGGCCGCGTGCACGAGCAGGTTGTTCGACGACAGCCAGCCGCGCTCGAACACCCGGAGACCGGCGAGGGCGGGATGGTCGTGCACGGAGGCCGAGGCAGTCATGCGCGGATTCTCCGCGAGCGTGCGGCGCGGCATCATCGGGGCATGCCCAAGCCCCCACTCGACGTGCTACGCCGCCATGCCGTCGCGCGCACCTTCTTCACGCCGACCACGCTTCCGCGTGCGATCGCGAAGCTCGGCTTCGTGCAGGCCGACCCGATCCGCGCTCCGGCGCGCGCGCAGGACCTGACGCTGCGCCATCGCGTGGCCGACTACCGCGCCGGCGACCTCGAGCAGCGCTACGCGCGCCTGCCGATCGAGGAGGACTTCTTCGTCAACTACGGCTTCGTGCCGCGCGCGCTGCACCACCTGATGCACCCGCGCACGCCACGCACCGTGTGGACCAAGGCGCGCTGGGCCCAGGCGCACGCGGTGCTCGACTACGTGCGCGCGCGCGGTGTGGTGCACCCGAAGGACGTCGACGCCGAGTTCGCGCACGGCAAGACGGTGAACTGGTTCGGCGGCTCGTCGAACGCCAGCACGCAGCTGCTCGACGGCATGCACTACCGCGGCCTGCTGCGCGTGGCCCGGCGCGAGGGCGGCATCCGGCTCTACGCGGCACGCGAGGCCACGCCCGCGCCAGGCGATCCGCGCGCGGCGCACGATGCGCTGATCGATGCGATCGTCGCGAAGTACGCGCCGCTGCCCTTCGCCACGCTCGGCCAACTGCTCAGCCACCTCGGCGGCGGCGTGCCGCAATGGCGCGGCGAGCGTGGCGCGGCGCTGGCGCGCGCGAAGGCGCGCCTCGTGCGAGAGCGCATCGACGGCGTCGACTGGTACCGCCCGGCCGACGAGCGCCTGCGCCGCGGCGAACCGCAGGAACGTGTGCGCCTGCTCGCGCCGTTCGACCCGCTGGTGTGGGACCGCCGCCGCTTCGAGCACTTCTGGGGCTGGGCCTACCGCTTCGAGGCCTACACGCCGCCGGCCAGGCGCCAGCTCGGCTACTACGCGCTGCCGCTGCTGTGGCGCGACGACGTGATCGGCTGGGCCAACGCCGGCGTGCGCGACGGCCGGCTCGATGTGCGCTGCGGCTACGTGGCCGGCCGTGCGCCGCGCGAGGCGGCCTACCGGCGCGAGCTGGAGGCGGAGGTCGAGCGGCTGCGCGAATTCCTCGTGCCGCGCTGAGACCGTGGCACGTCAGCGGGCCGGCAACGCGCGCTGGCGGCTCGCCAGTACGGCGCCGAGCGCCAGCACGCCGGCCGATACCGCGAAGCCCGTCGTGAGGCCGCCCGCGCCATCGGCCACGCGGCCAACCAGGCTCGGGCCGACGATCTGCCCCGCCGCGAAGATGCTGGTGAAGGCCGCGATGCCTGCGGGCCAGGCCGCCGGCGGCAGGTTGTGGCGCACCAGCGCGGTGGTGGAGGCCACCAGCGACAGGAATACCGAGCCGAACAGCGCACCCGAGGCGAACACTGCCAGCGGGTGCGCGCTCAGCACCGGCAGCAGCGTGGCCAGCGCGAGCAGCGCATTGAGCAGCGCCAGCGGCTGGCCGCCGCGGAAGCGCTGCAGCAGCGGCGCCCACAGCCACGACGACGCGATCACGCCGACGCCGAGCAGGATGTAGAAGGCCACCACCGTGGCGGTGGAGGCGCCCTGCTCGCGCAGCAGCGTGACGATGAAGGTCATGTAGCCGATGTAGCCGAGACCGAACATCAGGTAGCCCGCCAGGCCGAAAGCGAAGTCGCGTGCGCGGAAGCCTTTGCCGTGTGCCGGGGCAGCGGCCGGCGCGGACGCGAGCGACGTCGTGCCGGCGGCCATCAGCAGCGTCGCCGCCAGCGCGGCCAGCCCGAGGCCCTGCCACGCCACCGGCCAGGTGAGCGGCGGCACGATCAGCGAGGAGGCGACGATGCCGAGCCCGGTGCCGCCGTAGTACAGGCCCAGCACCAGCGACGGCTTCGCGCCGGGTTGCTGGCCGAGCCGCGCGGCGAGCAGTCCGCCGGTGGCGAAAGTGGCGGCGCTAGCCACGCCGGCCGCGCCGCGCAGCGCGTAGAGCATCGCTTCGCTGCGCGCGAAGCCGTGCACCGCGAGCAGCAGAGCCGCTCCCCAGCCGCCGGCGATGAAGACGATGCGCGCGTCGAGTCGCGCGAGCAGGCGCGGCAGCATCAGTGCGCCCACGAGGTAGCCCGCGGCGTTGACGGTGTTCATCGCCCCCGCGGTGAAGTAGCTCCAGCCGAGTTCGGCGCGCATCGGCGGCAGCAGCAGCGCATAGGAGAAGCGCGCCAGCCCGAGCGAGATCGCCGCGCCGAGCGCCAGCGCGAGCGCCGTGACGAAGATCCGCCGCTCGTTCATCGGCCGCGCGCCGCGAGCAGCCGCGCCGCGACCTCGGCGAAGCCGCGCCCGCGCTCGCCCGCGGTGATCCAGGCCGGCCAGGTGTGCAGCTGCGCGGCGAAGCGCATCAGGTTGGCCACGCCCACGCTGGCCGGGAAGTGCTCGAACATCAGCTGGTCGTTGGTAGAGTCGCCGACGTAGAGCCAGCGAGCGCGCTCGGCCGCCACGTCACGATCGAGCAGGCGCCGCACGATCCACTGCGCGCCGCTCCACTTGTCGTGCGCGCCGAACCAGCCGTTGACGTGGATCGAGCTCACGGTGGCGTTCATGCCCTCGGCCTGCATCAGCGCGACGACGCGCGCGACCGCCGCCTCGTCGAGATGGGCGAACTCGCTGTGGTCGACAGCGATGTCGGTGACGCGGCCGGCGCTGTCGCGCGCGAGCGTGGCGCCGGGCACCTCGCGCTGCACCCGCTGCGCCACGGCGACCAGCCGCGCGGCGTTGTGCGCGCGCGTGGCGGCGTCCTGCGCGTACTCCACCTGCAGCCGGCCCGCGTGCATGAACAGCGCCACCGCGCCGTTCTCGGCCACGATGGCCGAGAGAGGCCATGCGCGCGCGAACGGTTCGCTCCAGCCCATCGGCCGGCCCGTGATCGCGACGACGGGCAGGCCGGCGTCGCGCAGCGCGGCCAGCGCGGCCAGCGCCTCGGGCTCGATCGCACCGTCGTTCGTCAGCGTGTCGTCGATGTCGGTGAGCACGCCGGCGATGCCGGCGAGCGAGGCGTCGGGGCACTCGGTGAAGGGGCGGGCTGTCGATGGCATGGCGGCGAGTCTCGCACGCCCGCGCGGCGCTATGCTGCGGCCATGACCGAAGTGAACGTACTGCTGTTCGACGTGTTCGGCACCCTGACCGACTGGCACGGCTCGATCGCCCGCGAGGTGCACGACCTGCTCGCCGCGCGCGGCCTCGCGGTCGACGGCGCCGCCTTCGCCACGGCCTGGCGCGCCGAGTACCAGGGCGCGATGGAAGAGGTGCGCAGCGGCCGCCTGCCCTTCTGCAAGCTCGACGTGCTGCACCGTCGCAACCTCGACATCGTGCTGAAGGCCTTCGGGATCGACCTCGACGAGGCCGCGCGCCGCCAGCTCAACCTCGCCTGGCACCGCCTCGACGCCTGGCCCGACGTGACGCCCGGCCTCGCGCGCCTGCGCCTGAAGTACCGTCTCGCGCCCTGCTCGAACGGCAACGTCTCGCTGATGGCCGACCTCGCGCGCCGCCACGGCTGGCACTGGGACGCGATCACCGGCGCCGAGCTGGCGCGCGACTACAAGCCCAAGCCCGTCGTCTACCTCACCGCGGCCGACGCCTTCGATGCCGCGCCGCACGAGGCGATGATGGTGGCGGCGCATTCATCCGACCTCGCGGCGGCCGCCGCCGCCGGGCTGCGCACCGCCTTCATCGCGCGGCCCGACGAGCACGGCCCCGGCATCGGCGAGACAGTGGCCAGCGAGCCCGTGGACGTCTCGGCGAACGGGCTGCTGCAGCTGGCCGACGCGCTCGGCTGCCCCTGAGGCCGCACGTCAGTAGGTGGCCCGCCCGCCCGAGATGTCGAACACCGCGCCGGTAGAGAACGAGCAGTCCTCCGAGGCCAGCCAGCCGATCAGCGCGGCGATCTCGTTCACCTGCACGAAGCGGCCCATCGGAATCTTCGAGAGCATGAAGTTGATGTGCTGCTCGCTCATCTGGTCGAAGATGGCCGTCTTCGCCGCGGCCGGCGAGACGGCGTTGACGAGGATGCCCTGCGTGGCCAGCTCCTTCGCCAGCGACTTGGTCAACGCGATCAGCCCGGCCTTCGAGGCACTGTAGTGCGAGGCGTTCGGGTTGCCTTCCTTGCCCGCCACGGAGGCGACGTTGACGATGCGGCCGTAGCCGCGCTGCAGCATCTGCGGCACCACTGCGCGGCAGGTGAGGTAGGGCGCGACGAGGTTCACCTCGACGACGCGGCGCCACACCTCGGGCTGCAGCTCCCAGGTGGTGGCGTTGCCGCCGGTGATGCCGGCATTGTTGACGAGGATGTCGATGCGGCCATGCGTGCGCATCACTGCGCCGGTGGCCGCGGCGACCGCGCCCTCGTCAGTGAGCTCGACGGCCTGGCCGTCGACCGTGCCGAGCGACGAGAGCGCCTCCTTCGCGGCTGCGAGCGCCTTCGCGTCGATGTCCCACAGCACCACGCTGGCGCCGGAGAGCAGCATGCGCTCGGCGGTGGCGTAGCCGATGCCCTGCGCACCGCCGGTGATGACGGCCACGCGGCCGTTCAGGTCGAGCTGGTTCATCGCCCTCCCCCCTTCAGCCCCTTCAGCGCCTCGGCCGCGTTCGGGCCGCGCTCGCAGTCGGCGATGTACTGGCGGATGATGTCGGCGAACGAGTGGTCGGGCTCCAGGCCCAGCGCCGCGGCGCGGCCGGGGCCGGCCCCGGTCGGCCAGTTGGCCACGATGCCGGCGATGCGCTCGTCGCGCTCGAAGCGCACGCGCTCGCGCACCGCCTTGCCGGCGACCTGCTCGAGCGCGGCCAGCATCTCGCCGACCGTCACGTTGAGGCCGGCCAGGTTCATCGCGAGGCGACCGTTGAAGGCCTCTCGGCTGGCTTCGTAGACGGCGATCAGGCCGTCGACCGTGCGGCCCGGCGAGGCCACCGGGTGCGACACCTCCGGCGACACCGGGCAGACCGATTCCACGCCGGCCAGCGGCTCGCGGATGATGCCGCTGAAGAACGACGAGGCCGCGCCGTTGGGCTTGCCCGGCCGCACCGTCACCGTCATCAGGCGGGCGCTGCGGCCGTCGATGTAGCCCTTGCGCGTGTAGTCGGAGACCAGGTGCTCGCAGATCAGCTTCTGCGTGCCGTAGCTGGTCTGCGGCGCGGGCAGCGTGGTGTCGGTGACGAGCTTGGGCATCGGCACGGCGGCATCCGGCCCGAACACCGCGATCGAGCTGCTGAACACGAAGCGCGGCACCTTGCCGCCCTTCGGCAACTGCAGGCGGAACGCATCGAGCAGCGCGCGCGTGCTGTCGAGGTTGCTGCGCAGGCCGAGCTCGAAATCGGCCTCGCATTCGCCCGACACCGCCGAGGCGAGGTGGAACACGCCATCGAAGCCTTCCTCGGCGAGGCCGGCGCACTGCGACAGCAAGGCACCGGTGCGGGCGCTGACGCGTGCGTCGGCCAGCAGGTCGGCCGGCGGCGCGAACTGGTCGGCCAGCACGATGGACTCGATGGTGCGGCCAGCCAGCGAGCCGCGCGCAAGCAGCGTGCGCGCGAGGCGCGCACCGACGAAACCGGCACCGCCGGTGATGAGCAGCTTCATGCCCTCAGGTCCTCTTCCAGGGTTGGAACCAGCCGAGGCCGGCCGAGGTGCCGGCGCGCGGCCGATACTCGGCGCCGACCACGCCGGCGTAGCCGAGCGCGTCGATGCGCTCGAACAGGTAGCGGTAGTTCACCTCGCCGACGTCGGGCTCGTGGCGCTCGGGCACGCCGGCGATCTGCAGGTGGCCCACCCGCCCGGTCGGCAGGTAGGCCTCGAGTTTCTTCGCCAGGTCGCCCTCGACGATCTGGCAGTGGTACAGGTCCATCTGCACCTTGAGATTCGGTGCGCCGATGCGCTGCACGATGGCATGCGCCTCGTCCTGCCGGTTCAGGAAGAAGCCGGGGATGTCGCGCGTGTTGATCGGCTCAATCAGGAACTCGATCTCGCGCGCCTGTGCGGCGGCCCAGCCGAGGTTCGCTTCGTAGACGGCGCGCAGCGCGGCGCGGTCGGCGCCCGCCGGCGCGAGGCCGGCCATCAGGTGGATGCGCGGGCAGCCGAGCACGCGCGCGTATTCGATCGCCTTGGCCACGCCGGCGCGGAATTCCGCCTCGCGGCCCGGCAGGCACGCAAGGCCGCGCTCGCCGGCCGCCCAGTCGCCCGGCGGCGCATTGAAGAGTGCCTGCTGCAAGCCGTGGTCGGCCAGCCGCCGCGCGATCTCGGCGGCCGGGAAGTCGTAGGGGAAAAGGTACTCGACGGCGTCGAATCCGTCGGCCGCGGCCGCCGCGAAGCGGTCGAGGAAGGCGTGCTCGCCGTACATCATCGAGAGGTTCGCGGCGAAGCGCGGCAAGGCAGTGCCCTCCTCAGGCCTTCTTCGCCGGCAGCTCGAGGCCGGCGAGCTCGGCGTAGAACTTCACCACCGCGGCATCGTCCTCGTTGCCGTGGCCGGCGGCGGCGGTGGCGAGGTAGAGCTGGTGCGCCGCGGCCGCCAGCGGCAGCGGGAAGGCCAGCTTGCGCGCCGCATCGAGCACGATGCCGAGATCCTTCACGAAGATGTTGACGCTGGACAGCGGCGTGTAGTCGCCCTCGAGGATGTGCGGCACGCGGTTCTGGAACATCCAGCTCATGCCGGCGGAATTGCAGATCACCTCGTAGAGCTGCGCCGCATCGGCCCCGGCGCGCATGCCCAGCGCCATCGCCTCGCAGGCCGCGGCGATGTGCACGCCGGCCAGGTGCTGGTTCACCATCTTCACGGTGGAGCCGATGCCCGCCTGGTCGCCGAGGCGGTACACCTTGCCGGCGATCGCGTCGAGCACCGCGCCGGCCGCCTCGAAGGCGGCGGGCCGGCCCGAGGCCATCACCGTCATCTGGCCTTCCGCGGCCTTCTTCGCGCCGCCGGACACCGGCCCGTCGATCAGGTGCAGGCCGCGCTCCGCGAGCTTCGCCTCCCACTGCGGCGGCAGTGCCGGGTCGACCGTCGCCGACGCGATCACCACCGAGCCGGGGCGCAGCGCGGCGGCGAGCCCCCCTTCTCCGAACAGCACGGACTCGGTCTGCGCAGCATTGACCACGAGCAGTTGCACCACGTCGCAGCGTGCTGCCAGATCGCCGAGCGAGGCGGCAAGGTGCCCGCCCGCGGCCGTGAAGCGCGCGCGTGCCGCCTCGGTGGTGTCGAGCCCCCAGACCGGCACGCCTCGCGCCATCGCGGAGACCGCCGCGCCGTAGCCCATCGAGCCGAGGCCGACGACGCCGAGCACCTTCTCGCCGCTCACGACGGGACTCCGATCGCCGTCCGCTTGCCCCGCCGGATCACGCCGCCCTGCTCCAGGCGCCGCTCGCCGTGCGCGATGTGCTGCGTGGCGCGCTTGCGCGCGGCCACCGGGTCGTGGGCGGCGATGGCCGCGACGATGGCGCCGTGCTCGTCGCGCACCTGCTGCATGAAATCGCGGCGGCGCGCCTCGTTGCCGCGCGTGATGCGCATGCCCTCGCGCAGGTACTGCTCGAGGAAGCCGAGCAGCCGGCTGAACTGCGGGTTGCCGGTGGCCTCGCCGATGGCGCGGTGGAAGGCCAGGTCTTCGGCCACGCCGTCGCGGCCCTCGCGCTCGGCGCGGTCGATCTCGGCCAGCGCCCGCTTCAACCCGGCGATCTGCGCGCGCGTGGCGCGCTGCGCGGCCAGCGCGGCGATCTCGCCCTCGAGCACGCGCCGCACCTCCACCACGTGCACCACCGCGTCCACCGACTCGAGCACCGAGGGATCGAAGGCCAGCGGCCGGTTCGACTCCGGCGAGGCCACGTAGACGCCCGAGCCCTGGCGCGACACCAGCAGCCCGCGCGACTTCAGCTGGTGCACCGCCTCGCGCACCACGGTGCGCGACACGCCGTGCGCCTCGGCCAGCTGCTGCTCGGAAGGGAGCTTGTCGCCCGCCTTCAGCTCGCCGCGGTCGAGCTGGCCCGAGAGCCGCGCGGCGAGCCGGTCGGACAGCCGCTCCGTCACCAGCCGGGCGCCCGCACCCACCGGGGAAACCTGCATCGGGACCGGGCTGATTGACATGGTCATCAGGTTATCATACAACTTTGAGACAGATCAACGCACAGCGCGACCACGCGCGGCAAGCAGGAGACACACGCGCATGGCCAGCGTCAGCATCCGGGCGGCGAAGAAGCGCTTCGGCGAGGTCGAGATCCTCCATGGCGTGGACATCGAGATCCCCGACGGATCGTTCACCGTGCTGGTCGGCCCCTCGGGCTGCGGCAAGTCGACGCTGCTGCGCATGATCGCCGGCCTTGAGCACATCAGCGGCGGCGACATCCTGATCGGCGAGAAGCGCGTCAACGACGTGCCGCCCAAGCAGCGCGACATCGCGATGGTGTTCCAGAACTACGCGCTGTACCCGCACATGACGGTGCGCGACAACATGGCCTTCTCGCTGATGCTCGCGAAGAAGGACAAGGCCACCATCGACCAGAAGGTCGGCCGCGCCGCCGAGATCCTCGGTCTCGGGCAGCTGCTCGAGCGCTACCCGCGCCAGCTCTCCGGCGGCCAGCGCCAGCGCGTGGCGATGGGCCGCGCGATCGTGCGCGACCCGCAGGTGTTCCTCTACGACGAGCCGCTGTCCAACCTCGACGCCAAGCTGCGCGTGGCGATGCGCAGCGAGCTGAAGGAACTGCACCAGCGCCTGAAGACCACCTCGATCTACGTCACGCACGACCAGATCGAGGCGATGACCATGGGCGACCAGATCGTGGTGATGCGCGACGGCCGCATCGAGCAGACCGGCAGCCCGCTGGAGCTCTACGACCGCCCGGCCAACACCTTCGTGGCCGGCTTCATCGGCTCGCCGGCGATGAACTTCCTGCCCGGCACGCTGCGCCGCCACGCTGGCCAGGCCTCGGTGCAACTGGCCGACGGCACAACGCTGCCGGCGCCGGCCGACGCCGCCGGCAGCGACGGCCAGCCGGTGATCTTCGGCACCCGGCCCGAGCACCTGATGCTCGCCAACGGCAGCGGCATCCCGACGCAGGTGGTGGTGGTCGAGCCCACCGGCGCCGACACCTTCGTGGCGTGCCGCCACCAGGGCAGCGAACTCTCGGTGGTGTTCCGCGAGCGCCATGCGTTCGCGCCGGGCAGCACCATCCACCTGCAGCCCGACACCACGCGGGCCCATCTGTTCGACGCGCAGTCAGGCCGACGGCTCGTGGCCTGAGGCTTTCTTCCGAAGCGGGCACCACCCGCCATCCAACCCGGGAATCACCAGGAGACAGGCATGCAAGACCAGAACCGTCGCAAATTCCTCGAAAGCTCGGCCGGCGTGGCCGCAGCGGCCACCTTCGGCACCGGCGCGATGTGGACGCCGTTGGCGCAGGCGCAGACGCTCGCCTACAAGCCCGAGAAGGGCGCCAAGCTGCGCGTGCTGCGCTGGAAGCGCTTCGTGCAGGGCGACGAAGACGCCTTCATGGCCAACATCAAGAAGTTCAGCGAGAAGACCGGCATCGAGGTGCGCATCGACAACGAGGGCTGGGAAGACGTACGCCCGAAGGCCGCGGTGGCCGCCAACATCGGCAGCGGCCCCGACATCATCATCGGCTGGTTCGACGATCCGCATCAGT
>WBZM01001315.1_pt1 | contig 25229 bp, 25 predicted proteins | sample 5204271 | NCBI WGS metagenome assembly WBZM01 (sample SAMN12344346, study PRJNA552823) | activated sludge metagenome | biome: Activated sludge suspended growth; feature: Nitrification reactor; material: Wastewater; isolation source: activated sludge from nitrification reactor of wastewater... | reverse complement strand
CGGAGTGAGTGCTGATGCCCGGCCCCAACAACATCGCGCGCGGAGTATCCACGCGCTTGAAGAAGCGGGTCCGCGGGTTCTACACGGACTTGGAACCCAGCTTCTACGGCGTAAAGAAGGGCTTCGGAGACGCGGCGAAGCAGAAGGTCGCTAGTATCGGCCGGGAGCGCGCGCTGCGAAAGATTGCAGCCAAGTACGCGCTCTTGGATGAATCCGGCGAGCCCATCGAAGCCCTCGCCAAGCTGTTCGCCGAGAGCAACTTCGGCTACGGAGATGAGCCCGTCGCTGCGAAGCGAACCGGAGACCCCCTGTGGGGCGCGCCGATGGGTCTGCCGAATGAGCCTGGGGATCGAAACGGCCTGAGCCGAAATCTGACACACGGAGGAGTTTGATGATCACGAAAGAAGCACGGGCTGAGGCTCAGTCACGAGGAGCCCACAAGGTTTTGGCCTTCTACGGGCTGGACAAGTCGGCGGCAGCCGCCGCTCCCGGCATTCTTGGAACGCTCAGCGCGGCCGGCTCGCGTGCGCTGACATCCGGGGCCAAGGCCATGGCTCACGGGCGCGGCACCACCGGCCAAAACCTGATGGATGGCGTGCACGCCGCTGGCAAGGCCTTCCACCGCACGGGGGGAACCGGTGCCGCAGCCAAGGCCGTAGGCGTAGGGGCTGCGGGTCTGGGGGCCGCATACGGAGCGGGCCGAGGGTTCGGAGCTGGCAGCAACGCGGGGCAGAAGCAGGCCGGGGCCGAAGAAGAGGCCCAAGGCCTCGCCAACAGCACGCTGGCTAGTATGTTGCCGGTGGCAGGCCCCGCGGCCCTCGGTGCCGTGCGCGGACAGCGCCACAAAGACCCCGTATCCGGCGGCCTTCGTGGAGCCGTGGGGTCTTTGGCCGGGGGCACTGCCGGCGCCGCCGGAGGTGCAGCACTTGGCGCGTATCTCAGCGGAAAGATGGTAGCGCCGCGCACACGGAACAAGGCCGTGGCAGAACGCCTCGCGCGGGCCATCGGCCGCGGACTTCTCCAAACGACGGCAGCCGGCGCCGGTGGCGTCGTGGGCGGCTTGGCGGGTAGTGGGCTTGGAACGCACCTCCTCACGCGCAAGTACCTCCAAGAGGAAGACCCTCAAGCCGCGCTCCTCGCCTACGCGGGGCAAGGCGAGTAAGCTCCCGTCATGGCCACTTCCGTCGGGCAGTTCTTGATCAACGACGTGCTGCCCAAGAGTCACCAGATCTCTGGGCCGCATACCAACAAGAGCCTGCACGACCACGTTGTTGACTTGGCCAAAAGCGATCCACAAAAGTACGTAGCCACCGTAATGGCCCTCAAGCGCCGCGGAGATGAAATCGCCACGCTTGAAGGCATCTCCGTGGGGCTGGACGACATCGAGCCCGATTACCACGCGCGTGACGCAATCGTACGCCCCGCACTAGCGAAGATGGATCGACTCAAAGACCCCGCCGCGCGCGAACGCGTCATCGTAGAGACACAGGCGAAGCTGCTGGAGCACACGAAGACACACAAGGGCTCTATGACGCACATGGCGCTCTCGGGCGCCCGCGGCAACCCAGCTCAGCTCATGAAGATCGTCGCCACGCCGCTCGCCACAGTGCACCCCAAACACGGAGTGAGCCATCAACTCATCGACCGCTCCTACTCGGAGGGTCTCACGCCGGCGCAGTACTGGCTGACAGGGCCAGAGATCCGTGAGAACGAGGTCAAGGCCCGTATCTCGGTGTCGGAGCCCGGGGAGATGGCCAAGGTCCTGGTGGCGAACATGATCTCCAAGGTGGTGACCGTCTCGGACTGTGGGACGCTGAACGGCGTAAAGATGGCCATCGACGACGGGCACATCCTCGATCGTCACACGCAAACCGATCATGGGCTGGCACGGAACAGCCTCGTCACACCACAGGTCGTACAGCAGCTCAAGGCGAAGGGCGTAAACCACCTCCTCGTGCGGTCGCCCATGACGTGCACCGCCAGGCAGGGCGTTTGTCAGATGTGCCAGGGGCACAACGAAAAGGGACAGCTGCACCCTATCGGCATGACGGTGGGCGTCCGCGCGGCGCAGGCCATGGCGGAGCCCTTGACGCAGATGGCGCTGTCTTCGCGCCACGGAACCTTGACGGTCAAGGCGACTGACAAGTCGCCCACTGGACTCAAAGGCGTCAGGCAACTCCTCGAAGTACCGGCAGCTTTTCGCCACGAAGCCGTGCTTGCCCCGGACCACGGAAGCGTCTCAAAGATCGAGAAGGCCCCACAAGGCGGGCACTACGTGTACCTTGGGTCTAAGAAGATCTACGCGGCGCCTGACTTGTTGCTGAAAGTGAAAATCGGCGACCACGTAGAGCGAGGCGACGCGCTCACCTCCGGTATTCCTCACCCCGCCAAAGTTGTCGGCTACAAAGGACTTGGGGCCGGCCGCGCCTACTTTGTCGACGCTTTGCACGGCATATACCAGAAAGAGGGGATCAACCTGGACAAGCGACACATGGAGCTCCTCGCCAAGAGTGAAATCAATCATGTGCGGCTCCTTGATGTAGATCCGGAGCACCCTGAGCTTATCAAGGGAGACATTATCAACTACAACGCTTTTCGCGAAGCGTATCACGCTGGGTCCCATCGAGTGCCCATCGAACAGGCAGTCGGGATGCGCCTCGGGCAAGAGGTGCTGCATCACACTGTCGGTACGCCCATTACGCCGGCCTTGGTAAAAAGCCTCCGAGAACACGGAGTGAAGGAAGTAGCTGTCAACAAGAGTATCCCTTCTGTAGAGTTTGTCATGAAGCCCTTCACGATGAACCCGCTTTTGGAGAAAGATTGGATGGCCCGCTTGGCGCACCGCTACTTGAAGAGCACCGTTCAAGAGGCCGCACACTTCGGTGAGACTTCTGACATTCACGGCACGCATCCCGTTCCCGCGTATGCTTTCGGAGCGGAGCTTCACCATGGAGCAGGCGGTGCCTACTAACTTCGATGCGCGGCTGAACGCCGTAAAGACGGCCGCGCGCACTCGCGTTTTCGGTCGTTACGGCCTAGCAGACCTGTTTCGTGAGCACCGGCTGCCCTCCAACGGGCGCGGAGTGTTCGACCGCCTCGATGCAGTCGCGCGCGCGGGGGCTTCCGCGCCCCTCGGAAACAAGTGGCAGGCGGCGCAAAAGAGTTTCGACCGTGCAGGAGGGTGGCGGGGGCTTCAGCACAGCGCGCGGCACTCCGCCAAGAACCTGGGTAAAAACGTCGCTGAGTTCGGGCGCGAGGCCGTCTTTGGCAGCCCCCTCACAGTCGGAAAACAGCTCCAAGACCGGTACCGTCAAACTGGGAGCGTTGCGAAAACGATCGGGCAACACGCCAAGGAGTTCTACTTGTCTCCGGGAGCGCCCACATGGATGAAAGCTCTCTCTCTCGGCATGCCTGCCCTGGAGCTGGGGAACATCGCCATGAACGGCGACCCGAATGAGCGCGTCGGTGACGTAGCGCACGCCTTGACGGGTCTCGCAGCGGCGCCCTTCACCGCGCGGCTGGGCCTTCCAGGCATGGCAATCCAAGGCCTCGCCCAAGGCGCCGGGCGCAGCATTGGGTCCAAGTTCGACCACAAGGCCGAAGCAAAGCCCTTCCTTGAGAACGTCGAGATGAACGTACCTCAGCATCTGAAACGTACGCTGAGTAACTCGGCCGCCTTTTCACTCGCTGACAATCCAGCAGCAACCCCCTACACTACGTCCGGAATCCAAGGAGCCCAATCCCCATGACCACGCTGTTTTCTCGCACCCTGCTCAAGGGCATGTCGGACGCCATGGCCGACGCCGGGCGCATGGCCCCGTTCGCCAACGACGATCTCGCCATCGGCGTGTTCGACAAGATCGCCGAAGATCTCGGACTGCCGCCGATCCTGGAGGCGGCCCTGCCCGACGAGGCGTACCTCAAGATCGGCGCATGGCTTATCGACGCCTCCGCCGCCGCAACGCAGGCGGGACACGGCCCCTCCGCGTCCACGCAGGCAATGGCCAAGCAGGCGGCGTACATCCCGCTCGATGCGCGCGCGATGAAGATCGCAGCCTTCATGATGTTCAAGACGGCCGAAGACGCGAGCCTCAACGACACCGGGGCCAACACACCGGAGAGCGCGACGCTGACCAGCGCCGTGGCCGAGTTGGACCAGAAGAACCGGAGCTCCCTCCAGTACCTCGTCGGCCAGGGCAACACGGACATGCCCGAGGGCGGAGTGGCCGGCCGACAGATGCCGCACCCCGGCGCGCCCCAGGGTCCCACGCCGGTGAACAGCCTCACCAGCCTCGACAAGCAGGCGGGTTCCATCTCTGTGGACCCCGAGGCGCGCATGGCCCTTCTCCGTTCCTTGGCCCTCCATACGCTGCCCGGCGCCGCGCTGGGCGGCTATCTCGGCTCGCGTCACGACGAGACGTTGGAAGGGGCCGCGCGCGGCGCGGCCGGTCAGCTCCTCGGCCACCTCGGCGGCACGGTCCTCGGGACTACGGCCGGGGCCGTCGGGCCCCTTGTCCTCGGCGGTCCGAAGATGAGCCCCTATACGCCCCTGCTGGGCGCGATTGGTGGCGGCTCCGTCGGCAGCGTCCTCGGAGGCGGGCTCGGCACGCACCTGATGACGCGCAAGTACCACGAGGACCCCGAAGGCGGAGAGGCCAAGCTCAGCCACGACAAGGTCGCCCGCGCCTGCACCTTCGTGCAGGGCCTCGTCAACCGACATGCGGAGGTCACCCCGAAGCTCGTGCTGGCATCCGCCGCCCTGGCTGAGGGTGGCACCCCCGGCCTCGAAGTCATGGCGCACATCGTCCAGAACGTGAAGACCGCCGAAGAGCTCGATGGCGCGCTGGACAACGTCATCCAAGCCCAGGACGAGCACGGCACCGAGCCCGACCCCGAGCTGGTGGCCGCGATCGAAGAGGTGCTGGCGGAGCACGGCCTGCTCGAAGGCGGCGAGGGCGGCGAGGGCGGCGAGGGCGGCGAGGGCGGCGAGGGCGGCGAGGGCGGCTACGAGGAAGATCCGAAGGTCGCTGCCGCCCGCTCCGCGGGGAAGGCCGTGGCGGACGCAGTCGGCAAGGGCGCCAAGTCAGCACGTCGCGCCGGCGCGGCGGTCGCGGACGCTGTGAAGTCGACGGGCCGGAAGGCGGGCAAGGCCGTCAGCGAAGCCGCCGGTGCGGTGGGTGACAAGGCGAACGCCGCGGGCAAGGCCGTGTCCAAGAGCGTGTCCAGCGGCGGCAAGACGGTCAAGAAGGAGGCGCCTCGACTCGCGCGCCGCCACGGTCCCGGCTTCGGCGCGGGCGCCGCCATCGGCGGACTTGCCGGCGTGGGCGCCGGCTACGGGCTGAGCCAGAGCCAGACCAAGGAGAGCCAGCTCCTGTCCGTCCTGAAGGCGGCAGCGGACGGATCGCTCAACGACGTGGGCGAGAACACGCCGGAGAGCGCCGCCCAGGACAACGCCAACGCCGAGCTCGACCAGGACAACCGCTCCACCGACGAGTACGTGGAGGGCCAGGGGCAGACCAGCCTCCCCAACGTCGGACACGTCGGCGCGTCGATGGCGGCGCCGAAGGGCCCGGAGCCGCTGAACCCCGACACCACGCCAGCGCGCGAGGCCAAGGCCGCGTCGTTCGAGCAGGCTGTCAAGACCGCCGCGCAGCAGTGGGGCGGCCAGCTCCCGATCACCATGTCCCAGGCTGAGAAGCGCGCCCACGTGCTCGCCCTCGCGGGCATGCCCGCCCACCTCCGCGCAGGCTACGTGCAGGACCTGCGGCGCCAGTAACCTCGCGCGGCGGCAACGACGCCGAGTGGTGAACAAGAACGCCTGCTGCCGTATACTTCGGCAGCAGGCGTTCGCCTTTTGTGGAGACCCCCATGACCATGTCTGGCTTCTCGCTTTCGCAGTCCCCTCGGACGCAAGGCTTCGCCCAGGAAGGGCCCCCTGAGGACGAAGAGGAAATCTTCTCCAAAGGTTTCTCGGATCTGGCCTACCGGGCCTTCCAGAAGACGCTCCCCGAGCTGTACGGGGACCTCGTGTCGTTCCGGGTCCTCGCCACCGAGGCCCCTACGGGCGAAGGCGTTGGCGCATTCATCCTCAAGCGCGACCAAGAAGTCATCTTCATCCCGGCAGTGCTGGCGGATAACGCCGTAAAGCCCCTCGACATGATGTACGTCCGGTCCAAGGACCGGTTTTACCCCCTGACCCCCGAGTGGCTGAGCAAAGCTACTGCGGGCGGCGTGAGCTCTTTGGGTCTGGGCGTAGAGCCCCCGAAGGACCTCAACACCGACGTCGACATCCGGAACCTCGTGGTTCCGCCGACTACGGGGCGGTACAGCTACGCCGCGGATGTGTCCACGATCACGGATCAAGAGCTCCTTGGAGTGTTCCGCGCCGCGTACGAAAACGAGAAGCGCGCGGCGGCAGACGTACCGTTCATCTTCCCTGAGGTGGTGCAGCGCATGCCTTCCACGGTGAAGACCGCGTATGCCAAGTGGCTTTCACGGCGGCCTCACTACTTCCGCAAGATGGCGGAAGTGTACGGTGCGAAAACGCTCCAAGCCGCGTTCGCCGTTGTCGAAACGGAGCCGAAGACGGCGAGCGAGAATCGGCGCGAAGTGCCCATGAAGCGAGACGTGTATCTCGCTACTGCAAGCACGCCGATTCAGGAAGTGCAACGAGAACTCGGGCGTGACGAGATGCCCGCCGCGTATCGCGCCCTGCGCTACTACGGCTTCTACATCAAAGATCGGCGGCAAGGCGCACTCAACGACATCGCCGTTGGCGATGAAGATGCACTGGCCCTCACACGGCCCGCGCACCCGGGGGTGTATCGCATTCACCTCGCGGACGGGAGCAACACCAAGGCCCTCGTCGTGCCGCACCCCGTCAGCGTGGAACGGGATCGTGGCGACCATGCGTACATGGCCGAGGGTCCGTATCGCACGAAGCGACTGGATGAACCTCTTCACCGTTTTGGTCAGGAAGGCCTGTACTTGGTCCTCTTGCCCGACGGGCGGGGCGGAACGCTCCCGGATCTTGTCGCGGAGCCAATCGCGCAGGCCAGCTTCGACGAAGTGGCGTCGTTCCTGAAGTCGATGACCACCGACGCACCCGAGAACGGGCAGCGCGGAGTACTGATCGCTGCCGACAACCTCACGCTTCGCGCCACTGAGCCGTTCTACGCGGAGAAGCCGACGACGCGAGGAGACATGACCTCGTTCCGCGCCGGATACGACATGACCGCAGTCATCTCCAAGAAGATGACAGGGTCGAAGATCGTCAAGCCGCTGGACCAGAGCGTGATGGTGTTCCCTCAGACCTACCGCTGGTTCCACATCCGCACCGACCTGAACCCGCGAGACGTCCTCTCCAGCCCGCAGCTGATCTCCCGAGCCCTCGAAGCGAAGGTGGAGAAGACCGGATCCGCGCGGCTCAAGATTGCTCGCGACCACAACGGCTTCCGAGTCGGTGACGCGCGCGACAAGCTGACTGCGGTCGAAGCAGTGGTCAAAGTGGCCAACCTGTACGGCGTAAGCGTGGGCGACGCGACGAGCGTAGTGGAGGCGGTGGCCAACGGCCTCCCGTTGAACGCCTGGGTCCGCCCGAAGACGGCGGCGCCTCAGGACGGGCAGCAGATGCCGCCCGAGGGCATGGACCCGAACGCGATGGACCCGAGCATGATGGCGCCGCCGACGCCGCCCCCCATGTCGGGCATCGACCTCGCCATCTCAGAGAAGATCCAGCTGCTCCAGTCGCAGCGCACGGCACTGGAGCAGATGGAGCAAATGCTCACCGAGCTCCAGATGCGGTCCCAGAGCATCGACCAGGGCGGCGGAGCCATGGCGGCGCCGCAGGGCGCGGCGGGGATGATCGCGGGGCCCGAACAGACGGTGATGGGGCAGCCTGCGATGGCGCCACTGCCCGGCCTGCCGAGCATGGGGCAGCCGGGCAGTGGCCCGAGCATGCAGGGCATGCAGGGTATGGACCCGAGCATGCAGGGCATGCAGGGCATGCAGGGCATGCAGGGCATGCAGGGCATGCAGGGCATGCAGGGCATGCAGGGCATGCAGGGCATGCAGGGCATGCAGGGCATGGACCCGAGCATGCAGGGCATGCAGGGCATGCAGGGCATGGACCCGAGCATGCAGGGCATGGACCCGAGCATGCAGGGCATGCAGGGCATGCAGGGCCAACCTCCGCCCCCTCCTCCGCAGCCCGTGATGCCCAAGGAGCCCAACCCCGCGCTGTTCTCCGAACAGGTCGCGCCGCAGTTCCTGGATCAGGCCATGCAGCTCGACCAGGACGGCGTGTTCGACGCCTCGGCAGTGGCCTCCCTCGCCAACGTGCGGAGCATCCGGGACCTCCTCCAGAACTACACCCCGGCGCTCGACAACGCACTGGACCGACTCGGGCGTACGCTGCTCCTGATCTACGTGAAGAGCCGCCAGATCCGTGAGCGCATCGGGGAAGAGGCGTACACCTCCCTCGAACAGGTCGTTCGAGATGTCTTCCGCATGCTGGGGGACGCCGTTCTCTCGCTGGAGCAGTACGGCGATCAGCTGTTGCCTGCCAGAGCGCGCGCGGCATAATCCTTCCATGCAGCTCGCTGTACCCCCATCGCACCGGTACGCAGCCCTCGTCAAACGGGCCGAAGCAGAAGACGCAGAGCCGCCTTCGGATCCGTTGGACTTGGCCCTCTTTCGTGTGCTCAAGGGGCAACGGGACAACGCCGTAGTCAGCACCGCTTACGACATCTTTCGATCTCCCTATCGCCACGTGATGGACGCGCTGTGTTTGTGCTCCGCGAAAGACGCAGAGGTCGAAAAGTGTCTGGAGCTCCGCCCAGGGGTTTACGCCGTTTACCAGACCCTCTTCTTTGATCGCGCGGTGTTCACGAGCGTCTTCGCCATGCGGCACTACGTCGAGACGCTGCACCTCACCCGAGAGGAGCGGGACGTATACGAGGTGGCGCTTGTGGAAGGCGCCGGGCGCCTCCTCGACCGGTACCGTATGACTGAGCGCCCCCCGCTGGAGCCTCAAGTAGTGCTCGAAGACATGATGGGCGAGGCGTACAGCCGCGCCTTCGAGCATCGGGGAAAACCCCTCACCAGCAAGACTGCGGAAGCCGCTTTCCGTTGGGGTCGCGCAGCCGCGGCAACGGCAGCCACTATCAAAACAACCGCGCAAGGCACCCGCGTCGCGGACGCCCTGAGCGCCCTTGAGTTCGCCCTGACCACCAAGAAGTCAACCGCTACGGCTGAAGAACTTGGCGTAAATCGAGATGACATCCTCAAGGGCTGAATGCCCTACGATTGAGGCACGCTGATGGCAACCTGGGAAAACAGTGACTTCGATCGTGAGGCCGCAGCCATCGCGCGCGCCTTCTGGGCTGGTCACGAGCAAAACGGCGCGCCGTTGAGCGAGATCGCGACAAAGACCGCGCGCGACAACGGGCTGAACCCCGAACAGATCCGGCGGCTCTGTCGACAAGCCAACACCAAGGCGTTCGAGCAGAAACACGCCGCGTTGAAGGGGGCGGAAGACCGCACACCCAACTTTGAGCTGGCCGATCCGGAGTCGGTAATCGCCAGCCTCCACAACGGGGTGCGTAGCGCACACACCAAAGAGGCGGCAGCCGAATACCCGGACTTGTCCGATGAGTTCCGTCCGGCACCTCGTGCAACCGACCCCGGGCGGGAGAAAGTCGCTGCGCTCACAAGCGTGATCGACGAGAGCCTCCCTGCGCGGCGGTCTCCGCTGGTGGCTCTCCGCCGCGCGGAGAAGACCGCTGAGGCGCTGCGCATGGAACGCCACGCCCTGAATTTCGCCTGGGACGAGGCACTGTCCAAGATCGCCGCGCAGACGAAGTTCCTTCACTGGGATCACGACACGTTCGAGAAGAACGCGGTGGCTCTGCATGGCGCGGATGTTCTTCCGGAACTCAACGCGGTGAGGCAGCGCTGTGGCCTACCGCCTCTGGGGGATGGCATCGCCGACGCCGTTCTTCACTCCAAGCTCGCCGCGTTGCAAGACGAGTGGCTGGGCGTCGCAGATGAGTTTTCGTCAAGCGTCGAGGGGGCAATGCGTGTTCGCGTGAAGTTCGCAGAAGTCGTGCGCCAACAGGACCGCCTCATTCACGAGATCGAACAGCTCAAGAAAGTTGTGCGCCATGCCTGACCAAGCACAGAACCTTCTCGCCCTGGCGGACTTGGAGCTGGAGAAGAGCGCCAACGTATTCCACCAAGTTGGTGCCGGGATTCGTGGCGCGCTCCAAGGGAGTCGGCAAGTCTCCCGCACACATGGGCTTCACGACGCCATGCGCACACTGGAGCGACATGGAGCGCGTCCTGTCAACGTCGTAAACGGCCTTGTGCAGGCGCCCGCGCCGATCCCTAAAGCAGCACCTTTCATGGCCCGGGTGAAAGAGCGCGTGCAGGGCGCCGTTAGCGGCGCCAAGCAGCAATACCAAGCCACGCGTGCCGCCGATCACGCCGTGAAGGACTTCGGTCAACTTCGTAAGCAGCACCAGGAGTTGCAAAACGCAACTAACGTCGTCGGGGAGCACGGCCTTCTTCACGGCAACAACCCCATGGCGGTAATGCCGAACTACGCGAAGATGACCCCCGCGCAGTACTTGCGTCAGCAAGGGCACAGCGTGCCCGCGCACCATCGGACTGCGCCCCCACCGGTACCGCCACAGGCCCTACAGCAGCGGGGCGCAGCCCCCCCCGGTCCTCTGTCGCCGACACCGGTGCAGCCTATCCAGGCTCGCCCGCAGCCGGCGAATCCAGGTCAGCGATTGCCACAAGGGCCACAAACCCCCCAGGCCAACCACGGGGGGCAGACCCAGCAAACGCCGCAAGCCGCGAACGCACAACAGAGCGCGACGAATCCTGTTGCATCGAACGGGCAAGTTGAACAGCCGCACTGGATGAATCGCTACGCTGGACCTCTGGCGCTGGGAGCTGGTGCCGCTGCGCTTGGGACCTCTGCGCTCCGTGGCGGGCCCACTGTCACGGAGCAGGACATCCGCATGCGCGACTACATGGCCAACACACAACAGAACATGTCGGCGCCGCTACCGCCGATGTCGGTGTACGCCGGCTACGACGACTTTGCAGCCGAGAAAGCGGCGGCCTACACCCCCATGTACCCGACCATGCAAGGGGCCATGGCCAACTCGTTGGCCCAACAACTGGCGCAGAAATTCGTGGGGGAGCCCATCGACGCGGTGCAGACCGTCCTCAAAAAGAAGCTCTACGATGAGCCCAAGCACGAGGCCGCTTTCATGTCTGCGTTGGAAGGTGACGACATTCTCCAAGCCGAACACCGTGAAAACCCCGATCGGCTTCGAGGGTCGTTCCACACCCTGAAGACGTTCGCGCCGACAATCGCCAAGAATCCGTTGGCCACGCGCACCTTTTTGCGGCAAGCCACCATGAGCGGCATGAACAATGTTGGCCCGGACTTCGCCACTATCCGCATGATGGCCGAAACTGAGAAGTTCATTCAAAACGCGAAAGGGCGGGGGCTCCCGTGAACATCGACAAGCTGGTTTCCCCTCAGCTGCGCGCAGCTCTACGCGAGCACGGGTGGGCCAAGATGGCCTTCGCCGTAATCCACCAGCGCCAAGGCTACCCTCCTGCTGACGCAACGCTCCCGGCGATCATTCAGGCCTTTTCTGCCAAGGTCGCGGTAGACCACGTCAACCACGCGTTGGTGCGAGACGGGATCAAGGCGTACAAGGAACTTCACAATGTCGAGTAACGGCGTAAAGACGCGGCGGGCATGGGAGCAGCTCAAAGAGGCTGCTGTCCGTGATGGCGCGAGTCTCTTGGACGGCCTTGCCAAGTTGGCGCTCAGCGCTTGGCATGAAACGGACGCCGGGACCAAGCTGAGTGCTGATCGCGCGACGCGGGAAGCCTTCGTGGCTTCCTTGGTCGGCGCCGCTGTGGTCGACAGCACCCTGGACAAGCTGGCCGCTGACGGTGAATACAGCGTGCTTGAAGTGGAATTCCTTCGGGACCTGAACGCCGAAGCTGCCCTGGGCGACTTCGCGTGCTTCCAAAAGAGCGCAGGCTTTGGCGCTTCGATCAAGCACGTCCTACACAAGCACCCTGCCCTGATCGGAGCGGGTATTGGGGCCGCCGCTGGCGCGGGATTCGGCGCCTACGGCGATGACGACGACCGTTTGCGGGGAGCTCTGCGGTTCGGCCTTCCCGGAGCCGTTATGGGGGGGCTGATAGGGCACGGCGCCGGACAGATTCGCGAAGAACTGCGCAGCGCCCGTAACGCACGGAAAATGGAGGCCCTCCAGGCCGCGCGCGACGCAGAGCTACATCAAGCGAAGCTGGAAGCGCTTCAAGAACAAGCCGCTGCCGCCCGGCGCGGGCGTCGTTCGTAGGGACGGCGCGGCGTCTTCACCTCGCGTATCTTTACTTCGCGATGCACAAACTGCTAGAACTGGATGATCGCTTCCCCAAAACGGGGGAACCCACCGCGCAACTGGTTGCGTGGGGGGGCCTCCGGGGGGGGTTGAGCATTGAGAAGAAAGCGTTCGTAGAGAGCCAGTCACCGCTCTACGCGTTTCTTCAAAACGTCCAACCCGAAGCGGGCGTCTCGTACATCCTCGTCAACGCCCTCGGCGCTTACGAGTTCTACGACGACAACCGCAACGGGGACGGCTTCCCTAACGCGCCATACAAGGTCGGAGAACTGGCTCAGTGTGGGCACCCCGAGTGCACGAAGTCTTTGGACGGGTGGATCTCTGAGCCTGAAACGCTCAGCCACCACTACACGACCTTCGAGAAGCACGGCGGAATTTACAAGCACCACGCCAACAAAGATCCGTCGAAGTCTCTGGGCTGGATCAACAAGTCCGTGCTCAACCCCTACATGCACAGGGTTGAGCTGTTGCTCAAGCTGGTCAACAGCCGCGACCCAGACATCAGTCAGCGCATCGGGGACGGTGACTTCCCAGCCGTCAGCATGGGGTGCGTTACCTCCGGGACACGCATCACACTGGGTGATGGGCGACGGAAGAAGGTCGAAGACATCGCCATCGGCGACGAGGTGTTGTCGCACGCTGGACGCGGACGTCGCGTCTTCGAGCTCCACCGGCGCGAATATCGCGGGACTTTGTACACCGTAAAGGCCGAGGCCGCCCCCGCGTTCGACGCCACACACGAGCACCCTTTCCTGGTGGCGCCCGCGTCGCAGGTTCGCGTCCGCAACGCAAAAGGGGTGGAGGGGTGGCGCCCTGACGCTAAGCTATCTCCCGTTTGGAAACTCGCTGAAGAATTGCGCGGCGGAGAGCACTACCTACTCCAGCCGATCGACCGCCACGTCGAAACACCGGCTTACGTTACACGAGAGTTCGCGCGCCTGCTCGGCTATTACCTTGCCGAAGGCAACTCCCTGCGCGACAAACACGGCAAGGTGTCCGGTTTTGAGCTGTCTTGCCATCGTGACGACACACTACTGCGCGAGCTGCCCGAGCTTTGCGCGGCCCTAGAGCTGCCAGAGCCGTACATTGTGGCTCGCGCACACAGTGAAGTAGCGCGTAGCGTACGGGTGTATGACCGCCATGTCGCAACCCGTCTAGCTCTGCTCTGTGGTGACGGTGCGCGCGCGAAGCAAAAGCACCTCGCGCTTGAAGTAATGCACTGGGCGCCGGAATTTCAGCGCGAACTTTTCGGTGCGTACGCCAACGGCGACGGTTGCGGCAACGCCAACGGCTCGTTGCACGTGTCCACCTCGTCCGAGGCGCTGGCCGATCAGTGGCTGTCGCTGCTGCCTCGGCTCGGGGTGCTGGCGTCGCGACAGACCCTAACGCACAAGGCCAATTCCTTGGTTCCCATCGCGACGATCGAACACGTCGTGTTCATCGGCGCACAGTGGGCTCAATCGCTCCGAGACGTTTGCGACAAGGTGAAGCCGCATCTGCTCCGCGCACGCAAAGAGAGCCGAAAAATCATCGGTGATTATGTCGTCGTGCCGATCCGCTCGTTGACGGCACGGCCCTACGTTGGGCCCGTGTACAACTTCGAGGTTGACGAAGACAACACTTACGTCACCGAAGGCAGTGTCAGTCACAACTGCCACGTGCGTTGGGATGTCTGCACGATCTGCGGGCATCGAGCGCCCACGCGCGCACAGTACTGTGAACACGCGAGCCGGATGCTGCGTCGCATCTTGCCCGATGGGCGCAAGGTTGCGGTCCTCAATCCCAGCCCAAAATTCTTCGACATCAGCTTCGTGTTTCGGCCCGCAGATCCTACGGGGTGGATGCTGAAGAAGGTTGCAGAAGAGCAGGGCTTCCGCTACAGCGTAGACCTCGGCGAAGAGCTGCGCCGGTACCAAGAGCGCGCCGTTGCGATTCGGAGCCACTCAAAGATCGCGAGCTGTGCCGTTGATAGCGCCTACGGCGCCCAGGCCAGCGAGATCGTACGGGAGTGGCCGAAGATGCCTGCGGCGTTGTACGCGATGGCGAAGAGCGCCGGCGTAACCAGCACGCTGTCAACGCTGGCCGCCAGCGGCGTCGTGCTGTCCGCAGGGGAAGTGATCGACCTCTTCGCCAAGACCAGCGGGCTGTCGCCTTCGAGCACCGAGCTTGACCGTCTCGTCGCGCTCAGCCCTGTGCTCACGGAGGTCGTAGCACAGTACCCCGACGTGGAGGCCAAGCTCGGAGCCTTCGTGGCCCTCCGTGTTGACGCCGTAAAGAACGAGCTGATCCAGCCTCTGGCCGCGTGGGTAGAAAAGCGTGGCGGTTTCATGGACTTCTTCCGCCAGCGCGCGTACGCTCCGAGCGAAGCGTTTCAAGCATCCGTAGGACCCGGCGCATACTACCGCGCTCGCGAGCCCGCGAAGACCGACGTCTTGTCGATGACAAACCCGTACACCGGGGAGACGTATCAGACGACACGGGGCGCAGCCATGAGCGCGCACAACGCCGACGTGAAAGCACAACTCGCATCGACCGCGGCGCTGGGTGCCCTCTACGGCGCAGGAATCCGTGCGGCCATGGGTCCGGGTTCCGGAATCTGGGCCATTCCGGCGGGGTTGGCTGCGGGTTATGACACAGAAAATTGTGCGAGACGGGTCACCCCCCTACCGCTACACCCGTTACCACACTGATCAAGGCCTCCCTGTCTCTGGCGGTACTGAGTTCGTGAAGGTGTCAGCGTACGCGCGGCCCTCTTACGCGGACGTCGTACACAAAGAGGCGTACGACATGGTGGAGCGCGCAGGGACGAGCTCCTACGACGCGCTGTTGGCGAAGATCGCACAGGCCGGCAGCACCCGCTACGCTCAATGGCTGGCGAAAACGCCGATGCGCGACAAAGTCGCGGCGCTGGTTCATAACGCAGAAGAGAGCCCAGCCGATGTTCACGCCGCTCCTGGCCTGAACATCGACCGCCTCGTCAAAAACATCAGCCGTCTCGTCTGGGCTGACTAACCTACCCACGGAGAGCAAATGAACCTCGAAGACATCATGAAGAACCGCCTGCCGAAGACTGCCGGCGACTCCACCCAGGCTCCCAGCGGAACCCGGAGTGCCGCGCAGCCGACCTCCAAAACGGCCAGCGCTGTCGAGGAGGCCATCGCCGCCGTGGGCCGTCCCACGACGAAGACTGCCAGCACGGCGTCCCCGGCCGGGTCCGCCGCCCCCGTGTTCGACAAGCTCGCCGCTGAGCTCGCAGCGCAGGACCAGGAGGGGTCGATCAAGATGGCCCAGCTTTACGGCGCGGCCATGGCCGATGGCTTCATGGCTCAGATCGGCATGTACGAGAAGGTCGCGGAGAGCATGGTGCAGCAGACCGCGAAGACGGCCGCCGCAAACGGCGCCGGGGACCTCGACCCCGAGCTCGTCGAGCTCGTCAAGGAAGCCGCCTACGACCCCGCCGGGTTCCTCGCGCGAATCGAGCACGCCGCGATGGAGGACGCTGAGCTCCTGAAGCAGGCTGAAGACGAGGAGGCCGCGCGGATGGAGCAGGCGATCCAGGTGAAGGCCGCCGAGCACTACGCACACGGCTACGAGATCGGCCTCAAGATGGTGTCGCCGGCATGAACGAGGCGCAGCGGCGAGCCTTGATTCAGGCGCACTGCGCGCTGCGCAAGGAGGCGTTTGCGGGCGTCGCCCCGCGCGTACAGGCGTTCTTCGAGGAAGCGCGCGCTGCCCTATCGGGAGCGAAGCACGCCTCGGAAAGTGCCCACTTTCACCCCGCGCTTCGCGCACACCTCCTGGAGAAGTAGATGGCCACCCTCGCAGAAGTGCTCCAGAGCCTGCCTCGGGCAAGCGGCGGCGAAGCGGCGCATGTGACAAAGACGGCGGCTCGCAATTCGTACGGCGACCACGTTCGCGCGTTGGCCGAGGCTATCCGGCAGGTCCCCGAGCCTCAGATCTCTTTGGCCAGCTTGAACGCCGTAAAGACGGCGGGCTTTCGCAATGCGCCGCCCGAGATCGCGGGCGTTGACGCTGAGGTAGACAACACGCTCCCAGGGGCCCCCCTGCGGAAGCTAGCCAGTGCCGCGCGCGTTGTTGAGGACGAACGTGCCGTGCTGCTCTACAAGAAGTCCGCGCTGGCGCTTCGCGCTGTGCGGGGGCTTACACTCCTTCGCGAACGGATCGCGCGCCCATGACCACCGCCCTCACCAAGATCGCTGCGGCTCTCGACCTCCTCGCTGCTGACCTGGATGCGGCCCCTCGCGACGCAACGCCAGAGCAGGCGCCTCCGCAGACGAAGGCCGCAAGCAGCGTCGACCTGATGGAGGCTCTCTACCGGGAACGTACCGGAGACGCGCTCCCGGACACGGTGCGCGACAAGCTGGCCTCGGTGAACGACCCCGAGCTGGAGTCCGTCTTTAGTCGGCTTCTGAAGACGTCGGCAGACGATCGCCCCACGCCGCTCGGCGCGCCAGCCGATCTGTCCCCGGGAGCACCCGAACCGACTACGGGCGCGGAGGCTACGAAGCTGGCCTACGACGCGTTCGCCGAAGCCATTCTGAACGCAGGCGAAGACTGATCGCTGCCCGGCGTGTCCGGGCAGCCTAACATCCACGACGAGGTAACGACACCATGCGGCTCAACTCGAATTACGACCTGATCTCCGCGCAGCCCAACCCGGGCGGCTTCGCGGCCCTCTGGATCTCCGACGTCCTCGCGCAGGAGGCCGCAACGGCGATCGACGCGGGCACCGGCGTGACTACCCCCGATTCGCAGGGTACGCCCCAGCCCGGCACCGTCCTGCCGGGTATGGCCGTCACGCTGAATGCCAACGGCTACTGGGAGCCGGCGACGTCGCCCAACCTCTCGCCCCCGGTCCCTGCGCTGCCCATCGCGATGGGCTTCGTGCACGGCGGCGACGACGACTACGACGGCGCCTACCTGGGCAAGCTCGTCGTGCTCGCCGGCCTCGCGGAGTTCGTCACGAGCGAGGTCAACGGTGTCACCTTCCCCCCTGGCACGCCGCTCGTCGCGAACGCCGGCAAGTTCGAGGCGAAGACCAACCCGGCCTCGGGCCTCCAGGTCGTGGGCTACGTGGGCGCGCGCGGCTTCCGGAACGGGATCCTGCACGTGATGTTCGGGCTGCGGGGCTGATCGCCGACGCCAGCACACAGAGACGTAAGCCTCTACAGCAAGAACGGAGAGCATCGAGATGTACAACACGGAGACCGTCCAGAGCAACGCGACGGCGCTGAACCAGAAGTTCGTGAGCATGCTCAGCTCCGGCAACACGAAGCTCGCGGAGGAGGCCGGGACGGCTTTCATCCGAAGCATCGTACGCCAGGAAGCTGCCGTCCGCATGATCCTGCCCCCGCAGCCCCTCCAGGACGACGAGATCGACCGAGACGTCGACTCCGACGAGCCCCGGAAGATCGTCGAGAAGGAGCCCGACAGCTCGGCGACGTACGTGCAGTTCGACGGCACGCCGCGCGCCCGCTGGTTCCGAGGCAAGCGCTACGTGGTCTACTTCGGCAAGACCCAGAGCGACCTCTTCACGAAGTCGAAGTTCAAGCTGATGTCGTACCAGAACGACATCCGCAAGATCCTCGCCGACAACTCCGTGAAGGACCTCGCCGACCAGGAGGACCTCTACTTCCGGCGCACGTGCCTGACCCTGGTGAACCGCAACGCGGGCAACCAGCGCACGCAGGTCGGCTCGTTCACGCCGGGGTCGTTCGTCAAGTCGTTCCAGGCGATGGACAACCGCCGCCGGCCGATCGGCAAGATGCTCATGACGAACTCGCTGTACCGCGAGGCCATGAACCTGCCTGCGACCCTCGTCGGCGACTCGATCGCGCGCGCGCACTACCAGGACGGCATCGACAAGGAGGAGCGGCTGTGGGGCATCCCCGTCATCACGACGGCGAAGACCGACATCTACAACCCCCGCGAGTGCTGGGTGTTCAGCCCGCAGAACTTCCTGGGCAACTTCTTCCTGCTCCAGGATGCCACCCTGTTCATCGAGCAGCGGGCCGACATCATCACCTTCTTCAGCTACGCCGCGCCGGGCATCGGCATCGGCAACAGCGAGTCGATGCAGCAGATCGTCTTCGATCAGCCGCCCTCCTCGATCTGAGCTCGCCACCGCTGACTCCGTAGGGCTATCCTAAGGACATGCCCTACGTCTCTGAGCGCCAGCGGCGTTTCTTCCACACCAACACCGCGCGACAGCACGGCATCACGCCGGCCCTCGTACACGAGTACGATGCCGCGTCACGTGAGAAGAAGGCAAACGGCCTGGGGTCATCCGACGGAGTGTCGTCGTCCGTCGGCGCACCAAAGCCGCCAAGCGCGCCACGCGCTGCGCCCCTGGCGTCAGTACAGCCCTCGAAGAGCTCGTTGAGCTCTCCTGCGCCCGGAGACTACCGGGCGAGCTTCCTGAACTCCTCAGCTGCCGCTGCGCAGCGATCGACGGCTGACAAGTTGCAAGCCGGCGAGGAAACCACCATGCCGGTGCTGCGGTGAAGCACATCGAACACCGACGCACCTATCTGACACCGGTCATCGAGGGCACCGGTGCGGCGTATCCCGCCAGCCGGTCCAACGGTGCGTCGCGCAAAGAACAAGTGCCGCTCGAAGTAAGCACTTCGTTCAACAACAACGACTTCTTCAACTGGTATGACAGACCCGCAGACTCGGGGCCGCCATACGCCGTAAAGGGCGCGGCGCACGCACACGACCGGATAGAAGAACGCACGCCTTTCTCCCGTAACAACGTGCGGCCTCTTCAGCGTGTCGTAGACAGCCTCGGACTCCCGCCCGGCAGCTACCACATCCCCCTTCATGGGCGAAACGGCGAGGTCTTGGGCTACGCCCAATTCAAGTCGGTGCCGAACCGAAAACACCCGGTGCTGGCTACGGTCCTGGGTCCGGAGATGACGCCCACGGGCACGAACGTGAGCAGCTACGTGAAGGTCTCTGGGTTGTCCCCCGAGACAAACGTGACGCCCATGTCCGAAGGAAAGTTCGACACGGACCACATCGACCCTCGGCCTCCTGAGTCTCGCGCCTGGAATCTAGCCCACACTCTGGCCGGCCGACAGGAATCAAAGCAGTACGCAATGCGTCGCGCGTTCGATCAGATCCGCAACGATACTGGCGACGCTCAAGAGGCGCCCATCGAGCCCCCGCAGCCATGAACCTCCAGTTCACGCGTCTGACCAATCTGGCTCCCACTGCGCACTTTGTACAGTGGACGGTCTCCAACATCTCTCCGTCCGAGAGCGGGGTGTTCCACTTCACCTTGTATCGAAGCGGGGGGCCCGAGGGCCCCTGGGACCAGATTTTCTCCGGGCCTGACCAGTACGCATTCAAGGATCAGCTGAATGCGGTGACTTCGACCTTCGACAACCTCCAGCCCAACTCACTGCGTTTCTTCCAGGAGCTGCACTACAAGCTAGTGTGTCGCCTCCCGTCGGGAGCGCAGCTGGAGACAAAGGCTGAAACGGGGCCTCTTCCGGTCGACAGGAAGATGAGTCAGTTCATGCGGAAAGCGCAGCGCGACTTCCGCCTCAGCTTGAAGTTCAACGGCGGCCGTATCGTAGTGCTCAAGAAGAAGCGCTGGGGTGAGCGGTGCTTGAAGTGCTTCGACAAACGCTCCAAGGAAGTCGTGCGGCCTAACTGCGGCACTTGCTGGGGGACGGGCTTCATCGGTGGCTACTGGACGCCGTTCATCACTTACGCCCGAAGCACCGGGACCTCGAACACAACGGCGATCGGGCCGAACCAGAAGAGTGACGCCAACGACGGCACGTTCTGGATTCCTGACTACCCGACGTTGGAACGCGACGACTTGATCGTGCGCATCTCCGACAACCGCCGCTTCCGCGTTGACCAGCAGATTGAGACACAAATCCAGCTCAACTGCGTACATCAAGAAGTACCGGCGCAAGAGCTGCCGCGCGACCACATCATCTACCAGTATCCCGTAAACCCCGACACCATTGAGCCGCTGTACTGAGGCTGAGACATGGACAACGTACGGCCTTTCTTCGGTACCGCGCGGGTTGACGATCAGCACCCGGACATTTTCCCCGGGTCACCCATGGCTTTGGTGGGCGTGTTCACCAACTGTCTTCAAGCACGCTTCAGCGGCGACAACGCCCGCGACAGCCCTTACGTCTGGGCGCCCGACGCGCAGCCGCTGCGCCACGAGACCGAGCAGACGCGGATTTACATCGAAAGCCAGTACACCGAAGAGCCCGACGCACGAGACCGCACGCCCTCTCTCCTGGTCGAGAAAGGCGTCACGCAGCCGCAGCAAGTCGTGGTTGGGAACAGAGCGGACTTCGACAAGCCCAGCATGACTGAGCTGTTTATCGCCTGGGCCAACGTGCCGATCTCTGTGCTGTGCATCGGCGGAACGCGAGGAGTTAGCGCTACGCTGGCCGACGTCGTCTTCGCGTTTCTGTACGGGTCGCGGAATCACATCCGCGAGGCGTTCAGTATCCACGACGTGTCGGCCCCCACTGTGAGCGACACTCAGCCTTACCGCCCTTCGAGCGCACACGTAGAAACCTGGGTTACGACCGTCACGATCAACACGATGATCAAGTTCGCGTGGCGGACGCGACCAATCGCCCCCGTACTTCGAGAGCTGGCCGCACGCATGGACTACGGCAATGGCGAGGGACTAGACCTTCGTGCGCTCGATCTGCGAACCCAGCGTTGAGTTCAACGCCGTAAAGAACCCTTATCTTTCCACCGTCACCGGAGAGGACACCACATGGCACGGCCCCTCGTACTGATCTTCCAGGAGCTCGCGCAGCCGCAAGCGACTCCGAACACGCCTGATCTGAACACCGTCGTGGTCGGCCCCGCGTACGACCTGTTCGACTACCCCGACGACGCGAGCACCATCCTGCTCTCGTCCACCTACGGGCAGTTGGAAGCCCGCGCCGGCAACGGCACGTACACGGGCTACCAGCCCCCCGCAGCGGGCAGCGACGCTGTGACCGTGCTGGAAGGCGGTTACCCCGGACAGAGCGCGGGCTCGAAGGTGGATCACGCCTCGGTGAAGGCAGTGCTTCGCCTACCCCGCGTCGTGCTGGGTTCGTCCTACCTGAACCCGCTGATCGCCCCTGTGTTCGGCGGCAGCGTGACGACGTCCGTGGCAGACCGCACGCTGGTCACCATCACCGGCGCCGTCACCACCGACTTCGTCGCTGCCGGCATCCAGCCGGGTGACCGTGTGGTGCTCACGTCGTCGGAGCCCGGCGTCGAACAGACCGTTGTCCGCGTCGTGCAGAGCGTCGGCGAACCCAACGGTGACGGCCTCGTCGCGCCGGGGAACGAGAACAAGCTGCGCCTGACGCAGCAGCTCCCCGACACGGGTACGGGTCTGGGGCAGTGGGTCTACGACGCGAACGGCGAAATCCGCGTGGAGCGGACGCTTGCGTCTCAAGACCTTCTGGACCCCGCAGACACCATCCTCACGTTCCCCGAGTCTGGGTCGGACAAGCTGGTCATCAAGGGCGGGGTGACGCTGTCGATCCAGCTCACCCCGGCCGCGACGGTAGCGGTGCCGGCTCCCGCGACGTCCACGGTGGCGCGTGCGTTGTCCTACGCGGAGATCTACCTCGCCTACCGCGCCCTGCGGCAGGATCTCCAGGAAGTCGGCTCCGTCACCGCCGATGACGTCCGCGTCGTCGGGGGTGTGTCCACGCTCCTTGGGCTGGGCAAGATCGACGCGCGGAACCCCCTGGCAGTGGGTGCCTTCCTGGCGCTCCAGAACGGCGGGGCGGTGCCCATCTACTACTACGGCGTCGCGACGGACGACGCGGCGGGGCACACGGCAGCGCGCGGAGCGATGGGCACGCGTCGCGATCTGTACTGCTTCGTCCCGCTCACGCAGGACCTGAACGTCCACGCCGCGTACAAGGCTGAGTTCGACCAGATGGCGGACCCGACCTTCGCGCAGACGAACGGGGTCATCCAGAAGTTCCGTATCGTGCTCGGCAGCATCCCCCTGCCTACGACCGAGACCATCTACTCGGGCTCAATCTCGGGCGTGGCACAGCAGCCTACGGGCGTGAACACCGCGCGCTACCGGACGGTGTCGATCGCTTCGGTGTCTACCGGCTCGGTAGGCGTCCGCAGCGTGCTCCCCGGGGACTCGGTGACCATCGGCCTGACGCCGAGCTCGGCGGACTGGCAGAACCGACGCGGCACGCACGTCGTGAGCCACGTCAACAGCTCGAAGGACTACCCCAATCCGGGCGACCCCAGCGCCTTCGAGGTCGCCCCGGGCTCCTCGCGCTGGGACGACGCGGCGGGCGCCGTCGCAGGCGACATCGAGGTTCTCATCCGTGCTCCCGACGGTACGGTGAAGGTGTCGAGCCTCGCGTTGGTCGACGTCTCGACCGGCACCGGCGCCGGTGGGACGCTGGGCACGATCCGCTACTCGATGCGGAACCCCACGGTCGTGGGCGGGCCCTACAGCATCACCTACGTGGCGAGCCCCGGCCTCCCCTCGGTCGTGGTCTCGGTCGCGGGCTTCGCGATCACCATCACCGTTGACGGTACGACGCACACGCACACCCAGGTCGTGAACGCCGTAAACGCGCACACCGTGGTGTCCGCGCTCCTCTTGGCTGCCGTTCAAGCCGGCGGCGCGCAGGTCGTCGAACCCCGTACGCAGAACACGCGAGACGCCGTCCCTGGGCAGACTGGAGCCGCAGCCGGAATCGTCATTGGTGCCGGGATCGGCGAAATGCGCGTCGACGGACTGACCGGGATGGGCCCCCTCAGCGTGGGTCGCTATCTGACGATCGGAGGCGCCGGCGGTGTCGGCAACAACGGTACGTTTCTGATCACAGCGGTCCTCGGCGCGACCGTAGTCGACGTGGCGAACCCTACGGCCGGAGCCATCCCCGACGTCAATAACGGGTTCATCACTTGGACCGAGCGGTATACACAAACGTCTGTGACTCCTGTCTCGGGCTCCTGCACGGCGACGGTGGCGCTCAACGACGACCTGTTCAACCGGCTCGAAGACGGCAGCGCAACGTTCCTGACGGCAGGCGTCCTGCCCGGTGACACGATCGAGATCCCTCTCGATCCGAACAACTACGGTCCGGCCGCGTTCGAGGGTCGGCTGCTCTCCTACCGCGTGAGCACGGTGCAGAACGAAAACCGACTGCTCATCGCGAACGGTGGGGACGACACCGGGGCGCTCGCGAAGGAGCTCCCGCACTTCTTCGCCCGGGACGTCCAGGACCGGTACATCGACAACACCACGCCGAACGCGCAGAACTACCGGATCATTCGAGCGCTGTCTCTGGAGGACCAGCTCCTGGCGCTGGTGACCATCGCGCAGTCGGTTCGGTCGAAGCGTCTCACGCTGATGTGGCCCGATCAGGTGGAGGTCTCCGACCTTCGCGACGGCTCCCTGGCGCGTGCTGTGCCCTCGACGCGCACGCTGGCCGGGCTCCAGCCCAGCTACTACCTCGCGTGCGCTGTGGGTGGCGTCATCGCCGGCATCCCGCCGCAGGCCGGGCTCACCAACGGCTCATTCGTCGGATTTACCAAGCTGGTGCACGCCCAGGGGTACTTCAGCGAGCCGCAGCTGTCCCGCCTGTCCGACGGCGGGCTCTTCGTGTGCATCCAGCGCACCCCCGGCGCACTCCCGGAGTGCATCCACCAGCTCACGACGGACCCCACCGCCATCGAGACGGGTGAGCTGTCGGTGGTGAAGAATGTGGACTTCATCTCCATGTTCTTCCAGGACCTGTTGGAGTCGTTCATCGGGCAGTACAACGTGCTCCCCGAAACGGTGAACGAGATCGCTCGCGCTGTCGGTGACGGCGCTGAGCAGCTCAAGAGCCGCCGCGTGGCGCGCTTCGGTCCGCCCCTCTTGGAGGGGTCGATCACCTCGATCGGCGTCAGCGAATTCTCTGCCGACCGCATCGAGCTGTTCTTCAACGGCAAGGTTCCTCGACCCCTCAACACGGTGGCCTTCCACCTCGTGGTGTGATCTTGACCTACTGGGAAAAGAAAGCGCTGTTGGGCGCTGTCGCTCGCGGAGCGGGCGGCGCCCTGGCGCGCGGCACAGGAAACTTTGCCAAAGGGCTGGTGGGCGCAGGGCCCATGTCCGGCGCCCGCTTTGGCGGGCGCGCCGCGAACTGGGCTGGCAAAGCCACCGGCGTCGTCGCACCGGTGGCGTCGGCGATGGGAGCCGGAGAAGGAGCGTCCTTTCTCGGGATGGGCGGGAAGAACGTGCAGGCGTCGCTCACGGGCTCGCCGGTGCTCGATCACGTCGCCGTCAAGGTAGCGCGGATGGGCGCGAGCGACCTCATCGACGCTGCCAGCTACGGTTCCTTTCTCGGGGCCAAGTTGGTGGACCCCCACACCCATCCAAGGCTTCACACCGCTCTGGATGCCGCGGGGCTACTGGGGTTGGGTGCGACCACGGCGCACAGCCTCATCACAAACCCGGCTGACCGAGCACCCTCGATCAAGGACCTTGCAGGTCTGGCCCTTATGGGCTCTGCCCTCTACGACCGCTCGAAAGCCCACTGATTCACCCTACCCTACGGAGTAGAGAGCCCCATGGCAACGTACCCGATCGGCGTCACCAAGTCCCTGGCCACATGGTCCCTTCAGCGGAACCACGTCGAGCGCATCCAATTAGCGCGCGCCGTGTTGGGGATGGTCGCCACCGATCTGCGCTCGACCGTGCAAAAGAGCACCACCGATTTTTCGGCGTTGGCCGCCATGGCTTCCGAAGCT
>WBZM01001314.1_pt1 | contig 25251 bp, 20 predicted proteins | sample 5204271 | NCBI WGS metagenome assembly WBZM01 (sample SAMN12344346, study PRJNA552823) | activated sludge metagenome | biome: Activated sludge suspended growth; feature: Nitrification reactor; material: Wastewater; isolation source: activated sludge from nitrification reactor of wastewater... | reverse complement strand
AGCCCCAGCCCGAGCCCCGGCCCGAGCCCCGGCCCGAGCCCCTGCCCCGATCTCGACCCCGACCGCGACCCCGACCTCGACCGCGACTGCGACCGCGGTCCCGCCCGAGCCCCCTCCCGCCCCCCTCTTCCCCCCGCTCCCCGGCGACGACCCCCCGCCGCCCCCCGCGGACGAGCACGACCACTTCTTCGACAGCGAGCCCACCCACCGCCCGCGCGTCACCGCCGAGTGGATGCTGGCCCAGAAGAAGAAGCACCCCGCGCTCCTCTACGTCCTCCTCGGCCTCGGCCTCCTCCTGGTGGCCGGCGGCGTGGCGCTGACGCGCTTCGGCCTCTCCCCGTCGCGGAAGGATCCGCCCCCCGCCCCGCTGGCGGCGCGGCGGGCCGTGGAGCCGGCGCCGCCGCCGGCGCCCACGGTGATGCCGGCGCTGGCGGTGAAGGCCGAGGCCCCGGCGCCCGAGCCGGCGCCGGCGCCGGTGGAGCTCCCGGCCGAGGCGCCCCTCGAGCAGCGGGGCGCCCGGGCGGCGCCGCGCGGCGTGGGCGGCCAGGCCGGCTTCGAGTCGGTGGGCGGCGGCAGCACCGACGACGCCCGCGAGCGGCTCCGGAAGCGGGAGCTCACCATCGCCAAGAAGGACAAGCGGCTCCTCGACCTGCTCGACAAGAAGCAGGACGCCGCGGTGGCGCCGGTGGCGCGCGCCGAGCTCGACACCGGGCGCGGCTCCCTCGACGAGGCGGCGGTGCGCCAGGTCATGGCCGGGAACGCCGCCAGCTTCTCCTCCTGCGTGACCCGCGCCGTGAAGGCCGATCCCCACCTCCGGGTGGACGGCCGGCGCGTCACCCTCAACCTGACGGTGAAGCCCTCCGGCGTGGTCTCCTCCGCCTGGCTGGCCGAGGCCGACGTGGACAAGAGCCCGCTCGGCAAGTGCCTGCTCGGGACGGCGCGCCGCATGGTCTTCCCGGCCTTCTCCGGGGAGCCGGTGGACGTGTCGCGCCCCCTCACCCTCTCCACCAGCTACTGACGTGGCCGCCCCGCCCACCGCCCTGGCCTCGCCGCGCGACCTCGCGCCCTTCATCGACCACACCGTGCTGGCCCCGGCGGCCACGCCCGACGACGTGGCGCGCTGCTGCGACGAGGCGCTGGCCTGGCGCTTCGCCGCGGTCTGCGTCCGGACGGCCTTCGCCGCCGAGGTGCGGCGGCGCCTGGCCGGCAGCGGCGTCCTGACGGCGGTGGTGGTGGACTTCCCGGCCGGGGAGGGGAGCACCGCCGCCCGCGTGGCCGAGGCCCGCGAGGCGGTGGCCCTCGGCGCGGAGGAGCTGGACCTGGTGGTGGCGCTGCCGCTGGTGCGGGCCGGCGCCTGGGGCGCCCTCCTCGACGATCTCGCGGCGGTGCTGCAGGCCACGCCGGCGCCGGTGAAGGTGATCCTGGAGACGGCGGCCTTCGATCGCGACCGCAAGGTGGCCGCCGCCGCGGTGGCCCGGGCGGCCGGGGCGGCCTCCCTGAAGACCTCCACGGGCTTCGGCCCGGGCGGCGCCACCGTCGAGGACGTGGCGCTGCTCCGGGCCGTCGCGGGCGCGTCGCTGGGGGTGAAGGCCTCCGGCGGCATCCGCACCGCGGCGCAGGCCCGGGCGATGGTGGAGGCCGGAGCGTCCCGCCTTGGGTGCTCGGCCTCGGTGGCCATCGTGACGGCCGCGGGCTGGTAGCCCGCGACCGCAGCGGCCTCGCTACGCCGCCTTCTCGCCGGCCGCAGCGACCGCGATCGCCTCGAGCTCGATCGAGATCTCGACCTTCTCGCCGACCAGGACGCCGCCGGTCTCCAGCGCCGCGTTCCAGGTCAGGCCGAACTCCTTGCGGTCGATGCTCGCCTTGGCCGAGAAGCCGGCGCGGCGGTTGCCCCAGGGGTCCTTGCCGGTGCCGGCGAACTCGGTCTCCAGCGCCACCTCCTTGGTGACGCCGTGGATGGAGAGGTCGCCGACCACGCGGTAGCCGCCGCCGGCCGCCTCGACGCGCTTCGAGGTGAAGCGGATCTCGGGGTGCTTGGCCACGTCGAGGAAGTCGGCCGACTTGAGGTGGGCGTCGCGGTCGGCCACCTGGGTCTCGATGGTGGCGGCGTCGATGCGCACGTCCACGGAGGACTTCGTCAGGTCCTGCTCGTCCAGCTTCAGGTCGGCCTTCCAGCCGGCGAAGCGGCCGTGGACCTTGGCGATGACCATGTGGCGGACGGAGAAGTGGATGGAGGAGTGGGCGGCGTCGACGTTCCAGGGGGTGGCGGCCATGCGGTGCTTCCTTTCCGGTTGGAGCGCGGTGGCTCCCGCGCGGTGACGGGCAGAAGATGCGCTCGTTCCAGATACGGCGCAATATGTCGCTGCTCACAACTCTGTTCCATAGCAGCAACGATGCGCCGGGCCCCACCCCGCCTGGCCCGGGAGCGCGCGCCGGCCCGCTGCTATCTTCCCCGCATGGCCCGCCGCGCCCTCGTCCTCGTCGCCGACAGCGCCGGCTGCGGCGCCATGCCCGACGCCCGCGCCTACGGCGACGAGGGCTCCGACACCATCGGCAACACCTCCCGCGCCGTGGGCGGCCTCGACCTGCCGGTGCTCGGCGCCCTCGGCCTCGGCCACCTGACGCTGGTGGCCGGCGTGCCGCCCACCGCCGCGCCCAGGGGCTTCTACGGGCGCATGCAGGAGCGCTCCCAGGGCAAGGACACCATCACGGGCCACTGGGAGATGATGGGCCTGGTGCTCACGGAGGGGCTGCGCACCTTCCCGCAGGGCTTCCCGCCCGAGCTCGTCGAGGCCTTCGTGGCCGCCACCGGCGTGCCGGGCGTGCTCGGCAACGAGGTGGCCAGCGGCACCGAGATCGTGGCCCGGCTCGGGCCCGAGCACCAGCGCACCGGGCGGCCCATCGTCTACACCTCGGCCGACTCGGTCTTCCAGATCGCCGCCCACGAGGCGACGGTGCCGCTGGAGGTGCTCTACGGCTGGTGCCGGGCCGCGCGGAAGCTCCTCGACCCGTGGCGGGTGGCGCGGGTCATCGCCCGGCCCTTCGTCGGCGAGCCCGGCCGGTACGTCCGCACCTACCACCGCAAGGACTTCGCCATCGAGCCGCCCGGCCGCACCGTGCTGGAGCAGCTGGTCGAGGCGGGGCAGCCGGTGGTGGGGGTGGGGAAGATCCCGGACATCTACGACCGCCGCGGCATCACCGACGAGGTGCACACCGAGGGGAACGACGACGGCCTGCGGAAGACCGAGGCGCTCCTCGACCGGGTGGACCGGGGGCTGCTCTTCGTCAACCTGGTGGACTTCGACATGCTCTACGGCCACCGCAACGACGCACCGGGCTACGGGCGGGCGCTGGAGGCCCTGGACCGCTTCCTGCCGCGCCTCACCGCCAAGCTCGGGCCGGAGGACTTGCTGCTGATCACCGCCGACCACGGCTGCGACCCGACCACGCCCTCCACCGACCACTCGCGGGAGTACGTGCCGTTCCTGGCGCACGTGCCGGGGCGCGGGGGCGGGCCGCTCGGCACGCGCGGCTCGTTCTGCGACCTCGGGGCCACGGTGGGCGAGTGGCTGGGGGTGGCGCCGAAGGCGGGGGTGAGCGCGGTGAAGGAGCTCGGGCGGTGAGCGGGGCGGAGGTCGGTGCGCCCACCGCGCGAGGGCCGCGCGAGGCCCTCCGCGCGGTGGCCTGGTACGCCGAGCACGCCGACGCCTCGCCCGGGCCCGAGCCGCTCCCGCGCGCCCTCTGGGCCGTCGGCCTCACCCTCCGCTCGGCGCGCCTGGTGCTGTCGGATCGGCGGCTCTTCCGGGCCGCCCTGCTGCCGACGGCGCTCACCGTGGCCGGCTGCCTGGCCCTCGCCACCTGGGCCACGCTGCGCGCCGGACCCGGGGAGCGCGAGGCCGGGAGCACGCTCTGGGCCTTCACGGTCTCCTTCGTGGCGCTCGCCTCCATGCCCCCCACGCTGCTCCAGCCGCTCTGGGTGCGCCTGGCGCTGGAGGCCCGGCGCGCGGTGGGACTGCCGCCCGGCGAGGACCCCCACGCCGGCGCCGGCTTCGTCCGCACCGTGACGGTGGAGACCATGAAGGCGCTGCGCCAGGCGGTGGTGGTGTCGGCCGGGATCTTCCCGCTGCTGGTGCTGGTGGGGCTGCTCCCCTTCGGGAAGACCGAAGCCGCCGTGCTGGGCGGCCTGTGGGCCTTCTACTGGATCGTCATCGACGCCTTCGAGCTCCCCATCGACGTCATCCCCGGCCCGCGCCACGCGGCGGCGCCGCCCTGGTACGGGCGGCTGCTGCGCCGGCTCGGCGCCTGGAAGCGCCCGCTGCGCGCCTTCTCGGCGTTCGGCCGCCTCCTCGACCGGCTCACCGGCCCCTGGCACCAGGAGGTGCGCTTCACCGAGCGCCACGCCTGGGAGTCGGCCGGCTTCGGCGTGGCGGTGGGGCTCGTCCTGGCGGTGCCGGGGCTGGGGCTCTTCTTCCGCGCGGTGGCCATCACCGCCGCCACGGCGCTGCTCGGCAAGCTGGGCGAGCCCGGGCAGGCGCCCGAGGCGCCCTTCTCCGACCTGCTCGCCGAGGCCGAGGCGGTCAGCGCTTCTTCGCCGCCGGAGCTGCCGCCCCCGCTGCCCCCGCCTTGGCCCCCGCGCGCGCCCTGAGCTCGTCGGCCAGGTTCTCCAGGCCGGCCAGGTCGCTGGCCATGGTCCCGCGCCAGGTGGCCAGCTCGGGGGACATGTGGAAGGCGTGGGCCATCAGCTTGCCGCGGTGCTCCAGCACCATGGTGGCGAGGAGCCGCTCGATGGGGGCGCCCAGCGGCGCCGTCGCGAGATCCGGGTGCGGCCCCGGCCCGGTGGCCTTGAGGACGCCGTCGGCGTAGAGGGCCGCCACCTCGCGCACCGCCCGGGCGCAGAGCGCGTCGGCGTTGCGCACCACCGCGTCGCGGGCGTCGAGCTGCTCCCGCACGAAGGCGGCGCCGTGGCACTGGCGGCAGGCGTTGGTGAGCTTGTGGCGCTCGTTCTGGTAGTCCACCCGGTCGAGGAAGAAGAGGCCGGCCTGCTGGATGGCGGCGGCCCGCGGCCCCTCGCCGCCGGTGGGCGAGAGCACGCCCAGCGCCACCGCCAGGGTCTTCACGTCCTCGGCCCAGGCCGGATCCTGCGGCAGCGGCAGGCGCAGCCCCAGGTTGCCCCAGGGCGTCCGGTTGGCGTGGGTGCCGTTCTGCAGGTGGCAGCCCTGGCAGGTGGGCGCCGGCACGCCGCCGGTGACCCGGCCCGAGGCCTGGAGCGCGTGGCGGGTGCCGTGCTTGGAGGCCGACCAGGCCTCGTACTGCAGCGTGCCGTGGCAGGTGCGGCAGGCCTCGGGCTGGCGGGCCTCCTGCTTCGAGAAGGCGTGGCGGGTGTGGCAGGCGTCGCAGCTGGCCTGGCCGCGGGTGGCGCCGGCCTGCTTGAGGGCCGCCGCCTCCTCCTCGGTCTTGAGGCCGATGCGGTGGCAGGCGGCGCAGCCGGTGGTGTCCGACGGATCGGAGAAGGAGAGGTGGTGGAAGGAGGGGATGGCCTTCACCGCCGACCAGGCGCGGGCGTGCTTGCTGCGCTTGAACTGGGCCACCTGCAGCTCGTGGCAGGGGCGGCAGGTCTCCGGCGTGGGCATGGCGGCGCGGGCGGTGTCGTCGGCCTCGCGGTGGAGCGAGCCGTGGCAGGCCTCGCAGCCGACGCCGGCCCCGGCGTGGCGCGACGACTTCCAGTCGGCCACCAGGCCCGGGTGCAGCTCCTCGTGGCAGGCCGCGCAGGTGGGGCGCCCGTCCGCGCCGGCCGGGGCCGGGGCGAGCAGGGCGGCCAGCGCGGCGAGGCCGGCCAGGCCGGCGGAGACGAGGTGTCGGCGCATGGTGGCTCCCTTGGGGTGCACGTCCGCTCCAAGGTGGCTGCAAAGCGCCCCGATTGGAAGTCCCAGGGATGCGCCCCAGACGGGACGGGTCCAGGGACGAGAAGGGCGGGCGCCCTCGCGAGGAGGACGCCCGCCCGGTGACTCCGGCGGCGGCGCGCGGCGCGGCCGCGGGGGCCGCTACTTCTTGGGCGCCGCCAGCAGCGCGTCCACCTTCTTGGCCCGGCGCAGCTCCTCGGCCTGGTGCTTGATCTCGGTGAGGTCCTGCTGCAGCTCGCTCCAGCCGTACCAGGTCACGTAGTCCGGGTTGGCGTGGAAGGCGCCCTGGAAGGCGCGCATGCGGTGCTCCAGGAACATGACGAAGAGCTTGTTCTCGATGGGCGTCGGCGAGTCGTGGAAGGTGAGCAGGTCGGGGAACGGGTAGGCGTAGTTGGCCGGCTTCTTGAGCGTGCCGTCCTGGTAGAGCGAGGCGATCTCGCGGATGGCCTCGGCCGTCAGGTGATCGATGTCGCGGATCAGGCCGTCGGCCATCTTGAGCTGCTGCTCCGCGAAGCTCTTGGAGTGGCACTCCTGGCAGGTCTTCAGCATCTTGTTCCGCTCGACGTCGAAGGAGGCCTGGTCGAGGCGGGCCACCTGGGCCTTCTGGACCACCTCGAGGCGGCCGGTGGGCTGGCCCTTCGGGTCGAGGACGCCGAGCCCCTGCAGGATGGTGGCGCGGTCGGCCGTCCACTGGGGGTCGCCCTCGGGCATGGGGAGGCGGACGGCCAGGAAGCCCCAGGCGGTGCGGACCTCGTGGTTGCCCTCCTGCATGTGGCAGGTCTGGCAGGTGGGGGCGGCGGCGTCGGCCGGGATGGTCTTGGTGCGCTTCAGGTCGTTGCGCACGCCGTGCTTCGACGAGTCGTACATCTCCCACTGCGGGTGGTCGAAGCCCATGTGGCAGGTCTTGCAGGCCTCGGGCTGGCGGGCCTCCGCCTTGGAGAAGAGGTGGCGGGTGTGGCAGGCGTCGCAGGAGGCCACGCCGTAGCCGCCGGCCACCTCGCGCAGCTCCTTGGTCTCGGCCTCGCTCTTCAGGCCGAGCTTGTGGCAGCCGCCGCAGCCCTTCTCGCCCTCGCGGACCGCCAGCGCCTGGTAGTGGAAGGTCGGCATGGCCTTGACCGCCGCCCAGGCGAAGGCGTGCTTGCCCTTGCCGAACTGCTTCACCTGCGTCTCGTGGCAGCCGCCGCACGTGTCGGGCGTCGGCATCTTCGCCTTCTTGGCGTCGGCGGCGGCGGTGTGGTCGGTGCCGTGGCAGTCGATGCAGCCGACGCCCATGGCCGAGTGGCGGGAGGCCTTCCAGTCGGCCACCACGCTCGGCGAGGAGGTCTTGTGGCAGGCGACGCAGGCGTCGCCGCCGGCCGGCTTGGCCTTGGCAGCCGGCTTGGCGGGCGCCGCCGGGACGGCCGCCAGGGCGAGGGCGAGGGTGAGCGCGAGGTTGGTCATGCGGATGGGTCTCCGAATCGAGGTGCGCGAGGATCGCGGACGGTGCGCCCCCTTCGCAAGCCATCGGCCAAGGCCCTGTCGGGGGCAAACGCCTGGAATCAGGTGATCACCCGGCCTCTGTTCGGGTGCCGGACACCGACTCGGCGTCGGATGCCGTCGTCGGAATCGGATGGTCTCATCCGACGCGGCGCCCGGGGCGCGGCGCTCAGGCGTCGCGCAGGCGGCGCGGTCCGCCCGGCGCCCGGGGCGGCACCAGGCGCGGATCGGCGGCCGGGGGGACGCCCGGGCCGACCAGGATCTCGCCCGGCAGGGCCTCGCCCACCAGGCGCTCGGCCCGGTCGGCCGGCTCCCCCAGCGCCACCAGCTCGGCGCCGTCGGGGCCGTGCACCAGGGCGGAGAGGCAGCGCCCCGCCTCCACCGCCAGGCGCGGCGGCAGGTCGGGGGCCAGGGTGGCGAGATCCTCGCGGGCGCACCAGGCGGCGCGCAGGGCCCGCGCCGCGTCGTCGGCCGAGGCCCCGCCGAAGCCGAAGACCGCCAGCAGCCCGGCCGGCCCGAGGCGCGCGGTGCGGCCGCCCTCGCGCATCACGGCGCGCGCCGCGGTGTCCTGGGCGAAGCGCAGCGCGCGGGCGTCGGGGGGCGGGCCGCCGGGGCGCACCGTGAGGGAGAGGCGCAGCAGCGCCACCGCGCGCTCGCAGAAGGCGAAGGGGTCCGACTCGACGGGCGGCGCCGCCTGCATGCCCGGGGAGGTGATGACGCGGTCGGAGCGGACGGTGGTGCGCAGCACCTCGCCCGGCACCGGCGTGTGGCTGCGGTCGGCGGCCGAGCCCTCGGCGCCGCGCTCCACCACCCGGACCTCGGTGCGGCCGAAGGCCAGGACCGCCCCCACGCCCACCTGCGCCTCCTCGACGCGCTCCTCGCCGACGAAGGTGCCGTTGCGGCTGCCCAGGTCCACCACCCAGAGGGTGTCGCCGCGCGCCTCGAACAGCGCGTGCATGTTGGAGATCCAGGGGTCGTCCACCCGCAGGTGGGCCTCGGGCGAGCGCCCGAGCACCGTCGGGACGTCCGGGAGGGCGAAGCGCGCGCCGGCGCGCGAGCCGTTGAGGACCAGGAGATCGACCACCGCCGCCACCTTAGTTGATTGCGATCATCATGCTAGCATGGCCTCATCGCACCCATGGGAGAACCGGGCTCGCCAGACTCCGCCAGGCGGGAAGGGGGCAGGGCCGGCGCATCGCCGGATCCGCTGATCGGCCGCCTGCTCGGGGGTCGATATCGGCTGGTGCGGCGGCTCGGCTCCGGCGGCATGGGCACGGTCTACCTGTGCGAGCACGCCGCGCTCTCCCGCCGCTATGCCCTCAAGGTGCTCCACGCCGACCGGGCCTCCGAGCCGGAGGTGGTGGAGCGCTTCCGCCAGGAGGCGCGCGCCGCCGCGCAGATCGACCAGGAGAACGTGGTGGACGTCCTCGACTACGGCGAGGACCCGAGCGGCGAGCTCTTCTACGTGATGGAGGCCCTCGACGGCCGCACCCTCACCCAGGTGATGCGCGAGGACGGGCCGCTGCCGGTGGAGCGGGCCCTGGCGCTCCTGGAGCAGGTCTGCCGCGCCCTGGCCGCCGCCCACGGGCGCGGCGTGGTCCACCGCGACGTCAAGCCGGACAACGTGCTGGTGGAGCGGCTCGACGACGGCAGCGAGCGCTGCAAGCTCATCGACTTCGGCATCTCCCACGTGCCCGGCCAGGACCGGCTCACCCGCGACGGCGAGATCATCGGCACGCCCGAGTACATGGCGCCGGAGCAGGCCTCGGGGCGCGAGGTGGACGCCCTCACCGACGTCTACGCGGCGGGCGTGCTGGCCTACGAGCTGCTCACCGGCTCGCTGCCCTTCCTCGGGCCGACCGCGGTGGCCACCCTGGTGGCCCACCAGACCACGCCGGCCGAGCCACCCAGCGCGCGCCGCCCCGGCCTGCCGGCCGAGGTGGACCGGCTGGTGCTGCGCATGCTGGCCAAGAAGCCGGAGGACCGCTTCGCCTCCACGCGCGCCCTGGCGGCCGAGGTGATGCGCCTGCGGGTCACCGCGGCCACCTCGGAGCGGCGCGACGCGTGGGGAAGCGGCTGGGACGACGACCGCGGCGGCACCGGCGCGGGGGCCACGATCTCGCTGGCGGCCGTGCCGCCGCCCGCGCCCGAGCCCGCGCCGCCCACCTCGCCTCCGACCCTGCCGCGGGCGGCGCTGCGGCCGAGGCTGCCGAGGGTGGCGCTGGCGGTGGTGGTGGTGGCGGCGGTGCTGGCGGTGGTGGGGATGGCGGCGTTGCGGGGGGAGGCGACGACCTCGACCCCGACCCCGACCGCGACCCCGACCGCGACCCCGACCGCGACCCCGACCCCGACCGCGGCCCCTGTCGAGATCCCGGCCCCGCCCGCGCCGCCCGCCGCCGAGCAGAAGCCTGCCCCCCGGCCCGCGGCCCCGCGCAAGCCCGCCGAGGACGTCAAGGACCCCTACGCTGCCCCCGCCGATCCGCTCAAGCCGGACCCCTTCCGATGATCCTCCTCCGCCCGCTCGCCATCGCCGCGCTCCTCGCCGCCTCCGCCCTCGCGCCGCCCCCGGCCCGCGCCGCCGATGACGTGACCGAGGCCCGCGCCCAGTTCGACAAGGGGGCCAAGCTCTTCCGGGCCGCCAGGTACCGCGACGCCATCGCCGCCTTCGAGGCCGCCTACCGGCTCAAGCCCCACGGCGCCATCCACTTCAACGTGGCCCAGTGCCGCGAGCGGCTGGAGGAGTGGCCGGGCGCGCTCCGGAGCTACCAGGACTACCTGCGCGAGGTGCCCGAGGCCACCGACCGGGCCGCGGTGCGCGCGTCGATCCAGAAGATCGAGCAGCGCATCGCCAAGGCCGGCGTGCAGGCGCTGCTGGTCTACTCGGACCCGCCCGGCGCGGCCGTGAAGATCGACGGCCGGGCCCGCGGCCGCACCCCGTTCCACATCACGCTGCCGCCCGGCGTCTACAAGGTGGGGCTCTCCCTCGATGGCTTCCAGGCCGAGGAGATCGAGGCCGAGCTGACCATCGCGGCGTCGCGGCTGGTGGACCAGGTGCTGAAGTCGAAGGGGGTGGCGCCCAAGGTGGCGGCGCCCGCCACCGTCGACGTGCCGCTGCCGCCGCCGCCCATCATCGTGGCGCCGGGGACGGCCAAGGCGACCGCGGCGCCGGCGCCGGCCGGGACCTCGACCTCGACCTCGACCGTGGCGCCGGGCGCCCCCGCGAAGCAGGGGCCGGGGGCCACCATGGCCACCGGGGTGCCGGGCGGCGAGCCCGGGGGGCCGACGCCCAAGGCGGCCGACCTCACCGTGAAGCCGCCGCCGCCGGCCTCGGCGCTCACGCCGCCCAAGCCCGGCGCCTCGCCCGCTCCGAAGCGCCGCGTCTACACCTGGGTGGCCGCCGGCACCGCCGCCGCGGTCGGGATCGCCGGGGCCGTCCTCGGCAGCCAGGCCAGCGCCGAGAACAAGAAGATCAACGACGGCACCGTCCGCACCACCGAGCAGATCGCCGCCATCGAGTCGACCCGCGACAAGAAGGCCCGCACCGCCAACGTCCTCTACGGCGTCGCCGGCGCCGCCGCGGCGGCCGGCGTGACCCTGTTCTTCATCGAGGGGAGCTTCTGATGCGCCCGACCCTCCTGGCCGCCCTCGCGGTGGCCCTCGCGCTGATCGCCTGCACGCCCAAGACGCCGGAGGGGGCGGCGTGCGCCACCCTCGGCGGCACGGGCGAGTGCCCCGAAGGACAGCGCTGTGGCCAGGACTTCCGCTGCAGCGTGGCGGCCGTGGCCTGTGACCAGATCGAGTGCAGCGCGACCACCTGCAGCGGGAACACCCTGCGGCGATGCGTGGTCACGGGCGCCTGCTCCGCCTACGCGGATGAGGTGTGCGACGCCGACGCCCAGACCTGCGACGAGACCGCCGAGGCGTGCCAGTGCGTCGCTTCCCAGGGCTGCACCGGCGTCGGGACCATGTGCGCGGGCGACCCGAACTCGGAGGTCGTCTGCAACAAGAAGAATGAATGCCCGTATTTCGTCAGGACGGAGCCCTGCGGCAGCGGGAAGACCTGCCAGGGCACCGGCCTCGGCAGCGGGTGCCAATGCCCGCCTGTCGAGCTGGCGGAAGACAAGAGCTGCGATACGGTCGGCGCCACGGCCTGCGCTCCCGCCGGCCAGGTGGCCTTGAGGTGCGAGCGCTTCGCGGCTGGTTCGGATTGCTTCGTCTGGAAGAGAACGAGGAACTGCGAGACCGATGGCCTCGAGTGCGGGGCGGGCGCCTGCCAGTGCCCGGCGCTCGCCGTCTCGGGCCGGACACTCCTCGCCGAACCCGGCTCCGCCGTCGATCCCGACGTGACGCCCGTGACGCCCAACGGGGCGGCGCCCGTGTTCTGCCGCTTCAAGACGCTGGAGGCCGCGTTGGCCGCCGCCACCGACGGCGACACCGTCAAGGTGACCGCGGCCAGCCTCCCGGCCACGTTCACGGTACCCGCCCTCACCGTGAAGAAGGGCGTGACCTTCACCACGACCGATGACCCGCTGGTGCCGGCGAACTACGTGCTGGCCCCGGGGGACTCGGTGGCGGGTGACACCTTCATCACGCTGGAGGCGGGGGCGTCGCTCAAGGGGTTCGAGATCAGGAATCGCTCGGCCACTGGCTCGGGCATCGCGACGAGCTGCCCGCTGGACACGGACACGCAGGTCGTCACGATCGACAAGGTGAACGTGTTCGGGGCCGGGAGCGTCACTGCGGCGTCCCACTTCCTGCACGGGATCTCGCACAGCGGGAAGTGCTCGTTCTCGCTCCTGGGGTCATCGGTGGAGGGCGCCGTTCAGTCTGGCGTGTACGTCTTCCCGCAGAGCGCCGTTCAGCTTGTGTTCGACGGAAACGTCATCCAGAGAAACAGCGCGACGGAGTTCTTCACCATCGACCCGGCGGGTGGGGATCGGACGGGTGGAGGGCTCGTCCTGCGAGGCGCAACTCCCCAGGCGGTCACCTTCGTGGGTAATCAAGTCATCGGCAATGATGGTGACCAGGTCCTGGTGTTCATGAGCGGAGCGGTCAGCCTCTCTGTGCAGAACTGCGCTAGCAGGCCAAACGTGATCGCCTGCTACACGGCGCCCGGTGTCGGAGTCTCTTCGGTGGCACAGACCCTTGACGTGGGGCACTCGATCTGGCCCAAGGACGGGACGAGCCTTGCCCCTGGTGTCGATTACCTCACAGCTCCCGGTAAGGGGGTCACAGGGACAGGGACCGCCTGCCCGGTCTTCGCGGGGACCTGTCCGGCCAGGCCGTGAACCAGGCTGGATCAGCGCACGTAGGGTTCGCATTCGTGCGGCGGGACGCCAGCCTCGCAAGAACCTACCGGTAGTCGTCCCGCGACATCCCGTACGCCTTCATCTTCTCGTACAGGTTCCGCTCCGCGATCCCCGCTGCCCGCGCCACCTCGCCGACCCGCCCGCGGTGCTCCCGCAGGAGGCGCGTCAGGTACTCGCGCTCGAACCGCTCCACCAGCTTCCCTCGCGCCTCCAGCAGCGGCAGCGAGAAGTCGCCGGGGGCGGCGAGGGAGGGGCCGGCGCGGGTGGCCTCGCCGAGGAGGGGGGCCACGGCGTCCCAGCCCATCAGCGCGGCGCGCTCGCAGAGGTTGCGCAGCTCGCGCACGTTGGGGGGCCAGGGGTAGGCGCGCGCCGCGGCCACCACCTCGGGCGAGGGGGGCGGCACGGGGCGGCCGTAGCGCTCGGCGAAGGTCTTGCGGAAGTGCTCCAGCAAGAGCGGCAGGTCGCCGGGGCGCTCGCGGAGCGGCGGCAGGCGCAGGGGGATGACGTTGAGCCGGTAGTAGAGGTCGTCGCGGAAGCGCCCCTCCTTCACCAGCACCTCCAGGTCGCGGTTGGTGGCGGCCACGATGCGCACGTCCACCTTCTCCGACTTGGTCCCGCCCACCCGCGTGAACTCGCGCTCCTGGAGGACGCGCAGCAGCTTGGCCTGGATGGCCAGGTCGAGGTCGCCCACCTCGTCGAGGAAGAGGGTGCCGCCGTCGGCCTGCTCGAAGCGCCCCTGGCGGCGCGCCGTGGCCCCGGTGAAGGCCCCCTTCTCGTGGCCGAAGAACTCCGACTCCATCAGCTCCTTCGGAACGGCGGTGCAGTTCACCGCGATGAAGGGCCGGTCGCGCCGCGGCGAGCGGCGGTGGACGGCGCGGGCCACCAGCTCCTTGCCGGTGCCGGTGTCGCCGCGCAGCAGCACGGTGGCGTCGGCCCCGGCCACCTGGTCCACCAGCCGGAAGACCTCGCGCATGGCCGGCGAGTCGCCCACCAGCTCGTCGAAGCCGCTGGCCTTGTCCAGCTCGCCGCGCAGCCGCTCCAGGTCGCGGCGGGCCCGCTCGTGGGCCACGGCGTGGCCCAGCACCATGCCCAGCTCGTCCCAGCGCACCGGCTTGGTGAGGTAGTGCACCGCCCCCTTGCGCATGGCCGCCACGGCGGTCTCCACCGTGGCGTGGGCCGTCACCAGCACCACCGGCAGCCAGGGGCGCTCGGCGTGCACCTTCTCCATGAGGGAGATGCCGTCGAGGTCGGGCATCTGCAGGTCGGTGACCAGCGCCAGCGGGTCGGCGTCGGCCAGGCGCGCCATGGCCTCGGCGCCCGACGAGGCCACCAGCACCTCGAACCCCTCCAGCCCCAGGTTGGCGCGCGCCACCTTGCGGGTGTTCGGGTCGTCGTCCACCACCAGGATGAGTCCGGACTGGCTCACGCCGTCTCCCCCCTCACACCGTCTCGGCCGGCGACGCCGCCGCCACCCGGCGCACCGGGAAGCGCAGCGTGGCCACCGTGCCGCCGCCCTCGCGCGGCGATAGCGTGAACCGCGCCCGGTGCAGCTCCATGGTCCGCTGCACGATCACCAGCCCCAGGCCGGTGCCGGTGGGCTTGGTGGTGACGAAGGGGCGCCGCACCTCGTCGAGCAGCTCGGCCGGGATGCCGCAGCCGCGGTCCTTCACCTCCACCACCACCGTCCCCTCGCCGCCGGCCGCCTCGAAGCGGCTCACCACCTCCGGCGCCTCGCCGCCGCCGGCCTCGAAGGCGTTCCCCAGCAGGTTCACCAGCGCCTCGGTCACCATGCCGGCGTCGAGGTCGAGGGGCGGCACGTCGCGGGAGAGCGAGAGGGTCACGGCGTCGGCGGGCCGGCCGCGGGCCAGCGCCGCCTTCTGCGCCGCCTCCTTGAGCACCCGGTTCATCGCCGACGGCGCCAGCACCGGCTCGGCGGGCCGCGCCACGTTGAGCAGCTCGCCGATGAAGCGGTTGACCCGCTGCACCTCCTCGCCGATGAGGCCGGCGTACTCGGCCACCTCGGCGTCGCCGGCCAGCCGCCGCGACAGGTACTGGGCCGCGCCGTCGATGGCGTTGAGCGGGTTGCGCAGCTCGTGGGCGATCTGCGCCGACATCTGCCCCAGGCCGGCCAGGCGCTCGACATCGAGGAGGCGCGTCTCCAGGGTGCGCCGCTCGGTGATGTCGCGGATCACCATCACCGTGCCGAGGTAGGCCCCGGCCGGCGAGCGGACCGGCGCGTAGGTGGTCTCGTAGCGCCCCTCCTTCTCCTTGATGATGGAGTGGGCCGGCCCGGCGTCGTCGCCCGAGGCCAGGTAGCCCATGACGCGGTCGAGGACGTGGTGGGTGGCCTTGGGGTGGCAGTCCTTCACGTGGGAGCCGGGGCCGTCGTTGAGGTTCTTGAGGACCCGGCCGGCCTTGTTGACCAGGGCGATGCGGCTCTGCGCGTCGATGAAGATCAGGCCGTCGGCCATCGAGTCGACCATGGCCTGCATGGTCTCCAGCTCGGTGAGGCGCGCCTCGCGCTCGCTGCGCGCCTCGGCCAGGGCCTCCTCCAGCCGCGCGTTGCGCTCGGCCAGGGCCCGCAGGAAGAGGGCCAGCGAGAGCGAGGCCACCGCGATGGAGACCATCGCCACGGTGGCGGTGCGCCAGGCCGAGGCGGCGATGTGGGCCTCCAGCGACATGGCGTCGCGGAGGAAGAGCAGGGCGGTGAAGGAGGCGATGGCCGCCGCCACGATGGCCAGCAGGCCGGCCAGCCGGGCGCCCGGCCCCAGGGCCTTGAGCGGCTTCACGGGCACGCCCCCTGGAGCAGCAGCACCACCGGGCCGGCGGCGGGGAGGGTGACGCGGGTCTCCGGCGCGCAGCGGGCGCCGGCCCGGGCCGTGAGGCGGACCGTGCCGGCGGGGCCGCGGCCGATGCCGGCCGGATCCGGGGCGCCCGGGGTGATCCCCTCCACCCGCAGCCAGAACCGGCCAGTGGCGTCGGTGACGGTGGTGCCGGCCACCTCGCGGGCCCCGAGCACGTGCAGCGTCGCGCCGGGCACCACGGCGAGCCCCTCGGCCCGGCGCACCTCGCCCACGATCTCGTAGGCGTGGCGCGAGCGGTCGGGATCCTGCTCCGGCGGCAGGCGGAAGGCGGCGCAGCCGGCGAGGGCGAGGGCGGCGAGGAGGGCGGCGAGGCGCATGTGCCGGAAGGTTCGCACGGGGTGCGGGGGCGCGCCAACCACGTCGGCGCGGCGGGACCTGGCCGCGCCGCGGCGGGGGCGCGGGGCCGGACGGGCCGGCGGTGAGCATCCGTTTCGGCGGAGGTCCCTCCGCTACGTTGACGCGGCGGCGTCCGTTATATAGGATGCCTATCCGTTGTTGCCGTGCGGCCCGTCGCGCCGCCCCCGCACCCGGAGGACGTGCCGTGACCGACCGCGCCGAGGCGCTCCACCCGCAGTTCCTCAAGCTCGGCGGCCGCCGCGTGGTGGTGGTGGGCGCCGGGCCGGTGGCCGCCGCCAAGCTGCGCCAGCTGGCCGGCACGGGGGCCGACCTGCTGGTGGTGGCCCCCGAGGTCCACCCGGAGGTCGCCGCCGCCGGCCTCCGCGTCGAGCGCCGCCCCTTCCGCCCCGAGGACCTGGACGGCGCCTGGTTCGCGGTGGCCGCCGCACCGCCCGAGGTGAACCGGGCGGTGGCGGCGGAGGCGGAGCGGCGCCGCATCTTCGTCAACGCCGTCGACGATCCGGAGCGGGCCTCCTCCTACGCCGGCGGCGTGGTGCGCCGCGGCCCGGCCACGGTGGCCATCTCCACCGCCGGCCGCGCCCCGGCGCTGGCGGGGCTGCTGCGCGAGGGGATCGAGGCGCTCCTGCCGGAGCAGTTGGAGCCGTGGGCCGAGCGGGCCGACGCGCTGCGGGCGCGGTGGCGGGCCGAGCGGGTGCCGATGGAGCACCGCCGGCCGCAGCTGCTCGACGCGTTGAACGAGCTGTACGCGGCGAGGGAGGGAGCCGGGGCTGCAGCGCCGCCGCGCGCCAGCTCCCCTCGCGGCTTCGTCTCGCTGGTCGGCGCCGGCCCCGGCGATCCCGAGCTCCTCACCGTGAAGGCCGTGAAGCGCCTCCAGGAGGCCGACCTGGTCCTCTACGACGCCCTGGTCTCCGGCGAGGCCCTGGCCCACGCCCGCCGCGCCCACTGCTTCTTCGTGGGCAAGCGCGCCGGCCGCCCCAGCGTGAAGCAGGAGACCATCCACCGCATGCTGATCCAGGCCGCCCGCCTGGGGAAGCGGGTGGTGCGGCTCAAGGCGGGCGATCCCTTCGTCTTCGGCCGCGGCGGCGAGGAGGCGCTGGCGCTGGCCGAGGCCGGCATCCCGCACGAGGTGGTCCCGGGGCTCTCCTCCGCGCTGGCCGCGCCGGCGCTGGCCGGCATCCCGGTCACCCACCGCGGCCTGGCCACCGGCTTCACGGTGGTCTCCGGCCACGCCGAGGCGGCCTACCGGCCGGTGCTCCAGGCGCTCCCCCCCGGCGCCACCACGCTGGTGGTGCTGATGGGGCTCGGCACCCGCACGCCCATCGCCGACCTGCTGCTCGGCGCGGGCTGGGACCCCTCCACCCCGGCCGCCATCCTCCTCGCCGCCGGGACGCCGCAGGCCCATGCCTGGACCGGCACGCTGGCGGAGGTTTCCGGCGCGCCGCTCCCGGACGCCCACGCCCCCGGCACGCTGGTGATCGGCCAGGTGGTCTCCCTCGCGAACGCCGCCACCACCGCCCCCGCCACCTCCGCGGCGCGCGCCGCCGCCGCCCCCTGATCCGCACGAGGCCCACCATGCCCACCGACCAGACCGCCCGGACGCGCGCCGGCTTCTCCCACCCGAGCGACCTCGACGAGTTCCTCGCCAAGCTCGAGGCCTTCGAGCGCGGCGAGCTGCCCGCCGACCAGTGGCGCGCCTACCGGCTCCTGCGCGGCACCTACGACCAGCGCGGCGGCGGCGACCTCTACATGGTGCGCAGCAAGCTGCCCCAGGGCGTGGTGACCGCCGACCAGCTCGACGCGCTGGCCGAGGCGGCCGAGCGCTGGTCGCGCGGCTTCGCCCACGTCACCACCCGCCAGAACCTGCAGCTCCACTTCGTCCCCGGCCGCGGCGCCGAGGCGGCGCTGCAGCACCTGGCCGAGGCCGGCATCACCTCCCGCGAGGCCTGCGGCAACGCCGTCCGCAACGTCACCGCCTGCCCGCTGGGCGGCGTGGCGCCCGGGGAGGTCTACGACACCACGCCCTACGCCGACGCCCTGGCCCGCCACTTCCTGCGCCACCCGCTCTCCTCCTCGCTGCCGCGCAAGTTCAAGATCGCCTTCGAGGGCTGCCGGGAGGACCACGCCGCCGCCGCCATCCACGACCTGGGCTTCTTCGCCCGCGTGGAGGGCGGCCGGCGCGGCTTTCTGGTGCGCGCCGCCGGCGGCACCGCCACCGTGCCGGCCTCGGCGCCGGTGCTGGTCCCCTTCCTGCCGGCCGGCGAGCTGCTGGGGCTGGCCGAGGCGGTGCTGCGCGTCTTCCACCGGCTCGGCAACCGGGCCGACCGGAACAAGGCGCGCATGAAGTTCCTGGTGAAGACCCTGGGATGGGAGGGCTTCGCCCGCGAGGTCGAGCAGGCCTTCGCGGCGGTGCGGGAGGAGGGGATCGCGCCGCTCCCCTTCGATCCGGAGCGGCCGCCCGAGGAGGGGCCGCCGGCCGGGCCGCGCGCCGCCGCCCCGGCGCCGGCGGTGGTGGCCGCCACCGTCCTGGCCCAGCGCCCCCGCGGCCCCGGGATCGCCCCCGAGGTGCGGCCGGACCTCGCCCCAGCCCCGGACCGGCTGGCCGCCTTCCGCCGCACCAACGTCCGGCCGCAGCGCCAGGCCGGCTTCGCGGTGGTCACGGTGACGCTCCCCCTCGGCGACGCCAGCTCCGGGCAGCTCCAGGCGCTGGCCGGCCTGGCCCGCGCCTACGGCGACGGCACCGTCCGCTTCACCCGCGGCCAGGACGCCCAGCTCCGCTGGGTGCCGGAGGGCGACGTGCCGGCCCTCTTCCTCCGGCTCGCCGCCGCCGGCCTGGGGCTCGACGGCGCCGGCACGCCGGCCGACGTGGTGAGCTGCCCGGGCGCCGAGACCTGCAAGCTGGCGGTCACCCACTCGCGCGGCCTGGGGAGGCTCCTCGAGGCCCACGTGCGCGCCCACCCGGCGCTGGCGCAGGCGGCGCCGGACCTCGACCTCAACGTGAGCGGCTGCCCCAACGGCTGCAGCCAGCACCACGTCGCCACCATCGGCCTGCAGGGCAGCCTGAAGAAGGTGGGCGAGCAGGCGGTGCCGCAGTACTTCGTGCTGGTGGGCGGCGGGGTGGGGGACGACGGGGCCCGCTTCGGCCGGCTGGCCGCCAAGGTGCCGGCCCGCCGCGTGCCCGAGGCGGTGGAGCGGCTGGTGGCGCTCTACGCCAAGGAGCGCCAGCCGGGGGAGGGGGCGCCGGCCTTCTTCCGGCGGCTGCCGATCGACCAGGCCAAGGCGGCGCTGCGCGGCCTCGACGACCTCACCCCCGGGGCGCTCCGGCCGGAGGACCTGATCGATCCCGGCGAGGAGGCCGACGCGCCCGCCCCCGGCGCCGCGCCGGCCGCGGCGGGGGCCGCGTGAGCGCCACCGCCAGCCCCCCGCGCCGGCCGCGGGCCCGCCGCGGCGTCCTGCCCGGCTTCGGCCTCTCCACCGGCGTCACCATCCTCTGGCTCGGCCTGGTGGTGCTGCTGCCGCTCTCGGCGGTGGTGCTCAAGGCCAGCTCGCTCACCTGGGAGCAGGCCTGGGCGGTGGTGGCCAGCCCGCGGGCCCTCGCCTCCTACCGGCTCTCCTTCCTGGCGGCCTTCGTCGCCGCGGCCGTCAACACCGTCTTCGGCGTGCTGGTGGCCTGGGTGCTGGCCCGCTACCGCTTCCCCGGCCGCGGCCTCCTCGACGCGGTGGTGGACCTGCCCTTCGCCCTGCCCACCGCGGTCTCGGGCATCGCCCTCACCGCGGTCTACGCGCGCAACGGCTGGATCGGCGGGCTCCTCGAGCCGCTGGGGATCCAGGCCGCCTACACGCCCCTCGGCGTCACCATCGCCCTCACCTTCATCGGCCTGCCCTTCGTGGTGCGCACGGTGCAGCCGGTGCTGGAGGAGGCGGAGCCGGAGCTGGAGGAGGCGGCCTGGGTGCTCGGCGCCGGGCGCGGCGAGGTCTTCCGCAAGGTGCTCCTCCCCGCCATCGCGCCGGCGGCCCTCACCGGCTTCACCCTGGCCTTCGCCCGCGCCATCGGCGAGTACGGCTCGGTGGTCTTCATCGCCGGCAACATGCCGATGAAGACCGAGATCGCGCCGCTCCTGATCATGACCAGGCTGGAGCAGTTCGACTACCCGGGTGCGGCGGCGCTGGCCACCGTGCTCCTCACCGCCTCCTTCCTGCTGCTCCTCGCCATCAACCGGCTGCAGGCCTGGACGCGGCTGCGGGCGGGGCAGGTGTGACGGTGGAGGCCCTCACCCGCGCCGTGCCGGCCGGCGCCACGGGCCCGGTCCCCGCCGCCCCCGCCGTGGCCGCCCGGGCCGCGCCGGTCGCCTTCCGCCGCGCCACCGACGACCCGCCCTGGGTGCGCCGCCTCCTCATCGGCGCCGCGCTCCTCTTCCTCTCGGCCTTCCTGCTGGTGCCGGTGGCCTCGGTGCTCGCTGAGGCCCTGCGCGGCGGCCTCGCCCTCTGGTGGGCGGCGGTGAGCGAGCCGGACGCCCGCGCCGCCATCCGGCTCACCCTGCTGGTGGCCGCCATCTCGGTCCCGCTCAACACCGCCTTCGGCATCGCCGCCGCCTGGTCCATCACCCGCTTCCGCTTCCGCGGCAAGAACCTGCTCCTCTCGCTGGTGGACCTGCCCTTCGGCGTCTCGCCGGTCATCGCCGGCATGGTGACGGTGCTGCTCTTCGGCGCGCAGGGGCTCCTCGGCCCGTGGTGCCAGGCGCACGGGATCCGCGTGGCCTTCGCGGTGCCGGGGATCGTGCTGGCCACGGTCTTCGTCACCTTCCCCTTCGTGGCCCGCGAGCTCATCCCCTTCATGCAGCAGCAGGGGACCGAGGAGGAGGAGGCCGCGCTGGTGATGGGGGCGAGCGGCTGGCAGATCCTGACCCGCGTCACGCTGCCCAACGTGCGCTGGAGCCTCTTCTACGGCGTCATCCTCTGCAACGCCCGGGCGATGGGCGAGTTCGGCGCCGTCTCGGTGGTCTCCGGCCACATCCGCGGCCTCACCAACACCATCCCGCTGCACGTCGAGATCCTCTACAACGAGTACGCCTTCCGGGCCGCCTTCGCGGTGGCCTCGCTCCTCTTCCTCCTGGCCCTGGTCACCCTGGTGGTGAAGAAGGCGGCCGAGTGGCGGCAGCGGGTGCTGGTGGCGTCGGGGAGCGAGCCATGAGCATCGAGATCACGGGCGTCCACAAGGCCTTCGGGGCGCAGCCGGTGCTGCGCGACGTGAACCTCTCCCTGCCCGGCGGCGAGCTGACCGCGCTCCTCGGCCCCTCCGGCTGCGGCAAGACCACGCTGCTGCGCATCCTGGCCGGCCTCGAGTCGGCCGACGCCGGCGAGGTGCGGGTGGAGGGGGAGCCCATCGACGGGCGCACGGCGCGGGAGCGGAACGTCGGCCTGGTCTTCCAGCACTACGCCCTCTTCCGCCACCTCACGGTGGGGGAGAACGTGGCCTTCCCGCTCCGCATCCGGAAGCGCCCGAAGGCCGAGATCGACGCCCGGGTGAAGGAGCTGCTGGCGCTGGTGCAGCTGGAGGGGCTGGCGAAGCGCCACCCGCACCAGCTCTCCGGTGGCCAGCGGCAGCGCGTGGCGCTGGCCCGGGCGCTCGCCACCCAGCCCAAGGTGCTGCTCCTCGACGAGCCCTTCGGCGCCCTCGACGCCCGGGTGCGCCAGGAGCTGCGCCGCTGGCTGCGCCGGCTCCACGACGAGCTGCACGTCACCTCGGTCTTCGTGACCCATGATCAGGAGGAGGCCTTCGAGGTCAGCGACCGCGTGGTGCTGATGAACGCCGGGCGCATCGAGCAGGTGGGGACGCCGGCCCAGGTCTTCGAGGAGCCGGCCAGCCCCTTCGTGATGCGCTTCCTCGGCGCGGTCAACGTCTTCCGCGGCCGGGTGGACGACGGCCAGGCCTGGGTGGGCGACCTCGCCTTCTCGGCGCCGACGCATGACGCCCGGGCCCCGGCGCACGTCTTCGTGCGCCCCCACGAGCTGGAGGTGACGCTGGGCGCCGTGCCGGGGAGCTTCGCGGCGCGGGTGGAGCGCATCGTCACCCTCGGCTCGGCGGTCCGCGTGGAGCTGAAGGCGCCCCCCTACGGCGACCGGCTGGAGGCGGAGCTCGATCCGCGCCGGGTGCAGGCCCTCGGCCTCCAGCCCGGCGACCAGGTGTACCTCTCGCCGCGCCGGGTCCGCGTCTTCGCCGGCCGCGACGCCGAGCAGGACTCCCTCACCGCCAGCAACCTGTAGCCCGGAGGAGCCCACATGCCCCGCCTTCGCCCGCCCCACGCGGCGCGCCTCGCGCTGGCGCTCGCGCTGCTCGCCGCCTGCGACCACCCCGCTTCCCCGGCCGCCGCCGCGCCGGCCGCGGTCACCCTCCTCAACGTCTCCTACGACCCCACCCGCGAGCTCTACGAACAGTTCAACGCCGCCTTCCAGAAGCACTGGCAGGCAAAGGCCGGCCAGGCCGTCACCGTGAAGCAGTCGCACGGCGGCTCCGGCAAGCAGGCCCGCTCGGTGCTCGACGGCCTGGAGGCCGACGTGGTGACGCTGGCGCTGGCCTACGACGTGGACGCCCTGGCCAAGGGTGGGCTCATCAAGCCGGGCTGGCAGCAGCGGCTCCCCGACAACGCCGCCCCCTACACCTCGACCATCGTCTTCCTGGTCCGCAAGGGGAACCCCAAGGGACTCCACGACTGGGACGACCTGGTGCGGCCCGGCGTGCAGGTCATCACCCCCAACCCCAAGACCTCCGGCGGCGCCCGCTGGAACTACCTGGCCGCCTGGGCCCACGCCGCCAGGAAGTTCAAGGGCGACGAGGCCCAGGTGAAGGGCTTCATCAAGGCGCTCTACGCCAACGTCCCGGTGCTCGACTCCGGCGCCCGCGGCGCCACCACCACCTTCGTGGAGCGCGGCCTCGGCGACGTGCTGCTGGCCTGGGAGAACGAGGCCTTCCTGGCGGTGGAGAAGCTGGGGAAGGGGCAGCTCGAGATCGTGGTGCCGCGGATCTCCATCCTGGCCGAGCCGCCGGTGGCGGTGGTGGACGCGGTGGTCGATCGCAAGGGGACCCGCGCCGTGGCCGAGGCCTACCTCCAGTACCTCTCCTCCGAGGTGGGCCAGGAGATCGCCGCCCGGAACTTCTACCGGCCGCGCAGCGCCAAGGTCGCGGCGAGGTACGCCGCCCGCTTTCCCGAGGTGGAGCTGGTGACCATCGACGGCGCCTTCGGCGGGTGGGCCCGTACCCAGGTCACGCACTTCGGCGACGGAGGCCTGTTCGATCAGCTGTATGCGCCCGGCCGGTAGCTTGCATCCCAACGCACCGTCGAGCCAACCACCTCGGGGGATCTCGCCCATGATCGTCAGACATCCGGTCGCAGCCGCCCTCCTCCTCGCCGCCGCGGTGCTCGCGCCGCCGGCCCTCGCCGAGGAGGCCGCGCCGGCCGCCCCGGCCCAGCCCGACGCCGCGGCCATCGAGGCCCGCCTGGCCGCCCTGGAGAAGAAGCTGGCCGCCCCGCCCCCCGCCGGCCCCGAGATCAAGCTCGGCGCCGTGGTCCAGGGCGACGGCCGCTTCTACCAGGACACCAGGGCTGCCCCCTTCACCGACGCCTTCCTGCTGCGGCGGGTGCGCCTCGACACCACCGCCAGGCTGGGGTCGGCCGTCTCCGGCCGCGTCCAGGTGGACCTGGCCAACGCCGCGGTCCAGACCCTCGACGCCTACGTCGACGCGAAGCTCATCCCGGGCGTGGCCCTGCGCGCCGGCAAGTTCACGCCGCCGGTCGGCATCGAGCGGCTGGTGGCCACCCCGGCGGTGCTCTTCATCGAGTACGCCCAGACCAGCAACCTGGTGCCCAACCGCGACCTCGGCCTGCAGGCCTCCGGCGACGTGACCCCGCTCCTCTCCTGGGCGGTGGGCGTCTTCGACGGCACCGCCGACGCCGGCAACAACGAGACCGACACCTCCGACGACAAGGACGTGGTGGCGCGGGTGGCGGTGCGCCCGGTGGACGGCCTGACGGTCCACCTGGCCGGCAGCCACGGCGCCCGCAAGTACGTGGCGGCCACCGGCGCCAGCGCGGCCACCACCGCGCCGACCAACACCCTGCTGCCGAGCTACAAGGCCGACTCGCAGGGCGGCACCTGGTTCTCCTATGCCAGCTTCGTGGCGGCCCAGGGCCAGCACACCCGCTGGACCGCGGCGGCCTCCTACTACCTGGGCGGTCTCGGCCTCCTCGGCGAGTACGTCGCCTCCACCCAGCGCATCGTCAAGCTGGACTCGACCAACACCGCCACCGTGACCAACGTGGCCCGCCCCACCAACACCGCCTGGCAGGTGGCGGCCTCCTGGGTCCTCACCGGCGAGAAGAACACGGAGGGCGTGGTCAAGCCGGCCGCGGCCCTCGACGCCGGCGGATGGGGCGCCGTGCGCGTGAAGGCCCGCTACCAGCAGGCCGCGGTGGACGCGAAGGTCTTCGAGGGCAACACCTTCGCCAGCGCCACCAGCGCCGCGAAGAAGGCCACCGGCCTCAACGCCGGCCTCGACTGGTGGCCCACCGCCCACCTCCGCTTCGAGCTGGAGTGGTCGCAGACCGCCTTCGACGGCGGCGCGGCGGCCGGCGCGGACCGGAAGGCCGAGCAGGCCATCCTCTCGCGCGTGCAGGTGGCCTTCTAGCGGCCCCCCGGGCCCGGCGGTCAATACCTGGGGACCGCCGGGTCCACCTCGTCGCTCCAGCGCAGGATCCCGCCGGCCATCGACCAGACCCGGGTGTGGCCGGCCGCGAGGAGCTTGCGGGCCGCCTTGGCGCTGCGGACGCCCCCCTTGCAGAAGAGGATCACGTCGCGGTCGCGCGGGAAGCCGGCCAGGGCAGCGTCGAAGCCGGAGAGGGGCACCAGCCGCGCCCCCTCGATGCGGGCCACCTCGAACTCCTGCGGCTCGCGCACGTCCACCAGGTCGAAGGGCTCGCCGGCGGCGCGCCGGGCCGCCACCTGGGCCGGCGTGAGCTCCGCCACCGGCACCTCCGGCTCGGCGCCGGCCGGGGCCCCGCAGAACTGCTCGTAGTCGATGAGCTCCCGGATCTCCCGCGTGCCGCAGGCCGGGCAGCGCGGGTCCTTCCGCACCTTGACGGTGCGGAAGGCCATGCCGAGGGCGTCCACCAGCAGCAGCCGGCCGGCCAGGCCGTCGCCGGCGCCGAGGAGCAGCTTCAGGACCTCGGTGGCCTGGATGGTGCCGATGAGGCCGGGGAGCACGCCCAGCACGCCCCCCTCGGCGCAGGAGGGGACCAGGCCCGGGGCGGGCGGCTCGGGGTAGAGGCAGCGGTAGCAGGGGCCGTCCGCGGT
>WBZM01001313.1_pt1 | contig 25270 bp, 24 predicted proteins | sample 5204271 | NCBI WGS metagenome assembly WBZM01 (sample SAMN12344346, study PRJNA552823) | activated sludge metagenome | biome: Activated sludge suspended growth; feature: Nitrification reactor; material: Wastewater; isolation source: activated sludge from nitrification reactor of wastewater... | reverse complement strand
TTGATTACGCCGCTGCTGATGGCGGGCGGTGCGTTTCTGTGCTTCGAAGGGGCCGAAAAGCTGTTGCACAAGCTTTTCCATTCGAAGTCGGAAGAGGCGACTCACCATGGCGAAATGATCTCGGCGATGGGGGACGAAGCTGTTGATGTGGTGGCATTCGAGAAGGAAAAAATCAAGGGCGCGGTGCGCACCGACTTCGTTCTCTCGGCCGAATTCATCGTGATCTCGCTCGGAACCGTCGCCGCTGCCAGCTTCGCACAACGGGTTTTGGTGTTGGTCGGGATCTCGATCCTGATGACGGTGGGTGTCTACGGCCTCGTGGCCGGGATCGTCAAGCTCGACGACCTCGGTCTGCACCTCAACCGTCAGGCCTCGGGCGTGCTGCGGGCGTTGGGTCGGGGGATCCTGTCGCTGCAACCGTGGCTGATGAAGACCTTGTCCGTTCTCGGCACGGCGGCCATGTTCCTGGTCGGCGGCGGCATCCTGGTGCATGGTGTGCCCGCGCTCCATCATGGCGTCGGTGCCCTGGCCGGTGTTTTCGCGTCGGGCCCGCTGGGTGGCCTCTGGCAAGGGTTGTCGGCGGCGCTGCTGAACGCCCTGTTGGGTGTGGTGGCCGGCGCGGCGGTGGTCGGGCTGTTGGCGCTGATGCGCACAAGCCGCGGCGGCCGCTGAAACCCGCGTTGGTGTCGTGGCCCGCCCGTCGTTTTTCGGCGTCGGCCCCGGGGTTTCCAGGCTCGGGAATGACCGTGCCGGACACAGGTACCCGGCGTGTGGCAGCATCAACGGAACATGAACTTCTGAGCGATGGCGATATGTTGACCCTTGGCGTGTTTCTCCCGGGCCTGGTCGCTCTGGTGGCGGGGGCGGAACTGCTGGTGCGGGGCGCGTCCAAGCTAGCGCTGTCCTTCGGCATTTCGCCGCTGGTGGTGGGCCTGACGATCGTGGCCTTCGGCACCAGTGCGCCGGAGGTCGCGGTGTCGGTCGGCGCGGTGCTTGGCGGGCGCACCGACATTGCCATCGGCAACGTGGTGGGCAGCAACATCTTCAACGTGCTGTTCATTCTGGGGCTGTCGGCGATCATCACGCCGCTGGTGGTGAACATCCAGCTCATCCGGCAGGAAGTGCCCATCATGGTCGGCGCCTCGCTGCTGCTGCTGGCCCTGACGCTGGACGGCGGCCTCAGCATGCTGGAAAGCGCGCTGCTGTTCGGGCTGCTGCTCGCCTACACCGTGTTCCTGGTGCGCCAGTCGCGGGCCGAGACCCAGGCGGCGCAGGACGAATTTGCGGCAGAAGCGAAACCGGCCGCGCCCGGCGCCTGGGATTCGCGGCTGCCGGTGCAGTTGGCGCTGATCGCCGCGGGCCTGGGGCTGCTGGTACTGGGCTCGCAATGGCTGGTGGACGCAGCGGTCGTGTTCGCCAAGGCATTGGGGGTCAGCGATCTGGTCATCGGACTGACCATCGTCGCCGCCGGCACGTCAATGCCGGAAGTGGCCACCTCGATCACCGCCGCCATCAAGGGCGAGCGCGATATCGCTGTGGGCAACGTGGTGGGCAGCAACACCTTCAACATTCTGGGCTGTCTGGGTGTTTCCGGTCTGTTCACGGGCTCGGGCGGACTGGTCATGTCGCCGGCACTGCTGAACTTCGACATCTGGGTCATGATCGCCGTGGCACTGGCCTGTCTGCCGGTGTTCCTCACCGGCCGCGAAATCGCCCGCTGGGAAGGCGCGGTGTTCCTAGGGTATTACGCGGCCTATGTCGCCTACCTGATCCTGGCGGCGCAGCAACACGACGCGTTGGGCCCGTTCTCTGCGGTGATGATGGGATTTGTGGTGCCGATCACGGTGGTAACGCTGGTGGTGGCGCTGCTGCGCCGGCCGGCTTCGACGCCCGGCGGCCCCGCCCGGCCGGTCTGAGCCCGGTCCCGGCGGCCCGCGGCCGCTGGCGGGCCAATTTCGCGAAGAATCAGCCTATACCCAGCTTAAAATGGTCGCTTATTGCTATGGTTTCAGGACCGAATTCGCCGCCGGCGGCCGGTTTTCAGAGGACGATCATCACGAAATCAGCCTTGCCGACGCCGCATTCGGGGCAACGCCATTCAGCCGGCACGTCGTCCCAGCGAGTGCCGGGCGCGATGCCGTCCTCGGAGCGGCCTTCAGCCTCGTCATAGACAAAACCACACACCACACAGCAATAGGTATTCATCGGATTTCCTGGTTTGGTTCGCGAAAGGGGTTGAGCGGCTGGGCGAAAGCCGGTTCAATCGTCGTCATGGTGTTTCTTCTGTGGGCCACCGTGGGCGGCGGCAGAGGTGGCGGACGGTAGCAAGCCGCCGGGAGACTGCTGCCATTCCCGGGTCCAGTACCCCAGCACCACGATCAGCAGCAGCGCCGCGAGCCACCCACGGTTGTTCGTCACCAGATCGGGGCCTGGGCCATTCGCTCGGCCGGTGATCATCGGCAACGCCTGGTTCTTGCGGCGCAACACGCTCAAGGCGGCGATCAGCGCCAGATGGGCAAGCACCACGGCCAGAACGGTGTTGCCGAAGAATTCGTGGATTTCTTCCAGCCAGTCGCCGCCCCACGCCTGGTAGGTAGCGATGCCGCTGAGCGTGAGCGGCAGCACCAGCGCCAGCAGGGCGGCAACCGTCAGGGCCATCAGCAGGTTCTGACCCTGGCGCCAGTTGACTGGCGGCCCGCTGGCCCCTGCGGCAGGCAGCGATCGCAGCCATGCTGGTGCACCGGCCAGTTTGCGCCACAGCAGTCCCAGCCGGGCCTGACGCGGCCCGAACAGGCCGTAGAGCACCCGAAACACCAGCAGGCCGGCCAGTGTGTAGCCCAGGGTGACGTGCAGCAGACGCCAGCGTTCGCCGTCGGCGGTCAGGTAGGCACCCAGAAAGCTCAGGGCAAACAGCCCGTGAAAAACGCGGGTGGGCGCGTCGACGATGCGACGCCCGGGTCCGGCCGGACGGGCCGGCGCCGCAGCGGCGGCGGAAAATGCGGGGTTCGAGTGCATGCGGGGTTCTCCGTGAATCAATGTTTCCAGGCGCCGCGTTGGCGCGTGTCCAGCCCGGGCGGGAAGCGCAGGCTGTCGTCTTCGTAGTCGCCCTGGGCGGCGCGGCTGTGGCAGGCAGCGCACTGTGCGGCGCTTTTCACGCTGGCGTGGTTCCAGACCGCCGCGTCGATGCGCCGGTGCTTGCGTTCGAACCAGGCCGATCGGGTGATGCGGTCCTGCGGTGGCGCCTCGGCGACGCGCTTGTACGTACCGGCGTGGGCCTGCAGCCAGGTTGACAGTTGCCGGACGGTGGCATCGTCGAGCGACGCGTCGCTGCCGTAGTGACGGTCCAGCCCGGCCATGATGCGCTGCCAGCTGGCGGCGGGCAGCATTGCCGGCGAGTAGGCGGTGTGGCACGCGGCGCATTCCTGGCGGTAGGCCACCGGCACGTCGCGTGGCAGCAGCCGGCCGCTGTCGGCCAGCGCAGCGGGCGCGAGGGTCGCCAGTGCGAGTGTCAACGCCAGCAGGCTGCGATGGGTGAAGTGGGTGCGCATGGGGTTCTCCGGTAGGGGTGGTCGGGGCTTGCCCGGCTTACTTCAGGCTGGCCAGATAGGCCAGCACATCGGCTTTCTCGGCGGCGGTGCATTCGCGGGCCAAGACGTCCTTGCAGTTGCGGCGCAGCCATTTGTCCACCCGGGCGGTATCGGTCAGGGACTTTGGATTGAAGGCCGGAGCCAGCGCCTCGATGGCCTTGCCGGTACTGGCGTGTTTGCCGGTGCTGGTCGGCGGGGCACCGTGGCAGGACGCACACGACCAATCACCGCCGTGGCGGACGGTGAAAAGGCGCTCGCCACGCGCCGCGTTGGCCGGCGTACCGGCCTGCGTGCTCCAGTAGGACACGAGCTGGGTCGGCGTGGTGTCGGCCGCTTGGCCGGCCAGCGGCAGCAGGGCGGCCAGCATGGCGGCGACCCGGTGTGCGGTCTGGCGTCGGTGCGAGGGTGGGAACAGGCTCATCGGTCAGGCTCCAGGAACGGTTGATGCCTGCAGTGTGGAAAAAGCCGCTTGAACCCATGCTGAAGCGCCTGTTCATCACCGGTTCAGAATCACGGGGGACAATGAGCGGCCATGTTGACAACGATCCGCACCGCGCGACTGGCGCCGCGCCTGCTGCTGGCACTGGCCTTCGCGGGTGCGCCCGCCCGGGCCGACAGCGACCAGGACCGCGCTCGCGCGGCCGTTTTGGCCGGCCAGGTGCTGCCGCTGGGCACCGTGCTGGAACGGCTGGCCCGCGAGCATCCAGGGCAGGTGCTCAAGGTCGAGCTCGAATCTGAACGCGGCCGCTGGATTTACGAAGTGCGCCTGCTGCAAAGCGGCGGGCGGCTGACCCAGTTCCACATTGACGCCGCGACCGGCGAAACCCTCGCCCGACGCGACAAAGGCCGTGACCGCGACGGCGCGGAGCGCCGTTGATGCCGCGTCCTGGCCATCCCCACCTGCCCGATCACCCCCCCGATCCCCGATGCGAATCCTGCTGGTTGAAGACGATGCCACGCTGCGGGCCCAGTTGCGCGCCGCCCTGGTCGATGCGGCCTACGTGGTCGATGAAGCCGACAACGGCCGCGACGCCCATTTCCTGGGCGACACCGAAGCTTTCGACGCCGTGGTGCTGGACCTGGGCCTGCCGCAGCTCGACGGCCTGAGCGTGCTGCGCCGCTGGCGCGACGCCGGCCGGTCGATGCCGGTGCTCATCCTCACCGCGCGCGACGCCTGGAACGAAAAGGTCGGCGGCATCGACGCTGGCGCTGACGACTACCTGTCCAAACCCTTCCACATGGAAGAACTGCTCGCACGGCTGCGCGCGCTGATCCGCCGCGCCAGCGGCCAGGCCTCGCCGGTGCTGCGCTGCGGCCCGGTGACGCTGGACACCCGCTCCGGTCGCGTCACGGTCGACGGCCAGCCGGTCGCGCTGACCGGCCACGAATACAAGGTGCTCGACTACCTGATGCATCGGCCTGGCACCGTGGTCTCGCGCACCGAACTGACCGAGCACATCTACGCCCAAGACCACGACCGCGACTCCAACACCATCGAGGTCTTTGTCGGCCGCCTGCGCAAGAAGCTGAGCACCGACCTGATCGAAACCGTGCGCGGCCTGGGTTACCGGCTGGTGGCGCCACGATGAAGGTCCCGTCGCCCGGCTCGCTGCGCCTGCGGTTGCTGGCCGTCACGGTGCTCACCCTCGCGCTGGCGCTCGCGGGCGCGCAGATCTGGCTCGCTGGCCTGTTCCGCGATGAGGTGCTGCGCCAGCTCGACACCGCGCTGGTGCGACAGATCGACCAGCTCAGCGCCCGGCTCGACCTTGATGCCGCTGCGCAGCCGCGCATCGACCCGGCCGGCCTGAGCGACCCGCGCTGGGAACAGCCGTATTCAGGCCTGTACTGGCAGATCGACCGCTTGGGCGCCGACGGCAGCCGCGCAGCCGGTTTGCTGCGGTCGCGTTCGCTGTGGGACACCCAGTTGCTCTTGCCCGCCGACACCCTGGCAGACGGCGCGCTGCACTGGCACGACAGCACCGGTCCGCAGGGCCAGGCGCTGCGCGTGGTGGAGCGCGCGCTGGTGCTGACCGATCAGCCGCAGATCCGGTGGCGCCTGATGGTCGCGGCAGACCTGGGCGAAACCGTGGCCGCAACCCAGCGCTTCAACGGCGTGCTGGCGGCCTCGCTCGCCGCGCTGGGCCTGCTGCTTGCACTGGCCGCGTGGGCGCAGGTGGCGGTGGGGCTGGCGCCATTGAAATCCTTGCACCGGGCGCTGCAGGCGCTGCGCGATGGCCGCAGCAACCGGCTCGACGGTCGCTTTCCGGCCGAGTTGCAACCCTTGGTGCAGGATTTCAATGGCGTGCTCGACCGCCACGACGCCGTGCTCGCCCGCGCCCGAACCCAGGCTGGCAACCTCGCGCACGCCCTCAAGACGCCCTTGGCGGTGCTCGGCAACGCGGCTGCGGCAGCGGCCCCCGGACCGCTGTCGCAGACCGTGACGGAACAGGTGCAGACGGCCAACCGCCACATCCACTGGCATCTGGCGCGGGCCCGCGCGGCCGCCGCGCACGGGCAGCCGGGTCAGCACACCCGGGTGGCACCCGTCCTCGCCGGTGTGCTGCGGGTCATGGAGCGGGTCTATGCCGAGCGCGACCTGGCCACGTCTTTCACCGTTGCGCCCGTCCTGGCCTTCGCCGGTGAGGAGCAGGATCTGCAGGAAATGGTCGGAAACCTGCTCGACAACGCGTTCCGCAATGCCCGCGATACGGTTGCGGTTCTGGCGCGTCAGGACGAGCGCCGGCTCACGATTCTGGTCGATGACGATGGCCCGGGCATCGATCCGGCCCACCGCCAGGCGGTGTTGCGGCGAGGCGTTCGGCTGGACGAATCCGCGCCGGGGACGGGCCTGGGCCTGGCGATCGTGGTGGAATTGGCCGGGCTCTATGGTGGTGCGCTCGAACTGGCCGACAGTGCAGCGGGGGGATTGTCCGCCCGTCTGTCGCTGCCGGCAGCCGGTTGACCCGTTGGTGTTTTTTCGGATGGCCGCTTTGGCAAGAAAAGCGCCACCTGCGATGCAACGCATCGAGGCGGCGCCGTGGCGGGCCATGCCAAGCCCGCAGTTTCAGAACCAGGATCAGGCGACTTTCTTGCGATAGCCGAGGCGCGTCAGGGCCTGCTTGATGCGGGTGTCGACCACGTCGCCGACGGTGCCGATGCCTTGGTCCACCACTTCGGTGGCGCTGTTGATGCGGTCCTTGATGAGGTCGGTGTTGGTGTCGATCGCGCCACGGGCCTGCGATTCGAGCTTTTCGCCGGCCTTGACCAAGGCTTCGAATGCCTTCTCACCGCGCTCGCCGGTGGTGGTGGTGACCTTGGCCAGGGCACCCAGGCCGGCCAGCCAGATGGAGCGTTGCGCATCGATCAGACGGAACGAGGCGTCACGGGTCATGTGGACGACCGAACTGACCCTGCGGGTGCTCTTGGTTGCAACCTGCTTCAGCGTGGGCTTGGCCGCGACAGCCTTTTTGGCGCGGGCGGTCGTCTTGGTCGCGGTCGCTTTGGCGCGGGTCTTGACGGTCTTCACGGCCGCGGTGACTTCGGCGGCGGTGTTTTCAACGGTGGTTTCAACGGTTTTCTTGGCGCGGGTTGCCATGGTGGTGTTCCTTTGTGAATTGTCCGGCCACTCGGATGATGCAAGGCCGTGATGCAAGTTGAAGTATTCCCGGCACGCCTAGGGAGAACAACTTAACGTTCTAGGGAAGTGTCTTTAACTGAACGGCCCACCGAACGGGGCGCCACGCACCCGAATCCTGCAATGAGGCGGGATCGCGCCCAGCGTCAAATGGTCACGAAATGCTATGAAAAGAGGATTGACCCGGTCTGGCGAATTGCGCGGCAACCAGCGCAACGGAAGGCTGGCACCTCACGCGATGGCGTCGGGCTGCGCGTCCACGACTGCGCGCCTGCGCACGCGCCAGGCCTTTTCCGCTTCCGCCGCGACCCACACCAGGGCTGCCGCGGCCAGGCACACCAGCAGTTCGCGGCCGGTGAGCGGCGCGGTGTGGAACACCGGGTTGAGCGCGGGCACGTAGATCGTCGCCAGTTGCAACACGATGGTCAGAAACACGGCGCCCAGCAATGGGCGGTTCGACGCCAGACCGATGCGCCACAAGGGTTCGGCTTCGCTGCGAATGGCCAGCACATGGGCCATCTGACCCAGTGTCAGCACGGTGAACACCATCGTCTGCCCGTGCGGATTGCCCTGATCCAGTGCCCACGCCTGGACACCCAGGCACAGGCCGGCCAGCAGAAGGCCGATCACCAGCACGTGCTGCCACAGGCCGTGCGCAAACAGGCTCTCGCCTGGCGGTCGCGGCGCGCGCCGCATGACGCCGCGCTCGGCCGGCTCGGCCGCCAGGGCCAGGCCGGGGAGTCCGTCGGTCACCAGGTTGATCCACAGGATGTGGATGGGCAGCAGCGGAATAGGCAGTCCGATCATCGGCGCCAGGAACAAGGTCCAGAGCTCGGCGGAGTTGCCGGTCATGGCGTAACGCACGAACTTGCGGATGTTGTCGTAGATGCGCCGCCCTTCGCGCACCGCGGCCACGATGGTGGCGAAGTTGTCGTCCAGGAGCACCAGGCTGGACGCCTCGCGCGCCACGTCGGTGCCGCCGCGACCCATCGCCACGCCGATGTCGGCCTGCTTCAGCGCCGGGGCGTCGTTGACGCCATCGCCGGTCATGGCGACATACTCGCCGTGGGCCTGCAGGGCCTGGACGATCCGGATCTTCTGCAAGGGGTCGACCCGGGCATAGACGCGCACTGCTCGCACCCGTTCACGCAAGGCGGTGTCGTCCAGATTGGCCAGTTCGGCGCCGGTGACGACCACGCTGTCGGCCTCGTCCGGCAGGATGCCCAGGCTGCGGGCGATGGCCCGCGCCGTGGCCGGATGGTCGCCGGTGATCATCACGGGCGTGATGCCGGCGGTGATGCAGTCACGCACGGCGGCCAGGGCTTCGGGCCGCGGCGGGTCGATCAGGCCGATGAATCCGATCAGGCTCAGGCCACTTTCCGCGGCTTCCCGGTCATGGGCGGCGGGCAGGTTCTCGTGCCGGCGCCGCGCGAACGCGAGCACGCGAAGGCCCTCGCGGGCCATGGTTTCGGCGGCATCGAGCGCAGCCTGATGCCGCAGCGGCACCGGGCCCCCGGTGGTCCATTGGGTGGCGCACCGTGGCACCACCGTTTCGGGCGCGCCCTTGGTGTACCCGAGCAGCCCGTCCGGATCGCGATGCACGGTGGTCATGCGCTTGCGGTCGGCATCGAACGGAAATTCGAAGACCCGCGCCGCCACGGCATCCAGTGAGGGCCGGCCCAGGCCGGACTCCGCTGCGACCTCGGCGAGCGCCGTCTCGGTGGGGTCACCCTGCCAAGCACCCGAAGGGGAGCGGATCGCATCGTTGCACAGCGCCGCGGCGCGCAACAATTCGTGAAACAGGCCGCTGGCTGGCGGCGCGCCGGGTGGGCAGCGCCGGCCATCGGCCGTCAGCCACTGCGCCTGCATGCGGTTCTGGGTCAGCGTCCCGGTCTTGTCGGACGCGATGAAGGTGACCGAGCCCAGCGTTTCCACCGAGGGCAGGCGCCGGATCAGCGCGTTAAAGCTCACCATCCTTCGGGCACCCAGGGCCAGCAGCACCGTGACCACGGCGGGCAGTGCCTCGGGGATGGCGGCCACCGCCAGGCTGATCGCCGTGAGGGCCATCAGCAGGGGGGCTTCTCCCCGCAGCAGGCCAACGGTAAATATCACCAGACAGATGCCGAGCACCACGACGGACAGGCGCTTGCCGAAAGCCGCCAGACGGCGCTGCAGTGGCGTGCTGCGGTCGGTGTCCCGGTCGAGCAGGCCGGCCACCTTGCCCAGTTCGGTGCGCATGCCGGTGGCCACGACCAGTCCACGCGCGCGTCCATGTGTGGCGGTGGTTCCCTTGTAGGCCATGTTCACGCGGTCGGCGAGGGCGTGCGTCTCGTTTTGCAGGGCCGCGATGGTTTTCTCCACGGTGACCGACTCACCGGTCAACGAGGATTCGTCGACCCGGAACTGCGCGACCTCCAGCAGGCGCAGGTCCGCGGGCACCTGATTGCCGGCTTCGATCAACACGATGTCGCCGGGCACCAGCCGGCTGCTTGCAACGCGACACACCTCGCCGTTGCGCACGACGGTGGCCTGTGCGGCGGCGAGCCGTTGCAGCGCGGCCATCGCCTTGTCGGCACGCCACGCCTGCGTGAATCCGATGAGCGCATTGACCGCCACGATGACGAGGATGGTTAACGTGTCCACCAGGTCGCCGATCAGGCCGGAGATGAGTGCCGCACCCAGCAGCACCAGAACCATGAAGTCGGTGAATTGCTCCAGCAACAGCCGCACCGGGCTTCGTCGCGGCTGTCGGGTCAGTTCGTTGGCGCCGTACTCCAGGGCGCGGCGCGCCAGATCTGCTTCACCCAGACCGAGCGCTGGATCGACGCCCTGGGCGCGGGCGGCGTCACCGGCGTCGCGGCGGTGCCACTGATCGGCTTCGTTCATTCGCCGTCATCGGGCGCGGCCTCGCCCGGCTCGGGCGGCTTGACCAGCAGCACCGGCACCGGCGACGCGTTGACCAGATCCTGCGCCACCGAGCCGGACCAGGCCTTGCGCAGCAGGCCCATGGCCCGGGTGCCGATGATGATCAGATCGCAGCCCTGTTCCTCGACGAGGTCGACCACCGCATGGGCCGGGTCGCCGGTGACCACCGCGACGTCGGCGCTGAAGCCGGCCTGCTGCAACAGATTCAGGGCCGGCTGCAGCAGGTGCTCGCCGGCCGCGTGGCTGACGTCTTCCCGCACGGCCGGGTCGGGCGCGGTGACCAGTTCGTACAGGCTGGCGGGTTCCTGAACGTTGGCGAGCAGAAAGCTGGCCCGAAGACCTTCGCCGACCAGGCGAAGTGCAAACCGCACCTCGTGCAGCGACAGTTCGGTTCCATCGATCGGCAGGAGGATTTTCATGGTCCGGCTCCTGATGCGGGGATGAGGATCAAAGGCTTGGGCAGGTACGGTAGAAGGTGAGCGGGGTCGTCGGGATCTGGTCCAGAATCTTGCGCCGCATCCTGCCGACCACATGCATTTCACAGGGCTTGCAGTCGAAGCGCAAGCTCAGTCGTTCATTGCCGTTGATCAGCGTCAAGGGTTCGGCGCGTATCGTGCCCTGCACGCCGGTCACACCCTTGGCCTGCTTCGGGCACAGGCTCATGGACCAGCGCACGCAGTGCTTGGTGATCATCAGGCTGACCTCGCCTTCTTCCTCGTGGCTCTCGTAAGCGGCGGCGATGACCTTGACGCCGTGTCTGGCATAGAAGTCGCGCGCCTTGTGGTTGAACACGTTGGCGAGGTACGTGAGCGTGTCTTCCGGGTAGACGGCCGGCGGCTCGACCGGCGTGGCGCGCGGCAGGCGCCGCCAGGCGGCGGCGCGGGCGGTCTCCAGCGCGTCGGTGGCGGCACGGCGCAGCGCATTGAGTTGTGAGGCCGGCACGAACCAGGGGCGTTGGAGGTCCAGTGCCACGTCGATCGGCTCGAAGATCGTCTCGCCCATGCGTGCCAGGTTTGCACGCAGCTTTTCCAGCGCCTGGGCCGGGTCTTTGGCGGCCTGGAAGGGCAGGGCGAGGGCTGCCTCGCCGATGTGGCCGTCTTCGTCGGTCAGCGACAGGTGCAGCCCGTCGGCGGTCTCGGCCAGGCGCAGCCAGACACCGATGCGCCGCTCGGCCGATTTTTTCTCCAGCCCGCGCACCCAGTCCATGTCGCGGTTGCGGTTGATGCGCGTGCCCTTGCGCAGATCCTTGAAGCTGGCCATCGGGTCCTTGGGGAAGGCACGCCAGTGGCCGGGCGCACCGGTGGCCTCGGCGCGGTTGATCTGCACCCCCACCAACTCCTTCTGCAGGTCGTGGTAACACAGGCCGTCGCCGTTGTGCAGCACCATGGCCGCATCGTCGGCCTCGAACTCGAACCAGTTCGGGCCGGTTTTCGTGACCCAGCCCACGGGGCGCCCCGGGTTCTTGGGCGAGTCGAAGGCGCCGATGTCCATCTGGCGGCCGTTGACGAAGTAGTCGGTGAACTCGCGGTTGAAGTTTTGGTCCGGGTCGGGCGTGAAGCCGAAGGTGCAGCGGCCGGAGGATCCGCGGGCCAGCTCGGGCCGCTCGTCCAGAATCTCGTCGAACAGCGTGCGGTAGTGGGCGGTGATGTTCTTCACATAACCCATGTCTTTGTAGCGGCCTTCGATCTTGAAGCTGCGCGTGCCGGCATCGATCAGGGCGCGCAGGTTGGCACTCTGGTTGTTGTCCTTCATGCTCAGTACATGCTTGTCGTGCGCGATGAACCGGCCCTGCGCGTCGGCCACCTGGTAGGGCAGGCGGCACGCCTGTGAGCAGTCGCCACGGTTGGCGCTGCGGCCGGTGTGGGCTTCGCTGATGTAACACTGCCCGCTGTAGGCCACACACAGCGCGCCGTGGATGAAAAATTCGAGCGTGCAGCGCGCCGGGTCGGTGGCGGCGCGGATGGCGGCGATCTGCTCCAGCGTGAGCTCGCGCGCCAGCACGATCTGGTTCAGGCCCACGTCCTGCAGGAAGCGCGCTTTTTCCGGGGTGCGGATGTCGGTCTGGGTGCTGGCGTGCAGCTGGATCGGCGGCACCTCGATCTCCAGCAGGCCCATGTCCTGAATGATGAGGGCATCCACGCCGGCGTCATACAGCTGCCAGGCCAGCTTGCGGGCCGCCTCCAGCTCGTCGTCGCGCAGGATGGTGTTGAGGGTGACGAAGATGCGGCTGCCGAACCGGTGCGCGTGTCTGACCAGCCGCGCGATGTCCTGCACCCGGTTGTCGGCGCTGGTGCGAGCGCCGAAGGACGGCCCGCCGATGTAGACGGCGTCGGCGCCGTGGTTCACGGCCTCGATGCCGATGTCGGCATCGCGCGCGGGGGCCAGCAGTTCGAGTTGGTGGGGCAGCAGGGACATGGAGGCGGATTATCCGCGTCGGGGATGAAAAGGGGCGGCCCGTTGCCGGGGCCGTCTTGCGCCGAAACGACGGACCCGGAAAGGAAAAACGCGGCCGAAGCCGCGTCGTCAGCGAGCTTGCCGGCTGGCTTATTCAACCTTGGCTTTGGCGCGCAGATCGTCCTGGAACTTGGCCAGCTTTTGCTGCTGCATCTGCTGCACGATCTGGGGCTTGACCTGGTCGAACGGGGGCAGCTGGGCCTCGCGTACGTCCTCGAGGCGGATCACGTGCCAGCCGAACTGCGTTTTCACGGGCACTTCGGTCATCTGGCCTTTCTCGAGCTTCTTCATGGCCGCCGAGAACTCGGGCACGTAGCTGTCGGCGTTGGCCCAGTCGAGGTCGCCACCGTTGGCTCCGGAACCCGGATCCTTGGACGACTTCTTGGCGATCTCTTCGAACTTGGCGCCTTTCTTGAGGCTGGCGATGATCGCCTTGGCCTCGTCTTCGTTCTCGACGAGGATGTGGCGCGCGCGGTATTCCTTGCCGCCGTTGGCAGCGACGAACTTGTCGTACTCGGCCTTGGCGTCGGCGTCACTGACCGGGTTTTTCTTCTGGAAATCGGCGAACAGTTCTCGGATCAGGATGGCCTGACGCGCGAGCTCCATCTGGTCCTTGAATTCGTTGGTGGTGTCCAGGCCGCGCTTGCGGGCTTCCTGCATGAAGATTTCACGCGCGACGACTTCGTCCTTGAGCTGGTTCATCTGGTCAGGCGTCACCGGGCGACCGGCCTTGGCCATCTGCTGCGCCAGGGCGTCCACGCGTGATTTCGGCACGGGCTTGCCGTTCACGATCGCGAGATTCTGGGCAAGTGCGGGAACCATGGCGCCCAGCAGGACAGCGGCCACGGCGGCGGACAAAAGGTGCTTTTTCATGGGGGTTTTCCGGAGTTTTCGTTGCCAGGCGGCCACGGCGTGCTATCAAAAAAATAGTGATTCCGGGTCGCGTCAGAGGATCTCAACGGCCAGGGCATGCACGCCGCCATCGATGAAATCTTGCAGCGCATCATACACAAGGCGATGGCGCGCCACGCGGCTGCGGCCCTCGAACACGGGCGAGGCGATGCGGACCCGGAAATGGGTGCCGAAGCCGGTGCCGTTGGCGCCCGCATGGCCGGCGTGCTGCCAGCTTTCGTCGATCACCTCGAGGCGGTCGGGCTGGAGGGTCTCGCGCAGGCGCTGCGCCATCTGGTCGGCCAGGGTGGTCATGGTGTGCGGACCGGTCATTCGGCGCTCAATTGCCCGGCGCACCGGGTTGGTCGTCGGATTGCAGGTGGCGCGAGATGTAGACGCCCTGCGCCAGGATGAAGGCCAACGGGAACGCGTAGCCCCAGAGCTTGAAGTTCACCCAGTCCTCGGTGCTGTAGTAGGCCGCGACGTAGGCGTTGATGCTTGCCATGAAGAGGCAATAACCGACCCAGGCCGCGTTGAGGCGGTTCCAGACGGGTGTGGGCAGCGTCAACTGGCTGCCCAGCAAGGCCTTGAGGTAGTTCTTCTTCAGTACCCACAACGCAAAGGCCAGCACCAGCCCCATGGCGGCATACAGCACGGTCGGCTTCCACTTGATGAAACGTTCGTCCTGGAGCAGCAGTGTCAACGTGCCGAACACCAGCACCAGCGCCAGTGTCACCTTGTGCATGGTCTGCAGCTTGCGGTCGACCCCGTAGATCGTGGCCATCTGCACCACGGTCGCTGCCATCAGCACGGCGGTGGCGGTGTAGATGCCGTAGAACTTGTAGGCACCGAAGAACAGCAGGATGGGGAAGAAATCGAGCAGGATTTTCATGGCGCAGGCCCTGCGGCCTATTCCTTGGGTGGTTCAGGCCTGAAGTCTAACGAGGCCGAGTTCATGCAGTAACGCAGCCCGGTCGGCGCCGGACCGTCGTCGAAGACGTGCCCCAGGTGCGCGCCGCAGCGGGCGCACAGGGTTTCGGTGCGGATCCAGCCATGGCTGCGGTCCACGCGCTCCTCGATCGCCCCCGGAATTGCCGCCTGCCAAAAGCTGGGCCAGCCGCAGCCGGCGTCGAACTTGGTGTCGGACTCGAACAGTTTGGCACCGCAGCAAATGCAGTTGTACTGCCCGCTGGCCCAGTGGTTCTCGTACTTGCCGGTGAACGGGCGTTCGGTGGCGGCGCGGCGGGTCACCTCGAACGCGAGTGGCTCGGCGCCTTTTTCGGCGAGGTGGGCTTTCCATTCGGCGTCGGTGCGGGCGATGGGGTCGGTCATGATGAACAGCTGATGGAAAGGCTTGAAGCCCAGTCGGGCGGGAAGTCGGCCAGCGACTCCTGGCCCGGGTGCTCGTCAAATGGGCGCTCCAGCACCGCCAGGAGGCCGGAAACGACCGAATAATCGCCCTGGCGTGCGGCCCGGATGGCCTGTTCGCCCAGGTGGTTGCGCAATACGTAACGGGGGTTGGTTTTCAGCATCAAATGAGCCGATTCCCAGCGCGGCATGGCCACAAGGCGCTCCTTGTATTGTAGCATCCAGGCGTCGAACGCCGCGCGGTCGAGGAACAGGTCTTGAACCGGCTGCGCCGCGTCGCCGGCCCGGTGCTCACTCAGGCGGCGCCAGAAGATGCTGTAGTCGACGTGTTCCCGTGCCAACAGGCCGAGGATGGATTCGATCAGCGCGCGATCCTGCGCCTGCAGGGCGTCGGCGAGTCCCAACTTGGCCCGCATGCGGGCTTCCAGCTCCTGCGGAAACACCGTCTTGAATGGCTCCAGTGCCGCCACGACGGGCTCCGGCTCGCCGATCAGCGGCAGCAGTGCCTGGCCCAGGCAGAACAGGTTCCAGTACGCGATGTTGGGCTGGCGGTTGTAGGCGTAGCGCCCCTGGGGGTCGGAGTGGTTGCAGATGTGGCCGGGGTCGAAGGCGTCCATGAACTGGTACGGCCCGTAGTCGACGGTCAGGCCCAGGATGCTCATGTTGTCGGTGTTCATCACGCCGTGGCAGAACCCCACCGCCTGCCACTGCGCCACCAGGGCGGCCGTGCGTTCGCTGACCGCGTGTAGCAAGGCCGCATACGGATTGCCGTCAAAGGCGGACGTTTCGCGGCAAGCCGGGTAGAAATGCTCGATCACGAAATCGGCCAGCGCCTTCAGTTCGGCAATCTGCCCGCGCGCCGCGAAGTGCTCGAAGTGGCCGAAACGGATAAAACTGGGCGCCACGCGGGTGACCACGGCGGCGGTCTCCACCTCCTCGCGGTAGACCGGGGCATCCGAGCCGATGACGCACAGCGCCCGGCTGGTCGGGATGCCCAGGCCATGCATCGCTTCGCTGCACAGGAACTCGCGGATGCTCGATCGCAGCACCGCGCGCCCGTCGCCCATGCGGGAGTAGGGCGTCAGGCCGCTGCCCTTGAGTTGCAGTTCCCATCCTTCGCCATCGGGGTCGACGATCTCGCCGAGCAGGATCGCGCGCCCATCGCCCAGTTGTCCGGCCCAGTGGCCGAACTGGTGGCCACTGTAGACACTGGCCAGCGGCGCGCTGCCGGACAGGGGCAGGTTGCCGGCGAAGACCTCGAGCGCGGCTTGCGACCCCATCCAGTCGCCGGACAGCCCGAGGCGACGCGCCACGGCGTCGCTGCGGCCGACCCAGTAGGGGGCCGGCAACGGTTGGGGTGCCAGGCGGGTGTGGTACGCAGGGCCCAGCGCGGCGAACCGGTTGTTCCAGCGCAGCCCGGCGTCCACCGCCATCGATCCGTCGACCAGGGTATTCATGCCCCGATTGTCGCGAGGCCCGGGCAGGCGCGTCGCCGCTGGGGGCTTTGGGCGGCGGGCGCTCGGTCTCTCAGCCTGGCGCCGCGACGTTCAGCAGACCCGGCTCGTCCAGGATGTCCACCCGGCCGAAAGCCAGCGACACCAGTCGCAGCCGTTCCATCTCCCGCAGCACCCGGTTGACCGTCTGGCGCGACAGGCCCACCAGGTGCCCCAGTTCCTCCTGGGACAGGCTGAGCTTGCGCACGCCGGGCCAGAACACCCGGCTCAGGTACAACGCGACCCGCTCCCGTGGCGAACGCAGGCGCCCGGCTTCGATCAGGGCCATCGCCTGGCCCAGGCGCCGGTTCAGGTGGGTCACGAGGTACTGGTTGAACGCCAGATTTGTCGATTGCAGGGTGTGGAACTCCGTGCGCGGCAGGCACAGCAAGGTGGTGTCGCGCAGCGCGATCACGTCGTAACGCCGGGGTTCGGCCTTCAGGGCCGACCCTTCGCCGAACCATTCGCCCGCTGGCACGCCCAGGAACGCGGACACCCGGCCATCGACCGAGGTGCTTTGCAGCTTGACCAGGCCCTCCAGGACGGCGTACCAGCCTTGTACCGACGTGCCGGCGGCGAGCAGGCAGTCGCCCTTTGCGCCCTTGACGAAGTTCAGTCGGCCCAGCAGCCTGGCTTGTTGCTCGGCCGACAGGCTGCCGTGCCAGGGCTGGCTGCGGATGAAGGCCTGGGCGAGGGTGGCGTTGAGGGAAAGCATGGGTGAGGGTCAGGTTGCGCCCGCGCGAGCGGCAAAGGAGATTGTGCGCCGCGCCACACCAGCCGGCCGCGGTATTGCGGGTTTTCCCGAATCATTTGTCCGCTCGCAGACAGGTGTTGCGCCGACAGGCGGCTTGGCGCACAGTTCAGACCCTGCGCGGGCTCAAGCGCTTGCGCCAGGCGCACGCCGATGTCCGCCTTGCGACGCTACTTGACCTCGGTCAGTTTGCAGGCCGCTAACATGGGCCGCGTCGCGCCGTTTCGTCATTCAATCAATCAATCAAGGAGAAAGTCCCATGCTGGGTTTGATGCAAGACCATCCGTTGCTCATTTCGTCGCTCATCGAGTTTGCCGAACGCCACCATGGCGAAGGGGAAGTCGTCTCCCGACGGGTCGAGGGCGACCTGCACCGCTACACCTACAAGGACGTCGCCCGGCGCGCCCGCCAGGCGGCCAACGCGCTGGATGCAATGCAGCTCGGTTTCGGCGACCGGGTGGCCACACTGGCCTGGAACGGGTATCGCCACCTGGAGCTGTACTTCGGGGTCAGCGGTTCGGGCCGCGTGCTGCACACGCTGAACCCGCGCCTGCACCCCGAGCAGATTGCCTGGATCGTCAACCACGCACAAGACTCGGTGCTGTGCTTCGACATGAGCTTCCTGCCCATCATCAAGGCCATCCATACCCATTGCCCCACGGTGAAGCACTTCGTGGCGCTGTGTGACGCCGACAAGCTGCCGACGGACTCGGGCATCCCGGGCCTGCTGAGTTACGAGGCCTGGATCGGCGCGCAGTCCGGCGAATACCGGTGGCCGGTTTTCGATGAAAACTCCGCCTCCAGCATGTGTTACACGAGCGGCACCACCGGCAACCCCAAGGCGGCGCTGTACAGCCACCGTTCGACCCTGCTGCACGCGCTGGCCGGCGCGCTGCCGGATGCCCTGAGCATGAGTGCGCGCGACAGCGTGTTGCCGGTGGTGCCGATGTTCCACGTCAACGCCTGGGGACTGCCGTACTCGGCGGCCATGACCGGCGCCAAACTGGTCTTCCCCGGCCCGGCGATGGATGGCAAGTCGATCTACGAACTGATCGAGGGCGAAAAGGTCAGCTTCGCGGCGGGTGTGCCGACCGTCTGGCAGATGATGCTGGCCCACATGCAGGGGGCGAACCTGCGCTTTTCCACGCTCAAGCGCACCGTGATCGGTGGCTCCGCCTGCCCGCCGGCCATGATCACGGCCTTCAACGACCAGTACGGTGTCGAGGTGCTGCATGCCTGGGGCATGACCGAGATGTCGCCGCTGGGCACGGTCTGCACGCTGAAGAACAAGCACCTGACGCTGTCGCCCGAAGACAAGATGAAGGTTCGCCTGAAGCAGGGCCGCGGCATCTTCGGTGTCGACATGAAGATCGTCGACGCCGAAGGCCATGAGCTGCCGTGGGACGGCAAGGCCTACGGCGATCTGCTCGTCAAAGGCCCGTGGATCATCAAGGACTACTACCGGGGCGAAGGCGGCTCGCCCCTGGTGGACGGCTGGTTCCCCACCGGCGACGTGGCGACCATCGACGCCGACGGTTACATGCAGATCACCGACCGCAGCAAGGACGTGATCAAGTCCGGCGGCGAATGGATCAGCTCGATCGACGTCGAAAACGTGGCCATGGCCCATCCGGCCGTCGCGATGGCGGCCTGCGTTGGCATGAAGCATCCGAAGTGGGACGAGCGGCCCATCGTCGTGGTGGTCCGAAAACCGGGTGCCGAGGTGACCCGCGAGGAGCTGCTGGCCTTCTACGAAGGCAAGACCGCCAAGTGGCAGATTCCCGACGACGTGGTCTTCGTGGACGCCATTCCGCTGGGCGGCACCGGCAAGATGATGAAAGCCAAGCTGCGCGAGGTGCTGAAGGATTACAAGCTCCCCGGACTGTGAGTCCCGCGGACAGGGGGCCCGAAGTCGCGTGCGCGATAGGTTCTACGGGCATTCCCTGACAGGACCGGTCGGCAAAGCCTTGTACCCTTTGTCCTATCCAAAACGAAGGAGATACCCGATGAAATTTGCAATGAAGGCCGTGGCATTCAGCATGATGGTGGCAGGGGCTTCGGCCGCCTTCGCCCAAAAAGGTGAAGTGGTCAAGATGGTTCGCATCGATCCCCTGACCGGGCTGCTCGGGCCCGTGGGCGTGAGCCAGGCGAAGGGTTACCAGTTCTTTGCGGAGAAGTTCAGCGGTGCCGGCAATCCGGCAGGCGTGAAGTTCGAGGTGACGGCCATCGACAACAAGCTCAGCCCAGCGGAAAGCCTGAATGCGCTGAAGGCGGCCATCGATGGTGGTGCGCGCTACATCATCCAGGGCAACGGATCGTCCGTGGCTCTGGCACTGTCGGATGCTGTGGCCAAGCACAACGAGCGCAATCCTGGCAAGGAAGTTCTGTACCTCAACGATTCCGCGGTGGATCCGGACCTGACCAACAGCAAGTGCAACTACTGGCACTTCCGCTTTGATGCCGATACGTCCATGAAGATGGAGGCGATGTCCAGCTTCATCGCCGAACAGAAAGACATCAAGAAGGTCTACATTCTCGGGCAGAACTATTCGCATGGCGTCCAGGTCGCCAAGTACGCCAAGGAAACCCTGGCTCGCAAGCGGCCGGACATCCAGATCGTCGGCGAAGACCTGCATCCGCTCGCCCAGGTGCGTGACTTTGCACCATACATCGCCAAGATCAAGGCCTCCGGCGCCGACACGGTGATCACCGGCAACTGGGGTTCGGACCTGTCGCTGCTGGTCAAAGCGGCCAATGAAGGCGGCTACAACGGCAAGTTCTTCACCTACTACGCTGGCGTCACGGGCACGCCGACTGCGCTGGGCAACAACGGTGCCGGCCGGGTCTACCAGATCGCCTACAACCACTACAACATGGGTGGGCGGATGCAGAAGTGGCAGGACGAGTTCAAGAAGAAGTACAACGATGACTTCTACACGGGTTCCACCATCCGCATTTTTGAGACCCTGGGGGCGGCGATGGCCAAGGCGAAGTCGACCGATCCGGTGAAGGTGGCGGCCGCCCTGGAGGGCATCCGGGTGCAGAGCTTCAATGGAGAAGTCGAGATCCGCAAGGCCGACCACCAGCTCCAGCAGCCGCTCTACATGACGGTCTGGGAAAAGGCCAGCCCCAAGTTCCCCTACAGTCCGGAGAACACCGGCATGACTCTGGTGCCCTTGAAGGAGTATCCGAACTACGTTTCCAGCACGCCGACCAGCTGCCAGATGAAGCGCCCATCCTGATCCAGGCGGGTTGACGCTGGAGCCCGAACGGGTGCACCGTGTCGGGCTCTTTCTTTTTTAGGGTCTGGAAGGACGATTGGAATGGAGTTTTTCATCATCTCAATGCTCAACGGGCTGAGCTACGGCCTGTTGCTGTTCATGTTGAGCTCGGGACTGACGCTCATTTTCAGCATGATGGGCGTCCTGAACTTTGCGCACGCAAGCTTCTACATGGTCGGAGCGTACGTCGGCTACACGGTGTCGCGGCTGGTCGGCTTCTGGCCCGCGCTGGTGCTGGCGCCGTTGGTGGTGGGTCTGCTGGGCGCGGCTTTCGAGCGCCTGTGCCTGCGGCGGGTTCACAAATTCGGCCATGTGCCGGAACTGCTGATCACCTTCGGCCTGTCCTACGTGATCCTGGAGGTGGTGCAACTGATCTGGGGGCGCATCGCGGTCGAGTTCCGCCCGCCCGAGATCCTTCAAGGCCCGGTGTTCTCGCTGATCAACAACTCCTCAACCGGGCTGAGCATGGTCTGGGGCGCCGCACCTGACGAGATGTGCCGGGCGGCAGACGCCGCGGTGCGGGTGGTCTGCTCGCCGTTTCCGGCGACCCGTGGTTTCATGATGCTGGTGGCGATGGTGATGCTGGTTTCGGTCTGGTTGCTGCTCACGCGCACCCGCATCGGTTTGGTCATCCAGGCTGCTCTGACCCATCCCGAGGCTGTCGAGGCGCTGGGCCACAACGTGCCGGCGGTGTTCATGATGGTGTTCGGCGCGGGCGCCGCGCTGGCCGGCCTGGCCGGCGTCATTGGCGGCAGCACCTTCCTGACAGAGCCCAGCATGGCGGCGACGGTGGGGTCGGTAATTTTCGTGGTGGTCGTCGTCGGCGGCATGGGTTCCCTGTCGGGGGCATTTCTGGCCTCGGTGCTGATCGGGGTGATACAGACCTTCGCGGTGGCTTTCGACTATTCGGTCGGCAGCGTCGCCGCACAATTGGGCATCCCATTGAGCGCGGGCGTTCAGGGCAACACGTTGGTGAAGCTCACCATTTCCCAGGTGGCACCCATTCTTCCTTATCTGTTCCTGATCCTGATCCTGATCTTCCGGCCCAAGGGCCTGTTGGGCAATCGGGAGGGTTGAGCCATGCGCAAATACTACGAGTTCAAACCGCTCAATCTGGGGCGCTGGATCATCTGGGGGTTGTTTGCCCTGGTGCTGGTGCTGTCGCCGCTGCTGTTCACCAGCAGCCTGTCGCTGACGATCCTGTCGCAGATGGGCATCGCCATCATTGCCTGTCTGTCCTACAACATGTTGCTCGGGCAGGGAGGCATGCTGAGTTTCGGCCACGCGGTCTACACCGGGCTGGGTTCGTTCGTGGCCATCCACGTGCTCAACACCGTCGCGGCGGGCGCGCTGCCCCTGCCGGTGTCGCTTGTCCCGCTGGTCGGCGGTGTGGCGGGGCTGGGTTTCGCGGTGCTGTTCGGCTGGGTGACCACCCGCAAGTCTGGGACCACGTTCGCCATGATCACGCTCGGTCTGGCGGAGCTGGTGTTTGCCATGTCGCTGATGATCCCCGAGTTTTTCGGTGGCGAAGGCGGCGTTTCGGGCAACCGCGTGATCGGCCAACCCTTCCTGGGCATCACCTTCGGGCCACCCTTGCAGGTCTATTACCTCATAGCGATCTACACCTTCCTCGCGGTGGCCGCGATGTACGCGTTCACGCAGACACCACTGGGCCGCATGCTCAATGCGGTGCGCGACAACCCTGAGCGTGTGGAGTTCGTCGGCTACAACACACAGCGCGTGCGCTACAACGCCTTCATCATCTCCGGCTTCTTCGCAGGCATCGCCGGTGGGCTTGGGGCCTTGCTGTTCGAGATCGTCACCGCCGAAGTGGTGGGCGCCAGCCGCTCGGGCGCCTACCTGCTGTTTACCTTCCTCGGTGGCGCGACCTTCTTCTTCGGGCCTATCCTGGGCGGTATCCTGATGGTGATCGCCTTCGTGTTGCTTTCCGAGCTGACCAAGGCCTGGCTGCTATACCTGGGCCTGATCTTCATGTTCATGGTGATGTACGCCCCGGGCGGCATTGCGAGCCTGCTCATGATGAACCTGCGGGTGGCAGCCTTCGGCAAGCTGCGCACACTGTGGGTGAGCTATCTCGCGCTCGCGGTCACCTTCCTGATCGTGCTGATGGGCGCGGGCGCGATGATCGAGATGACCTACCACCTGCAGATGAACGCCGCCATGGGCGACGAGGTGAAGTTCCTCGGTGCCACGCTGCATGCGCACAGCGCCAACGCTTGGTTTGGAGCGGTGTTCGTGCTGCTGACGGGCCTGGGCCTGTTTGAAGTCACCCGTCGGCAGTTTGCCGTGCAGTGGGGTGAGATTCAGACCGAGATCGAGAAAGAAATCAAACGCAGGGAGACCGCGTAATGGGCAGCGCCTACGCATTGGAATTGCGCGATCTGCGCAAGAGTTTCGGCAAGACGGAGATCATCCGCGGCGCCAACCTGGCGGTCACGGCCGGCGAGCGGGTTGCCATCATCGGTCCCAACGGCGCCGGTAAGTCGACCCTGTTCAACCTTATCAGCGGCCGTTTTGAGCCCACCAGCGGCGAAGTGTTGCTCAACGGCCAGCGAATCAGCGGCATGAAGCCGTACGAGATCAACCGCCTGGGCCTGTCCCGCAGTTTCCAGATCACCAACATCTTTCCCAAGCTCAGCGTGTTCGAAAACCTGCGCTGCGGGGTGTTGTGGAGCCTGGGCTACAAGTACACTTTCCTCAAGTTTCTGGCCGATCTGGATGACGCCAACGAGCGCGCCGAGCAGCTCCTGGACATGATCAAGCTCGACAAGAAGCGCGATGTGTTGGGCATGAACCTCACATACGCCGAGCAGCGCGCGCTGGAGATCGGCATCACCATTGCCGGCGGCGCGGGCGTGATCCTGTTGGACGAACCCACCGCTGGCATGAGCCGCAGCGAGACCGCGCGCTTCATCAGCCTGATCAAGGAGGTGACGGTGGGCAAGACCCTGCTGACCGTCGAGCACGACATGGGCGTGGTCTTCGGGCTCGCCGACAAGATCGCCGTGGTGGTGTACGGCGAAGTGATCGCCTTCGATACGCCGGACGCGGTGCGAGCCAACGCCCGGGTTCAGGAAGCCTACCTGGGCTCCGCCGTGGCCGAGGCGCAGGCCGGGGGAGGGCACTGACATGTTGAAAGTCACCAATTTGCACGCCTTCTATGGCAAGAGCCACGTGCTGCACGGGGTCGATTTTGGTGTCGGGTCGGGCGAAATTGTTGCGCTGCTCGGGCGCAACGGGTCAGGGCGCTCCACGGCGGCCAAGGCCATCATGGGCCTGGTCGACAGCGAAGGCAGCGTGCAGTGGAAAGGCCAGGAAATCCGGGGGCGCAAAGCCTACGAAATCGCCCACCTCGGCATCGGCTACGTGCCCGAAAGCCGCGACATCTTCCCGGCCCTGACCGTGCATCAGAACCTGCTGCTGGGCCAGAAAGGCTCCGGCAAGGGCAGCCGCTGGTCCTTCGACGACATGTACGACATGTTTCCCCGCCTCAAGGAGCGTCAGCACACCGAGGCCGGCGTGTTGTCCGGGGGCGAACAGCAGATGCTCACGCTGTGCCGCACCCTGATGGGAGACCCGGACCTGATCATCATTGACGAGCCGACCGAGGGCCTCGCGCCCAAGATCGTGGAGCTGGTCGGCGAGTACCTGCAAAAGCTCAAGGCGCGTGGCATCTCCGTGCTGCTGATCGAGCAGAAGCTGACCATTGCGATGTCGATTTCCGATCGCGCCCTGGTGATGGGGCATGGCTGCATCGTGTTCCAGGGCACACCCGAAAGCCTGCGGGCCGACGCCTACACCCGCAAGGAGTGGCTGGAGGTCTGAGCAAAGACCCGGCCCAGTCCCGGCTGCGACAGGGTCGCCCCGCCTTGCGGCGGAAAAACCATAGAATCAAAAAATAGAACGATCGTTCTTTTCTCGCTTTTTCATTTTTCACGAGGAACCCCAGCATGACGGCTGAATACAAAGTCCACGGTGACGTGGCGGTGATCACGCTCAACAACCCGCCGGTCAACGGTCTGGGCCATGAGACCCGGCTTGGCATCACCAACGCCCTCGCGCAGGCCAATGCGGACGCGGCGGTCAAGGCGGTGGTGCTGACCGGTGCCGGCAAGGCCTTTTCCGGCGGCGCCGACATCCGGGAGTTCGGCAGCCCCAAGGCACTCCAGGAGCCGAACCTGTTGAGCGTGATCCTGGCGCTCGAAAATTCCGCCAAGCCGGTGGTTGCGGCGATCCATTCGGTGGCCATGGGCGGCGGGCTCGAACTGGCCCTCGGCTGTCACTACCGCATCGCCGCGCCCGGCTGCAACGTGGCGCTCCCGGAGGTCAAGCTCGGCCTGATTCCGGGCGCAGGCGGCACACAGCGCCTGCCGCGTGTGCTGGGCGTCGAGCCGGCGCTGAACATGATCGTGAGCGGTGAGCCGATCAAGAGCGAGATGCTGGCCATGCTGCCGGGCCAGAAGCTGTTCGACAGGATGGCGGCCTCGATCGAATCGCTGCCCGAGGAAGCCCTGGCGCTGGCGCGCGAGATGGCGGCGAAACACGCCGACGACAGCGCCTTGCCGCTGGTGCGCGATCTGCCCTGCAAGCACAAGGATGGCGACGCCTACTTCCAGTTCGCGCGCAACATGGTCAAGGGCATGGCCAAGAACTTCCCCGCGCCGGCCAAGTGCGTGGATGCGGTCGAAGCCGCCACCAAGAAGAAATTCAACGACGGCATGGCCTTCGAGCGCGAGATTTTCATCAACCTGATGTGGACGCCCGAGTGCAAGTCCCTGCGCCACCTGTTCACCGCCGAGCGCGCCGCCAGCAAGATCCCCGACGTGCCCGAGAGCACACCCAAGCGTGAGATCGCCTCGGTGGCC
>WBZM01001311.1_pt1 | contig 25291 bp, 26 predicted proteins | sample 5204271 | NCBI WGS metagenome assembly WBZM01 (sample SAMN12344346, study PRJNA552823) | activated sludge metagenome | biome: Activated sludge suspended growth; feature: Nitrification reactor; material: Wastewater; isolation source: activated sludge from nitrification reactor of wastewater... | reverse complement strand
CCGGATCGGCATTGGCACGGTTCTCGGAATGAGCGACGAACTGTTCGAGCGCACGATCAAGGCGGCAGCCGAGAACGACTGGGCGGTACATACCCACCTGGCCGAGGTTCGCGAAGAGGTCACCGAGTCGACCCTTCTTCACGGTGGATCGACGATCCAGCACGCCGAACGAACCGGACTGCTCGACCACGAGGTGATTGCCGGGCACTGCATCTGGTGCTCGGAGACCGACATTGGCCTGCTCGCCTCGAAAGACGTCGCGGTCGCCCACAACCCGGTGGCAAACATGATCCTCGCTTCCGGTGTCTGCCCCGTTCCCAGACTGCTCAGGGAAGACGTGCGCATCGGCATCGGTACCGATGGCGCTGCCTCCAACGACTCCCAGGACATGTTCGGCGCAATCAAGGCCGCCGCCCTGCTCCAGAAGGTCCATCACCTCCAGGCGGTAGCGATGACCGCGCCACAGGTGATGGAGATGGCGACGATCGGGGGCGCCAAAGCACTCGGGATGGAGAACGAAGTCGGCAGCCTCGAGCCGGGCAAGCGGGCCGACGTGGTCCTGCTCGACGGCAACGGTCCCGAGCTGGCTGTACTCCACGATCCTTTCCAGCAGATCGTCTATGGCGCTACTCCGCGCAGCGTCTCGGAGGTCTGGGTCGACGGGAAGCTCCGGGTCACCGGTGCCGAGACCGTCGGCGTGGATCGTGTTGCCCTGGCCAGCGAAGCCCGGGAGTCCGCCCGGGATCTGGCCATTCGCGGTGAGATGAAGGGCGAGTCGGCATACGCCGGGCCCCTCGATTTCGAAGAAGGGAAGTAAACGATGTCGGAAACCAGTGACGTCGTCCTGATCGGGGCCGGCCATAACGGGCTGGTCTGCGGGGCCTACCTCGCCCGGGCTGGTCTCTCCGTGACCGTGCTCGAGTCTTCGCATTCACCGGGCGGCTGCATCTACACCGAGGACCAGCCTTCGGGAAACCGGCTCGAACTCGGCGCCTACGAGCACGGGGGCATCCGGGGCAGCGGGGTGGCCGAGGATCTCGAACTCGAGTCGAAGTACGGACTGGTCTTCCACGAGCGCGACGAGTTCCTCTTCGCCCCCTGTGATGACGGCACCGGTCTTCCGTTCTGGAACTCCCTCGACCGCACCGTCGAAGCCCTGGCCGAACTGCTCGGCCGGGAAGAGGCTGAGAGATACCGCAGCTTCTCGAAATGGTCGACCGCCGCAATGGGGGTGCTGGGACAGACCGAGAACGGTCCCCCGCCGAGCCTCCGTTCGCTCGCATCAATTGCCGACCTGACTCTCGGTGCCGAAGGGGCCCGACTGATGCAGGCCCTGTTCGCACCAGCAACAGCGGTCACGGAAGCCGCCCTGAGCGACGACCGGCTCCGTGGTCCCCTCGACCACTGGGCAGCACATTCGCAGCAGCCGCCCCAGGCACCCGGCACAGGAGCCGGTGCCCTCTTCCTCGCCGCTTCCCACGGCTCCCCGGCCAGCCGGCCGGCTGGCGGGTCGCGCAGCACGGTTGACGCGCTGGTCCGCTGCCTGGAAGATGCCGGCGGCCGGTTACTGGTCGACGCGCCCGTCGAGAAGGTCGAGACCTCGGGTGGAAGAGCGACGGCGGTGATCGCTGCCGGGCAAAGATATGAGGCTTCGAAAGCAATCGTTTCGGCGATTGATGCCCGGCGTCTCTTTCTAGGCCTGATGGACGAGGCCCAGTTGCCCGACAGCCTGCTGGCGGAGGTTCGCCGGATTCACTTCTCCCAGCACAACGTGTCCGAACTCAAGGTTGACGCGGTGATCGAGCAGGTTCCCAGGGTCAACGGTCCGGACGGAATGGAGACGGCCTTCATGCTCTCGGCGAATACCGGCCGTGACATCGCAAGGGCTTTCTCGAGCCTCGGCACCGGACAGCTGCCGGTGCGTCCCCCGGTAATGATCGCCTTCCCGTCGACCCTCGAGTCGGGCTGGGCGCCGGAAGGGCAGGGAGTCGTCTGGCTCTCGACCTTCGTGCCCTGGACCCCGGAGCGGGGTGAGTGGGACAGGGATCTGCTCGAGGAGGCCTCGGACCTCACCTGGAGCACCGCCGAGAAGGCACTCGGCTGGAAAATGACTGCCGTCGAAAAGAAGATGACCGGCCCGCTCGAGTGGGTCGAGCGTCACGGAAACCCAGGAGCGAATCCGAACCACATCGAGATGAGCATCGACCAGCTGATGGCGATGCGTCCCTCGGTCAACCTCTCCGGCTATACAACTCCGATCGAGGGGCTTTACCTGACCGGGGCCGGAACACACCCGGGTGGCGGAATCACCGGTATGCCCGGGCGAAACGCCGCGGGGGTCATCCTTGAAAGGCTTGGCCTGGCATCGAGCAAACGAGGAGAGAAGTTGCGAGCGCAGATCGCGCTGATGAAGGATGCGCTGAAGGCAACGAGAGAACTAAGGAGAAACGCATGAGTGAGGATCAGACTGCGAGCAGCGCCGGGAAACTTCATTCGTCGGGTGATCCCTACGCGGTTGTCTCCAAGTTCACTTCCTACCAGGAGTCGGCTCTGATCGGGACAGCGGTCGAGGTCGGATTGCCCAACCTTCTATACGGCTCTCCAAAGGACCTGGAAGGCATCACCTCCGCGCTCGGCACCGACAGCAGGGGCACCTTGGCGCTTCTTTCAGGCCTGGTCGCTTTCGGAATGGTCAATCGTGACGGTGAGACTTTCATGCTCACCCCGGATGGCGAGCTGCTGGCCGATGAGCATCCGAGCTCCGTCGCGATGATTGCCCGCAAGGAGTGGTTTTTCTACAAGCTCTGGGCGAAGATGCCGGAAGCCGTGAGAACCGGCGAGACCCAGACCCGGGCATGGGAGGACCGGCTCGAGAACGACCCCGAGCAGGCGCATGACTTCCTTCGGGCGCTGGATGACCTTTGCCGGCTTTACGGCGGGGACCTGCCCGATCTGGCCGGACTCGAGTCAGGTGGGCGCCTTCTCGACGTCGGCGGGGGTGCTGGCTCGCATTCGGCGAACCTGGTTGCCGCGGTTGATGGCCTGGAAGCCACGGTCCTCGACCTGCCGGGTGCCGAGGCCGTGCTCCGCGAAAGGCACCCGGAACTCGACTTTGTCGCCGGGGACATCAACGATCCCCGGTTTGGCCGGCCCGAAGGCGAAGAGTGGGACTACGTCCTGATTTCGAACATCCTCCATGACCATCCTGCCGAAGAGAACCGCCGGATCATCAAGGAGGCCGCCGGGCTGCTTGCCCCCGGCGGTTCGCTGATCGTTTACGAGTGGGTTATCGACGAAGGCCGGACTTCACCCTCGGGGGTTGCCTCGTTCACTCCGATGATGGTGATCGAGAACGCCGGAGGGTGGACCTGGACCGAAGCCGAGATCGGTGAGTGGCTTCGCGAAGCCGGACTGGAACCCCGGCCACTAAGCCAGGGTCCCGGTCCAATAGCTGTCATCCGGGCAGAACGCTCCTGAGGAACTAGGCCTGCTGGACCCGGAAGGCCGGTCCGCCGGCTCCGGTGTTGAACTTGGCCTTCGCCACGTTCAGCCTCCACGGGGAGGGGAGCCTGCCGTCGGTCCGGTTCAGGAAGTTGCGGAACAGGTTCGACGCCCGCTGGCAGGACAGGTTGTTGACCACGTAGATGTAGTACGGGCCACGCGGCAGGTACAGGGCGCCGATCCGGTCATTGTGAAGCACCCGGAAGGTGGCGGGGCACCGGACGTAGCGGTTGACCGGACCGGGCGGGTTCGGGCCGACGATCCTGTTGATCTTGAAGCCGGTGCGGCCTGCGGTGCTCTTGTAGAAGATGCCCAGGTTCTGGTTCAGCTTCCACGGGTAGGGCAGGCGGCCGTCATAGTCGAGCAGGAACTCCTGGAAGCGCTTCACGGCCTGGGCGCAGTTCATCTTGGCCGGGTCGATCAGGGTGATGCGGTACTTGCCTCGCGGAACCTTGAAGCTGCCGATCGAGTCGTTATGCAGCACGGTGAAGTAACCGGGGCATGAGCGGCCGGAGTTGCCACCCGAGTTGCCATTCTTCTTGGCAGGTGTTGCGGTGAAGCCCTTGTCGGTGGCACCGGCCCGGAAGGTGCGGGTGTTGCCGCTCTGGGTCAGCTTCCACGGGCTGCGGAGCCTGCCGTCCCAGTCCTGCAGGAACTCCTGGAAAAGCTTGGTCGACTGGGCACAGGTCAGCTTGCTGGAGTTCAGCAGGGTGACGTTGTAGTAGCCGGCAGGGAAAGAAACATTGCCGATCTTGTCGTTGTGCATCACCCGGAACTGCGGGCAGTTTGCGGGTGCGGCCTGTGCTGTTTCGGCTCGGCCTCCGATAACGAGGACCACGAGGGCCAGCAGTGCCAGCACTCCCGCGAGCGAGAACTTGGCATAACGACGGGTCATTGATGAGTACTTCCGGGTGATCGACATGTTGCTTATAACCCTACTTGCGCCCGCAAGTTCCGGCACGGAACCGAAAAATTCGGGCCTGGAATGTGATCCGGACCGGCCGGGTTTGCGAACCTTCACCTGTGGCGCTGCTGATTCTCTTCGGGTTCATCGCCGGTGCGGCAACGGCCGTTTCCCCCTGCGTGCTTCCGGTGTTGCCAGTTGCTCTTTCAGCTGGGGCGACCGGGGGAAGACGAAGGCCAGCCGGCGTCGTCTTCGGCCTGACCCTCTCCTTCACCTTTGCGACAGTGGCTCTCGTTTATGTGATCGACGCGCTTGGTCTCCCGGATGACCTGCTCCGGAACCTTGCGATCGCCGTTCTGATCGGTTTCGGACTGGTCCTGCTCCTGCCCGCGGTGTCGGCCAGGGTCGAAGGAGCGGTCAGCAGGTTCACCGCGCGTTTCACACCGAAGAACCAGGGAGAAGGGTTCTGGTCCGGCAGCCTGGTTGGGGCCAGTCTCGGCCTCGTCTATGCGCCATGCGCAGGTCCGATCCTTGCCGGCGTGATTACCGTCACCGCCTCGCAGAGCTTCACGGTGGACCGGTTGGCGATCGCTTTCGCCTACGCACTCGGCTCGGCGCTGGTGCTCTACCTGCTGATGATCGGTGGCCGGCGCCTGATCGCACCTCTCGCGAAGCGCTCGGGAAAGCTCCAGGCAGCCATGGGCATCGTGATGATCGCGTTCGGCATCGGGATGGCTGCCCAATGGGATCTCAGGTTTCAGAACTGGATCGCCGATGACCTTCCGGCCTTCGTGGTCAACCCGACCGGGGAGCTGGAGTCCTCCGATGCGTCAATTGAACGCCTCGCCTCACTCCGGTCGGATCACAGCACTCCTCAGGCCCGCGAGATCGCCGAGGGAGTTGCTGCGGCCCAGTCCGAGGAGAGGACTGCTTCCGATCTCCCGGTGATCGCGCGGGCTCCCGAGATTGCGGGCACGCAGGAGTGGTTCAACACACCGGGCGACGAGCCGCTGACCATGTCCGGGTTGCGGGGCAAGGTGGTCCTGATCGACTTCTGGACCTACACCTGCATCAACTGCATTCGCACCCAGCCCTGGCTGAACGCGATGTACGACCGGTACGGGGACCGCGGACTCGAGATCATCGGCGTTCACACTCCAGAGTTCCCCTTCGAGCGGGATGCCGGGAACGTGGAATCCGCGATCGAGAGGGCCGGGATCAGGTACCCGGTCGTCCAGGACAACGAGTACACGGTCTGGAACTCTTACGCGAACCAGTACTGGCCGGCGGAGTACTTCATCGATTCAAACGGGAACGTCCGGTATGCCCACTTCGGCGAGGGGGACTATGCCCACAAAGAGGAAGTGATCAGGGAACTGCTCGCAGACGCGGGCAGTAATCCCGGCGCAGGAATGACCGGGGCGACCGGAATCAGGGCTGCCCACACCCTCCTGACCCCGGAGAGCTACCTCGGCACGGCCCGGGCTGACCGTTTCGTGAACGGCACCCTGCTTTCGGGAGTTCATGACTTCGGACCCCTCAGACGCCCCGGCCCCGATCAACTGGCCTATGGCGGGCGTTGGAATCTGGGCCCGGATGATGCCCTCGCAATGGGAGGAGATCTCGCCGTCAACTTCCGCGCCAGGAAGGTCTACCTGGTACTTTCGTCGCCCCGAAATCCGCGGCCGGTGAACCTTCTGCTCGATGGAAAACCGTTGTCAGCGAAGGAGGCCGGAGAAGACGTGAAGGGCAGCCGGGTGATGGTGTCGGGTGAACGCCTTTACTCCCTGATTGACCTGCCGAAGCCAGGAAGGCATGTGCTGACCGTAAGTCCGGCCGCTGGCGTTCGGGCCTTCGCATTCACCTTCGGCTGAACGGTACGAACCAGCCAGACGACGTGACGGTTTGACTGGCGAAGCGTCCTGAGTCATTATTGGTATAAGGCGGCCCTACAGAAAGGTGGTTCGCCGTTGGCCATGAACGAGAAGTTCAGGGGTCTGCCCGGCGACCAGACTAGCCTTGACGACCGGGGACACAAAGACCCGTCAAATCTTAAAGTGGTTCTTCTGATGGCCGCAGCCGCCCTGGCCGCAGTGGTGGTTCTGGTGGTCGATCACTTCTCCAGGGTCTCGCACTTCCTTCTGTATTTCAGCGGGCTACTTACTTGCGCGACGGTGGCCTATCTGGTGACGCTCGCTCTCGTTAATCGTCGGGCCAAAGCAGAAGCTGCGAGGGCGCAACACATTCGTTCCGCATCTGCCGAGATGGCCACCTACTGTGTCATCTCGGTCGACCAGGACCATCGGATTGTGGAATGGAACAAAGCGGCAGCAGCCGTCTTCGGTTACAGCCGCGAGGAGGCGATCGGAAGCGACGGAATTGAACTGCTCGTACCTGAGGATTCGAGAGAGCAGTATCTGGCCATGTTCGACGAATTCTCCAGACTGGGCATCGGAGAGGACGGGAGCCGATACATCGAGACGAAGCTAGTGGACTCTGCGGGGTGCGTATTCCCGGTCGAGATTTCCTTCGCCCGGATCACCAGCGATCCCCCGATGTTTACGGGCTTCATGAGAAGTCTCACCGAACGACGGTTGAACGAGGAGGAGAACAGCCGCCTCGCCGCCATCGTCAGGTCTTCGGATGACGCCATAGTTTCGGTTGACCTCGAAGGCCGGATCATGTCCTGGAATGACGGGGCCGAACGTATTTTCGGGTTCACCGCCGATGTCGTACAGGGCCAACGCCTGAGCGATCTCACATTCCCGCCCGGCCATCACGAAAAGCTGGGCACGATCTTTCGTCGGGTCATGAGTGGCGCCTCCGGAGAGATGAAGGGCGAACGGGTTACCCGGGACGGGACGAGGCTATGGGTTTCGTCAAGGGCCTTTCCGATCAGGGGACTCAACGGTGAAGTGGTCGGCATGTCACTTGTGTCTCACGAGATCTCCGAAGAAGTCCGCAAGGAAGAGAAGATTCAGGGAGACCGGGAGCGTCAGCATTGGTGCGACCTGATCAAGCAGAGTCTCGAGACCGACGGCTTCGTATTCTGGGGGCAGCCGGTTTTCCACACCGGCTCCCCGGTAATCAGCCACTACGAACTGCTGATAAGGATGGTCCGGGACGGACGTGTGTTCATGCCGGATCACTTCCTTGGTAATGCCGAGGATTCCGGCTTGATAGAGGGCATCGACCGGTGGGCGGTCAACAACGGCATCCGGTTGAGCCGACAGATTCCGGTTGCGATCAATCTGTCCGGCAAGGCGCTTACCGAGCCGAAGCTCATCGATTTCATAGCCCAGTCGATCAAGGAACATGATGCCGAGCCTTCGCGGGTCAGATTCGAAATCACGGAGACCTCGGCCATCGAGGACCTTCACAACGCCTGCCTCACGGTGAAAGCCCTGAAGGAATCGGGCTGCCTTGTATCTCTTGATGACTTCGGTACCGGCTACTCGTCCTTCACGTATCTGAAAAACCTTCCGGTCGACGAGCTGAAGATTGACCGGTCGTTCGTGAGCGATCTGGCAAGCAGCGAATCCAGTCGGCATGCGGTCGAGTCGATGATTGCGACGGCCCACAATTTCTCCATCGACACGGTGGCGGAGGGAATCGAGGACGAGGCGACCGCGCTCATCGTTGGCGAGCTGGGAATAGATCTTTCGCAGGGCTACTTCATGGGCCGACCCGCACCCCTCGACGACATTGTCGAGAACGAGGAACGCCCGCACATCGCCACCGCCTGAGCAGTTCAGCCTTCCGTCCGGGGGCTACCGGCTTCCGGTATCCAGCCATTGGCGAAGCCGGGTCACCTCGCCCCCGGCAGCGGTGCTTTCCACCGAGCGCTCGTCGGTGCTCGGCCTGGCCCGTGACCACCGACCGTAGCGGTCAGCCAGCGGCGCCGCCGACATGCCGTGCGCGAAAACGGACAGCCCGACCGTCAGGTACACCGTGAGAACGATCAGGCTCTCTTGGGGCAGGGAGGACTCTTCGACGACGATCAGGGCAAAGACGATCGAGGCCAGCCCGCGGGGTCCGAACCAGCCGAGGAACGCGACCGTAGGCAGCCTCGCGCCCGACCCGAGCATCGCGATCGCAACCGGGACCATCCTGATCACCGTGAGGCTCAGCACCGCGTACGCGGCAAGCTCCCAGGAGATCTCGCCGAGCGCCGGCCCGAGCACGATTGCCCCGAAAACCACGAAGGTCACTCCGTTGAGGACCCCACCCACCTCATCCGTGAACCGGTTGATCTCCTCCGGGTCACGACGGATCCCGGCCCTGAAAACCATTCCCGCGACGAATGCCGCGATGAAGCCCGAGCCGTCGAGCGGTGATGCGATGCCGTAGGCAAGGGCGGCGCCTGCGGCCGGTATCACCTGCATCCAGGCTCCCGAGATCAGGTTGCGACGGCCTGCCTGGTTCACGACCAGGGCCACCAGCGCGCCGGCAACCAATCCGCCGACGATTCCGTAGCCGATCTCCTGGCTGAGGAGGCTCATCGCGTCGCGCCCTCCCGCGATGTGCGACTCGACATCCGCAGCCGCCACCGCAGCGAACAGGAGCGGCACGCAGACCCCGTCGTTCAGACCGCTCTCGACGTTCAACCCCTGACGGATCCTGCCCGGTACCTTCGGCTCGGTCACCACCGATTGGCCGAGTGCGGCGTCGGTTGGGGCGAGGATCACTCCGATGATCACCGCTTCCCAGACGGTGAGCTGGCCGAACATCAGGGCGGCAACTCCTGCCCCGGCTGCGATTGTCAGCGGCAATCCCAGGCCAAGGAGCCTCGCCGGGACACTCGCTTCGCGGCGGAGTTCCCGGAGGTTGATCCGGGAAGCGTCGGAGAAAAGGACCAGGGCAAGGGTGGCCTCGGCGAGGGCTCTGACTGTCGAGCCGGTGCTCTCGACGTCGATCCCGTCGATGAACCTCGGACCGAGCAGAACTCCGATAGCGACAAACAGCATCGCCGCGGTCACCGGGGTGCCGGAGAGCCGCCTCGAGACCGCAGCGACGAGAAGCATGGTCATGGCGATGGTCGCGAGTGCCCACTCCATCAGCGTCCGGCTTTCAACTTCCCGTTCCCCCTGTGGCGAGATCCTGTGGCAAGAATCCATTATCGCCGCCAGCAGGCTCCCTGCGCCATCCTGAGAGCCGGATCACAGCCTCAACGCATACAATGCCCGGCTCAGGGCAGTGTCAGCGCACCATCGCCGGGGCAGCCCCAACAACCCGCGCCCGTAGCTCAGCTGGATAGAGCGTTGGTCTACGAAACCAAAGGTCACAGGTTCGAATCCTGTCGGGCGCGCTCCTCAAACGCGGCGGATTCCCTTTGCCACTGCCGAGTGCTCGCTGCTGGCCAAGTTCGTCCAAGATCAGCCGGAATTTCCGCTTGGCTTATTCAAGCCGAATGGGACTATCGCTCAAAGAAGCCCTCGGCTACGTATCTAGTAGCCGGAGCAGGCTCATAACGATTGGGCGCGGACTTGACGGTTCGGAGTCAAGCGGAAACGGGTTGGCCGGACTACACGGTCTCGGCCCCTGGCTTCACATCTGTTTGGCTGAAATCTTCGCCTTTGTAGAGAAGTGGACGATTTGTCTGTTTGGCCAGGGCGTAGCTGAGGCAGTCACCGAAGTTGAGGCGGGCCGGGCTGTTTCCTCGACCGTACCTTTTCCAGGCTTCATGGGCGATGTCGGCCTGGTTCTCATCAAAGGCGATGGTCCTCACTCCTCCGGCCTCGATGAATTCCTCCAGTTTGGCTTTTCCTTCGGCCCCAAGTCTGGCGTCGGCGACCATGCCAGCTTCGACCAGGGTCGCCGCAGAGATGACCGGGTCGGGGTGGTTGGCGATCGTCTGTATGAACAGTTTTCGTTCCGGCTCTCCCTGGAGGATGGCCATGAGGGCAGAGGTATCGATGACCATCGGCTATAGAGGCAGGCCGTCTTTGCCGTAGCCCAGAACCTCGTCGTCGGTACGGGTATCCAGGTTCGGGAGCGCAGCTGCCTCATTGGCGACCCGGGTCATCTCTTCAGCTCGCTTCTCGCTGGGGACGCTGCCGCTCAACCGTTCAAGTCGATCCTTGAGCGCGGTGCCGACCGCAACCGTGATGCTTTCGCCAGTCAATGTGGCGAGCTCGCGAGCCAAACGGTCGGCCGTTGGATCTTTGATGTTGAGGGCCATGAGTAAAGAATATCGCCTGTTTTCTTCCTGTCAAGCTAGGCCCTCGTGACCTCCAACCTACGAAACCAAAGGTCACAGGTTCGAATCCTGTCGGGCGCGCTTCTTGCTTTGCTTGGCTTGTGCCGTCCGGGCCCTGGTTGCGTGGAAGTGTGGTGAACAGTTTCCAGGCAAGCGTTCAGGCAACCGGGTCAAACTCGGAGTTCGGCCAGAAAAGTTTGCGGAGTGAGTATTCGAACTCCGCGGTGTTCCCCAACGGGGATCAGGTGTTTGCGGTCTCCGGAGACGAGCACCTCTACCCGGGCTTCGACAGCGCAGGCGAGGATCAGGTCGTCATCTGGATCGCCGGTCAAGGCTTCGGGTTCCCGGGACGGCGTTCGCTGGGAATCGACGGCGATCTCGGAGAGCAACGCCTGGACTTCCTTCAGACGTTCGATATTGAAACTGAGCTTCTCCGAGAGGATCCGGACGAGCTCGACCATTGCGGGTTCGAGCAACACCAGGTCGAGGTTGCCGTCGACGGTCTCTTCAATGATTCGACTTGGTGGTCCCCCGGCAATGAAGGCCGACACCAGGACATTGGTGTCGCAGGCAACGCGCGGTTTGGCGGTCACTCTGCCCGGAGCTGGTCGATCAGCTCCTCGACATCTTCCGGTCCGATCCCGGCTTTCTCAGCCTGGCTTTGGCCGTGACGCTGCAGGGCGGAGAACTGTTCAAGTCTGATCTGGCGTCGGAGCGCATCGCGAACCAACTCGGACTTGGTCCTGCCCGAGGTTTTAGCCAGGGACTCGATCTCGTCGGCGAGGTCGTCAGGGACAGATACTGAAATCAGGCGGCTCATATGAAGACATCATATCGGCCGAATTGGCGGAACGCCAGCCGTTTCCCGCGAGTGATCAGTCGCGGTCGCCGAAAGTGCAGGCACTCGCTCCATGTCTGGCGTGGTGGCTGCGATCGCGCTCCGGCGCGTCGGATCTGCGAAATGATTGGTCGATGGACCAGAACAAGGACGCCTCCTCGATCGCTCTGGCGGCGTTCCTTGTCGTATTCGGTATCTGGCTGATCTCGGTCGCGTTCGTCGGCGTCCCGCTGGCGCTTCTTGTCGCCAGCTTCCTGAACAGTGATGAGCCGTCGAATCATGATGCCTTGATCGTCCTCACGTTCATCGTGGTGCCCTGGACACTCGCGGGCCCACTGTTTCTGACCGGCTTCGCGGACAGGCACTGGTGGCAGAAGCAGAACGGCTGCCGGGAGATGGATGAGCTCGAGCGTGCCCGGTTGACTCCGCTCTGGAACGAGGTCTGTCGGCGGGCCGGCCTGAGCCCGGACGCGTACCGGCTCGTGATGACCAGCCAGTCGAATGTCAACGCGTTCGCCACCGGTGATTCGATGGTCAGCATCGACCAGGGCCTGCTCGGCAGTCTCGACGACCCGGAGATCAAGGCTGTCATCGCCCACGAACTCGGCCATCACACCAAGCGCCATATCGGAGCGATCGTGCTCAAATGGTGGTACGCCCGGCCCGCCGAGATCCTGCTCAACCTGATGTTCGGGCTGATTGCGATTCTGATCGCAGTCGGCAAGAAAGGCTGTGGCTGTATCGGCATCATGGTGCTGGCCGGACTGGTCGTCTTTCTGGCGGGTCCAGCGTTGGTCCTTTTCCTTCTGCTGGGAGGAACGATCCTGCTCATGCGCATCATCGGAAGGCGAACGGAATTCGAGGCCGACAGCTACGCGCAGGATCTGGGAATGGGCCGGGAGATGAGCAGCGCCCTGGCCCTGCTGATGAAGGCGTACCCCGAGGAGGATCCGGAAAACGAGACTTTCCTGGACCGATTGACGCGGACCCACCCGAGGCTGGACGACCGCATCGCGCGGCTCGCGGAAACCTCATAAGCCGATTCCGGCGCGGGATCGGCCGCAGGGTTGCGGCCGGATCGACCTTTGTAGAGTCAACGGGGTTAGTTCGTGAACCCGGCAGGCAGGGAGTTATCAGTGAAATCCAGAAGGTTTGTTCCGGTCTTTGCCTTGTCGGCGACGTTGGCTTCCTGCTTGTTCGGCTGGACCGTCGGAGCCTACGCGGTCGATGTTCGCGCCGCTGATGTTTGTCGAAGCCCGCTGATTTCGACCGTTGACGGCTGCAGGGGCCCGGCGGTGGTGAGCGAGAAACTCGACCGGATCGTCAGGGAGAGCAAACAGGCGAACTTCCTTCGTGCCGTCGTGGCGCGGGTTGACGTCGCCGGCAAGAGGCTGCTGAGGCGCGGTTACGGCGAATCACAGACTGGTGTCCCGGCGACTCCCGAAATGAACTTTCGGGTCGGGTCGATGACCATTCCAGTACTCACCTCGGTCGTCTACCAGCTGCGGGAAGAAGGGAAACTCAGACTCACCCAGCCCATCTCAAAGTGGCTCCCCGGGATTCCGAGAGCGTCCCGGGTGTCGATCCGGATGCTGATGAACAACACATCCGGCTACCTCGACTGGATCCAGGGGAACGACGAATTTGTTGACGCGCTTTATGCCGACCCGTTTCGGTTCTGGCCCGAGTCAGAACTACTGACGACAGCCCTGGGCCGCGGTCTTGCCTGCGACCCCGGAACCTGTTTCCACTACGCACACACCAACTATCTGATTCTCGCCCGAGTCGTTCGGAAGGTTGCTCCGGGAACCCTCGTTTCCCAGTTACGCAAACGGGTGCTGAACCCAACGGGCGTGAAGATGAACTTTTCGCGGGTGGCGCCGATCCCGGTTCCCGTCCTCAGCGCCTTCACTCCCGAACGGGGCGTCTTCGAAGATTCGACGAACTGGTCGCCGTCCTGGGGGCTCGGCAACGGAATGCTCGCCACGACTTCGATCGACAACGTGACGAGGCTGGCGAAAGGGACCCTTTCGGGCCGTACACTTTCGCCGGGATCCCGCCGGGACATTGTCAAGAGGTACGGCCCGAACCTGGGCCCGGGAACCGATTCGCTCTACTTCGCCCAGGGCCTGATCATGGCTAACGGCTGGCGTCGACAGAATCCTTTTTTCAACGGCTATATGGGAAATGTGGCCTGGTTCCCCGCCCGCCAAATAGCTGTCTCCCTGGTCGGCACGCGCGGCCTAGGGGCGCCAGTTATTGATGGCAGCAAGAACTTCACCGATGACATCCTCGAGGGTATAGCTGCCTACCTGACTCCGGCGAATTCGCCGACCCCACCTCGGACCTGACCTGTAGCCGGTGCGGTCTCGTGGCGCATCCGGTCGCCGTCGGCATTGAAGGGCCGACCCTTGACCAGCTGAAGGCTTTCGACAATAGAATCGTGGGGTCCGCGCCATCCGGGCGCGAATAACGAGAGGGGCTACCGAGATGGGAAAACAAGTCAAGTATTTGCTCGAAGAGTCACGAATCCCTGATCACTGGGTGAACATTGCGGCGGACCTGCCGGGTGAACCGTTGCCCCCGCTGAGTCCCGGCACCGGCCAACCGCTCGGCCCCGAGGACCTCGCCCCCCTGTTCCCCATGGGCCTGATCGAGCAGGAAGTCTCGATGGAGCCGGAGATCGGCATCCCGGAAGAGGTGATCGACGCTTATCGACTGTGGCGTCCGACCCCCCTGATCAGAGCCCGACGCCTCGAGAAGGTGCTGGACACGCCCGCCCACATTTACTTCAAGTACGAAGGGGTCTCACCGGCCGGTTCGCACAAGCCGAATACTGCAATTCCCCAGGCCTTCTACAACAAACAGGAGGGGGTAAAGAAGCTGGCGACCGAGACCGGTGCGGGGCAGTGGGGGTCGTCCCTGTCGTTTGCCTGCGAGATGTTCGGGCTCGAGTGCGAGATCTTCATGGTCGGGGTGAGCTATGACCAGAAGCCCTACCGCCGGGCGATGATGGAGACCTGGGGTGCGACGGTGCACCGCAGTCCTTCCGATCTGACCGAGGCGGGCCGCTCCCAGTCCAGCCACCCGACCGGCAGCCTCGGCATTGCTATCTCCGAGGCAGTCGAAGTGGCAGCCTCCAGCGATGACACAAAGTATGCGCTTGGCTCGGTCCTGAACCATGTCTGCCTGCACCAGACGGTGATCGGCCAGGAGGCGATCGAGCAGCTGGAGATGGCCGGCGAATACCCCGACGTCGTGATCGGTTGTGTCGGGGGCGGCTCGAACTTCGCCGGCATCGCCTTTCCGCTTCTTCGCAAGAAGCTCAAGGAGGGGCTGGACACCAGGTTCCTCGCGGTTGAGCCCTCGGCCTGCCCGACCTTGACCAAGGGGGTCTACGCATACGACTTCGGCGACACGGTCGGTATGACTCCGATGATGCCGATGTACACGCTCGGTCATGACTTCGTGCCGCCGCCGGTCCACGCGGGCGGGCTGCGCTACCACGGCGACGCGCCGATCCTCTGCGCGCTGGTCAAGGAAGGGCTCATCGAAGCCGAGGCGATTCCCCAGACCGAGGCCTTCGAGTCGGCGATCACATTTGCGAGAGCGGAAGGCATCATCCCGGCGCCCGAACCGACCCACGCCATCCGCGCCGTCTTTAACGAAGCCGAGAAGGCGAAGCAGGAAGGCGACGAGAGGGTGATCCTGTTCAACCTCTGCGGTCACGGGCACCTCGACCTTGCGGCCTACCAGTCCTTCATGTCGGGAGAGCTGGTCGACCTCGAGTTTTCCGAGGCCGAGATGGACCGAGCGCTGGAAAGCCTGCCGGAGGCACCGTCGGTCGCCTAGGGGACAGGCAGCCGATGGCGGCCGGTCGCATTGTTTGTCGGTATCCCGCGATCCTCAGGTGACGATCAGGACGACTGCAGCGAAGTAGGTGCCGATCGACAGCAGGTCCTGGATCAGGGTCGCCAGCGGGCCGGATCCGAAAGCCGGGTCCAACCCCACTTTCTGGAAGAAGGAGGGAAGGGCCAGGGCTACTGCGACCGCTACCGCGCCACTCGCGAACAGGGCGACGGCAACCGCCAGGGCAACCTCGAGGTCACCCCAGACCACCAGTGAGAAGGCCAGAAACGACAGGCCGATGATGATGCCCACCAGCACGCCGGTGATCAGCTCGCGGACCAGAATGCTCCTCGTGGTCACCCCGACCGCGAAAGCGCGGATCAGGACCGTCTGGGTCTGGGAGCCGACCGCGCCAGCCATGTAGACGATGGCCGGAACGAACAGGGCGATCAGGACATTCGACTCGAGGGTGTCTTCGAAAGCCCCCATGATCAACGCCGAGACCATCGCCCCGAGTAGTCCGACGATCAGCCAGGGGAGTCGGTGCCAGAGCCTCTGCCCAACCGTTTCCTCAGCCGCCCTCATCGTCTGCGCTGAGCCGGCCGTGTAACCGCCGATCCGGGCCAGGTCTTCCTCGTGCTCGGAAAGCAGAACCGAAAGCATGCTTTCGGGAGTGATCACTCCCCGAAACTGACCCGCGGATCCGACGATGATCAGGAACCCGGCTCGGGCATCGATCATCAGGTGCGCCGCCACTTCCTGGTCGGTGTCCTCGGTCACCATAGGTGGATCGGGGATCATTACTTGACCCGCCGCTTGGCCGTCCTTGAAGGCCAGCAGGTTCTCCATGCTGATCGTTCCGACCGGATCGGTCCCGTCCAGAACGATCACGTGGTCGGCGGTTTCGAACCTCTTGCCGGCCAGGCGGGCGCGCACATCCCGCACCAGTTCATCGGGCGCCGCAACAGGAACCCTCATGGTTCCATGAAAAACCGCAATCGTCTCCGCGATGGGCGCGTCCGGCATCAGGGGCCCCTGAGCTTAGTCCAAGCTCAGGGACCCGTGGCCAGGAATATGTTGCTCCAGGCCCTCGCGGGCCGGTTGGCTAGAAGATGCTGCGGACGCGGGTGACGACCGACTTGCCTGCCTTCAGGGCCGCGTCACCGGCCGACACGGCCGCGTTCCCGAGGCTGCCGATGGCCGAGCCGGTCGAGTCCTTGGCTTCCACAACTGTCTCGCGTGCCTGCTCTGCGGAATGCCTGGCCTTGTCTGCGGACTGCTCCGCGGCCTTGCCCTGCCGGGTTGCGGCGGCCTTCTTGCCGCGGCTGCTGGCCGCGGCCTCTGCCTTGGTTTCGTTTCGCTTCCTTGTGGCCGCTGCCTTCTTTGCGGCGGCGCTGCGTTCAGCTTTGGTCTGAGTCATGCCACCTGTGTACCCCGAAACGAGCCGTTCAACCGCAGGAACGCGGGCCCGCCAGCCGGGAACGCTCCAGTCGAGTCCAATGCGTAGTATCCGCCCCAGGGGGTTCGATCAAACGGTCGTGGCCTCCGTTACCTGCTCGGCAAGTACAGGACGGGGCTGCTGCATCCGGTCTGGTCTCCGAACGGAAAAGAGATCGCCTACATCGATGTGACCAGGAACTCTTCGCTCGTGGCCGTCAACCTGAGAAGCGGCCGGAAGCGGGTCATCTACCCGGGGGACGGAACTGCCGGAACCCCGGTCGACTTCGACTGGCACCCGAGCGGAAAGAGGATCGCGTCTTACGCCCCGTACCGGAACTGGATGATCAACAGCAGCGGCACCGGGCTGCGGCAGATCTCGCCAAACGCTGCATTCGTTTCCTACGAGGACCTGGTCTTCTCGCCGGACGGCAGCGAGATCCTCGGTCGGGCCCTCCCGGTAGGCGGGCTGACCTCGGAGCTGTGGCGCCTCGACGGTTTCAACGGAGCCGCAGACGGCGGATACGCCGAGTCGGTGACCGGACGTTTCGGTGGCAGCGCCTTCTTCCCGGAGTGGGCACCGAGGCCGCGATGACCGCCTGCCAGTAGCCGGGCCGCCGGGTGCTTCAGCGAGCGGTCAGCACTGTTTCGCCGCCCCGGGCCGGGGTAACGGTGATCGCTCGCCGGACCGTCGCCTCGGGGCCGTCGATACCGGCTGACACCTCAGATGCCCGCAGCAGCTCCCGCAGCACGATCGCCATTTCCATCTGGGCGAAGCTTGCTCCGACGCAACGCCTACGGCCGCCGCCAAACGGAATCCAGGTGTAGGTACCTGGATCCGATTCGAGGAATCGCTCCGGCCGGAACGCATAGGGCTCCGGATAGACGTCAGGGTCGTGCTGGACCAGCCAGGCGCTGGGCAGCAGGTGGACCCTCGGCTCGTAGGTGATGCCACCGACCTCGATCGGCTTCTTGACAGTGCGGGGAGCGGCGTTCAGCAGGACCGGACGAAGCCGGAGGCTTTCGCGAATCACCGCCGTCATGTAGGGGTCACCGTCTCCCTCATCGACCGCAGCGACCAGACGGGAAAGAACTTCGGGACTTCGCGTCAGCCGCTCGAGAGCCCAGGCAAGTTGGGTCGCAGTAGTTTCGTGTCCGGCAACCAGCAGGGTCATCAGTTCGTCGTGGATCTCCACATCGGTCATCGGTGAACCGTCCTCGTGGCGGGCGGCAACGAGCGAGTTGATGATCTCGCTGCCGCCGCCGTCACCCTGGTTTCGCCGGTCCCGGATCTCTGAATAGATGAGGTCGTCAGCCCGCGCACGTATCTCGAGAAATCTGGCCCAGGGGCCGCGGCCAAAAGGTGCCCGCCTGGCCGGTGGCAGCAGGCTGAGCGGACTCATTCCGAAGTCCAGCATTCCCGTCAGAGCGACCCGGAGTTGATCCAGCCGGGGACCACTGCGGAGACCGAACACAGCGGCGAGGATCACCTCGAGAGTGAGGCTCTGCATTCGAGGGTGAATCGGGACCGACTCGCCCCGCGGCCAGCTTCGGATCTGCTCCCGGGCGACTTCGGCGACCATCTCCTCCAGGCCCCGCATGCGTTCACCGTGGAAGGCCGGCAGCACCAGTTTCCGCTGGCTCATGTGGGCACCCTCATCGAGCAGCAGAATCGAATTGGGCCCGACGATCGGCTCCAGAATTCGGGTTCCCTCCCCCGGGTGGAGTACATCCGGCGGGGCGGTGAACACCTGCTTCAGCTCATCGGGATCAGACAGCACGACGAACGGGTCCTGGGCGGCCAGCCTTACCGTGAACTTCTTCCCGAACCGCCGCCGGCAGCGATCGAGAAATCCGGTTGGCCTGGTCCACCAGCCGACGGTCTGCATCGCGCTGGGCATCCTCGGGCCGGGAGGAAGGTTCGATCTCGAAAGCCAGGTCATCGGCTTGACGTTAGCGTAGGCTCGACTCATGGACGAGATAGTGGTGGTAGCCATTCTCAAGGTGAAAGAGGGAATGTCCGAACGGGCGGTGGAGGGATTCCGCCCCGTAATCGAGGCGACGCATCAGGAACCGGGCTGCATTTCCTACGCCCTTCATCGCGACAACTCGGACCCCGACAGACTGTTGCTGGTCGAGAAGTGGCGATCGCAGGATGATCTCGACGCCCACTTCCAGCAGCCCCACATGGCGGAGATGGGTTCGCTTGCGGCCGAGCTGCTGGCTGAACCTCCTTTCATCGCCTTCAGTTCGGCGATCCCCGTCGGCGAACCCGAAAAGGGTCTCATCTAGGAGCTAACCCGGCTACCAGCCGCCCGTTCCGGGTTCGCCCTTGATTGGCCCGGTGATTTCTGCGGTGACCCAGCCTCCGTAGAAGCCGCCGGGCTGGGGGAGCACTGCTTCTCCGTCAAGGCTGCACTCGACAAGGGCCGGATAGAACGACACCCGGTTCGAAAGCCGCGCGAAGCCGGGAGAAGGGTCCCGGTAGGTCCATGCGGCCCGGGGGATTGCCCGTTCCGGAAGCACAACGTCGAAATAGCTGGCCCCGCCCTTCCATTCACACCAGGTTCCGCCACCTCCGGAAGGCCGGAGCAGGCCCGGAGTTACGTCATCGAAAGGCAGGTAGATCACCGGTGCCCCCGCGGTCTCGCAAACTTTGACGCCGTTCCCGCTCGAAGCGATGGTCATACCGTCGGCGGCGACCACGGCAGTCCTTGTTTCAGGCCTGACCTCGGGCGGACGCGGGTAGTCCCAGACCGATTCGTAGGGGAGCCCGTTCGGGGCTTTCCCCTTGCGCCGCTCGGGTTCCGGACGACGCAGGCTTTTTCCGAAAGCCATTACCCGGCACCCCTGGTTTCGGCTTCGGCGACCTCGACTATGCGTCCGGTGAAGAGACCCACGATCGGAGCGTATGCCAGAGCAAGGGGTGCCCAGAAGGACCCGGACGACCTCACTGGCATGCTCAGGCGGCATCCGTCACCGTCCGGCTCGACCACGTGATCGACGATCACCCCGCCAACCTTCCAGGACCAGGACCGCCCGGGCTCGACCTCAAGAATCTCGGCAGGAACTTTCAGGCCGCCAGCGACGATCACCCTGCCCTTCGCTCCCGCTTCCACTTCCGGGTCGCCGAGGCCTTCGGCCCCCCGGACGTAAAGGGACCAGTCGGGCCACCGGGCCGGCCGGGAAATCAGTTCCCAGACCCGCCCTGAAGGTGCGCGGCAATCCAGAACCCGGGTCAACTTGGGTGGGTCCGGTCACCGGGGCACATGCCCGCGATCCTAGCGCCCGGGTTTGCTCCGTCGGGCAAGAAACCAGCCGCCCACCACTAGGACGAGGCCGAACAGGAGGAACCCCACATCCCCCAGCACCACATGGTCACCGTTCACGTGGTGAAGCGTGAGGATCTGGTGATTCACGATTCCTTCCACCAGGTTGAACATGCCCCAGCCGGCCAGCATCAGCCCGGCAATCTCGCGACCGGAAAAGTCGACTTCGCGCTGGACCCCAACTCCGATGAGGATCAGGCCGGCCAGTGTCGCCAGCAACGCGAAAGCGTGGAAAAGACCGTCAGCGAGGGTGCTCGCTTCCAGGCCCGCGACAGTGGTTGTCGGGTGCTCGCCTGTAGCACTAAGGAGGTGATGCCACTGGAGGATCTGGTGGAGAACGACGCCGTCGAAGAAGCCGCCAAGCCCGACTCCGAGCAGCAGCCCTCCGACGACGATCGGCCTCCTCCGGTCCCCAGCAGGGGCGGCCACGTAGCTCACCTCAACCGGATTTCTTCTTGCGCTTCGATCCCGATCGGCCGGAAGTCTTCCTTGCTGCCGTTGAGGTCTTGCGACTGCCGGATGTCTTTCGGGAACTCCCGCGGGCCGGCTTCTTCCTCTCGGAAGCCGGGACCTCTTCCTTGACTACCTGACGGGTCAGGATCGGGATCTGCTTTTCGAGGAACTTCGCCATGCGTTCCTCGTCACGACGGATCGAGCGCGCCATCTTCGCGGTCTCTTGGTCGTTCAGTTCGGTCGCGAGTGTCTCGATAGCCGTGTAGTTGGCGATTTCCTCGTGCTCGTTGAAGTACTCGGTCTTGGCGTTCTTGAGCATCTTCTCCGTGTCGCTGTTGCCCCGGATCGCGTGCAGCGGACCCTTGGCAGTGGCGACCAGTTTGTTGGCCTGGCTGGTGACCTTGGCGAGAGTTGCCGCCGTGTCCCCGTTGACCTTCTTGATGCGCTTCTCGAGCTGCTTCGAGTGTGATTTTGTTTCGCGAAGGTGCTCTTTCAGTCGCTTCTTGTACGGGGCGCGATCGGTCATGCCGATGTGCGCTTCAAGGGCGACTTCGAGTTCCTTCTCCTTGCCGTAGGCCTCGATCAGGTACTGGGAAAGCTTTGCCTCCCGGGCTGTTCCGTCCGTTGCCATTTCGTCTCCTTTGGTTCCTTGGTTCTCGTTGATGCTCAGGCCCAGAGAACCCAGCCGAGGATGATTCCGGCCAGCAGACCGCCCGCCGCGGCGACGACGATCGGAGTGGTTCCGTTCTCGTTGCCGGTGGTTTCGGACTTGCCGACGATTCCGGGGGAGTTCCTCACGTCCCCGGTCGGGCCGCTACCCGCGTCTCCTCCGGTCCCGTCCTCCGGGTTCCCGGTGCTGAGTTCGGGCTCTTCGATTTCTTCGGACCGCTCGACTTCTGGTTCGTCCATGCAGGAAGGGCTACCCGTGAAGGTCCCTGTCAAACGGGCGGCACTCGGCCGGGCACCGTCCAGATGGATCTGAAGCGAAGACGGAACGCTCCGCGATGCGTCAGGTGCTTCGGTGACCGCGGCTTGAAAACGGTGCCGGGAGGCCGAGGAGTCTCATCGTCAGGATGGCTGCCGCGATTGCGAACAGAGGGTCGAGGATCACATCGGAGGCACCCTTGGCTATGCCGTCGACGACCGTTGCCTCGCCGAGAATGAACCTGGTCAGTGAGGCGACGGACTCACCAAGCACAAAGCCGACGATCTCCGCCAGCAGCAACACACAGAAGACGAGCCAGAAGTCGCTCCTGACCAACTGGAAACTTCGGGAGAAAGCCTTCCTCACGCCACGGTTCTCGAGTTCGACAGTCGGGCCTACTAGGGCGAAGAAGATCAGGGCAGCCACCCCGGGGACGATCAAGAAGAGCAGGCCGATCAGCACCACGATCACGTAGAGAACGTCGACCGTGATCAGCCTGAGAAACCGGATGTTCCGGACCATCCAGGCAATTCGGGGCGGTTTGCCATTCCTGGCGTGGGTCAGAGACAGGCCAATCGCGCCGGCGATAAAAACCTGCCCGAGAAGGCTGCTCGAGGAGATGGCTCCGTTAACCGAGGCCAGAAGGACTGCCTCCACCCACCGGGTTGTCTCCAGGGAATCGATCCCGTGCTCGGCCACCGAGTTGATGACTTCCAGAGGGATCAGGACGAGCGCGGCGAGGGGCAGGATGTACATCCACCACGCGCGGTAAGTGTGGAAGACCTGGAGGTAGACGTCGCCAATTCGACGCATGAGGGAATCCCGGCCGGGTTCGGTTGTCGGGCTCGGCGGCACGCCCGGAAGATAGCGTCGCCCGGCCTTCCAGGCTGGTCCGCAAGAATGTGGGCCGGGAGATCGAATGGCTCGCAGTGTCGACCGGGAGATAGAAGCCTGGAGCAACAGGCCCGTAAGGGATCAGTTCTCTCTGCTCTGGGAAGTGGTCGAGAAGGACGAAGTCAAGGTGGTCTCGTACTGGGAGGGGCGTGAATGGGCCTCGACCTACGTCATCTCGGCGTCGCAGGCCCGGCTTCCGCTGCCGGGACGGTGGTGGGCTCTCTGCTTCATTGAACCGGGCAGGGAAGAACCGGTCGAGTTCCTCAGGTCTGATGACAGCGAAGGGAAGGGGGGCGGCCCGCCGCTGACCGACGCCCGCTCCATCCGCAGTCTTCTCGAGGTTCGGGGCATCGAAGAGCGCCCCGAGCTTTGCTCGCTCCTGATCACCCTGGGGGCGAGAAGAGACGAGATTGACACCGCGTCGATCCTCAGATTCACGAAGCACGAAGACCACGTGGTCAGGTACGTGGCGCTAGGGGTTCTCTCCTGGCAGCCCTCGATCAGCAACGACCTGATCGCCCACCGGTTCTCCGACGACCCTGATCCGATCGTGGCCGATCTGGCGGCCCGGTTTGCCAGCGGTCGCACCCGCCGTGCAACCAGACCCTGATCAGGGCGCAGGCGGCGTCGCGGCGACTGCGTCGGCGAAGGCGGTCGCCCGCAGCGAACCGAGTCCGGTGGCCAGGTCGTAGCCGGGCTGGGCGGCGCCTCCGGCGGGGGACTTTCCGAAGGGGGTCTTCGGCTTCCTGGAGGCTGTGCCGACCGTCACGTCATAGAAGATCGACCCGTATCCGGGGCCACGGGAGAGTGAGTAGAGGAGGGGGTTGATCGAGCCGAGCGGTGGTCTGCCGGCTTCCTTCTCCTGCTGAACCGCAAGCGCGACCATTGCCGCGGTAAGGGGAGTGGCTGCGCTCGTTCCACCGCCGCCACCCCAACCTCCGGTTCCCTCCTGGTAGACGGCAACCCCGGGCTTGAAGGAAGCCATCGCCCCGACATCCGGGGTCAATCTCATCGGGCTTCCCTTCTGGAGCGAAGGGGTGATGCCCGGACCGGTCTGGAATGGCGGCCTCGGCCAGAAATGACTGGGCCCGCCACCGCTGCCGACTCCCTGCTTTGGCTCGGTCGCGTAGGTCGACCAGACCGGCTGGGCGGTGATCTGGTTGCTTTGGCTGAGGGTCAGGTTCGTACCGCCGACCGCAGTCACGAAGCGGGAGCTTGCCGGGAACGAAGTTCCGGGCTTGCTCGACTCGCAACCCTGGAAGCCGAGATCGCCGGAAGCGCTCAGCGAAGTTATCCCCAGGGCGGCGGCCTCGGCGAGCAGGCGGTTGCTCAGGTATTTCTCGGCCTTGGTGAAGCGGTACTCGCAGACCCCGTCGCTGATCGAGAGGATGTCGGGCAGCTTTCCGCCCTGCCTCGACGGATCGAGGGATCCGAGCATGAAGAGAATGAACGAGTTGCTGAAGTTCTGGTCCAGCGGCACGAAGATCGGGGTGATCTGCTCGAGTCGTGGCGCGATCGCAGCCAGCGCTTCCACATCGAGGACCGTCTCGTCCGGGTCGTCCTGGGTTGCGTTGACGCCTCCAGGCATCGCGAACTGGGTCACCCTGGGTTGCGGCTGGTTGAAGCAGTTGGCCCAGGTCTTGAAGTCGCTGGTTCCGACCACGGCGGAGCTCAGGGTGTTGACCCGAACCCCCGAACCATCGAGACCCCGGCTGTGAAGCTCGTCGACCTCGTAGGCCGTATTCAGCTGGTTAGGGGTGAGGGCCTTCGCCTTGATTGCGCCACTGCACCCTTCCGGTGTGCCGGTGAAGCTGGCTGGCGACCTTGGCGGGGTCGGGGCCGGTCCCTTGGGATAAATCTCGCCTACGGAAACCTGTTTGATCGCCCACTTGTAACCCTTGGGCCGGCAGGGCTTGCCGGGGATCTTCGGACCGGCGCAAAAAAGGCGCTTGGCTGCGGCGGGAGTCATCACTGTCAGGGCCACCGTCTGGCTTGGATTGAGACTCACCTGCCGGACACCGGCCTTGTTCCGGAGGGTCAGTACCTTCTGGCGAACCTTCGGGCCGGCACCGAACTGCTGGCGAAACTCGGCCTGGGTCAGGAACTTCCTGTATCGGGCGCCAGGGTAAGCAATCTTCTGCGCGGCGGCGAGGGCATTACCGCGGCCGGGCAATCCGAGAATCACGACCCGCAGCATCTTCTGCTTGCCCGCTGACGCTGCCACGCGTTCACCACCGGTCCCGGCGGTGGCAGTACCGGCGCAGCCCAGGCAGGCGATCGTCACGGCCGCCGGGAGCAGCAGGCCAAGTCTGATTCCTGGTCCCATCGCCGGTCATCATCCCACCTGGTCAACCGATCGCCAACCCGTCCAGCTCAGTGTAGGTTCTGCGCGTGTCCCCGACTCCGTCGCTCAGAGTTTCGATCGCCGTCGCCTTGCTTGCGCTTTCCGGTGCCTGGAATGCAGGCAACGTCGGACCTGTCGCCTCCCAGCTCGCCTCCGAGTTCGATGTCTCGCTGGCAATAATCGGAGCCCTTTCCGGAACACTGTTCTTCGGGGCGAACGTGATCGGGCTCGCATTCGCGGCACAGATAGGCGAAGCGGTGGGGCTGGTCAAGGGGCTGAGGTACGCCTGCCTTCTCGTGGTCGCCGGAAACCTGATCTTCGCTCTCACCCCGATCTTCGCGGGACTGGCTGTCGGGCGGATTCTTCCCGGACTCGGTTTCGCCCTGACCACGACGGTCGGCATTGTCTGGGCTCGCCACGAAGGAGGGGTGAAGCTGGTCGGACTTTTCGGGGCATCCATCCAGCTCGGGATAGCTATGTCCCTTTTGCTCGGGAGTGTCCTCTTCGACCTGGGTGTCGACTGGAGGGTCGGGTTTCTGATCAGCGCGTCTCTGGGGGCTGCCGCGATGGCCGCGATCCCTGGTGATGCGAAGTCCCCGCCCCTTCCGGAGAGGCGCT
>WBZM01001310.1_pt1 | contig 25305 bp, 16 predicted proteins | sample 5204271 | NCBI WGS metagenome assembly WBZM01 (sample SAMN12344346, study PRJNA552823) | activated sludge metagenome | biome: Activated sludge suspended growth; feature: Nitrification reactor; material: Wastewater; isolation source: activated sludge from nitrification reactor of wastewater... | reverse complement strand
CGCCAAACCGGCGGAATGCCCAGCCCGGCCATATCCCAAAAACATATTTTCTAGGGGGCTCGACCAGCTCCCCCGGGCTCGTCCAACAAACGGTTCAGATCGCGGCTTCGCGCGATCTAACCTTATTCGTTACCCTCAATAAGTTAGGGAGGGAGCTGTTCACAGCCTCATGATTTGCGTAGTTTTCTGTCTTTTTGGGATTTCGCATGAAGGCAGAGAATTCGGTTCGGCTACTGGACGTGTGGGTTGGAGTGCGCGATCCAAGACAAGCGAAGAAGGTAGAGCACGACTTGGTGGAATTGCTCGTGGTTGCGGTCTGCAGCGGTGCTGCCTGGTGCGGATACGTTCGTGGCCATCGAGGAGTGGGCGAAGGAGAAAGTGGAGTGGCTGCGGAAATACTTGAAGCTTGAGTCGGGTATTCCGTGTCATGACACGTTCGGACGGGTCTTCGTAGCGATCGCTCCGGACGAGTTTAGTGCGGCGTTCCTGCGCTGGGTGGGCCAGGTCGTACCGCCGTTGGCGCAAGGGGAGGTCGTCGCGAACGATGGTAAGACGAGCCGTCGATCCGGCAAACTGGAGGCCACGCCCTTACATCTGGTCAGCGCGTTTGCCGCTCAAGCGGGGTTGGTCCTGGGACAGCGCGCGACCGCCGCGAAGTCGAACGAGAAGACCGCCATTCCTGAATTTTTGGTGAGCTTGGCCTTGGAAGGCTGCATCGTCACAATCGACGCCATGGGCACTCAGCCAAAAATCGCGCAAGTCATTCGCGACCGCGGTGCCGACTATATCCTGCCGGTCAAGGACAATCAGCCCACCCTGGCGGAGTCGATTGAGGATTTTGTCGATGCTTTCGAGGCCGCTCCCGGTAAGACGCCGCATCAGTTTCACGAAGTCGTCGAGAAAGATCACGGCCGCTTCGAAGTCGGCCGGTGCCATGTTTTCGACCAACTCGACTGCCTGCACGCCCCTGAGCGCTGGCCCGACCTGAAGTCGTTCGCCGTCGTCACCAGCGAGCGGACGATCAAGGGAAAAACTTCCATTGACCGTCGTTTCTACGTCAGCAGCCTCGCCCCCGACGCTCAGCGCCTCAATGAAGCCGTCCGCATGCACTGGCGCGTCGAGAACAGCCTGCATTGGTGCATGGATGTCGTCTTTGCCGACGACCAAACGCGCGCTCGTACCGATCACGCCGCTCACAATCTCGCGGTCTTGCGCCAGTTCGTCTTGAACCTCCTGCGTCTTGCTCCCGTACGGCGCAGCGCCGGCCTCAAGGTTCAGCGCCTTATCGCCGCTACTTCCGAGACCTTTCGCGCCGAACTCCTCGGCCTTAGTTAGGATTCATGCAATTGCCCTGGGGGCAAGTCTGCGGCAAGCGATCGCTTCGCTCGGCCAGCCGCCGCGCGAACGCCTCGACTGGCGAGCCGGCCGCTCCGCTTGTTGCCAGAAAGCCGACAGTGGCGCAAACTGAGCGACTTGTCTGTTTGATGACAGTCTTTTTGAGGGTGCTCCAATGAGCGATGCAATTATCGGATTTCTGCGCAGCAACGGTGAGCAGCTTGACGTCGATATGGCTGAGGCGCTCGGCATTCCGCTCGCCGAGTTGCGCGACAGCATTGCGCAGCTTGCCGCGGCGGGCGACCTGATCTGTTGCAAGGTGACCCGTTTCATCGATGGGCGCAAGATTGAGGGCACCAGTTGCCGCCTGTCGTGCGATCCGCCTACCCCGTCGCGCGGGCGCAAGCCGGGCGTCAAGAAGGACGACGACGCCGAGGCGATCATCTATTGAGGTTTGCGTTGCCGGATGACTGGCCGGCGATTGATCGGTGCTGCGCGGCAAGGCGACATCGGCCGCGCTGCCCGGCCTAGCGCAGGAGGTGCAGGTTGAAGTGCCCCTTGATGAACTCCTGGAACTTCTCGACGCCCTTCAGCGCGATCTGCAGGCGGCCGAGTTCCATCATGCTGAGGTGCTCCAGCAGAACGTAATTGTCCGGCTTGCGTCCTTCGCGCACCGCTTCGACCTGTCCGCGCAGCCGCATCAGGACGAGAAAATCGAAGCTCTCGGCGATGTTCTCGGCCATTTTCCGGTTGATCACCTTGTCCTTGACCAGCGCTTCCAGCCGCGTGTGCGTGCTGCCTTTCAACTGGCCGGCCTGGATCGCCAACGCCTTGACCCCCTCGGAGAGCGCGAAGATTCCCGCTTTCTTGATCTCCAGCATGCCTGAGTGCTCGCCGTCCTTCTCACCCTTGATCTTGCCGAACCAGCCGATCGGGGGAACGAAGCGCAGCGTGTTTTCGACCATGCGCATCAGAAACAGCTTGTCGCGCTGCACGTGCGTGTAGAGCTGGTCGGTCAGCTCCTGCTCGAAACTGCTGTCGCCGTAGATCGTCCGGATGTCCATGAAGGTGCCGCAACTCAGCACATGATTGGGCGTTGGCGCCTGCAGCCAGCGGTCGAGCTGTTCCTGCCACTTGCTCAGACTGCGCCGCCATTCCTTGTTCTTCGCCATGATCCCGCCCGGGCACGGCGGAATACCGATGGCGATCAGCGCATCGCTCAGTTCCTGCGCGAAACTCTCGATGCGCGCAATCTGCTCGGGATCGAGTTCGTTGCCATAGACGATGGCGTTGTCCTGGTCGGTGAGCAGCGTCTGTTCGCCGCGCCCCTCGCTGCCCAGGACGACGAAGGCAAAACGTTCGGGCAGGTCGGGAAAGCGCTCGGCGCGCAGCAGGGCGATCAGGCGCAGCAGAATCTGGTCGTTCAGGTGGGCGATCATGCGCACCATGTCGCGCGTACTCGTCCCGCTGCCGCTCAGATGCAGGACGAGTTCCTGGATGCGCGCATAGACCGTGCGCACCTCTTCGAGATTTCGCGTCTGCTCGATGTCCAGCACGAGTTGATGCGGCGAGTGCGACTGCAGGCGGATGATGTCGCTGTCGGTGATGATCCCGGACAGCTTGCCCTTGCCATCGACCACCGCCAGGCGATGGATACCCTGGCGCGACATCCGGTAGAGCGCCTCATACAGCGGGTCGTTCTCGCCGATCGCCGAGAGCGGGCTGTTCATCACCGCGCGCACGGTCAGCGTCGTCGGGTCGGCGCCGGCGGCAACGACCTTGTTGCGCAGATCGCGGTCGGTCATGATGCCGCTCGGCAGCTTGTTCTCGCAGACGACCATGCTCGAAATGTTCCTCTCGCGCATCTTCGCCGCAACCTGTACCAGCTTGTCGTCGGGACTGCAGGTGATCACGCTGTGCTGACAGAAATCCTTGATCGGGCGAAAAAAAAGGCTTTCCTCAGCCATTGCTGCTCCCTGTGGTTCGAGTGGAATTCTGCCGGCACCCGCCGCGCTGCGGTAAGGACTTGGGCGACGCAGGCCATACGCCGATTGTAACATTTGTCACCCCGGCAGGCGGCGGCCGGAGCGCCGCCGGTCAGCGGAAATGCCGGCGGTCGACGATCAGGAACAGTCCGGATGCGGCAATGACCAGCATGCCGGCCACGCTGATCCAGTCCGGCAGATCACCGAAAGCCAGCCAGCCTAGGAGCGTTGCCCAGACGAGCTGAACGTAGAGCAGCGGCGAAAGGAGCGCGGCAGGCGTCTGGCGAAACGCCCGAATCAGGAAGAAATGGCCGACGCCGCCATAGACGCCGAGCGAAACGATCAGGCCAGCCTGCGCCAGCGTCGGCAGACGACCGTCCCAGGCCCAGGGCAGCGTCGGCGACATCGCCAGCGTGCCGAAGAGCGCGGTGTAGAAGAGCAGACGCAGCGCCGGTTCGGTCGCCACCAGCTTGCGCGTGAGAAGCTGGTAGGCGGCGTAGAAGAGCGCCGCGCCAAGCGCGCAGGCGACCCCCGGGCCGCTCAGCGCACCGCCCGGTCGGGCGATCAGCAGGACGCCGGCAAAGCCCGCGCCGGTGGCCAGCCAGGCGCGTCGCGGCACGCGCTCGCCGAGCACCGGGCCGGCGAGCAGCGCGACGAGCAGCGGCGCGACAAAAACGAGCGAGGTCGTTTCGGCGAGCGGCAAGCTCTGCAGCGCCAGTTGGCCAAGCAAGGTGACGCCGGCAAGCGTCAGCCCGCGCAGGCTCATCAGCCAGAAATGCGAGGTGACGACGAGCTGCCGGCCCATGTGCGGCGCGACGAAAGCCAGCATCAGCAGCAGATGGACCAGATAGCGCGCCCAGACGAGCAGCGGAACGGCCAGGAAGCCGGCCAGATACTTGGCGGTTGCGTCGAGCGCCGAAAACAGCAACAAGGCGCTCAGACAGAGCAGAACTCCGGCAAGATGTGGTGCGGCTGGCCGGCTATCCGCCATCCGTCAGCCAGCGGTTGAAGCAGCGACGGGCGCCATCGATCAGCTCGCCGGCGGTCAGGCCGACCGGTCCGCAACCTTCGGCGACGACGCCGTCGGCCGCCGCGCCGTGCAGATGGACGCCGGCAAGCAAGGCCTGGTGCGCCGGCCAGCCCTGCGCGAGCAGCGCCAGAACCAGCCCGCTCAGCACGTCGCCGCTGCCCGCCGTCGCCAGCCCCGGGTTGCCGTTGGTGTTGATCCACCACTCGCCGTCGGTCGTTGCGACGATGCTGCCGCAGCCCTTGACGACGACCAGCGCCCGATAGCGCGCGGCAAGCTGCAAAGCGGCGCCGGCGCGGTCGGCCTGCACCTGCGCCGTAGTGCAGTCGAGCAGGCGCGCCGCCTCGCTTGGGTGTGGCGTGAGGAGGGTCGTCGCCGGATGCTGCGCCGTCCGCCGTGCCAGCGTCTCCTGCAGGCGTTGCTCGCGCGCGAGCAGATTGAGCGCGTCGGCGTCGAGCAGCAGCGGCACGTTGAGCGCGAAAGCACGTTCGAGCAGCGCGAGCGCTTGGCCGCTCGTGCCCAGACCGGGGCCGCAGGCGAGCGCGCTCAACGGCGTCGCCAGCAGCGCCTCGGGCTGGCGCAGCATCAATTCCGGCTGCAGCGTATCGTACGCCGGCGCCTGTGCGTCGAGCAGCCCGAGATAGACGCGACCGCTGCCCAGCTTCAGCGCCGCGCGCCCGGCGAGAAAGGCCGCGCCGACCATGCTGTCGGCCCCGCCGAGCACGCCGGCGTCGCCGTAGCTGCCCTTGTGACTGTTGCGCCGACGTGGCTGCAAGCGGTCGGCGAAGAGTTCGGTGCCGATCGTTCCTGCGGTCGGGCGCACCAGCCGCTCGGCTGCCAGATCGAGCCGGGCGACCGAGACGATGCCGCAACAGTCCGGCCCATCGCCGGTGAACAGGCCAGGCTTGGCGGCGATGAAGGTGAGCGTGTGACTGGCGTGAATCGCCGGTCCGCGCAGCGCACCGGTGTCGGCGTCGAGGCCGCTCGGGCAATCGAGCGCGAGCAGCGGACAGCGGTCACGCGCCGCCAGCCGGTTGGCTGCCGCCACCAGATCGCCGTAGCGTCCGGCAATCGGACGCTGCAGGCCGATACCGAACAGCCCGTCGACGATCAGCGACCAGCGCCGATCGGGCGGCAGATCGTCGAGGGCGACGCCGCCGTCGTTGACGAAACGGCGGTACGCCGCTGCCGCATCCGATGGCAGCCGGTCGGCATCGCCGGCGAAGACCAGGCTGGCAGCAAGCCCGCGTTCGCGCAGATGGCGGGCGGCAACGAAAGCGTCGCCGCCGTTGTTGCCCGGCCCGGCGAGGAGCAGCACCGGCGCTCCCGGTTGCCGGCAGAGCGAACTGGCAAGGTCGGCCGCGGCCAGCCCGGCGCGCTGCATCAGTGGCTGATCAGCGGCAGCGTTCTCGATCAGGCGGAGTTCGGCGGCGCGATAGAGGGCTTGCGAGCGACTTGCAGTAGTCATCGGCGGAAGGCAGTCAGGAAAGTCTGATCGGCACGGCGGCGCATGGGTCGCCGGCGGGCGCGACGCTCGGCGGGCGGCAGCCCGCAGGCAGGAGCAAGTCGCCCGGAACGAAGCCGAATTGTAATCCAGCGCTCGCAGCGGCGCGATTGGCGCGATTGGCGCGATTGGCGCGATTGGCACGCGATTGGCACGACTGCAAAGTCGCTTCGCGCCGGCAAGAAGCACGCGGGCGACGAGGGCGCTCGCCACCGGGGAATGCGTCTGGTCTGCCGGCCGACCAGCCGCGACGGTCAAGCTATTGGCCAGCTTGCAGCGCCGCCGCCAAGGCAGCGGCGCGCGCCTGCGCTGCCGGCGGCGCTGCGCGCTGCAGCGCGCCGGCCAGCGTCGTCTGTATCTCGCTGCGATGTGCGCCGCAGTCGTCTGCCGGCGTCGCCGCTTCCTCGACCGTCGCCGGCGGCGTCTGTCCGGCCAGCCAGCGCGAAGCCTGCCAGGCGAGATGCGCATAGCAGCGTTTCTCGGCCACGAGCCGCAGGACCAGGAGCCGCCGCGTTTGCGCCTTCGACGCCTCGCCCGGCGGCGCTTCCGCTTTCGACGCCTCGCCCGGCGGCGTTTCGGCCTGCTTCGCCAGCTCGTTCGCGAAGATCCAGGGCAAATGGTTGCGTCCGCGGCGTGGCACCTGGTCGTCACGCAGCGCAGCGTACGCCGCCTGTTGCTGGTCGGCGGCGGCGGCGAAGCGGCCGTCGCGCCAGAGCAGTTCGGCCAGCTCAAGGTGCGAGAGCAGCGCGCCGCCGTCGGCGCTTTGCCGGTAGTCGGCCTCGGCGCCGCGCACGTCGCCCGACTGCCAGCGGGCGTAGGCGCGCGCGTTGCGGTAGTGCGGCGCATCGGGTGCGCTGGCCACCGCCTTGTCGAGCGCCGAGAGCGCTGTCGCGTAATCGGCGCGTGCCAGGCTCAGGTCGGCGAGCACGTAATGCGCCTCGGCCAGTTCGGGATCGAGCGCGATCGCTTGCTCGAGCAGGCGCAGCGCTTCGGCGATCGCTGCGCCACGACGTTGTGGATCGCTTTCGCGCAGTTTCAGTTGCGCGGCGAAGAGCAGCAGCGTCGCATTTTGCTCGCCGCCTGGCCGCGCGCGCAGTTCGCCAACGCCGCGCCCGACTGCTTCCACGTCGAGCTGCTCGGGCGGCGCTTCGAGCAACATGCCAAGCTTTGCCGTTTCTGCCGCGGCACACACACGCGCGCTGCCCCCCCACGCACGTTGGCACTCGGCAGCCAGAGCCTGGTGCGCGGCCGCATAGCTGCCATCGCGCAGCGCCGCCACCCCCGCCGACATCTGCGCTTTGCCCCACCAGAGGGCGGCGCCGACCGTACCGACGCCGGCAACGGCGAGGAGAGCGAGCGCAACGACCCTCTGCCGACCAAGCTGATCAAGCCGGCAAAGCCCGCGCAGCCAGCGGCGCCACCACGGTGGCGGCGGCAGCTCCGGTGGTTCCGGCGAAGTCGGCACTTCGGTGCGCGCCCCGCGCTGCTCGGCGATCAGCTTGCGCAAGCCAACTGCGACCTCCTTGAAATACGCATCGCGGTCCTTCCACTCGGCGAGCGGCTTGCCCTCGCGCGGCAAGGCCTGCAAGCGCGAGAAAGACAGGGGCTGCCAATCGCACGCGCGCAGGATCACCGGCACGACGATCGCCGGATCGTCAGGCGCGTCGTGCCGCTCCAGAGCACGCTCCATTTCCTTGCGGTAGCAATAGTCGGAGGCGATGAAAGCCGGGCTGATCAGCAGCAGAACGACCTCGGCCTGATCGAGGCGCTGGTCGATTTCGTCCGCCCACTCGCCGCCGGGGGGAATCTGGCGATCGTCCCAGACGTCGGCGAGGCCGCTTCGGGCGAGTCCGCTGAGATGCTGGCGCAGCTCGAGGCGCAGCGCGTCGTCCTCGTGCGCGTACGAGACGAACACCCGCACGCCGCGCGGCGGCTGCGTGGCGCTCACCGTCCGTTCGCCGGCTTGCGCACGATCGGGAACGGTACCGGCGTGTTGGCGACCGGGATCTGCTGGTATTTCCATTTGCGCTGGGTGATCGCGGGCACCTGGCGGTCGATGTATTCGCCGAGCGCGGTGACCGAGATCCAGCCGGTGGCGGGATCGCTTGCGGCGTCGCCGGCGAGTGCGCGCAGCAAGGCGTAGGTGAAGACGCCGTGGCCGCCTTCGCCTTCGAGCGCCATTTTCTCGTCGGCGGCGGCGGCGATCAGCGCGCGGCCGCTGATGCGCTGCAAGCGGTCGATCGCTGCCTTGTCGTCGAGGCCGGCGCGTCCTGGCAGGTGGAAGGAGCCGCTGCTGCACGTGTCGAGCAGGACGAGCAGCTTGCTGGCCGGGATCGACGCCAGCAGGCCGCGCAGCGCTTCGCCGCCGAGGGCATCGTTGCGGAACTGTTCCTGGTTGCGGAAGACCACCTGCGCGGGGACGTAGTAGTAATCGCCCTCGACCGTGCGCCCGTGTCCGGCGAGGTAGAGGACGAAAGCGTCGTGCGCGCGTACCTCGTCGGCGATTTTCCGGCCGGCGGCGAGAATCGCCTCCTTGCTGGCGGCTTCTGCGTCGGCGAGGACGCGGACCACGCCCGGCTGGTACACGCCCTGTCCGCCGCGCCGGAATGCGGCGGCGACCGCCTTCGCGTCGTCGGCGGCAAAGGCGACTCCCTTGGCCAGCGCCTGATCGCGATAGCGCGTCACGCCGACGGCGAGCACGTGCAGGCGCGGCGGTGGCGCGCTCGCAGGCGACTTCACCTGCAGCGCGACGCGTAGCGGCGGCGAAGCGACGCCGCGGCCGTCGACCAGTTCGACGCTCAGCCGGCGCAGTCCCGGCGCCAGGTCGGTCAAGGGGTTGACGACGATGCCGCCGGGGGTGAGCGCGTGCGTCTGCCAGCGGCCGGCGATTTCCTGCTCGTCGATACGCAGGCGCAGCCGGTGCTCGCCTTGGCCGAGCTGGCGGACGCGCACTTGCAACTGGTAGTCGCCGTCGCTCGTCGTCTCGGCCGGCGAGAGCAGTTCGATCTGCGGACGCGGCCCGGCGGCGAGGATCTGGCGCACGTCGCCGCGGCGCGCGACGATTTCGGCCAGGCGCTGGTCGCCGTCGGCGTCGAGCCGGCGCGCGAGCAGCGCCGGCTGGTAGAAGGTTTCGCGCAACTGCGCGGCGCTGACGAACTCGCCGGCGCGCTCGCGTCCGTGGTTGAGGTGGTAGCCGATCAGTTCCTCGGCGCCGGGCGAAGCGTCGTAATAGCCTTCCGGCGTCCACCCGATCCAGCGCTGCCGGTCGGCGTGCGGAAAGAAGGCGACGACCTCGCTCCCGTCGCTGACGCGGTGCCAGCGGATCGTCCCGTCGCCGTAGCCCGCGACGACAAAGCGGCCGTCGGCGCTGACGTTGACCGCCCAGGCGGCGCCGGGGACCGGCTGCCGCCAGAGCAGTCTGCCGCTGCGCGTGTAGAAGCGCAACCACCACTCGGTGCCGAGTACGAAGTGCTCGCCGTCGGCGCTGATCGCGACGCTGCGCGACATTTCGTAGGGTGCGAGCGGCAGCGGCTCGCCGTTGCGCGTGGGTCGGGTGTGGTTCTTCCAGTCGCGCAGTTCGAGGCCGGCGGCGCTGGTACGCGCGAGCGCGAGCTCGCCGGCGCCGGCGGCGGTTCCGCCGGGCGCCTTGTCGTTGGTTCTTGCGGTCGGCTTTCCGCTTGCTTTCTTGTCCGCCCTTGCGTCAACGCGGCCGTCGACCTGGCGCTCGCCTTCGCCGCCACCTTCGGCGACCCACTCGCGTTGGCCGAGGTCGAAGACGCGCGGGTCGCCGCCCCCCTGGCGATAGCCGAAGCGAACGCGGCGGGCGTCGGGCGACAGCGCGAAGACGCCCTCCTGGTCGCGCAGGTCGGCGATCGCCGGCTCGCGCCGCAGTTCGACGCCGCCGTCGGCGGAGACGATTCCCCACGCCGGGTCGGCCGCAGCAAACAGCACTCGCCCATCGGGCAGCGGTGCGAGGTCCATGATCGTGCTGTCGGCCAGCGGCAGGTCGGCGACCGGCGACCAGTCGGCGGTTCGCCAGCGGCGCAGCGCGACCTTGCCCTGCACGGTCCAGGGACCGGCGGCGAACAGTACGCGGCCGTCGGCCGACCAGGCGACGCTCATGAGGTTGCCGTTGGCGACGCCCTGCGTCGTCGGCTGCGCGACTTCGGCGAGCGTTTCGCCGTCGACCACCTGCACGCGCGTACTGTCGTGGAAACCGAGCGCAATTCGCCGGCCGTCGGGCGAGAAGCGCGCGGCGTACGGCTCCTTGCCGCCGGCCGCGGCGGCGCTGCGCAACAGGCGCCAGCGACCCGCTTCGAGCGCGTACAGGCGAAGCTTGCCGTCGCGAGCGGTGGTCAGCAGTCGGCGGCTGTCGGCACGAAAATGCGCGCTGTACGAATCGTCCTGGTAGTCGCTGTCGCTGCCGCGCTCGTCGCCGCTCGTCGCGTCGAAAACGCGTACGCCGTTTCCTGCACCCAGGCTTGCCGCCAGCCAACGACCGTCGGGCGACCAGGCGAGGTGATGGATGACATTCGGCAGCCCGCCGATGCGCCGCAGCAGGCGTCCGCTGGCGCGCTCGAAGAGGTAGATGTTGTCCTTGCCATCCCAATCTCCGCCGGTCCAGCCGCCGAGCGCGATCGTTCCGCCGTCGGGCGACAGCGCGACGGCGTAGAGCTTGCCTTCGTTGCCGGCGGCCTGCGGCGGGCGCAGAACGACCGCCGGTGCGGCCGCCCGATAACCGGCCGTCTGCCCGCCGCGCGGCGGCGCGGCGAGGTCCCAGACGCGCGCCGTCTTGTCGTGCGAAGCGGTCACCGCCCAGCGCCCGGCCGCGTCGGTGGCGATACGCTTGATCACCGCCGTATGCATGCCGGTTTCCAGCCGCAGCAGCGGTTCGCTCGTCGGTTCGCCGGCGAGCGCGGCGAGCGGCATCAGCGCTACCAGCGACATCAGCGGCAGCAGCAACAGCCAGATCAGCGGCATGACCCGCAGCAGCAAGCGGCCAAAGCCAGCGACGCCCCGCATCATCCAGCGACCGTTCATCTCCCCTCCCGTACGCATGCCGCGCGGTGCTGATTCAATGGCTCAACTGGCGGCAAACGCGCGCCGCCGGCAGGCAAATATCGCCCTGCCGACGACGAATGTCAATGCGCGCGACGCCGCTGAGCCAGGTGCTCGGCCGACAGTGAGCCACTCGGCCAGTCGGCCAGTCGGCCAGTCGGCCAGTCGGCCAGTCGGCCAGTCGGCCAGTCGGCCAGTCGGCCAGTCGGCCAGTCGGCCAGTCGGCCAGTCGGCCAGTCGGCTGCCGAACTTGCGCAACCGGCATTCGCTTGTCTATTCTTGAGAAGCCGGGTCAACCCAGGCGATCGGGTCAGCCGCCCTTGGCCGATGCAGCAAGGCGTGGCGCTCCTTTCTGGTGGGGGATGTGTTCCGGCGCTTGGCGGAGCGCGTAGCTGATCGGAAGGAGACCCAGCATGAATGTCGATTTGGGGTCGGCACAAACCGGAAGATCAGGCTGGATTGGCGATGCCTGGGGCGGCCTGGCGGCGATGCTGGTTGCGCTGCCGTCGGCCATCGCATTCGGCGTGACGATCTTTTCTCCGCTCGGCGGCAGTTATGCGGCGCACGGCGCTTTGGCCGGAATCCTCGGCGCGACCGTCCTCGGTTTGATTGCGACCAGCTTCGGCGGCACGAATCGTCTGATTACCGCGCCGTGCGCTCCGGCGGCGGCGCTGATGGCCGCGCTCGCGATCGATTTCGCTGGCCGCGGCAGCCCCCCGGAAGAAATCATGCTCAGGCTGATGTTGATCGGCCTGTTCGCCGGTGCGATCCAGATCGGCATCGGACTGAGCGGGATCGGGCGGCTGATCCGCTATCTTCCGTATCCGGTCGTCGTCGGCTACCTGTCCGCGGTCGGAATCACCATCATCGGCAGCCAGTTGCCGCGCGTTTTGGGGGTCGAACGCGGTGTTCCGCTGAGTCAGGCGCTGCTGCATCCGCACACCTGGCATTGGCAAAGCCTGATCGTGGCGGCGCTGGTGATCGGCGCCATGCTCGGCCTGCCAAAGATCATCCGGGCAATTCCGCCGGCGATCATCGCGCTGGCGGCAGGCGGGCTGGCTTACGCTGCGCTCGGTTTCGTCGATGCCAGGCTGTGGCAGCTCGAGAACAACCCGTACATCGTGGGACCGCTGGCGCAGACGGGCGGCAGTCTGCTCGATACGGTGACGCAGAACCTGCGCCTGCTCGGCGCCTGGGACCCGGCGCTGCTCGCTGCGATCGGCCTGCCGGCGGTGTCGCTGGCGGCCTTGCTCTCGATCGATACGCTGAAGACCTGCGTCGTGCTCGACGCGATGACCTGCTCCGAGCACGATCCCAATCGCGAAATGCTGGCGCAGGGGATGGGCAATATCGGATCGGCTCTGCTCGGAGGAATTCCCGGTGCGGGGACGATGGGCGCCTCGCTGGTCAATATCAGCAGCGGCGCGCAGACCCGGCTGTCGGGCGTGATCGAGGGGCTGCTTGCACTGCTCGCTTTTCTCGCGCTCGCCGAGGCGGTCGCCTGGCTGCCGATTTCTGCGCTGGGCGCGATTCTGCTGGTCATCGGCTACCGGATGATCGATTGGCAGAGCCTGGAGTTCTTCCGGGTCGCCTCGACACGCCTCGATTTCATGGTCGTCGTGACGGTGATCGGCGTCGCGCTGACCGTCAACCTGATCGCCGCTTCGGCCGCCGGGATACTGCTGGCGATCATGCTCTACCTGCGCGAGCAGGCGCGCGTCAAGGTGTTGCACGCCAAGGTCGAGGGCGAAGCGATCTTTTCGCGCGTGGTTCGCCCCGAGCAGGAGCTGGCCATTCTGCTGAAGAGCGGCAAGCAGACGGTGGTCGTCGAATTGCAGGGCAGCCTGTTTTTCGGCACGGCCAATCAGTTGTACAAGGCGCTGGAGCCGGAAGTCGGTGCGCGCAGCTACGTGATTCTCAGTCTGCAACGCGTGCAGTCGCTCGATCTGAGCGCGACGCACGTGCTGGAGCAGATCAAGGATCGTCTGGACGCCGTCGGCGGCAAGATGATCTTCACCGAGATCCCGCGCAACCTGCCCAGCGGGCTGAAGATGAAACGCTACCTGCGCGAAGTGGGGCTCGTTCGCGATACCGGCAAGGCCTTGGCGTTTCGCCAGTTGGACGACGCGCTGGAGTGGGTGGAAGGGCAGATCCTCGCCAGCGAATGCCCGGCCGACGACGAGGGCCGGCCGCTCGAACTGGCCGACATCGAGGCCGTGCATGCTTGGGCTCCGGGTACGCTGCAGGACCTGGCGAGCATCATCGAGCCGCGTACCTATCCCGCCGGGAAGAAGGTGTTGAAAGCGGGTTCGCGCGAGGACGAGTTGCTCTTCATCCGTGCCGGCACCGTGCGCGTTGCCTTGCCGCTGCAGAAGAAGGACGAGTGGCACATCGGCACTTTCGGCCGCGGCGCCTTGGTCGGCGAGATGGGCTTCCTGGATAGTCGGCGACGCTCGGCAGACGTGCTGGCGGTGACCGAGGTTCACTGCTTCGTCCTCTCGCGACAGCGCTTCGACGCGCTGGCGACGGAAAACAGTCAGGCCGCGGCGCAAATCTTTGCCGGCATCGCCGTCGTGCTCGCTCAGCGAATCCGCCTCCTGAACAAGGAACTGAGAACGCTGCGCTCGTAAGCGGCCCTCGCCGGGCGAGAAGTGCCGACCGCCGGCCAGCGCTCGCGCGTCCGCCCGGCGGTCGGCAAGGGTATACTCCACGGGCAGCAACTGCGCAGCAAATTCAGGGACAAACGCCAGCCTGGCGGCGAGGGGAGGGTATGAAGCTGTACTTGTCATCGACGCTGTCCGATCTCGAAGCCGAACGCCAGGCGGTGAGGGAAGCGCTGAGCGGGCGCTACGGCTACAACATCGTCGACAGCTACGAAGCCGATCCGCGCCCGCTCTGGCAGAGCTGTATTGCCGATGTGCAAGCGTGCGACGCCTATCTCGGCATCGTTGGCCTGCGTTACGGCTTCGTCCCGCCGGGGCAGAGCAAGTCGATCACCGAACTCGAGTTCGACGCGGCAGGCGAGGCTGGCAAGGAACGTTACCTCTTTCTGAAAAGCGAAGAAGCGCGTTTCCTGCCAAAGGATATGGACAGCCATACCGGCGAGAACGAGGGCGGACAGCGAATTCGCCGCTTGCGCGACCGCCTGCAATCGGCGGCCGGCGACTTGCCGAGGTTGGCGTTGTTTACCGATGCCGCGGCGCTGAAGGTGGCGGTTCTCCGTGCCTTGCCGCCCAGTTCATCACCTCGTCCGGAGGTCGACGCGGGTGATGATTCTGGCCACGATCGCATTCCGCCACCGCCTGCCGACGCGACCGAGTTGCAGCGGATGTTGCACGATCACTTGCACAAGCACTGGCGAGATCTTTCCCGGAACAAAGCCTTTTCTGGCGCGTCGTTGTTTGAGGAACTGCCGCGTCCGCTTTCCGCTGACAAGATCTTTACGCTTGCGCGCGAAGACGAGGTCGAACGCCTGCTCGTCCTTGCTCCAGAGTATTTCACGGGCAAGCACGCTGCCTCGTGGTTCAGCGCGACAGCGCAGGAAGGAGCGGTCTGCAGCGCCTTTCTGCGCATCGTTCTCGTGGCTGCCGAACGGCACTTTCACAGCGCCGGAGCGATCGATACCGACACTGACGACCCGGTTCTTGAAACCGCAGCCGATCGGATGGTGAGCCTGGTCCAGGCAGCCGCGCGCTTTGGCTTCGGGCTCTGTCTGTTACCCGGGATGGACGAGCCGGCGAACGTCTTCCCGCTGCATCACCCGGTTGCCGAGTTTGGCAACCCTGGGGAACAGGGTTTGCCGCTCACCAACGCGGAGTTGTCGGCCGCCATCGAACGGAAGCTGCCCGAGCTCGGGAAGAATTTCACCAGCGGCTACCTGCGGTGGAAGATCAAGCTCTTGGAAAAGAGGCTGGGAACTTCCCTGGTCGCGATGGCACGCCCGGAAGGCCGTTTTGCGCAAGCAGACGCGCGCTGCGCGCTGCGCGATCACCTTGGCACCTTTGACGTCCGATTGTTCTTTCCGCGCGCGGCTCGCGACGAACTCAACGCCTGGGTGCACCAAGTCGCGGATGACCTTAGCGACACCTTCGCCAGCATCTTTTCACGTGCGGCGGCGAACCTGCCGCGCTCTGAGGCCTCGCCGCCGGCCGCTGGCGGCGGCGAGGCCGTGTGATTTTCCGATCGACTCACTCTTCTCGGCTCTGGCATGAACGAATCTCTCGCTGACGCATGCGCGTTGATCCAATCCCCCTTCATCACGCTCGCTTCGGGCGCCGTCTCGCGCCTGCCCGAGACCCCCGAGCAGGCCGAGGCGTGGCACCAGTGGTCAGCCGCCGAAATCGACGCACTGACGCTCGCCTACGCCGCGCGGCGGCCTTTGCTCGTGCGCGGCGAGCCGGGTACCGGCAAGACGCAGCTTGCGCGCGCGGCGGCGGTGCATCTGGGTTGGAAGCTGCACGTCGAGACGATACAACCGCGCTTCGAGCCGGGCGATCTGGTCGCGCGCTTTGACGCCGTGCGCCGGCTGGCCGACGCGCAGGCCGGTGAGCGCGTGCTTGACGACCGGCGCTACTGGCGGCCGGGCGTGCTCTGGCTCGCCTTTGGCTGGCGTTCGGCGCAGGACTTTTTGCCCGTGGGCGAGCGCGAGGTGAAGGCCGAGAAGGGCGAAAGGGGCGAAAGGGGCGAGCCGCCCGGGCACGTCGTGCTCATCGACGAAATCGACAAGGCCGACAGCGATCTGCCGAACAGCCTGCTGGAAGTGCTCGCGCAGCGCAGCTTCCGCGTGCCGCCGTTGGCCGAGCCGGTCGGCGGGCCGCGTGTGCAGGCGCCGCTGATCGTCATCACCACCAACGAAGAGCGTGAGCTGCCGGCGGCTTTCCTGCGCCGCTGCATCGTTCTCACGCTGCAAGCCGACCCCAGGCTGTCGTATCGCGACTGGCTGCTGGCGCGTGGGCGGGCGCACTTCGCCAGGCTGCCCGACGGCGCGCGCGAGGAACTGCTCGCCGACGACATGCTGGCGCTCGCTGCCGACCAGCTCGTGCGCGACCGCGCGGCAGTCAGCGCTGCCGGCTTGCCGCCGCCGGGGCTGGCCGAATACCTCGACCTGCTCTACGCAGTGCGCGAGTTGCTGCCCGACGACGGCGTTGCCCAGCGCGCGTGGCTGCAGCGCCTGTCGGCGTACGCCTACCTCAAGCACGCGGCCGGCGACGGGCTGCCGGTCGAGGCATCGCAGGCGCGTACGCCGCTACCGGCAGCGACGGCTGACGCGAGCGCTGCGCAGCCGGCGACGGGCGAAACGGCTACGGCGCAGCCCGCAGCGTGAGATCGCGCGCTGCTGCCGGCCACGCCGATCTGCTGCGGGCGCTGATCACGGTCTGCGGTCGCCAGCCGCCGGCGGTGGAGAGCGCCGAAGACCAGCGCTGCGACGCCATTGCCGGCTTGCTGGGCTTCGCTCGCTTGCCGGGTGTCGCCAGTTTCTACGGCATCATGTCGACGGTTGGGCGGATCGTCGCCGACGCAATCGAATCGCCGCACGCCCGGGCTCCGTTGTCGGCCGACCTCATCGTCCTCAGCGAGTACCACGTGCACGCCGACGCCAACGCCGCGCCAGCGGCCGGCCCAACGCTGCAGCCGCTGACCGCGGCCGACTGCGCGCCGCGCCCGGGCGGCGTGCCGCATGCGCCGCTCGTCCCGACGCGGCGCCTGTGGCCGGCCTTGCAGCGCGCGCTGGCGTTGCCGCGGCCGGGCGCGCTCGACCTTGCCGCGTTGGTCGGCGCACTCGCGCGCGCCCGCTTGCCGCGCCATCTGCCCCGTCGGCAGCTTCACCCGTGGGGCGGCGAGCTGCTCGTCGTGCTCGATGTCGCGCATCACCTCGTGCCGTATGCGCACGACTACCGCCTGCTGTTCGACGAGGTACAGCGTCGGCACGGGCGCGGCAGTCTGCGCATCTGCCTGGTCGAAGGCAGCCCGGCGGCGCCGCTGGCGCTGCTGTCGGGCAAAGCGCCGGCGCGCCCAGCGCGGCAGGTGCCGGCGCCGCCGGCGGGGACGCCGGTGCTCATCCTCGGCGACCTCGGCCTGCTCGCTCCCGGCGATGCGGCGAGCGAGATCGGGCACGCCTGGCACGCGTACCTCGTTCGCCTGGCCGCTGCCGGCGCGCGCCCGCTCGCCTGGCTGCCGGCCTCGCGCCGCCTGGTGCCGGCGCGGCTGCGGCGTGCGGCGCAGGTGCATTGCCTGGACGAACGCCAACAGCGCCATCCGCTCTCGGCGCAGGGAGCGCCGGCGGTGGTGGATCGCAGCGAGCTTGGCGAAGCGCTGGCGGCGCTGCTCACGCGTCTCGCGTGTTGCGTGCGCGTCGAGCCGGGCTTGCTGCGCGCCTTGCGCCGGCTCGAGGCGGGCGCTGCCGCCGAGCCGGGGCTCGAAGCGCTGGTCTGGGGCAATCGCCAGCACGTTGCCGCGGGCGAGCGTTTCTGCGAGATCGCTCCCGCGCGCGTCGCCGATTGGCGCGAGCGCTTTCACAAGAAGCTGCAAGCCGCCGAGCAGAGCGCGGTGCTGCGCGAAATGCTGCGTTTTCACGCGTTCCGCGGGCGATCGACCGAAGCCGCCGAGCTGCTCATCTGGCACGCGCACGCCGGCGCAGAAGCGCGCCAGGCGTTCGCGGCGCGCGTGGCGCAAGCGCGCGACTGGTTCGCCCGCTTTGCGCTGCGAGCCGACGCGGCCGACGGCGAGGCGAGCGCCTACGCCGCCGACCTGCTGGCGCGCAACCGTGGCGACCGCGCGTGGCTGACGCAGCATTCGCCCGTGCTGGCGCCACTCTGGGTGCTCAGCGGCGAAGACGAAGTCCCGGCCGGGCTCGACGCGCGGCAAGTCGCGCTGGCGCTGCAAGCTGCCGCAGCGCAGCCGCCGTCGCCGCGCGAGTTCGCGCTCGTGCAGCGCGACGATACGCTGGCGTTGGCGCTGGCGCGCGCAGCGCCGGGCGGCAGCCGCTGGCCGCTGCTGCGCCTGGCTGGCGAAGTCATCCCGGTCCGTGTCGGCCGCCAGACGCGTCGGCTTCGCCTGCCGGCCGACGGCGCCGTGCTGCCGCTCGCCGAGAGCAGCGCCGAGCGCGTCGAAGTGTTCGCCGGCACGCACGCCTACGCCTGCCGGCGCGTGCAGCGGCCGGCGTGGGCGAGCGAAATCGGCCGCGATCGCTACGGCGTCTACCTCGATGCAACGATCGCCGGCGTCGTACAGCGCCTGCGCTGGATCGAACCCGGCGAATTCCGCATGGGCTCGCCGCCTGACGAGCCCGGGCGCTACGACGACGAAGGCCCGCAGCACCGCGTGCGGCTGACGCGCGGTTTCTGGCTCGCCGACACCGCGTGCACGCAGGCGCTGTGGCAGGCGGTAATGGGCGACAACCCGAGTCATTTTCGGGACGATGTGCGCCAGCCGGTCGAGCTGGTGTCGTGGGACGATGTGCAGCGCTTTCTGGCAAAGCTGCGCGTACTGCTGCCGGGCGCCGAAGCCGATCTGCCGAGCGAAGCCGAATGGGAGTACGCCTGCCGGGCCGGAACGACGACGCCGTTCAGTTTCGGCGAGACGATCGATACGCAGCAGGCGAACTACGATGGCAGGTATCCCTACGCGGGTGGCGCGCAAGGCGAGTACCGGGGAACGACGGTGCCGGTGAAGACGTTTCCGGCCAACGCGTGGGGTCTGTACGAAATGCACGGCAACGTCCGGGAATGGTGCGCCGACGGCCTGCGGCGGTACGACGGCGCGGAATGCGAGGACCCACGCGGTCCTGAAGGCGAGGGCGATTCCCGCGTGGTGCGCGGCGGCTCGTGGTTCAACGACGGCGGGTACGTGCGTTCCGCCTACCGTGACCGGGACGAGCCTGGCGGCCGCGGCCGGAACGTCGGGTTCCGGCTCGCCCTTAGGTCCATGAGGGGGCGCGGAGCGCCAGCCCCGGAGGGGCAGGAAGCGACGGTGGCCTTCGCGGGACGCGAAGGCGCGGGGGCTGCGGCGGACGCCGCAGCCCCCGCGAGCCGGCGCGCGGCCGGGAAGAAGAAAGGGAAAAGCAAACGATGAAGCCACGGTTTTTTGTCGTGCCGGCCTTATCGCCGGCCGAGGTGGGGGCGGAGGCGGAGGCGTAGAGCAACCAGGTGCTCGCCGAAGGGCGCGTGCTGGCTGGCCAGCGGCCGTTCGTCGGCGCGGGCGAGTCGTCGTTCTGGGCGATTTGCGTCAGTCTGGCGCCGGCGCCAGGACGACTACCCGAGGCAGTGAAGGCTGGCGGCGTACGCCGCATCGACGACCGCGAAGTGCTCGACGAAGCCGATTTCGCGGTGTATGCGCGCCTGCGCTAGCTGTGCAAGGAGATTGCCGAGGGCGAAGGCGTCGCCCCGTTCACCGTGTTTACCAACGAGCAACTGGCAACGATGGTGCAGCAGCGGGTGAACACGCGCGAGGCGATGGCGGCGATCGACGGTGTCTGCAGCGCGCGGCGCGAGCGGTACGCGCCGCGCTTCCTGGCGCTGCGGCAGCAGGTGTGGCCGGCGAACGCGGGGGGCGCAGCGTGAAGCGGCAAGCGATCACGCTCGCGGAAATCGCCGAGCACGGCAACCTGGTGCTTGCCGCCCGGAAAGCGGCGCGGGGCAAGCGCACGCGCCCTTCGGTGGCGCGCTTCCTGGCCGATTTCGAGCGGCAGATCGCTCGCCTGGCCGAGTCGATCGTGCACGAGCAGGCGCCGCTCGGGCGCAGTTCGTCCTTTACCCTCTACGACCCGCAGCAGCGCACGATTCACGCCGCGTGTTTTGCCGATCGCGTTCTGCAGCACGCCATCCTCAACCTCGCCGAGCCGCGTTTCGAACGCATGCTGGTCGCCAACGCGTATGCCTGCCGACCCGGCAAAGGCGTGCATGCGGCGGTGACGGCGGTGCAAGGGGGCTTGCGCGCCCGACCGTGGTTTGCCCAGGTCGATGTCGACGCGTACTTTCCGTCGATACGGCACGAGCGGTTGCTCGCCTTGCTCGCGCGTCGCTTCAAGGGCGACGGCTTCTTCCGCCTGTTGCAGCGCATCCTGGCCTGCGGCGCGACGGGCGGGCCGGGAGTCGGGCTGCCGATCGGCTCGCTCTGTTCGCAGCACTTCGCCAACGCGTTTCTCGACAGCGCCGACCGCCTGCTGCTGGCGCATCGCGGTTGCGGCCATCTGGTGCGCTACATGGACCATTTCTTCTGGGCGTGCGACAGTCGCGACGCGGCCGAGGAGAGCGTCGGCGCGCTGGCCGAGCACTTGCAGCGCGAACGCGGCTTGCGTCTGACGCCGAAAATCTGCATCGGGCGCAGCGCGCAGGGTACGCAGTTCTGCGGCTTTCGCGTACGCCAGGGAATCGTTCTTGCCAGCCGGCGCAAGCTGGCGCGCTTTCGTGCCGCGATGCAGCGGCTGGCAGCGGCCGACGCGGCCGGGCTGGTCAGCGAAAGTGAGCTGCAGCGCAGCGCCGAAATCGCGCTGTCGACGCTGCACGGCTGCGAAACCCGCGCATTTCGTCGCCGTCTGCTCGCCGCGAGCGGCGATTTTGCGCTATCGTAGCGCCGGGATGTCGATCGTAAGGGAGAAGGACCCGACGCGTCGTGCGCGGCGGCTCGTGCAACAACGAGGCCAGGAGGCTTCGCTCGGCCAGCCGCAACGCGAGGCAGCGCGACAGGCGCAAGGCCAGGCAGGGTTTTCGCTTCACCCTGAGTTCGATGATCGGATGGGCAAGCGCCGCAGCGGCGGCCCCGAAGTTCCGGCATGGATTTGCCGGTGTTCATGGACCAGATCGACTTTCCGGTTGCTGCGCGCTGGCGCAGTGGCAAAAAGCAAGGCGCCCGGGGCGCCGGTAGGCGAGGGCAGCCGCCGTCGCCGACAGCCCCCCGGGCCGCCGCCTTGCCCTTTCCCGCAGGAGTGCGAGCGATGAACCGCGAGATCTCTCGCCCGGCTGCCACGCGCCGGCCGCCGCAATGGCCGCTGCCCGGCGCCAGCGCCTGGGGCGAAGACCGTTACGGGCTCTGGCTGGAAATCGAAGTCGAGCGCAGCGTGCAGCGCTTGCGCTGGATCGAGCCCGGCGAATTCCTGATGGGCTCGCCGCCCGACGAGCAAGACCGGTTCGAGGGCGAGGGGCCGCAGCACCGCGTGCGGCTGACGCGCGGCTTCTGGCTGGCCGACACCGCATGTACGCAGCAACTGTGGCAAGCGGTCGTTGGCAGCAACCCCAGCCGGTTTGCGGACGATGCGCGCCAGCCTGTCGAACAGGTGTCATGGGACGACGTGCAGCAGTTTCTCGCCAAGCTGCGCGACAGGCTGCCGGAAACCGATCCCAGCCTGCCGAGCGAAGCCGAGTGGGAGTACGCGTGTCGCGCCGGCACGACGAGCGCGTATCACTGGGGGGCGACGATTACGCCGCAGCAAGCGAATTATGGGAAGAGCGGCGGGACGCCGCCGGTGAAGTCGCATCCGCCAAACGACTGGGGCCTCTACGAGATGCACGGCAACGTCTGGGAATGGTGCGCCGACGGCTTGCGGCGATACGAAGCCGGGGTCTTCGACGATCCGCGTGGGCCGGACGGCGACGGACGCGTCGTGCGCGGCGGCTCGTGGCACAGCGAGGCCAGGAGGCTTCGCTCGGCCTGCCGCGACGCGTGGCTGCGCGGTGGGCGCAGCGCCAACCTGGGTTTCCGCTTCGCCCTGAGGTCCATCAGCCCGTAGGGCGGGCGCGGAGCGCCCAACCGGAGGGCGGCGAATCGCGCGGGACGCGCGATTCGCCGCGGGTAGGGAGCTTTTGCCGGCAAGGCTTCCGAACCCGGCGCGCTCTGTGCAACACTGCCGGATTGGCTGCCGCAGGGGTTTTGACCGGGCGCTAATCGGGCTCTGGCCAGCCGCTGGCCAGCCGCCGACCAGCCGCCGACCAGCCGCAAGCGCTGCGGCGCACTCAATGACAAGAAAGATTGAATCGATGATGAACCCATCCGCCAGCGGGGCGACGACCGCCGTTGACCGCCGATCCGTCGTGCTTTTCGCGCTCACCGTCTTCGTCAGCGCTTATCTGCTCTTTCAGGTGCAACCGCTGATCAGCAAGTTCATTCTGCCCTGGTTCGGCGGCAGCCCTTCGGTGTGGACAGCGGCGATGCTGTTTTTTCAGTGCGTGCTGTTCGGCGGCTACGTCTATGCGCATCTGGTTTCGCACTATGCCTCGCCGCGCGTGCAGTCGTGGCTGCACATCGCCCTGCTGGTCGGCGCCGCGCTGCTCGCCTTCTTCGTCATCCCCGGCGAGAGCCTGAAGCCGAGCGGAGCGGAAGATCCGATCGGCCGCATCCTGCTCCTGCTCGGCGTCAGCGTCGGGCTGCCGTATTTCTGTCTGGCGACCACCGGGCCGCTGATCCAGTATTGGTACACGCAGGTCTTTCCCGGCCGTTCCGCGTATCGCCTGTACGCGCTGTCGAATCTCGGCTCGTTTCTCGCTTTGCTCTCTTTTCCCTATCTCTTCGAGCCGAATTTCGAGCTCACCCGCATGGGACACTTCTGGACGGTCGGCTTCTGGGTCTTTGCCGCGCTGTGCGCTAACGTGACCTTATGGATGCATCGCCTGAGCCACAGCCGGCCGATTCACCTCGCTCCCGCACCGGCCGCGCCGGAGGTGAGCGTCGAGCCGATCGCGCTGCGCCGACGGATGTCCTGGGTGGCGCTGCCGGCGCTGGCTTCGCTCGCCTTCATCGCGACCACCGATCACGTCAGCCACAACGTCGCCCCGGAGCCGCGCCTGTGGATCGCGGCGCTCGGCCTCTATCTGCTCACCTTCATCGTCACCTTCGATCATCCGCGCTGGTACCGGCGCGCATGGGTGGCGGCCGCCGTGCTGATCACCACCGTTCTGCTCAGCGGGCGCAAGGAGATTCCGGACTGGTTCGGCCTGGAACTCGATTTCGGCGTCGCCGGCATGCGCTGGAGCCACCTGATCGTCATGTTCCTCGCCTGCTTGATGGCGCATGGCGAGCTCTACCGGCGTCGCCCGGCGAATCCGCGACACCTGACCGAGTTCTATCTCTGGATGTCGTTCGGCGGCGCCTGCGGCGGCCTCTTTGTCGCGCTGGTGGCGACGAATTTCTTTGCCGATTACTACGAATGGTCGCTCTTCCTGCTCGCCGCGATCGGCCTCGGCTGCGTCGTTCTCGCTCAGGAAGCGGCGGCTGCCGGTCGCCGGCTGACCGGCGTCCTGTCGGCCGCCTTCCTCCTTCTCGGCGGCGCGGTGCTCTACTGGGAGGACCCGCTGCACTGGCGCTCCGCTGCCGACGACGAGTACACCGAGACGCTCACCCATCAGTCGCGCAATTTCTACGGAACGGTTTCGGTCGCCGAGCGGCGCTATCGCGACGATCCGACGAAGGACTACCGGGTGTTCTTCAGCGGCCAGGTGACGCATGGCGTGCAGTTCCTCGACCCGGCAAAGCGTCGGCAGCCGACCACGTACTACTCGGAAGGCAGCGGCGTCGGCGAAACGCTGCGCTACGCGATGGAGAAGAAGCCCAGCCTGCGCGTGGCGATCATCGGCCTCGGCGCCGGCACGCTCGCCACCTACGCCCGCGACACCGACGACTACGACCTCTACGAAATCAATCCGCAGGTGGTGGAGGTGGCCACCCGCTGGTTCGACAACGTGCCGCAGTGCCGGGCGCGAACGAAGCAGATCATCCTCGGCGACGCGCGCCTGAAGATGGCCGAGTTGCCGGCGGATGTCCGCTACGACGTGATCGCCCTCGACGCCTTTTCCGGCGGCTCGGTGCCCATCCATCTGCTCACCAAAGAGGCATTCGACATCTATCGCCGCCACCTGAAGCCGGATGGCTTCATCGCCGCGCACATCACCAACGCCTATCTCAACCTCTACCCGGTGGTCAAACGCCAGGCCGAACACCTGAACATCGGTTTCCGCAACAAATACCAGCCGGGCCAGCCCGAGCGCAGGATTCGCCACAACCAGTATTTCGTGATGACCAACGATGCCGAATACCTGCGCCGCTACCCGTCGGTCAATCGCCAGTATTTCGACCCGAACGGCAAGCTGATCGGCACCCAGGACCCAAATCTGCCGGACGTGCCGCTATGGACGGACCATTTCAGCAGCCTGAACCGCATCGAGATCGACGATTGATCCCCGGCCGGCGCGCCAGCGGACGGCAGGCGGCGACTTCCGCCGCGGCGTGGCGAGGCCGCCCGGCCGCCGGGATCGATCGATCGATGTTCACCATGGATCGATCGATGTCTGGGATGGAACGATCGATCTCCGGGGTTGATCGATCCATGTTTGAGATTGATCGATCAACCTCCGGCATCGATCGATCCATGTTTGGGATCGATCGATCAACCTCCGGCATTGATCGATCCATGTTCGGGATCGATCGATCAACCTCCAGCATTGATCGATCGATCTGCGCGATTGATCTTCCCATGTCCGCAATGGATCGCCCCATCGCCGGAGTTGATCGACCGAGCGCATGGTTTCGGCCGTCAAGCCCGCCAAGGGCGGCGTTCTGCCACTGGGAGCGGGCCGCCGCGCCGCCGCTGCCGCTGCCGTCGGTGCAAGTCCTGCGCCCTGCGCCTTGCGTCTTGCGTCCTGCGCCGCTGCGTCGCCCGACTGGCTTCCGTCTTCTGCGCAATCCCCTTGCGCAGTGCGCGGCGGCGCAGCCGGGTAAAGCGATGCCGACGCGCGCCCTACCGCTGGCAAAGCGCGCCGTCAACTCCTGCCGATCGCGCCGCGCAGCTCGCGCGCCTGCGCCAGCCCATCGGCGTGCTGAATCTTGGCGAACGCCTGCTCGGCCAGCGTCAGCACCTCCAGCGCCGACTCGCGCTCGCCGGCCAGCGCCAGCACCTGCGCCAGCAGTTGGCCCACCCCGCCGATGAAATCCGGACGGCCAAGTTGCCGGCTGAGCGCAAAGGCCTCGGCCAGATCGTCGTGGATGCGCTGCAGCCCGCCACTCGCATGCTGCCCAAGCTGCAGGCGCAGCGCCGCGGTCGAGTACTTGATATGCGCGATGCTGTCGATGTCGCGCATCCGTTCGGCGACCGGCAGACGCTCCTCGTGCAGCGCCAGCGCCTCCGCGAACTGGCCGCGCGCCCGCAGGATGCCGGCGATCTGGCCCTGCGTCACCGCCTTTGCGCGGACGTCGCCGAGACGCGCATAGACCGGGAGCTCTTCTTCGACCCGGATGCGCAGCGCCTCGTCCAGTTCGCCGCGCGCCTGCAGGATGTCGGCGATCTGGCCCTGCGTCACCGCCTTCGAGCGGATGTCGCCGAGACGCTGATAGACCGGGAGCTCTTCTTCGACCCGGATGCGCAGCGCCTCGTCCAGTTCGCCGCGCGCCTGCAGGATGTCGGCGATCTTGCC
>WBZM01001309.1_pt1 | contig 25315 bp, 19 predicted proteins | sample 5204271 | NCBI WGS metagenome assembly WBZM01 (sample SAMN12344346, study PRJNA552823) | activated sludge metagenome | biome: Activated sludge suspended growth; feature: Nitrification reactor; material: Wastewater; isolation source: activated sludge from nitrification reactor of wastewater... | reverse complement strand
CACGATGTCGTCGGTCGCGATGCCGCGCCAAAGTTCAGCCCGGCCCGCCCGCGCAACATCGCCCCCGCCGCCGGCAGGGCCGGCCTCGCCGCTAGCCCCACCTGCGGGGCCCGAGCCTTCGCCAGCGCCCTCAGCCGGCCCCTGAGGGCCTTCGGCGGCCGCGCCGGCAGGGTGACTAGCTGTGCCCCCCGCCAGCGCTTGCAAGTGGGCTAGCGTAGCCGCGTCGATCGAGCCGAGGTCGAACCGGCCCGGGGTGATGAACCCGCCCTTTTTGAGCCCTTGGGCGGCTTGTGCGCGCTCAGGGGTGTCGGCGGCGAACCAGCCGAGCTTTTGAGCTTCGGCGGCCTGCCGGGCCGGCTCGGCCCCCTTACCCTCGAACAAGCCGGCCATATCGACCTTCGCCCCTGAGGGGCGGCCGAAAACGACAACCGGCGTGATGTCGTCGCCCGGTGGGGTTTGGGCCTGTTTGCGAAACGGAATCATGTTCGGACCTCCAAAATGCAGAAGGCCCCGTTTCGGGGCCTTCGAGCTGCGCTGGTGACTGGCGAGGCGTCGGCGGCGATTCGCCGCCGACGTCGATAGGTGGAAAATTGCCCGTCATGGGCGAACCTCGCCTGGCGGCCTGCCCGCCTATCGGGCAAAGGCCAAGGTTATCAATATCATGGGAATTAATACCTGTCAATTTGCTCTCGGGCGTGTTGGGTGCGCTTGCGCGAGCACGGCCGTACAGAAGACGGCGCGTTCATCATCGTTCCTTCGCAGAAATCAACGCGATGGAGGACACCAGAGGACCGTCGGCGTATTTTGGCGGTGGAGAATGGTCGACCATTAGAGCGAATCTCGCCGGCCTGGCCAAGCTGAGTTGGGCAACCTAGGTCGTTGAAATCATTAACATGGGCCTATTTTCCTGCCAAATCGCGCCCGCTTCGCCGCGGCGCAGCCACCAGTTGAGTGGACGCGCCGCTACCAACGTACCTAGACAAGCCCCGCTAGCCACTCCTTGAGAGCCCAGTACTTGAAATCGAGACACCAGGCGCGGCCAACGCCACTCTGCGCGACCTTGACGACATATCGGTCCTGGCTGGCTCGAAGTGCCTTCGCTGTCACAGCCGGGCCAAGGACCCTTGTGTTCAAAATCGTCGGATCTTCCGCGACCTTCTCAAGATAATCCCGATGCACGTAGAGGTGTCGGCCGTCATCTTCGTCTCGGAAAAACCCCTTGGTATTCGCATCATCATCATCGAGTACGACGCCCCTCCACGCGAGGGGGAAATCGTCTTCCCTCAGTAGTGCAGCCTTGACGGCGCGCACTACGGTGTTGGGATCGGTCTTCTCGGTGCGAAGCCGCTCCACCTGTTGCTGGAAGAATGTGGCGAGCGACATGCGCAAAACTTCTTCGTCGACCGGCAGCAAACCTTCCTCTTGCGCCAAGACACCCGTCGCATACCAATTCGCGAACTCCGCGCAGATGCGACGCCCCGCCGGTGTCAATTCGTGATAGTCATCGAGGAAGCGCTTCCGCTCCTTCTCGAATCGTGTTTGCAGCTCGTCGACCGGATTCTCCGCCAGAAACGAGCCCCAAATCGGCATCACCAAACCGTAGTTCTTCTCGATTGTCTGTTCGAGGTAACTCGCTGCGCGCTCGGATTGTCTTGGATCAGTGAGGCCATCGAAGATGCCGCACGGCCCGTTGATTTCCAAATCGATGACCCTGACCGCTTCGCCCACCTCAAGCTTCTGACTATGCTTCTCGAACATGTCCTGGAAGGAATGTTCGTAGCTCATCAGCGCGCCAATATATCCGCCCGGGTCGGAGCGGTTCGCGCCGGCGTGTTCAAGGCGACGACGTCTCTTGCCGTCCGCAATGGCGAAGACCAGCCTTCGTATAAATTGCGCGAGATTTTTTCCTTGCTCGTCCGCATCCTTCAGGTCGCTTAGGTTCAAGACCGCGCCGCCATACGGAGACAGCATCACGTCGGCGAAGCCGGGCGTTATGTTGAAGCTGTCTAGGTCGGTCTTCTCCGCCGAGGAAATGAGAGACCGCACGAGGCGTTGGCCGTTCGTCTTGCCCCGAGAAGATTTGCCAGTCAGGCCGGCGCTGATCCCGCCAACCTTTCCAAGCCTGTCCGCAAGGGCTGGCCATAGCCCGAAGCAGTAAAGAACTGTCAGGACGCTCGAAGCCTTCAGGAGCTTTCCGACCCTTTCGAGATAGGTCGATAGATCGCCCGCAGATCGCGACCCGATATACAGCGGGGATCCTCGGTCGAAAGTCACACTGGCCCCAGCCGAAAGATCGCCGAACTCGCCGAAGCAGTTGACAAGGACGTTGTCCCGCCATTTCCCGAGCCTTGTGACGAAGTCCGCCCGGCGATGCTGGTTTACGAAGAGTTGCGCCCATTCCATCGTGTCGATCAGGTTGCTGAGACCCAGATCGCTCATCTCGGATTTGAGGCGAGCGGGGGCGCACAACGTCTGCGAAGCGATGATCTCGCTCACAGGCCCATCAAGCGTGTTGAACACGAACTCGACGGAGACGCCCTTTCTAGTCTCGACATTCCGAAGGAAGCGCACGAACCTGTGCTTGGCGAACTGATCGAGCGGTACGCCGTATCCATCTGAAATCGTCCTCCCCGACTTCGTCGTTAGCGCACTCGCGGCGGAGGGTTGAGGCATTGTGATCTTCGCTGTTGGACGACGCGGCGTGAGTGCGATTGATGCTGCACTGCTCGTCATCTTTGATGAAGGGTTGTGGACGGGGTCAGCGTCGCGTTTGACCCGTGGTCTCAATCTCATAGCCATGACGGTTTCCTTGCTGATGAAAGGGTGCCCACATGCCCACGTGCCCACGTGGCAAAAAGGCGGTTTCACTATTCGCGGGGGCGCGCTCACCGACCCCGAGAGGGTCATCGAACGCATCACGCGACTGCTTGTGCAGTTGCCACTAAAATTCACGGCAAAATCCCCGTATTCGCCCTCTTCAGGCCGCTTCAGCGCGACAACTGGAGGATTCGCGCAATTCGGCCTTACACGGCCGGGTCGGCTTGGTTGGTCGTGGCTCGTTCGCCTTCGGCCGTAGGCCGCAACGCGACCAGTTTCAGACCATTCGGGCCGCGTCGCACCTGTGCGCCGATAGCCGCCAGCCGCCCGTAAACCCCGACACGTTCGAGGAACGCGTCAAGCTCCGGTAGAGCGGCAACGCGTATCTCGCGCTTGCGCGTGTTGCGCGAAAATCGAACTTGCCCCGTTCGACCATCGATCGACATGGAGCCGCCGTAGCCAATCCGCCGTTCGAAATTCGGTTTCAACGCATAGCGCACGGATTGCTCGGACCCGTCCCAAGGCTGAACGTTGTACGCGCGAGGCGCTATCAAGGAGGGCGGATAGGTGAGCTTCAGACGCCGCCGCAGTTCGTCAACTGTCATGAAGACCTTGGCGTGACCCCACCAATGTATCCCCCAGAACGGCGGGTACAGGCCGGATTTGTGTTCGTTGTACGATATGTCGGCTGCGAAGACTGCCGTCATATCGATGTGCGCGAGTGACGCCTTCAGTCGCCTCACATGATTCTCCATCGAGAATGTCACGAGCTCGCCCGGCGGCACCTGGGTAGGTGGGACCAACGAGACGCAGTAGAGCCTGTCAGAACCCGCTTCACGCGTCAGTTCGCGGAACAGGTCAGAGACGACAGGTTCGATTTCGGCTGCGCGTTTGATGACGGCGTCCTGAGGTCGTTGACGATTGGAAGATCGGTAGATTTTAGGCATGACTTCTCCATGGCGTGCCGAGCATGCATTCATTTTCAATTGGGATTTCGAGCCCCGCCGGGACTTCGTGAGACCGGTACTCAATCAGCGCCACGACGGAGCAGGCAGTGTCACCGACCGGAACGACGCCGTCGGGTCGGAAGACCTTCCAAAAACGCTAGAAGGTCTGTCGTCAGTATGAGGGTCTTACGCCCGTACTTTTTCGCTCGCAGATCCCCTCGAGCAATTGCTTCAAACACCGTTGTGCGGCCCAGGCCGGACCTACGGCACGTTCCAGAAATTGTCATTGCAAGAGGGATCGCCTCGGGTGCGTCATCGCATGGCATCGTTTCTCCGGTTTTTCGGCGCCGCGAACTCGGCGCCCAACGACCGGGACGATGAGGCAGAGAAATCTTGCCGCGAAATATTGCTTTTCTAGATTAGCAAGAAGAGGGAACGAGAGGCGGCTTAGCCCCGAGTCGCACTCGACGGCCTTCCGGCACCGCTGCGTTGGTTCTTGAATTCCTGCTCGTCGAACACGTTTCTGATAGTCTTCGTGTTCGACTTCAGGCCCGATTTCGCGAGTTGTTCCTGAACCATCTTGACGCCGTCGACGACGTTCGGCGGTTTTTCCGCCTTTTCGTACACTACGCGAGCCGCTTTCCTGACAACATCGAGATCGCGAATTATCTCCAGTTTCGTAGACCTTTGTGCCTCCGCAGCAGTCCGGTCAGCATTCCAGATCCTGCGCACATCGGCGGAACGCACCGTGACGCGTTGATATCGTCGATCGTCAGCACCGCCCTCGATGACGAATTGGTCAGAGCCGTCAGGCCCTTTTGTTGCTCGAAGATGCGCCCATTCGTTGGCGGGCACGGTGTGAACCGATGCGCCCGGCATTTGAACCGCACTGGCAATCAGACCATTGCCCTGCCTCAACTCGTCGAACAGCTCCCTCCTAGCCATCTCTGCATTGAGGATTTCGCCGCCCGCCATTTCAGCGCCTAGAACCGCTTCATCGTAGATGCTAGGCGTTTCAGCTGGCTTTGCCCTCCAGCCCTCGGCGGCACTCGCTTTAATTTCTCGACGTCGATCGCGTTGCAGGGGATCGACAGCGATCCACGCCGTGTTGGACATTTTCTCGCGCAATTCCGTTTCACGGACCTTCTGCAAATTTCGCAACCGTATCCAGTTGATCGCCATAGCCAGCGACCAGACGCCTTCCAGCTCGTCCGCTCTAGCAACCGATCCGACCAGCTTACCTGTCAACTGATGCAACCAGCTTTCGGCGATCTCCGGGGATATCCAGCCGTATTCGGCAAAGTGCAGGATGAGTGGCTGCGAAATTGGATAGCGCGCGAGGAAAGGGTCTAGTGGAATGTAGATCTCATCGAGCACGGGCTTGTTGCAAGAGTGATCGAACGGTAAAGGCTGATCAGGCATCGTATCGAGGATATTTTCATTCAAGATCTCTTCAACCGGGTCAAATTCGAACATTCCTGCATTCAATGACGCGACGGGCTCACGGCCTGCTTCGGGAGACCGATGATAAGCTCTGAGGCTTCCGCTGTTTACGTCCTCTGACAAGATGGCCCATGCGGACGCCGTCAGAGCCTCATATGTACGGCTGTCGAAGCTTTGATTGTTGGCGACCCATCGAATGGCCTGATCGAGCAAGACGACTCCGCTCGGGAACAGTCTGCCGAGTAGCTCGGCATGATCCATCAAGCGTCCCTCTCCGCCGACTTGCGTAGCATGCCCCAAACGCCCTGACGGCTAGCTTGTTCGGAGCGCAACCACCTCCGGCTACAACGCGGCCTTGACGTAGCATTCTTTATAGCATACATAGCAAACATGACACAATTAGAATCCTACGCAAACATCCTCCGCTCCATCCGCGCCAAGCTCAACCTGACGCAGGAGCAGCTCGCTGAGAAACTGGGCGTTTCCTTTGCTACCGTCAATCGATGGGAGGGGGGCGCGAACCTACCCCAGAAGGCTGCCCGCGAAGCGATCAATGCCCTCGCCAGCGAGAGCGGCGTCGATGCCGATCAGGCGCATGACACAAGCGAACCTGCCGCCGCCATCACGCGCCGCCGCGCCGCCGTTGGCGCCGCGCCGTCCACCAAGTCTATGGAGCAGATGCTCTGGGACGCCGCCTGTTCGATCCGCGGCGAAAAGGACGCCGCCAAGTTCAAGGACTATTTGCTGCCTCTTCTCTTCCTGAAGCGCCTGTCGGACGTGTTCGACGACGAGATCACCCGGCTCACGGAAGAATATGGCGACCGGGCTACGGCGCTGGAAATCGCGGAAAGCGACCATTCCCTGCTGCGGTCCTACCTGCCGCCGGAAGCGCGCTGGGGCGTCATCAGCGGGCGCGAGGACTACGAATGGCCGCTCGACGGCGAAGGCGAGTCGACCAAGCCGAAGGACATTGGCGAGCACCTGACCAAGGCTGTCCGCGCCGTCGTGAAGCAGAACCCGGCGCTGTCAGGCGTCATCGACGTGGTCGACTTTGCAGCCGAACGCAATGGCGAGCGCGACGTCAACCCCGCCAAGCTACGCGGCGTCATCGAAACCTTTTCGGATGCGCGCTACCGCCTCGGCCTTGCCGACGTGCAGCCGGACTTCCTCGGTCGCGCCTACGAGTACCTGCTGCGGAAATTCGCGGAAGGGTCCGGCCAGAGCGCCGGCGAGTTCTTCACGCCTACAGAAGTCGGTTTCCTCATGGCGCATATCATGCGGCCCCGTCCCGGCGAGGATTGCCATGACTATGCCTGCGGCTCGGCGGGCCTACTGGTGAAGCTGCAACTCGTAGCGCGCGAACTGGACCCCACCAGCAAGGTGCCACTGAAACTCACGGCGCAGGAGCTTCAGGCCGAGAGTTACGCAGTCGCGCAGATGAACGGCATCATCCACGACATGGAGATCGAAATCGCGCGCGGCGATACGATGATCAATCCGAAATTCCGGACCGCCGACGGCAAGGTCAAGACGCACGACATCGTCGTCGCCAATCCAATGTGGAACCAGCCGTTCAACCCCGACATCTTCAAGGACGATCCGTTCGACCGCTTTCGCACGTCGGGCGGCATTTCCACCGGCAAGGGCGATTGGCCCTGGCTGCAGCATACGCTGGCCTGTCTCGGCGATCACGGCCGCGCCGCCGTCGTGCTGGATACCGGCGCCGTCACGCGCGGCTCCGGCTCGAAGAACGAGGACAAGGAGCGCAATATCCGCAAATGGTTCGTCGATCATGACCTGATCGACGGCGTCATCCTGCTGCCGGACAATCTCTTCTACAACACCAGCGCCGCCGGCGTAATCGTCGTGCTGAACAAACGCAAGCCCGCCGCGCGCAAGGGCAAGATCGTTCTGCTGAACGCCAGCCGCATGGTGAAGAAGGGGCGACCGAAGAACTACATCCCTGAAGAGCATATCCGCACGATCGCGAGCGCCTTCCTGAAAGGCGAGGCTGTCGAGGGCGAGGTCGCCGTCATCACACAGGAGCAGGCCGAGGAGGCGGATTACAACCTCAGCCCGAGCCGTTGGGTTGGGTCTGCCGCAGGTGATGAGCTAGAAAACCTCGCGGATATTCTCGACCGCTTTGACGCCGTCATGGCGACCGAAGCCAACATTGCGCGCGATCTGAGTATCGCTCTCCGCAAGTTGCGCGAGGTGGCATGATGACCGCGACTACGGTGCCCTTGTCAGATCTGTGCGATTTTGTCGGGGTGCATGTCGATCCGTCGAACCGCGCCGATGACGTTTACTACGGCTTGGAGCATGTCACGCCGGGCCGTTTCGTTGCGAACGGCGCGGGCAAGGCAAGTGATGTACAGAGTTCCAAATACGCCTTCCAAACCGGAGACGTGCTCTACGGCAAACTTCGTCCTTACCTCGACAAGGCTATCCTCGCTGACGAGCCCGGTATCTGCACGACCGAATTGCTTGTCTTTCGTCCGAAGAAAGGCGTCGATCCCCGATTTCTTGTCGGAGTCGTTCATTCGCCGAACTTCATCGAACATGCCGTAGCCGGGACTACCGGCGTGCAGCATCCGCGAACTTCGTGGAACCACGTCAGCGACTTTGAACTTCCAGCCTTTAAACCGGAAGAACAAACAAAGATCGCAGCGCTTCTTTGGCAAATTCACGATAATTTGAGCGCCAATGACGCCGCGATCGAAGCCGGATTGGATCTTAAGCGCGCGGCGATGGCGACACTGTTCACGCGCGGACTGAACGGTGAGGCGCAAAGGGAAACTGAAATCGGCCCAGTGCCGGAGAGCTGGGAGATTGTTGACTTCAGCGTTGTTCGCAAGCGGCTGCAATACGGGACATCCGTGCGTTGCACTCATGACCCTGACGGGTTTCCGGTTCTACGCATTCCGAATATCGAGTCGGGTTATGTGAACGCGTTCGACTTGAAGTTTGCGAAATTGCCCCCGGCAGAAGCATCGCGTTACCGGCTTGAATCCGGAGATCTGATCTTTATTCGGACCAACGGTGTAATCGAACGCCTTGGCTCCTGCGCAGTTTATGCAGGCGATCCAAAGGAGGCTCTTTTCGCTTCGTACCTGATCAGAGCACAAATCAAGCTAGACCGGCTTGAACCGCGTTTCGTTTCCTACTTCTTCAGTTCGGAGCTGGGCACGAGCATCATTGCAGGGCGCGCAACTCCCGCCGCAGATGGCAAATACAATCTGAATACCGGCACAATCGATGGCTTGCCGCTTCCATTACCGCCCACGCTAGATGAGCAGTGCGAAATCGTCGCAATTCTCGACGCTATCGATCATAAGATCGACCTGCACAAGAAGAAGCGCGCCGTCCTCGACGACCTCTTCAAATCGCTGCTGCACAAGCTGATGACGGGGGAAATCCGAGTGGCCGATCTTGATCTTTCGTCACTCGAAAAGAAAGCGGCAGCGGCATGACCGAGATCACCAAAGATCATGTCGAATGGGCGATGATCGGCCGCCTGCGGCTTATGCTGGAAGAAGCGCCCCATCAGACTTTCAACGTAACGCAGACATACTCGCATTTCTCTTCCGTCCTGTGTTGGGTGATGCAACGCATTCGGATCAAGTCGAGTGACATTGTCACGAAAGAAGACAAGATCGCGCACGCGCTCTTTAAGAAACTGGAAGGCGCGCCGATCGATGCTGATCCTTGGCGCATTGTCATCACGCCGTCTGAACGGATTGAGCGCATCGGAGCAAAAGCCGTTCGTGTTCCGCCACCGGAGAGGTTCGAAGCGCATACAGCCGAAAGATTTCTGATCAATCTTCGAGACGCCACCGCCCACGGTGACGCTCGGAACGTCGAGCCGTTCAATATAGGAGGAAATCTCGTCGGCTTCACCTTCTACTGCGCCGAACTTAAAAATCGAAAAATAGATTGGAACGGAAAAATCACGCTCCTTGAGGCCGATATGCGTCGGATCGGAATACAGCTTGCAAAGCACTATTGCGACGCCATTCGGCACAGTGAGTCACACCGCCATGATAACCGCTTCGGAAGCGACGCTGCTTCGGTCGAGGAGGTGGCGGCATGAGCACTCCAATCAAAATATCTGAAGCGGGCACCGTCCAATTCCCGATGGTCAAGCATGCCGTCGAAATCGGCTGGGCACCGCTCGCCCCGGAAATCGCCAAACAGAAACGCGGCGGCGAGGCGGGCATGCTACTGCGCGACGAACTGGAGGCCAAGCTCGCTCTGTTCAACGCGTGGATGAGCAAGGACGATATTCGTCAGGTCATCGAGAAGCTCGACGCCTTGCCGCCGACGATCGAGGGCAATCGCGAAATGCTGTCCTGGCTGCGCGGCGAACGGCAGTGGTACGACGAGAACGAGAAGCGACACCGGCGCGTCACGCTGGTGGAATTCGATGATGTCGCCGCGAACACCTTTCACGTCTCCTGGGAATGGACGCTGAAGCCGCCGGCCCGTAAGGGCAACCGCGCGGACGTGATGTTCGTGGTCAACGGTCTGCCGGTCTGCATCGTCGAGCACAAGAACCCGAAGGACGGCGACGCTATCGAGCGCGCCGTCAAGCAGTTGCGGCGCTACGAACTCGAGACGCCGGAACTGATCGGCTCGCCGCAGCTCTTCAACGTCACGCACCTCCTCGATTACTGGTACGGAGTCACCTGGAACGCCTCGCGCCGCTTCCTCGCCCGCTGGAAACAGGAACGGGACGAAGCCTATCGCTTCGCCGTGCAGGCGTTCTTCGAGCGCACGGATTTCCTGCGCACGCTCCAGCACTGGATTCTGTTCTACGTCGAGGACAGCGAAACCCGTAAGTCGGTCTTGCGCCAGCATCAGCGCCGCGCCATCGATTCTGTCGTCGCCCGCTGCGCCGACCCCTCGAAAGATCGCGGCCTCGTCTGGCACACGCAGGGGTCCGGCAAGACCTTCACCCTGCTCACGGCTGCGCGGCTGATCCTCGAACAGAAGGACAGGTTCAGGAACGCGACTGTCATCCTCGTGGTCGACCGCAGCGAACTTGAAGGCCAGATGAAAGGCTGGGTCGAAAAGCTTCTGGGCGAAATGCAGAAGCAGGATATCGCGACCTGGCGCGCCAATACCAAGGCGCAACTGCAGGAACTGCTGTCTACGGACAAGCGCGGTCTTATCTTGTCGATGATCCACAAGTTCGAGGGCGTCGACAAGGATTCCAACACTCGCGATAACATCTATGTGTTCATCGACGAGGCGCATCGGTCGGTCGCGAAGGACCTCGGCACATATCTGATGGCCTCTGTGCCGAACGCCACGATCATCGGCTTCACCGGCACCCCCATCGCCAAGACAGAACAGGGCGAAGGCACGTTTAAGATATTCGGCAAGGACGACGAGCGCGGCTATCTCGACAAATATTCGATCGCCGAATCGATCGAAGACGAGACGACGCTGCCGATCAAGCACGTAATGGCTCCGAGCACGATGACCGTGCCCGCCGACCGGCTCGACAAGGAATTCTTCGAATTGGCGGAAGCCGAGGGCGTCACGGATATCGACGAACTCAACAAGGCCTTGGAACGCGCGGTAAGCCTTCGCACGTTCCTGACGGCGGACGCGCGTATCGATCAAGTGGCGGCTTTCGTGGCGGATCACTTCAAGGGAAACGTTCTGCCTCTCGGTTACAAGGCCTTCCTCGTCGGCGTGAATCGCGAGGCTTGCGCAAAATACAAGAAGGCGCTCGACAAGTTGCTGCCACCCGAGTGGAGCGAACCGATCTACACGGAAAGCGCGAACGACAAGATCGACCACCCGCTCGTGGCCGAACTTCAGGTGAGCGAGGATCGCGAGGCCGACGTGCGTCTGCTGTTCAAGAAGGCCGATAAGAACCCGAAAATCCTGATCGTCACGGACAAGCTGCTGACCGGTTACGACGCGCCCCTGCTCTATTGCATGTATCTCGACAAGCCGATGCGCGACCACGTCCTGCTGCAAGCCGTGGCGCGCGTGAACCGGCCTTATGTCGATGCGAAGGGCGTCCAGAAGCGCGTGGGCCTCGTAGTCGATTTTGTTGGCGTTCTGCGCGAGCTGAAGAAAGCGTTGAAATTCGATTCATCCGACGTGAGCGGCGTGATCGAAGACCTCGACGTACTGCTGGAGGACTTTCTGGAAAAGATCGTCAAGGCCGAGAAGGACTATCTAGACGCAGGCGAAGGCGGCGACGCCGACGAGAGGCTCGAACGCGTCGTCTATGGCCGCTTTCTCGTACCCGAGCCGCGCAAGGCGTTTTTCGAGGCCTACAAGGACATCGAAAGCCTGTGGGAAATCCTCTCGCCGTCGTCGGAGCTTCGCGATCATATCGTGACCTTCAAGCGCCTCGCGCAGCTCTACGCGGCCGTGCGCAACGCCTACGCCGACAAGGTCGGGTTCGTCGCCGACCTCGCCTATAAGACCAAGCGCCTGGTCGAACAGGCTGCGGCTCAGGAGGGCCTCGGCAGTCTGACGAAAAGCGTCACCTTCGACGTGAAGACGCTCGATGCGTTGCGCGGCGAGAAAGGGCCTGACGAAGGCAAGGTCTTCAATCTCGTGCGTGGTCTTCAGAAGGAAATCGACGACGACGCGAACGCCGCCCCGGTTCTTCAACCCCTCAAGGATCGCGCCGAACGCATTTTGAAGGACATGGAGAGCCGCAAGACGACCGGTCTTGCCGCTATGGACCTTCTGGCAGCGCTTGCCGCTGAAAAGGACGCGGCGGCAAAGGCCGCTGAGGAGACCGGTCTATCGCCGCGGGCATTCGGCATTTTCTGGGCTTTGAAGGACGACGCAACCCTGAAGGGCGCCGGCATTCAGCCGCTCGACCTTGCAAGGGAAGCCGAGAAGCTGATGGCGCGCTTTGCGAACGCCGCCGTCAATGCCGACGAGCAGCGGCAGCTTCGGGCCGCGCTCTACCGCCCCTTGCTGGCCGTGAAAGGCGAAGCGCGCACCAAGATCGTCGAAATGATCGTTGAAATCACAATCAGATGAAGTGGCCGACCAATCGATCGCTGACGCCAGCAGCCCGGCTGAAGCGGCGCGTTGATCATTGGGCTGTAAAGCTGCGGGTCATGCCCCGGCTCGTTCGTGTTCAGCGCATGACCCGCAAGTGGGGTTCGTGCTCGACGGGCGGCATTGTGACGCTAGCGACCGACCTCGACGAGCAGCCGGGCGCCTTCCAGGACTTCGTCATTGCGCACGAGTTGCTGCACTTGCGGATTCCGAATCACGGCCGACTGTTCAAAGCCCTGATGACGGCTCACGTGCCGAACTGGCGAACACAGGAAACCCGACGTTTGCCCCGCAAGGCCGAGCGAGCGAGTCGCCAACACGCGAGCGCACCGAGGGCATTGTCGAGGGGCTAGCTGTGGCCGACAAAAAGGCCTTGAAATCAGGCCAGGCACCCGGTGATTTTGTGCCCCCGGCGTGCCCCTGGCCAAAAGGCCTTAACCGCCCCTGTCGAGGCTGCCCCTATATGTATTTGATTTTTCGATGAAAAATGGTGCCCAGGGGCGGAATCGAACCACCGACACTGCGATTTTCAGTCGCATGCTCTACCAACTGAGCTACCTGGGCGCGCCGGCGAACCGGACGGGTCGGCTTATAGGAATAGCGGCCGCGCTTGGCAAGCGCATTTCCGCGCCGGCTTCACTCCTCGTCCGATTTCCGCGGCGTGGGCGGGGCTTCGCCGTCCTCGTCGGCGTCGGGCGCGCCGGGGATGGCGTAGCCGCCCTTCAGCCAGCGATTGAGGTCGATGTCGGCGCAGCGTTTCGAGCAGAAGGGCCGGTAGCGGTCGCCGCTTCCGGAAGCGGTCGCGGCGGCTGGTCCGCCCACCGACTTGCCGCAGATCGGACAGGGGCGCGCGGGCGCCGCCCGCTTGTTCGCCTCGTTCATGCGGGCCTCCTCAGGCCCGGTTCGCCCAGCCGAGGCGCGCCGGGAAGCCGTCGCCCAGCAGCAACGACTGCGTCTCGTAGAGCGGCAGGCCGACCACCGACGAATAGGAGCCGACGAGCTTCACCACGAAGGCGCCCGCCAGACCCTGAATGGCGTAGCCGCCGGCCTTGCCGCGCCATTCGCCGGAAGCCAGATAGGATTCGATCTCGGCCGAGGACAGGCGCTTGAAGCGCACGCGCGATTCGACGATGCGCTTTCGCTCCGCGCCGCGCGGCGTGACGAGCGCAAGCCCCGTGTAGACGCGGTGCTGGCGGCCGGACAGAAGCCGCAGGCAATCGCCGGCCTCCTCCAGCAATTCGCATTTCGGCAGGATGCGGCGGCCGACGGCGACCACCGTGTCGGCGGCGACGATGAAGCTCTCGCCGATCTCGGGCCGCGCCTCGGCGATACGGCGGGCGGCCTGCGCTTTCTCGACGGCGAGACGCTGCGCCAGCACGCGCGGCAATTCGTTCTTCTTCGGAAGCTCGTCGACGTCGGCCGGCAGAAGCGCGTCGGGCGTCAGGCCGATCTGTTCGAGCAATTCGAGGCGGCGCGCGGAGGCCGAGGCCAGCACGAGCTTGGGACGCCAGGCGGAACCCTTGTCTGTCACGTCGGCGCGCCCCGTGCGAAGCGATTACTTGAAGCGATAGGTGATGCGGCCCTTGGTGAGGTCGTAGGGCGTCATCTCGACCAGAACGCGGTCGCCGGTCAGAACGCGGATGCGGTTCTTGCGCATCTTGCCGGCCGTGTGCGCGATGATCTCGTGATCGTTCTCGAGCTGCACGCGAAAGGTCGCGTTGGGCAGGAGTTCGGTCACGACGCCGGGAAATTCGAGCAGTTCTTCCTTCGCCATCTGTATCCTTTTCGCGTCGCTTGCCGACGCAGAAAAGCCGGGTCAATCGAACGCCCCGGCCAAGTCGCGGCGGACCCTAATCGAGAACGGAGGATTTGTGAACTGCGCCCGGGCCGGTTTTCACGGCGGGGGCGCAGGCTGTTCCACGGCAGCCTGCGCAGCCTCGTCCTGCGCGAGAAAGCGATTATGGCTGCGCACGGCGAAGGGGATCATGGCGAGGTAGACGACGCATAGCGCGGCCAGCATCTCCATAGGATAGGTGGCCAGCAGCAGCGCCACCGCCGCCACGCCGAAGAGAACAAAGACCACATATTCGCGCGGCACGCGGCCGATCTTCTTGCCCGAGAAGTGCGGGATGCGACTGGCCATCAGGAAGGCGACGAACAGCAGGAAGGCGATGTGCCAGGGCGCGTAGGCCTTTCCGGCCGGCGCCTGCAACTCGCTGAGGTTGAGGTAGAGCGGCAGGAGCGCGAGGCAGGCGCCTGCGGGCGCGGGCATGCCGACAAAGAAATTCGCGGTCCAGGCCGGGCGATCGGGATCGTCGATCATCACGTTGAAACGCGCCAGGCGAAGGGCTGCGGCGGTGGCGAAGACGAGGGCGGCGAACCAGCCCAGACCCTTGATCTCATGAAGGTTCCACATGTAGAGGATCAGCGCCGGCGCGACGCCGAAATCTACGAAATCGGCCAGCGAATCAAGCTCCGCGCCAAAGCGCGACGTGCCCTTGAGCGCACGGGCGATGCGTCCGTCCAGCCCGTCGAGGATGGCGGCGGCGATGATCGCCAGCACGGCGGTGCGGAACCGCCCCTCGATCGCAAAGCGAATGGCGGTGAGCCCCATGCACAGCGCCAGCAGCGTCACGAGGTTGGGCAGGATGATGCGGATCGGCACCGCCTTGAAGCGACGGCGCCGGGTGGGGCGCTCGGGCGGGGCGGACGGCGCGTCGCTCGGCGTGAATTGATCCATCGGCGCGGACAATAGGCGGGGCCGCTCCGCGCGACAAGGCGGAGGCGTCTTGCGGCCGTCCGTCACGCGCGGCGCACGAGCCTGACGACGCCGCTCCAGGCGCCGGCGACGAGAGCAATGCCAAGGCTCGCGGCAAGCCAAAGCGGCGGCGGCGCCGAGAAACGGAACAAGGGCGCGAGCGCAGGAACGGCGACGACGATCGCGAGAAGCGAAGCGGCGACGGCGGCGATGAGCCAGAATATCCGCCGCCGCTCGTCGAAGAAGGACGAGCCGGGCTCGGCGGCCGTGGCGAACGCGAGCGCGAGATTGCCGCAGACGAGCGCGACATAGGCCGTCGCCCGCGCCTGCTCGGCCGGCAGCGGCGCATTCAGCGCCGCCTGATAGAGCGCATAGACCGCGCCGAGAAGAACTGCGCCGTCCAGCATGCCGAGGGCGATATGGCGCAGGCCGAACAAGGGTTCGTTCGCCGGTCGCGGCGGACGCAGCATGGCGTTGCGCGCGCCGGGTTCGCCTTCGAACACGAGGGCGCAGACGGGGTCGATGACCATTTCCAGCATCATCACATGCGCGGGGAAGAGGATCGGCGGCAAGCCCATGAGGATCGGCAAAAGCGCCAGGCCCGCGACCGGCACATGGATCGCGCAGATGTAGATCAGCGCCTTGCGCAGATTGGCGAAGATGCGGCGGCCGAGGCGCACGCCGCCCACGATTGAGGCGAACCTGTCGTCGAGCAGCACGATGTCGGCGGCCTCGCGCGCCACATCGGAGCCGCGACCGCCCATGGCGATACCGGCGTCCGCCGCCTTGAGCGCAGGCGCGTCGTTCACGCCGTCGCCGGTCATCGCGACCACGTGTCCGAGATCTCTGAAACCTTCGACGAGCGCGAGTTTCTGTTCGGGCCGGACGCGCGCGAAGACGCGCACGGTCTCGAGTCGCTGGCGCAATTCGCCGGCGGTCATGGCCGCCATCTCGGCGCCGACGAGCGCGCCCGCGCTGCAATCGATTCCGGCTTCGCGCGCAATGGCGAGCGCCGTCGCGGGATGGTCGCCCGTAATCATCGCGACTGCGACGCCCGCCCGATGCGCTTCGGCGATTGCCGAAGGCACGTCCGGCCGCAGCGGATCGCGGAAGGCGACGAGGCCCTCGTACCTGAAACCTTGCTCCTTCGGCGGGCGATCTGCGTCGAAGTCGTCGCACGAGGCGACCGCCAGCACACGCAAGCCCTGCTGCGCGAAGGCGTCGAGCATCGCAGAAACGGCGGCCCGGTCGCCTTCGGACGTGTGGCAAAGACGAAAGATCGCTTCCGGCGCCCCTTTCGCGGCGGCAATCGCGCCGGCCTCGCCTCGCCAGGCGTGAATGAATGCGAGCAGATCGGGGCGCAGCGGGAATGTTCTGATCGAACCCGAAGCGTCGTGCGCCAGGCCCGTCTTCGCCGCGAGCCTGAGCAAGGCGCGGTCCATAGGATCGGAGGGCTCGATGGCGCTCGCGCGCACGGCCGCGTCGAGCAGGCGCGCAAATTCCTCACGCCGCGGACCTTCGCCGCGCCAGACCCCGCAATCCGCGGCCAGCGCGGCGATCTCCATGCTGTTTTGCGTCAGCGTTCCGGTCTTGTCCACGCACAATACGCTCACGGCGCCCAGCGTCTCGATCACGGCGGAGCGGCGCGCGAGCACATTGTGACGCGCCAGCCGCCAGGAGCCGAGCGCGAGGAAAACGACCAGCACCATCGGGAATTCTTCGGGCGTCAGCGAGATCGCGAGCGTCAGCCCCGCAAGTCCGGCCTCGATCCAGTCGCCGCGAAACCGCCAGTAGGCGACGGCGACGAGACAGCAGAACACGAACGCTCCCGCCCCCAGCCAGCCGACGACCCGGCGCATGGAGCGTTGCAGCGGCGTCTGCCCCTGCTCGATGGCCGACAGGGAGCGTCCGATGCGGCCGAGCCGCGTCGCATGTCCCGTCCTGATCGCCGCCACGGTCGCCTGGCCGCCCGTCGTCATCGTGCCGGCGAACACGACCGAGGAGGCGTCGCCCGGCTCGGGGTCGATCGCCAGATCCAGCGCCCCGACGCAAGGAGGCTTGAGGACGGGCGCAGATTCCCCGGTCAGAATCGATTCGTCGACCGCCAGAACGTCGCCGCGCAGAACGAGGGCGTCGGCCGGAACGCGCTCGCCCTCCCCGATCAGGAGCAAATCGCCCGGGACGATTTCGCGCGCCGGGATGCGCCGCTCGCCTTCGGCCCGCAGGACTCGCGCCGTCGGGGCCGCGAGCGAACGCAGCGCTGACAGGGCGCGCTCGTTGCGCGCCTCCTGCATCACCACGAGGCCGACCGACAGCGCCGCGCCGCCCGCGAGCAGCGCGCCTTCCGCGACATCGCCGAGCAGCAGGTACAGGGCGGCGGCGGCCAGCAGCATGGCGAACATCGGCTCGACCAGGGTCGAACGCACGATGAGAGCGACGCTGCGCTGCGGCTGCGCCTCGATCTCGTTGGGGCCGGATCGCGCGAGGCGCTCGCGGGCTTCGGCCTCGCTCAGCGGCGCTGGCGCGCCTGAAAGATTGCTCATATTGCCCGGGGCTTTCAATGCCATATTGTGAGCGGGATCGTCGAAGGCGCGCGCGGGGCCAGATCAAATGCGCGGGCGTCTGGACGATCGCGGCGCGTTGATCAACCGCAAGGAAAGTCCTGACGGGCCGTTGTCGATTGTAGCGAAGTGGAGCGCTGCATGTCCGTCACGATTTGCCTTGCCATGATTGCGGAACGCGAACCTTTCGCGACAAGCGCAATCGACTATGCGATCGCTCTTACAGAGCAGGAGCGCGCGCACCTGTCGTGCCGCATCGCGCCGCCGGAGATCGACCTGCCGAGCGCGCGCGTGCTGCCGATGGTGCGGGCGCTGGTCGATGAGGTCAATGCGGAACGCCGCGCCGCCGCCGAAGCGTTGCGCGCGAAGGTCGAGACCGCCGCCCGCCTCGCCGGCGTCCCGGTCGATATCGAAATCCCGCACGGCCACTACCTGGAAGCGCGCGACAAGGTCGTCGCGAGCGCGCGGGCGAGCGACTATGTCGTGCTGCCGCAGGCGGCCGGCGCTCTGTCCTCCGAGACCGGCCTGATCGAAGGCGTCCTGTTCGGCTGCGGCCGGCCGGCCATCGTCGTGCCGAACCAGTGGACGAAAGGAGCGGCGGCAAAGCATGTCGTCGTCGCCTGGGACGGCGGCGCGCGCGCCGCGCGCGCTGTCGGAGACGCCATGAGCTTTCTGGCAGGGGCCGAGCAGGTGGACGTCGTCTGCGTCACCGATGGCGCGGCCGACGATCTCGCGGGGTCCGATATCTCCCGCCATCTCGCGCGGCGCTGCCGGCAGTTGCGGCTCATCAACCTGCCGGTCGCGCACGGCGACGCCGGACGCACCTTGTGCGATCATCTGGCGTCAGAGCGCGCCGACCTGCTGGTGATGGGCGCTTTCGCCCATTCCCGGCTTTTCCAGTTCGTACTCGGCGGCGTGACGAGCGCCATGCTGGAGAAAGCCAGCCTGCCCGTTCTGTATTCCTACTGAGGCGGCCTCACCGCACGGGCGGCGCATACTGGATGCCGCCGCGCGACCAGAGCTGGTTCAGTCCACGGGGTATGCCGAGGTTGGAGAAGGTGCCGACGTTGCGCTCGAAACTCTCGCCGTAGTTCCCGACGGCGCGCACTATCCGGACGACCCAGTCCTTGGTCAGGCCGATCTGCTCGCCGTAAATGCCTTCGTTTCCGACAAGACGCTTGACGTCCGGCTTGGCGGACGCAAGCGCCGTCGTCAGCGTCTTGGTGGACACGCCGAGCTCCTCGGCGTCCAGCATGGCGAAATGCGTCCATTTGACGATCTCGAACCATTGCGGATCGTCCTGACGGACGGCGGGCCCGAGCGGCTCCTTGGAGATGACGTCCGGCAGGATGACCGACGCGCCCGGCTTGGCGAGCCGGACCTGCAGCGCGTGCAACTGCGACGTATCGGCCGTCATGACATTGCAGCGGCCGTCCTGATAGGCCTTGACCATTTCGTCCGGACTGCCGACTTCGACCATCCCGTGCTTGACGTTGTTGGTCGACAGGAAATCTACGGCGTTGTCGCGATTGGTCGTGCCTGCCTGCGCGCAGATCTTCACATCGGAAAAGTCGAGGGGCGACATCACGGCCGGCTCGCGCGCGACCAGAAATCCCTGTCCGTCGTAATAGGTCACGCCAGTGAATTTGAGGCCGAGCGCCGCCTCGCGGCCCATCGTCCAGGTGGAATTGCGGGAGAGCACGTCGATCTCGCCCTTCTTGAGCGCGTCGAAGCGGGCGTCGGCCGACAGCGCCTTGAAGGCGACCTTGTTCGGATCATCGAAGATCGCGGCGGCGATGGCGCGGCAGAAATCGACGTCAAATCCGGTCCATTTGCCGGAAGCGTCGGCCTGCGAGAAACCGGCGAGGCCCTGGCTCACGCCGCAGACCAGGGAGCCGCGCGCCTTGACGGCGGTCAGCGTCGCCTGCGCGTGCGCAGCGCCGAGCTGCGTCATCAGGCCGAATGAAGCGATAGTCGCGTAGCGAAGGATGCGAGAGGCCATGGCCGGTCTTTCGGAAAACAGTGAGGATAGTGAAGCGAGGTCAGAGGGAAGCTGGCTGGCGCACGACGACTTTCGTGCCGACCTCGACGCGGTCGTACAGGTCGGAGACATCGCCGTTGACGAGGCGGAAGCAACCGGAGGAGACGGCCGAGCCGATCGTCTGCGGCTGGTTGGTGCCGTGGATGCGGTACACGGTATTGCCGAGATACATGGCGCGCGCGCCCATCGGATTGCCCGGGCCGCCGGCCATGAAGCGGGGGAGATAGGGCTGGCGCTGGATCATCTCCGGCGGCGGCCGCCAGTCCGGCCATTCCTGCTTGCGCGCGATCTTGAGCACGCCCGACCAGCGGAAGCCGTCGCGGCCGACGCCGATGCCGTAGCGGATGGCGCGATTGTCCGGCTGCACGACGTAGAGAAAGCGCTGGTTCGAATCGATAACGACGGTTCCCGGCGTCTCCGTGCTGCGGAAGAACACGAGCTGCTTCTGGAACTGCGGCGGCAGCAGTTCTTCGTCGGCGGTCGGGACTTTGCCGGGCTCGTCGAGCACGTCCATCTGCTCGTAGGCGCGCTGTTGGGCGACCGCATGCGAGGCGAAAGCGGCGACAGCGACGCCGGCTGCGCCGAGGATCGTCGCGGCGACGAATTTCGCAGAAATCTTCTTCATGCTGGAGAGGCTCCGCGAGGATCAGGCGCCGCAGCGCACGTAGATGGAGGTGCCGTAGCGCTTGATGACGTCGGGATCCATGAAGCGCATGATCATGACCCGGCCATCGTTGGATACGAGTTCGCGATCCTCGGCCATGGGCGCCGGGCCGGCCGGTCCGAGATAGGTCTTGCCGCCCGCGGTCTTGAGGAAGAGCTCTTCAGGCTCCTTCTCGTCCGCCACGTGCATGATGACGCCGCCATTGGGCCCCTTGGCGATGACATAGGCGTTCGAACATTGCGCGCGCGCCTCTTTCTCGGTGCGCGGCCGGTCGCTGTCCCGATGATAGGCGCCGAGCCCCCATTTGCCGACCAGTTTGTCGGCCGAAACCGTCGGCGCGGCCGGTCCAAGCGCGGCGCCGCCGCTCGACGGCGCGGAGGGGGCCAGAGTGCGTTCAGAAGCGCCGCAGCCGGCAAGCGTCGCCGCTGCAAGAGCCACGCAAACAATACGCGCGCGGCCAGCTATCGCTAAACTCATTCCTCGCCCCCTCAAACTGCCGCGCGTGCGCGCCGGCCGCTCGAAAGGTTCGATATTGAACGGTCCAAGTCAAGCCATAGCTGCCCTGGCCCGCCCCCCGCCGTTCGGCGAGCGAGGCGTCAATAGGCGTTCTTGCCGGTGATCAGGGCAAGCGGCGTCATGACCAGAATCTTGAGGTCGAGCCAGGCCGACCAGTTTTCGATGTAGTAGATGTCGTGGGCGACGCGTTGCTCGATCTTCTCGAGCGTGTCGGTCTCGCCACGCCAGCCGTTGACCTGCGCCCAGCCGGTAATGCCCGGCTTGACCTTGTGGCGGGCGAAATAGCCTTCCACGACCTCGTCGTAGATGCGGCCCTCCGCCTTGGCCTGCATGGCGTGCGGACGGGGGCCGACGAGCGACAGTTCGCCCTTCAGGACGTTGATGAGCTGCGGCAATTCGTCGAGCGAGGATTTGCGCAGGAAGGCGCCGACGCGCGTCACGCGCGGATCGCCCTTGGTGACGAGCTTCGTCGCGCCGGCGTCGCACTGGTCGACATACATGGAGCGGAACTTGTAGACGCCGATCGGCTCGTTGTTGAAGCCGTAGCGCTTCTGGCGGAAGAAGACCGGTCCGCGGGAGTCGAGCTTCACGGCGAGCGCGATCAGCGCCAGCAGCGGCGACAGCGCGAGCAGGCCGAGCGCGGCCAGCGTGCGGTCCTCGATCGACTTGATGGCGACGGACCAGTCCGACATGGGCTTGTCGAACACCGGCAGGAAGGGCACGTCGCCGATGTAATCGTAGGCGCGCGAGCGGAGCTTGAGCTTCGAGCCGAGCGCGGCGATGCGCACGTCGATCGGCAGGACCCAGAGCATCTTGAGAATGTGCAGGATGCGCTCCTCGGCGACCGTGGGAAGCGCAATGATGAGCAGGTCTACCCGCTGGTCGCGGCAGAAGGCCTCGAGATCGTCGAACCGGCCGAGCTTGGCGTAGCGGCCGATCTGCTCGGGCGAGCGATATTTGTCGCGGTCGTCGAATATGCCGAGAATCTGGATGGCGTTCGACCCCGTGCGGTCGAGGCGTTCGATCAAGTCGAATGTCGGCTTGCCGCCGCCGACGATCACCGTTCGCCGCGCCAGCCGCCCTGTCCGCGACCAGTTCGCCAGCACGCGCGACAGGACGAAGCGCTCGGCGACGCATCCGGCCAGCGCCAGTCCGTACCAGTGAAGCGCCCAGGCGCGCATCGGCCCGATATCGACGCCGGCCACGACGTTGACGATGACGAACGCGCTGATCGAGATGAAGAGCGCAAAGGCGACTTCCGCGATCTGGTGCGCGACCGACGACAGCGCGGGGATCGTGTAAGCCCACCGCGATTTGAGCACGACCGGCACGCAGGCGGCGATCGCCGCCATCGCCAGGATCGCGCCCGGCGCCAGCGCCCCGACATACCAGACATTGAAACTCAGCAGACCCGTCGCCAGGATGATCGCCACATCGGCCGTCAAGGTCGCGGCGATGACTGTCGGCTGCGATACGAGGCGAACCGGGCGCTTCGCCGGCGCTTTGCGTGCGACGACCTGATCGCGTGGGGCGGCTGACTGTTCCGACGAGGCGAAGGCGGCGGGCATGGATTTCAATATCCCGAAACGAGAAACCGCGTCCGAAGCCGGGCGCAGGCCTCCGCACCATGCCGTTGGCGCGTAAACGGCCCTTTACCGAATTGAGACGCCGGCGATACGTCGCCTGCGATCGCGCAACAGGATTAACGATTTCTGGACGCCGAAATTCACCGATCGAGCGCGGCGTGCAATTCCGCGTAGAGCGGCTGCAGGCGTTCGTACATCTTCGCGTAGACCCTGCTATAGAGGCGCTCGTAGAGCGCGGCTCGGCCCGCATCCGGCTCGAAGGTCCGGCCGATGCGCGTCATGGCTGCAACCGCGGTTTCAAAATCCTTGTGCAGGCCGAGGCCGACCGAACAGGCGATGGCGGCGCCCAGACCCGACGTCTCGTACGTGTGCGGACGGGACGCCGGCAGGTTGAAAATGTCCGCCGTCGCCTGCATCGCCGCGTCGGACTGCGACCCGCCGCCGGAAACGCGCAGGCTCGTGATGCCGACCTTCGCGCGCTTCTCGATGCGCTCCTTGCCCTCGCGCAGGCTGTAGGCGATGCCCTCGAGGATGGCGCGATAGAGATGGACGCGCGTATGGGCGTCCGTAAAGCCGATGATCGCGCCGCGCGCGTCGGGGCCGGGATTGCGCAGACCCGGCGTCCAGTATGGCTGGAGCATGAGCCCCTGGCTGCCGGGAGGGATCTGCGCGACCAGCCGGTCGAACAGCGCCTCGACTGTCGTCCCTTCCGCCAGAGCGGCGGCGACCTCGGGGTGGCCGAACTGCTGCTTGAACCAGTTGACCATCCAGAAGCCGCGGAAGATCTGCACCTCGAGGTTGTATTGGCCGGGCAGCAGCGCGGGATATGGCGGAATGAGGGGCGTCGCCTCGACGTAGCGCGGCGCCGTGATGGCCACGGTCGCCGCGGTGCCGTAGGACAGCGCGCCGATCTCGGGCAAGGTCGCGCCGCAGCCGGCGATCTCGCAGGCCTTGTCCGCGGCGGCGGCAATGATGGGGAGGCCCTCCGCCAGCCCCAGGGCGGCGGCGGCCTCGGCGGTGAGAGCGCCGAGCGCGGAGCCTGCGGGCGCGATCTCCGGCATCTGGTCGCGCCGCGCAGCGAGCGCCCTCCACTTCCAGTCGAAGCGCGAAGCCCAGCCCTGCTTCTTGAAGTCGAAGGGAATGTAGCCGACCTGCGAGGCCACCGCATCGACGAACTTGCCGGTCAGCTTGTAGTTGAGCCAGCCTGAAACCAGCAGGACCTTGTGCGCGCGCTTCAGCGCGTCCGGCTCATTCTCCGCAATCCAGTTCAGCTCCGCCTGCTTGCTGAGATAGTCGATCGTGTCCGAAACGCGCGCGAGCGCAAAGGCCGCGCGCCACCACATCTGCGCCTTGCGCGCGCGCGCCGCGCGGCGCTGGTCGAGCCAGATGATGAAGGGCCGGATCGGCTTGCCCGCCTCGTCGACCAGAACGAGCGAGCCCCGCTGCGTCGTGACGGCGACGCCCTTGATGCGGGCGCGCAAATCCGGGCGGTCGTCGAACAGGGCGCGGCAGACGGCGGCGGTCGCGCGCCAGAATTCGTCCGCATCGTGCTCGAGCCAGTTTTCACGTGGCGTGACATAGGTTTCGAAAACATGCTGCCGCCGCCCGACGAGTTCGCCCCGCAAGTCGAAGACGAGCGCGCGCACGCTCTGCGTGCCGCAATCGATGGAGAGCAGGAGTTCGGTGGATGCGTCGGTCATGCGGGACCCGGCAGGGAGTAACAGCGCGCGATCAGCGCGCGATAACGCTCTTCCTCCGCGCGCCAGCGCGCATCATCCCAGCCAAGTTCTTCGCGCGCAATCTCTTGCACGCGGGACAAAATCTCCGCGCCGCCCTCGCGTAGCAGCAGGCCGAGGCGCGTGCGGCGCAGCATCGCGTCGTCGAGACGAACGACATCTTCGGCGCGAAACGCCCAGCGCAGTTCGGCCCAGGTCGTGGGCGTCGGCGCAATGGTTTGAAGCTCTCCCGACCGCGCTGCGGCAAGGACATCGGCCGCTGCGTCGCCATAGCGCGCGATCCAGCGCCGCGCGACATCCTGTGGCGCGCCGTCCAGCCTTTGCGTCGTCTCCGGCGAGGACGCGGCAAAGATGCGCGACGAGCTTCCGGCGTCGGCGAGCGCGGGCACGCGCGCCGACGCAGTACGAAGGGCTGCGACGGCCGTGGCGCGAAAGGTCGTCAGCTTTCCGCCGGTCACCGTCAGCAGGCCGCCCTCCTCGACGATCAGATGATCGCGCGCTTCCTTTGAGGGATCGACATTCGCGCCGGAGGAAACGACCGGCCGCACGCCCGCCCAGGTCGAGACCACGTCGCTCTCGCGCAGGTCAAGCGCGGGAAACTCGCGCCGCACGGCGCGCATGAGGTAGTCGACTTCCGCCCGCGAGATCGACGGTTCGTCGTCGAGTTCGCCGCGATGGTCGATATCCGTTGTCCCCACGAGCACCGCGCCCTCCCAGGGCACGGCAAACACGGGACGGTCGTCCTCGGCGAAGAAACCGACAGCCTGCGCGAGCGGAAAGCGCCGGGCTGCAAACATCAGGTGACTGCCGCGCAGCGGGCGCAGCTTCGGCGCCGCGCCGACCTTCTCGCGCATCCGGTCGGTCCAGGCGCCCGTCGCGTTGACGACAAGATGCGCGGCAAGAGCAAACGTCTCGCCCGACACCGCGTCGCGCAGGCGCACGCCCTCGACACCCGCGGCGCCGCGAACGAGATCGTCGGCCGACATATGGTTGACGGCGACGGCGCCATGGCGACGCGCTTCGGCAATCGTGCGCAAGACGAGGCGCGCGTCATCGGTCTCCGCGTCGCTATAGGCCCACATTTCCCAAGTAAGGCGCTGATTTCGCTGTCCTGACCATTATATTTCCTATATAAAACATGGTGTTGAAGGCTGCGAGGGGCGCGTTTCATGGATCACCCAGAGGGTGCGGGCTTGCAACGG
>WBZM01001308.1_pt1 | contig 25325 bp, 22 predicted proteins | sample 5204271 | NCBI WGS metagenome assembly WBZM01 (sample SAMN12344346, study PRJNA552823) | activated sludge metagenome | biome: Activated sludge suspended growth; feature: Nitrification reactor; material: Wastewater; isolation source: activated sludge from nitrification reactor of wastewater... | reverse complement strand
GGTAATTTCAGATGGAAGATTGGAACACCTGCAGCTTATCCAACAACTTTTACATTCCCGTTTGCCAACTCGGCAGGAGTTTATATTCCTGTTGACTATAAAGTGAACAATGGTGATGCAGATGTTACCATGACAACTTATTCAACAATACCGGCAAATACACCAATACCGACAGGCGTTTCAGATATTTATATGAACACCTGGTTTGCTCCACCATTTACAGACAACAGTCCTTATATGGTTGACCGTTTCTGGCAGATTAATGATGCAGGTACAGTAACGAGTCGCGACTTAACGCTTAACTGGGTATCGTCAGAAAATGCAGCAGCAGGTTCATCTCCTTATCGTGCACAGGTATATCACCCAAGTACTAACTGGGGCTATCCGTTCATTATCGGTCAAACAAATCCTACAACAACATCAGTATCCATTCCGGCAGCCACTTATAGCAATACATGGGCTGTTGTGAGAGAATTGCAACCACTGCCTGTGGAGTTGCTTTCGTTTGAAGCTAAGCCTTATAAAGATCAGGAGGTGGTTTGTAACTGGACAACAGCTACAGAACTCAATAACGACTTCTTTACTGTTGAACGCAGCAGCGATGGCCGTAATTTCGAAAAAGTAGGAACTGTAAAAGGTGCAGGTAATTCAACACAACAACACGACTATAAATTTATAGATACCAAGCCTTATCGCGGAGTTTCGTTCTACAGATTGAAACAGACTGATTTTAACGGCAAGTCCGAGACGTTCGAAAAAGTAGCTGTAAACTTAAGTTTACCTGCCACACCGATTAGTGTTTATCCTGTTCCTGCCAACGAATATGTAGTATTCAGTGTTGACAGAAATCAGAATCTCGAAAATGCAGTATTGTATGTTTATGACTTTACAGGACGTGCATTGATTCAGAAAAAAGTTGCAGAACTTAAAGGCACAGGAACCAATATATTTATTCTGCCTGTAAACACTTTGATAAATGGATTGTATCATTTTGATTTAAAAGTAGAAGGCACTTCATTAGGAAACGGTAAATTTATTGTAGAGAAATAATTTTTTAAAAGACAAAGTGCCCTTAAGTATGATAAGTAAACAGACGCTTTCATTCTTAAGGGCACTTGCCGTTAATAACAACCGCGAATGGTTTGCGGCAAACCATAATAAATACGAGCGCGCAAAAGAAGATTTTAATAATTACCTGAAACAAACGCTCTCGGAATTGACGAAGTACGATGCTTCGCTCAAAGGGCTTGAACCCAAAGACTGTGTTTTCAGAATATATCGTGATATTCGTTTTTCGCCCGATAAAACACCTTACAAAACAAACCTTGGTGCAGCTATCAATGAAGGAGGCAAAAAAAAAGAAACAGCAGGAGCATATCTGCATATTCAGCCGGGCAACAAATCTTTTTTTGCCGGAGGACGGTGGATGCCCGATAAGGAAACTTTACGAAAAATCAGACAGGAAATAGATTACAATACCGATGAGTTTAAAACTATTTTGAATAACAAAAACTTTAAAAAGTATTTTGGTACATTGGAAGATATAGCGCTTAAAAAAGCACCTAAAGACTATCCAAAAGACCATCCGGAAATAGCGTTGCTTAAATATACCAGCTACATTGCCTCCATGCCATTGGCAGACTCATTAATCACTTCAGATAAGGGAGTAAAAGAAATTGGTAAAGTTTATAAAGCATTGATGCCACTCCTGCATTTCCTGAACAGGGCATTAGATTAGTTTGCAGCAGCAGCTCTCATTTTTTGAGAAACAACTCTGATAATATAGGTCATGATGATGAGAATAAATGCCAATAACATCCAAAGCGTGTTGTAGCCGAAGTTGGCAATAGTTTGTGTGGCAAGAATAGGTAAGGCTGTTTGTGCCGAACTCCATGCCATAGAATACAATGCTGCATATTGTCCGCGACTGGCAATAGAGCTTTTTAGATTCATAAAAGAATTCATGAATGGCATAGCCAGCATTTCTGAAAATGATACCAATACTATAATTAATGTGAATGCTGCAAAACCACCAATAAAGGGAAGACATAAGTAGGTAGCAGCAAGTAATAGTCCGCCAATAGAAATGGTACGGTAAACGTTCCATCGTTTCTCAAGTCTGTAAACCAAAATCATTTCTACAACTGCAACTATTAATCCATTAAACATCATCAGTAAACCTATTTGTCTTTCGCTCAGGTGATGAATGTCCTTATAAAACAAAGGCATGGTTATAAAAAACTGAAAGAAACAAAGTGCATAAAGAAAAACTGCAACAATAAAATAAAGATAAATCTTGTCCTTGTAAGGAGAAGCAATTTGTTGCTTTTGGCTTTGCCCGTGTACATGATGCACTTTTTTATTGTGCAACATAAACAGTGTAAATGTTGCCGCTGCAATACAAAAACATCCGTTGGTGTAAAATAAGTAATCATAGCTTATAGAAGCTAAGAAGCCGCCAAGCACAGGTCCGACAGAGAAGCCAAGATTTATTGCAAGACGGTTGATTGAAATAGAGCGTGTGTAATTTCCGGGCTTGCTGTAAAAGGCAATGGCTGTCATGTTAGCCGGACGGTATGATTCACTAAAAATACTAAGGAAAAAGAATGAAACACATAGATATAAATAGGAGTGAATAAAAGGTATGAGCATAAACAGCGTACCACCTGTAAATAAACTAATCAGCATCACAGGACGGTAACCAATAATATCAGTTAGTTTACCTCCGGTAAAAGCACCGGTAAAACTTCCTGCACCAAAGCAAGCCATCACCACACCGGTTTGTTGCACGGAGAAGCCTAATTTTTCTGTCAGATACACCGATAGGAAAAAGATTACCATAGTGCCGCTTCTGTTAATCAGCATCACAGCAGAAAGTAACCACACATCACGCGAAATGCCACTGTAGGCGCCTGAAAAAAGTGATTTAACATGTTGCAACATGCAGCAAAATTGAAATAAGTTGCCTTGCAAAACAAGAAGAATAAAAATACTTATGCACTGTTTTGATTTATGCGGTAATTTTGTTGCATTCCAATACAATCGGTTTATTATGAAGGTAGCAATTATTATGGGTAGCAAATCAGACCTTGAAGTCATGCAACAGGCGGCACAGGTACTTTCTGATTTTCAGATAGAACATCATATTCAGATTGTTTCTGCACATCGCACACCGGAGCTGATGGTACAGTTTGCCAAAGAAGCCTATGAAAAAGATTACCGGGTAATCATTGCCGGGGCGGGGGGAGCAGCCCATCTTCCGGGTATGGTTGCATCACTAACTGCACTTCCTGTAATTGGTGTTCCTGTAAAATCGAGCAATAGTATTGACGGTTGGGACTCTATTCTTTCTATTTTACAAATGCCAAATGGAGTGCCTGTGGCTACCGTTGCCTTGAATGCGGCACAGAATGCCGGATTACTTGCCGTTCAGATTTTAGCCACATCCGATAAGGCAATATACAAAAAACTTGAAGCCTATAAGCAGTCGTTAAGAGATAAGGTTATCAAGTCCAACGAAGGGTTGTGATTTTTAATTAAATTTTGATGACAGGGAGCTACAATGCAGCCTCCGGCCACTAATATACAACCACATAGGCCTTTAGCTGTTTTTTTTATTGGTGATAAATTTTAAAATTGCTGAAATATTGTTTTGCTAACTAATGCATTATCAATATGTTGAATGAAGTGATAGAATTGTTTAAAGGACAATTAAAAATATTTTCAATAACCATTTGCTAATAAAAAATCCTTTTCTATTTTTGCGTTCCCTTTTTTGAAGGGTAAAGTGTGTTCATTGACATCGTGGATTAATGGCGTAATAACTTCTGAAGCAGATTGGTAAAGTAGTAATTTGTTTGGGAATCATTGATATTTAAGAGGCCGATGTAGCTCAGTTGGCCAGAGCTACTGATTTGTAATCAGTGGGTCGGGGGTTCGAATCCCTCCATCGGCTCTTTTTTATTTATATATTTTCAGTTTGTCAACAATTGGCTAAGGTAAAACTGAACATTATCGGGGAGTTACCAGAGTGGCCAAATGGGACAGACTGTAAATCTGTTGTCTTATGACTTCGGTGGTTCGAATCCACCACTCCCCACCAATGATGCCGGTAAAAAAAACAAGCGGAAGTAGCTCATTTGGTAGAGCGATAGCCTTCCAAGCTATAGGTGGCGGGTTCGAGCCCCGTCTTCCGCTCAAAAGGTTTGGGTTCGATCCCGATAGTTATCGGGACCGTCTTCCGCTCAAAAGGTTTGGGACAGCGTTGAAACTTGCGAATTGAAGTTATAAGGGCTCACCCCGAGTACTGGGAATTATGTACAAGGAATTAAAAAGCCGTTGTAGCTCAGTGGTAGAGCACTTCCTTGGTAAGGAAGAGGTCGTGAGTTCAATTCTCATCAACGGCTCAAAAAATTTTGAACGTTGTATGGAGCACTCCAATGAAATTAAAAGGGTCGTGAGTTCAATCCCGATAGCTATCGGGATCAACGGCTCAAAAAATTTTGAACGTTGTATGGAGCACTCCAATGAAATTAAAAGGGTCGTGAGTTCAATCCCGATAACTATCGGGATCAACGGCTCAAAGAAATTTGAACGTTGTATGGAGCACCCCAATGAAATTAAAAGGGTCGTGAGTTCAATCCCGATAACTATCGGGATAACGGTTCAAATAGTACGAATTATAGAGATAGAAAAAAAACAGACGCACATTAATCAACTTTGAAATGAATTTAGAGTTAACAATTATTAATTATATATATCTCACAAATCAATTATTTAAATAACCTGTTTATTAAATAAAAAAATGGCTAAAGAAAAATTTGATCGTTCCAAACCACACGTAAATATTGGAACTATTGGTCACGTTGACCACGGAAAGACCACCTTGACCGCTGCAATCACAACTGTGTTGGCAAATAAAGGTCTGGCAGAATTGCGTTCATTCGATTCTATCGACAACGCTCCTGAAGAAAAAGAACGCGGTATTACTATCAATACATCGCACGTTGAGTACCAAACAGAAAACCGTCACTATGCACACGTTGACTGTCCAGGTCACGCTGACTATGTAAAGAACATGGTAACAGGTGCTGCACAGATGGATGGTGCTATACTTGTAGTTGCTGCAACAGATGGTCCAATGCCTCAGACACGCGAGCACATCCTGCTTGCACGTCAGGTAGGTGTACCTAAGATTGTTGTTTTTATGAATAAAGTTGACATGGTTGACGATCCAGAATTGTTAGACCTTGTTGAAATGGAAATACGCGAGCTTTTGTCGTTCTATGAATTTGATGGTAACAACACACCAATCATTCGTGGTTCTGCATTAGGTGGATTGAATGCTGATGCTAAATGGGTAGATAAAATTATGGAACTGATGGCAGCAGTTGATACTTACATTCCAATTCCTCCTCGTCAGGTTGACCTTCCTTTCCTTATGCCGGTTGAAGACGTGTTCTCAATTACAGGTCGCGGAACAGTTGCTACAGGTCGTATCGAAAGAGGTGTTATCAACTCTAACGATAACGTTGAAATTATCGGTATGCAAGATAAAAAACTTACTTCAACTGTTACAGGTGTGGAAATGTTCCGCAAAATTCTTGACAGAGGTGAAGCAGGTGATAACGTTGGTTTGTTGTTGCGTGGTATAGAAAAAACTGATATCCGTAGAGGTATGGTAGTTGCTAAGCCGGGCTCAATTACTCCACACACTGAGTTTAAAGCAGAAATTTACGTTCTTAAGAAAGAAGAAGGTGGACGTCACACACCTTTCCATAACAAATACCGTCCACAGTTCTACTTACGTACAACTGATGTAACCGGTGAAATCGTACTTCCAGAAGGACGTGAAATGGTTATGCCAGGTGATAACGTTACCATCACAGTAAAATTAATTGTTCCTGTGGCAATGGACAAAGGTCTTCGTTTCGCTATCCGCGAAGGTGGACGTACAGTAGGTGCCGGTCAGGTTACTGAGATAATTAAATAATTGTATTGGAATTGTCAGCCCCGTAATATCGGGGCTGGCGAAAACCAATATACGGAAGCAACGGCTTTCGCAGGAGAACGGTTTAATTATCTATCATAAATTACGAGTGTAGTTCAAGGGTAGAATAGCGGTCTCCAAAACCGTTGATGGGAGTTCGAATCTCTCCACTCGTGCAGAGGAAGATTGAAGATAGAAAGAAAAAAAGGAGCATAAAGCATGGGAGTTCGACCCCGATAGCGATCGGGACTCCACTCGTGCAGAGGAAGATTGAAGGTAGAAAAATGCAATTCATGTCACTATGTATTGCTTTAAAAATAGAACAGAAGCTGATAAAGCAGCTTAAACAATAAAACTGATGAATAAAATCAGAGCTTACGTACGGGAATCTTATCTTGAGTTAACAACCAAGGTAGCATGGCCAACATGGGGCGAGTTGCAAAACAGTGCAATCATTGTACTTGTTGCTTCGCTTATTATTGGGCTGATTATATTTTTCATGGATTTCCTTTCACAAGGTATCATGAATATATTATATAAAATGTTTTAATCGTGAATCTGATGACCGATACAGGAAAGAAGTGGTATGTGATTCGTGCTATCAGTGGCAAGGAAAAGAAGGTGAAGCAATATATTGAATCAGAAATTAGTCGTTTAGGCCTTTCTGATTATGTTGCTCAGGTGCTTATTCCAACTGAGAAAGTGTATCAGATTAAAGATGGTAAAAAAATAAGTAAAGAAAGAAGTTATCTTCCGGGATATGTGTTGATTGAAGCCAATCTTGTAGGAGAAATACCTCATATTATTGAAAATGTAACAGGTGTTATCAGCTTTTTAGGATCTAAAGGCGAGGCTCCTGCTCCATTGCGACAGTCCGAGGTAAACAGAATTTTGGGTAAAGTGGATGAACTGGCGGACTCAGAAGAAGTGTTGAATATTCCATTTGTGGTTGGAGAAACAGTGAAAGTGACTGATGGTCCATTTAATAGTTTCTCAGGTGTGATTGAAGAGGTTCATGAAGATAAGAAAAAACTTAAGGTAATGGTGAAAATTTTCGGTAGAAAAACACCGCTTGAGTTAAGTTATATGCAAGTAGAAAAAGAATAAATCAATTTGAACATGAGATAATTTGAAGATTTGAAAATTAATGCTACGCTTCCATGCTGTAATTTTCATTCTCAAATACTCAAATTCACAAAATAAAAAAAAATGGCAAAAGAAATAGGTGCCCTCATTAAATTGCAAGTAAAAGGTGGAGCAGCAAATCCTGCCCCTCCAATTGGACCTGCATTAGGTGCTAAGGGTGTTAATATTATGGAGTTCTGCAAGCAGTTCAATGCTCGCACGCAGGATCAGGCAGGAAAAGTGTTGCCTGTAATTATTACTGTATATACCGATAAGTCATTTGAATTTATTATCAAACGTCCACCGGTATCTGTACAATTAATGGAAGCTGCAAAAATCAAAGCCGGATCGGCAGAATCGAACCGTAAAAAATCAGGTTCGGTAAAATGGGAACAGGTAAAAGCTATTGCAGAAGATAAAATGCCTGACTTAAACTGCTTTACCATTGAGTCTGCTATGAGTATGGTTGCAGGGACGGCACGTAGCCTTGGTTTAACAATTGAAGGGCAAAAGCCTTATTAATTGCTACCGGGCAACATAGGTTGTTCAGTATAATTAAAAAAGTAAATTAACAGAAGGAGTTTCAGTTTAAATACGGAACGTTATCACTTCACAAATTATATAAAATGGCAAAACTGACAAAAAACCAGAAGTTGGTTACTGCGAAGTACGACAGTGAAAAATCATATACACTGCAAGATGCTTCTAAGATTGTTAAAGACATCACGTTTACAAAGTTTGATGCATCAGTTGACTTGAGCATTAGATTGGGCGTTGATCCACGTAAGGCAAATCAGATGGTACGTGGCATCGTTACCTTACCACACGGTACAGGAAAAACTGTAAAAGTATTGGTACTTTGTACACCCGACAAAGAAGCAGAAGCAAAAGCTGCCGGTGCCGATTATGTTGGATTGGATGAGTATATCACCAAGATTGAACAAGGTTGGGTTGATATGGATGTGGTTATTACCATGCCTGCTGTAATGGCTAAAGTTGGTAAGTTAGGACGTGTATTAGGTCCTCGTAACCTTATGCCAAACCCAAAGACAGGAACTGTAACAACTGAAGTAGGTAAGGCAGTGACTGAAGTTAAGGGTGGTAAAATTGATTTTAAAGTTGACAAAACAGGAATTATTCATGCATCAGTAGGTAAAGTATCGTTTGAGCCTAATAAGATTTATGAAAACGCCAATGAGTTGCTTCAAAGCATCATCAAATTAAAGCCATCATCGGCAAAGGGTACTTATCTGAAAAGTGTTTCTATGAGCAGCACAATGAGTCCCGGTGTTAAGGTGGATACAAAATCAATTGCAGGTCAATAATCATATATAAACTATTCAACAAATGACAAGAGAAGAAAAAAATATAGAAATAGATAGCCTGGCACAGCAGCTTAGCGAGTTTCCAAACTTTTACATTACCAATATAGAGAGTCTGAACAGTGAAAAAACATCTAAACTGCGCAGACTTTGTTACAGCAAGAATGTAAAACTGCGTGTAGCAAAAAATAACCTCATCAAGAAGGCATTACAGAAGTTGGATCCTACGGCTTATGATACATTGATTCCTACGTTAAAAGGAACTTCGGCAATTATGTTCAGCGAAGTGTCAAACGTACCTGCAAAACTTATAAAAGAGTTCAGAGCAAAAGACAGTGTTCCTGCAATTAAAGCTGCATGGATTGATTCGTCAGTTTTCGTTGGTGACAATCAGTTAGAGGTATTAGCAAATCTGAAATCTAAGAATGAACTTATTGCAGAGGTTATTGCATTACTTCAGTCGCCAGCCAAGAATGTGGTTTCACAACTTACATCAGGCGGCAGCAAGCTGGCAGGTATATTAAAAACATTAGAAGAGAAAGGTTCTTAAGCTTCCACCTTTGAATCTTAAACTATAGTACAATTCAAATAAACTTTTAAAACAATTAAAATTAAATAAAATGGCAGATTTAAATGCATTCGCAGAACAGTTGGTAAACCTGACAGTAAAAGAAGTTCAGGAACTTTCAACCATTCTAAAAGACAAATACGGTATTGAGCCTGCTGCTGCAGCACCAGTAATGATGGCCGGTGGCGGTGGCGGTGGCGCAGCTGCTGCTGAAGAAAAAACATCATTCGATGTTATTCTTAAGTCAGGCGGAAATGCAAAGCTGGCTGTAGTAAAGCTGGTAAAAGAATTGAGCGGACTTGGCTTGAAAGAAGCTAAAGACTTAGTTGATGGCGCTCCAAAACCGGTTAAAGAAGGTGTTTCTAAAGAAGAAGCAAATTCTATCAAGCAACAACTTGAAGAAGCCGGTGCTGAAGTTGAGATCAAGTAATACCCCGGTTTAAAAAATCATAGGCCTTTTCCAAATGGGGAAGGCCTATACCCCTTTTACAGCCTCTGCAATTGCAAAGGCTTTTAGTACAACTAGGATTGAAATCAATATAAAAACAAATTCACTTGGCTGCAATCACAACAACGCCAGATAAAGGCGGTTCAAAAAGAATAAACTTCTCTAAGAATAAAAACTTAATTGATTATCCTGACTTTCTCGACATTCAGTTGAAATCGTTTCAGGATTTTTTCCAGATCGAAACAACATCTGACAACCGTCAGAATGAAGGTCTTTATAAAGTATTCGCAGAAAACTTTCCGATAACGGATTCACGAAATAATTTCGTGCTTGAGTTTCTCGATTATTTTATTGACCCACCAAGATATTCTATTCAGGAATGTCTTGAAAGAGGACTCACACATAGTGTGCCTCTCAAAGCTAAATTAAAATTATACTGTACCGACCCTGAGCATGAGGATTTCGAAACTATTGTTCAGGATGTTTACTTGGGTACAATTCCGTACATGACACCAAAGGGAACTTTTGTGATTAATGGTGCAGAACGCGTTATTGTTTCGCAGTTGCACCGTTCACCCGGAGTATTTTTTGGACAAAGCCGTCATGCTAACGGAACAAAACTTTATTCAGCACGCGTAATTCCTTTCAAAGGTTCGTGGATTGAATTTGCAACAGATATTAACAGTGTGATGTATGCTTACATTGACCGTAAAAAGAAGTTTCCGGTTACCACACTGTTGCGTGCAATAGGTTTTGAAAGTGATAAACAGATTCTTGAAATCTTCGGACTTGCTGACGAAATTAAAGTAAGCAAATCAGGATTAAAGTCGCATGTTGGCCGTAAGTTGGCTGCACGTGTTCTTAAGTCATGGGTTGAAGATTTTGTGGATGAAGATACCGGTGAAGTAGTTTCTATCGAGCGTAATGAAATTATTCTTGAGCGTGAAACCTTCCTGGAAGATCATCACATTGACCTGATTATTGAAGCCGGAGTAAAATCTATTATCCTTCATAAGGAAGATGGCAACTCTGCTGACTATGCAATTATTTACAATACACTGCAGAAAGATACTTCTAACTCTGAAAAAGAAGCGGTTGAACATATCTATCGTCAGTTGCGTAATGCAGAGCCACCTGATGAGGAAACAGCGCGTGGTATCATCGAAAAACTTTTCTTCTCTGACAAGAGATATGATTTAGGTGAAGTAGGTCGTTACCGAATCAATAAAAAGCTAAACCTCAACACACCTGAAGATGTGAAGGTGCTTACTAAAGAGGATATTATTTTAATCATAAAGTACCTCATTCAGCTTATCAACTCAAAAGCTGATGTGGATGATATTGACCACTTATCAAACAGACGTGTACGTACAGTTGGAGAACAATTGTATTCTCAGTTTGGTGTTGGCTTATCAAGAATGGCACGTACTATCCGTGAGCGTATGAACGTTCGCGACAACGAAGTGTTTACACCTGCTGATTTGATTAATGCAAAAACATTGTCGTCAGTTATCAATTCATTCTTCGGGACCAATCAGCTGTCACAGTTTATGGATCAAACAAATCCATTGGCTGAGATTACGCATAAAAGAAGGCTCTCTGCCCTTGGACCCGGAGGTCTTTCGCGAGAGCGTGCAGGTTTCGAGGTGCGTGACGTACACTATACACACTACGGACGTTTATGTACCATTGAAACACCGGAAGGTCCAAACATCGGTTTGATTTCTTCACTCTGTGTTTTCGCAAAAATCAACAATCTTGGATTTATCGAAACCCCGTATCGTGTAATCGAAAACGGAAAAGTAGATTTGAATCGCCCTCCTGTATTTTTAACTGCAGAAGAAGAAGATAATAAAGTAATTGCGCAAGCAAATGCACATATTGATGCAACAGGAAATTTCCTTGATGCACGTGTTAAGGCGCGTTATGAAGGCGACTTCCCTGAAGTAGATCCTGAGCATCTGCACCTGATGGACGTAGCGCCAAATCAGATAGCATCTATTGCAGCATCATTGATTCCTTTCCTTGAACATGATGATGCCAATCGTGCGCTGATGGGTTCGAACATGCAACGTCAGGCTGTGCCATTGATGCGTCCGGAAGCACCTGTTGTTGGAACAGGACTTGAAGGTCAGGTAGTGCGCGACTCACGCGTATTAATCAATGCACAACATGATGGTGTGGTTGAATACGTAGATGCCAATGAAATTCGTGTCCGCAGTATTCTTTCTGAAGATGAAAAGCTGTTGAGCTTTAGTGATGAGATTGAAGTTTACAATCTGATAAAATTCCAGAAGACCAATCAAAGCACCTGTATTAACCTTAAGCCAATTGTTAGAAAAGGGGAGAAGGTTAGAGCAGGACAGGTATTGTGCGAAGGTTATGCAACCAAAGATGGTGAATTGGCTTTAGGACGAAACCTTAAAGTTGCTTTCATGCCCTGGAAAGGAAATAACTTTGAAGATGCTATTGTGATTTCTGAGCGTGTTGTACGCGAAGATATTTTCACTTCTCTTCACGTTGATGAATATACTCTTGAAGTTCGTGACACCAAGCGTGGTCTTGAAGAGCTTACTGCAGATATACCCAACGTAAGTGAAGAAGCTACCCGCGACCTTGACGATAACGGATTGATTCGTGTTGGTGCAGAAGTGAAAGAAGGTGATATCATTATCGGAAAAATTACACCTAAAGGAGAAACAGACCCTTCACCTGAAGAGAAACTGCTTCGTGCCATCTTTGGTGATAAAGCCGGTGATGTTAAAGATGCATCATTGAAACTTCCACCATCTGTAAAAGGTGTGGTGATTGACAAGAAGTTGTTTTCACGCGCAGTGAAAGATAAAAACTCAAAGACTGATGATAAAGTTGTGTTGACTAAGCTTGATGAAGAGCAGGCAAGAGACCTTGCAGCCATAAAAGCTAAATTGGTTGACAAACTGTTTATCCTCGTGAATGGAAAAACATCACAAGGTGTGATGGATATTTTCAAAGAGTTTGTTATTCCGAAAGGCAGCAAGTTTACTCAGAAGATGTTGCAGGAATTGGATTATAATAACATCAATCCATCAAAATGGACAACTGATAAAGATCGCAATGATCAGATAAAAGAGTTATTGCACAACTACAACATTAAAGTAAATGATGTGGTAGGTTCTTATAAGCGTAAGAAGTTCGCTATTCAGGTTGGTGATGAACTGCCTGCAGGTATTATGCAGTTAGCAAAAGTTTACATTGCCAAAAAACGTAAACTTACAGTCGGTGATAAGATGGCAGGCCGTCACGGAAATAAAGGTATTGTTGCCAAGATTGTACGCGAAGAAGAAATGCCTTTCCTTGATGACGGAACACCTGTTGACATTGTGCTTAACCCGCTTGGTGTACCTTCTCGTATGAACCTTGGTCAGATTTATGAAACAGTACTTGGCTGGGCAGGACAAAAGTTAGGTGTAAAGTTTGCTACACCAATTTTTGACGGAGCAACATTAGATGAAATAGAACATTATGTGGATAAAGCCGGACTGTCTAAATACGGAGCAACATATCTTACAGATGGCGGCACAGGAGAACGTTTCGATCAGCCTGCAACAGTAGGTATCATCTACATGCTTAAGTTAGGACACATGGTTGATGATAAGATGCATGCACGTTCTATCGGACCCTACTCACTCATCACGCAACAGCCATTAGGTGGTAAAGCACAGTTTGGTGGTCAACGCTTTGGTGAGATGGAGGTGTGGGCACTTGAAGCATTCGGTGCATCTAACATTCTTCAAGAATTGTTGACAGTTAAGTCTGATGACGTTGTGGGAAGAGCTAAGGCTTATGAAGCAATCGTTAAGGGAGATAACATGCCAACACCGGGAGTACCTGAGTCGTTCAATGTATTACTGCATGAATTGCGTGGATTAGGTTTAAAAATAACATTAGATTAAAAGAACATGCGCAGAGCAGTCGCTCTGCGCATAACTTTTCTATCATAATAATCATTCAACAAAAACAATATGGCAGCAAAACGCGATAATAAAATAAAAAGTAATTTTTCACGCATCATCATCAGCTTAGCTTCACCGGAACATATTCTGGAGCAGTCAAGCGGTGAAGTGCTGAAGCCGGAAACAATTAACTACCGTACCTATAAACCCGAGCGTGATGGTTTGTTTTGCGAACGCATTTTCGGTCCTGTAAAAGACTGGGAATGTCATTGCGGCAAATACAAACGTATCCGATATAAAGGAATTGTTTGTGACCGTTGCGGTGTAGAAGTAACTGAAAAGAAAGTTAGACGTGAGCGTATGGGACACATTCAGTTGGTTGTTCCTGTTGCACACATCTGGTATTTCCGTTCGTTACCCAATAAAATTGGTTACTTGTTAGGATTACCAACAAAAAAATTAGATCTGATAATTTACTACGAGCGTTATGTAGTAATTCAGGCAGGTATTAAAGCACAGGATGGTGTAAACTATCTTGACTTCCTCACAGAAGAAGAGTACCTGAATATTCTTGATAATCTTCCAAAAGAAAATCAGCATCTTGACGATACTGATCCGAATAAATTTATTGCAAGAATGGGAGCAGATGCATTGTATGACCTGCTTTCACGCCTCGACCTTGATGAGTTATCATATAAACTTCGTCATCAGGCAAGCAATGAAACTTCGCAGCAGCGTAAAAACGAAGCATTAAAGCGACTCAACGTAGTTGAAGCTTTCCGTAATGCAAATCAGAATATCGAAAACCGTCCGGAATGGATGATAGTAAAAGTTGTTCCTGTAATTCCACCGGAACTGCGTCCATTAGTTCCATTAGATGGTGGTCGTTTTGCAACATCTGATCTGAATGACCTTTACAGACGTGTAATCATTCGTAACAACCGTTTGAAACGATTGCTAGAAATAAAGGCTCCTGATGTGATTTTGCGTAATGAAAAACGTATGTTGCAGGAAGCAGTAGATTCTCTTTTCGACAACTCACGTAAAGTAAATGCCGTTAAAACTGAATCAAACCGTGCATTAAAATCACTTTCAGATTCATTGAAAGGTAAACAAGGACGTTTCCGTCAGAACTTGCTTGGTAAACGTGTTGATTATTCTGCACGTTCGGTAATTGTTGTTGGCCCTGAAATGAAATTGCATGAGTGCGGATTGCCAAAAGATATGGCTGCCGAATTATTCAAGCCATTTATTATCCGTAAACTTATTGAAAGAGGAATTGTAAAGACGGTTAAGTCTGCAAAGAAAATTGTAGATCGTAAGGATGCTATAGTTTGGGATATTCTTGAAAACGTATTAAAAGGACATCCTGTATTACTCAATCGTGCTCCTACACTTCACCGTCTCGGTATTCAGGCATTCCAGCCAAAACTTATCGAAGGAAAAGCAATTCAGTTGCATCCATTGGTATGTACAGCTTTCAACGCTGACTTTGACGGTGACCAGATGGCTGTTCACGTTCCACTTGGAAACGCTGCAATTCTTGAAGCACAAATGCTGATGCTTGCATCTCATAACATTCTTAACCCTGCCAATGGTGCGCCAATTACAGTTCCTTCTCAGGACATGGTTCTTGGTTTATATTACATGACTAAGGGAAGGAAGTCAACAGATAAAGAAAAAGTAAAAGGAGAAGGCTCTGTTTTCTATTCTCCTGAAGAGGTTACTATCGCATTCAACGAAGGCCGTGTTGACCTGCATGCTTACATAAAAGTGAAAACACACATCAAAGAAAACGGTGAGATTGTAAGACGATTGATTGAGACAACAGTTGGACGTGTATTGTTCAATGAAGTGGTTCCGCGTCAGGCAGGTTATATTAACGATGTACTTACTAAAAAAGCATTGCGTGATATAATTAGCCAGGTGTTGAAGACCTGCGGTATTGCGCAGACAGCTCGTTTCCTTGATGATATTAAAGACCTTGGATTTAAGATGGCCTTTAAAGGTGGTCTTTCTTTCAACCTTAACGATGTATTGATTCCTAGTGCAAAAGCGGAATTAGTTAATAAAGCACAGTCAGAGGTAGAAGAGGTTCGTAACAGCTACAACATGGGTTTCATAACCAATAACGAGCGTTACAATCAGATTATTGATATCTGGACACGTACTAACACACGTATTACAGAAACGTTGATGAAGCAATTGATTGCTGATAAGCAAGGTTTCAATGCAGTTTATATGATGCTTGATTCCGGTGCGCGTGGTTCCAAAGAGCAGATTCGTCAGTTAGGTGGAATGAGGGGGTTGATGGCAAAGCCGCAAAAGTCAGGTGCATCAGGTGGTGAGATTATCGAGAATCCGATTCTTTCAAATTTTAAAGAAGGATTATCAATTCTTGAATACTTTATCTCTACACACGGTGCGCGTAAAGGTCTTGCCGATACAGCATTAAAGACTGCCGATGCAGGTTATCTGACCAGAAGACTTGTTGACGTAGCACAAGATGTAATTATTACTGAACCTGATTGTGGAACATTGCGCGGTCTCTCAGAAACTGCATTGAAAAATCAGGAAGAAGTTGTTGAAACATTATACGACAGAATTCTTGGACGTGTATCATGTCACGATATCTATCATCCATTAACCGGTGAATTGGTTGTTCGTGCAGGCGAAGAAATAAAAGAAGATGTTGCAGCACAGATTGAAGAATCGCCATTAGAGTCTGTAGAAATAAGATCAGTATTGACCTGCGAATCGAAACAAGGTGTATGTGCTAAATGCTATGGCAGAAACTTAGCAACAGGACGAATGGTTCAGAAAGGCGAGGCTGTTGGTGTTATTGCTGCACAGTCCATTGGTGAGCCTGGTACACAGCTTACACTTAGAACATTCCACGTGGGTGGTGTTGCTTCAAAAGGTGCATCAGAGTCACGTCATGAAGCTAAGTTTGGCGGTGTCATCGAACTTGAAGAAATGCGTACGCTACCTTATAAAGAAGGTGATAAGAAATATGAAGTTGTGGTCGGTCGTTCAGGTGAATTCCGAATTGTTGACCCAACAACGAAAGCAGTTTTAGCAACCAACAACATTCCTTATGGCTCACATCTGTTTGTTAAAAATGGTGACACGCTGAAGAAAGGTGATGTGATTTGCGAATGGGATCCATACAACGCAGTAATCATTTGCGAGGCTGATGGTAAGATCGGATATGAACATCTTGAAGAAGGTGTAACATTCCGTGAAGAGTCTGATGAGCAAACAGGCTACAAAGAGAAAGTTGTTATTGACAGCCGTGATAAAACAAAGAATCCTGTTATTAAAATTCTGAATGACAAGAAAGAAGTTGTAAAGGCATATAACATTCCGGTTGGTGCTCATATTGTGGTGAATGAAGGGCAGAAAATAAAAGCAGGAAATGTGCTGGTAAAAATTGTTCGTGCAAGCGGCAAGACGGGTGATATCACCGGAGGTCTTCCTCGCGTAACTGAATTGTTTGAAGCAAGAAATCCATCAAACCCTGCTGTAGTTAGTGAGATTGACGGAGTAGTAGCTTATGGTGGAATTAAACGTGGTAACCGTGAGATTATCATCACATCTAAAGAAGGTGATGTAAAGAAATATCTTGTGCCTTTATCAAAACACATTTTGGTACAGGACAACGACTTTATCCGTGCAGGTGCTCCATTGTCTGATGGTGCTATCAGCCCATCCGATATTCTTGCAATCAAAGGTCCATCACAAGTGCAGGAATACTTAGTGAACGAAGTTCAGGAAGTATATCGTTTACAGGGTGTGAAGATTAACGATAAGCACTTTGAAGTTATCGTTCGTCAGATGATGCGTAAGGTAGTTATTGAAGATGCCGGAGATACGCGCTTCCTTGAGAGAGAATCGGTAAACAAAATTGAGTTTATGGAAGAAAACGATTGGATTATGGATAAGATGGTAGTAACAGAACCCGGTGATTCAGAATATCGTCCCGGACAAATTATTACCCTGCGTAAACTACGTGACGACAACTCAATGCTTAAACGTAAAGACCAAAAAGAGATTGAAGCACGTAACGCTATTCCTGCTACATCATCACCATTGTTACAGGGTATCACACAGGCATCATTGCATACAAAGAGTTGGATATCTGCAGCATCATTCCAGGAAACAACAAAAGTTCTTAATGAGGCAGCTATCAATGGAAAAGTAGATTACCTCAACGGCTTGAAAGAAAACGTAATTGTAGGTCACTTAATTCCTGCAGGTACAGGTCTGCGTGAATACGAGCGTTTGATTGTTGGTTCACAAGAAGAATATGACTTGCTTATGGCTTCAAAAGAGTCAGACAGCGAGCAGCCAATCAATATGTAAGTTTTATTTTCAGCATATTTGGTCAAACACCATTCAGGAACTTGTCTGAATGGTGTTTTGTTTTATAAATCTTATCATTCTTTCGTAAACCTTTAGTTTATTTGTTATTTTGTTAAATTGTCAAAACACTTTTTATCAAAAGGGAATATTGTTCAGAATTTAATTTTCAATATTAACCGGTCAGGATTTAAATAAACTTAACCCTGTTCTAAATTAATTAAATTTGTAAAATGGAACTAAAGAAAATATTTGAGAATAATCAGAAATGGATTGACAGGAAACTGGCAACAGATGCGCATTATTTTGAAAAATTGTGCGAAGGTCAAAGTCCTGAAGTCTTGTTTGTTGGTTGCTCTGACAGCAGGGTAACAGCAGAAGAGTTAATGGGATCACAACCTGGAGAAGTATTTGTCCATCGCAATGTGTCAAATATGATTATCAGCATTGATCTAAACATGAATGCTGTTGTTGATTACGCAATGAATTTTTTAAAGGTGAAACACATCGTAATCTGTGGTCATTATTTTTGTGGAGGTGTAAAAGCTGCAATGCAGGCACAAGACTTGGGCATACTCAATCCATGGCTAAGAAATATTCGGGATGTGTATCGAATTCATAAAAGTGAATTAAATAATATATCGGATGAAAACGATCGTTACAATCGTTTAATCGAGTTAAATGTTCAGGAGCAATGTATTAATCTGATTAAAATTGCATCAGTGCAAAAGGCATATAGGCAACGTAATTTACAAGTTCATGGCTGGGTGTTCGATATGCGAACAGGAAAGTTAATTGACTTAAAAATAGATTTACCAAAAGAATTGAAAGACATAATGGAGATATATGATTTAGGGTAGGCAGATGCCTTCAAAATCTCAAAGATTCACCGTAAACTTTCCTGACATTTAACCTTTCGAATTTTCTTCACATTAGTTCATTCAAAAGCCATGATTAATAAACAAAAAAGCGAACCATTGCTGATTCGCTTTTTATTAAGTGGTCCCGGAGGGATTCAAACCCCCAACCTTCTGATCCGTAGTCAGATGCTCTATTCAGTTAAGCTACGGAACCATTTTTTTAGTGGCGCAAAGATAACCAAATTAGCATATTTCAAAAGAGAAATTATGAATTTCCTTTTGGTGGCTTACCGATTGACTCACGCATTGATGTGTCAGCCTGTATGTTTTCCATTTTGTAGTAGTCCATAATGCCTAACTTACCACTGCGAAAAGCTTCTGCCATCGCCATGGGAATCTGTGTCTCGGCTTCGATAACTTTCGCTCTGGCTTCTTGTGCTTTGGCAATCATTTCCTGCTCTAAAGCTACAGCAGCAGCCCTACGTTCTTCTGCCATTGCCTGAGCCACCTTTAAATCTGCTGTTGCCTGTTCCATCTGAAGTTTAGCACCGATGTTTTCGCCTACATCAATATCTGCAATATCTATTGATAATATTTCAAATGCTGTACCTGCGTCAAGACCTTTGTTTAATACAGTTTTTGAAATCTGATCAGGATTTTCTAAAACACTTTTGTGGTCATGTGCAGAACCTATTGTTGTAACGATGCCTTCACCAACACGTGCAAGAATAGTCTCCTCTCCTGCGCCACCAACAAGTTGGTTGATGTTGGTACGAACTGTAACACGTGCGCGTACTACCAATTGAATTCCATTTTTACCCACAGCAGAAACAGGAGGGGTATCAATAACTCTTGGGTTTACAGAAAGCTGAACAGCATCTGCAACATCACGACCGGCAAGATCTATTGCTGCCGCCATTTTAAATGATAATGGTATGTTGGCTTTATCGGCAGAAATGAGTGCTTTTATTACATTATTTACATTACCACCTGCCAGATAGTGTGTTTCTAAATCCGGAATTGTAACATTAAGTCCTGCTTTTGTTGCAGTAATCATTGCATTTACAATTACACTGGGTGGGACTTTTCTGAAACGCATCAGGATTAAATTCAGAATACTGACTTTCACACCGGAGAAAGTAGCAGTTATCCAGAGGTTAACAGGAACAAAATAAAGAAATAGAAAAAACAGAATGATGCCTGCAACAACCAGAATGAGTAATGGAATACTTGCCATTTTTTTTGATTTTTAAGTTTATATTTTTTTTACAATAAGTTTATTTGTCAATACTTCTATCACTTCAATTGTAGCATTTGCCTCTATCATTTCACCAAGTGATTGCACTTCTATTTTTTTATTATTAAATACTGCTGTGCCCATAGGTCTTAATACAGAAAGTGCTTTACCCTGATCTCCAATCTTTATATCCATTTCATCAACACGTTCAATTTTTGAATCGCTTGATTGTTGAAGACTGAATCTGCGCCACACATTGTAACGAAAAGCAAGGTAAATTGTAGCTAATGTTACAGTAAGCGTGCTCAGTGCTACGATTGTACCTGCAGTATTTCCCAGTTCATGAAAAGAATACCAGATGCCACCCAAAATCATTAATGCACCAATTATTCCTGCAATTAATCCCGGTAGAATGAGTATCTCCAGAATCAACAGAACTATGCCCACAAGTATCAGTAAAATGATTGTAAATATGGTTCCCATTTTCGGTGACAAACATAATAAAAAGGCTGTTGCGAAAAAGCAACAGCCTTTATTAAAAAACACGAAATTATTTATTAGATTTTTGTTGAATCGGATTTTATTTGGTAATAAATGTTACCGGTAGTGTATAAGCAACTGCCACAGGTTTTCCTCCCTGCAGTCCCGGTTTCCAAACCGGAGATTTTTCAAGTACTCTTATTGCTTCAAGTGACAACTCAGGTGCATTATCAATACCTTTAAGAATTTTGATATTGCTAACATGACCATTTTTATCAACTATAAATCCAACATAAACAGTTCCACTGATTTCGCGTCTGATTAAATCAGATGGAAAAATAATACTTTTTTGAACGTAACGAATTAGGGCTTCTTCACCTCCCGGAAATTCAGGAAATACTTCTGGCATTAATGTGAATCCTGAAGCTCCGGTGACAGTTGCTCCTGCACCTGTAGTGCCATTGCCTGAAGAGACTGGAACAATTGAAGTGTTGCCACCAGTTGAATTTAGAGTTGCCATGGTAGTAACGGGTACAGATTTTATTGGTTCAACATTTTGAATTTTTCTATCTGTCACTACGGGAATGCCGTTACCGTTAGATTTGATTGTTGGTGCAGCAGCAGTATGAGTTATAGGCATTGGTAGCGTAGGCGGTGTTACTTTATTGAAGTTATAGATAATTTCAGGTTGATGTGTCTTATCTGAATATTGCTGAATAAGTTCAACAGATGGACCTCCTGATATGGCAATTCCAAATATTGCTGTTGCAATAATTATCATGGCAATCAACCATGAATGTAGAAGACGATTTGATTCATTTTGTCTTAAATGGTATGCACCATAATTTTTGTTGCGGTTTTCGAAAACCAGTTCGCACCACCGCTGTGAATAAATGAACTCCATAATGTTGCTTTTACTTTATAGATGTATGACGCAACAACATTCCATATTATTTTTAATTGAAAATTATTTTACATTTTAATGACCGTAAAACCTTATTGTTTCTTCGAGCTAAAAATGTAAGTATTCTAATGTTTATTTCTCTGTTAAGAATGAAAAAATCAATTAAATATCCTTTTGAAAAAACTCTTTTTTTCAGTTTCAGAAATATTTGGTACTACTTCCTGTAAGATTGTTCTCATTTGATTGCAATCTGTAAATCTGTCTTGCTGTCCTTCGAAAACTGTTTGTCTGATTTCGTCCATAGTTAATTTTGATGGAGGAAGTCGGAGTTGTTTTTTAAATGATGCTTTACGTATAAAAGCTAAAAGCAGAGGATGTATGTTTCTGTGCTCGGCTACGGCTGTATTTAACTGCATGTGCATTATCATCTCCGGGTTTTCATTAAAAAACGGAGGATACTTAGCCACAGATTCATATAATGTAAGCCCCAGGCTGAACAAATCTGTTGATGGATTAATAAGTTCCGGCAAGTTTAATAATTGTTCAGGTGGAGAATAAAGAAGCGAGAAAGGAAGTCTTTGTGTTACTATTGGCTCTGCCATGTTGACCGAAAGTCCAAAATCTATGATTCGAATACTCGGGTTTAATAAATCAGGATTGCCTCTTTTATTTACAAGAATTAAAATATTGTCAGGGCGTATATCTGCATGTACAATTCCACTACTATGTATTTTTTCGAGAATATCGAGTGTGGCAATAATACATTTGATACTGAATTCTGCTCTGTTTTTTATATCCTTTTGCAACAGTTGACGTAATGAAAGTCCATCAATAAATTCTTTAATAATGTAATAGCCGCTATCATCTTTCCATGCATCAAGTGTATGCTGTACACCGTCAAAATTAAAGCCCATCAATGCTTCACGCTGAAACCTTAATTGTGTTTGTGTTTCATTTGGGTTGTGTAGTTTTTTAATCACCACAGGCAATTTATCTTCTACACGATAACCTAAAAATACAGAGCTCCATTTACCTTTGCGTTTCAGCACAAGACTATCATTGTTGGGGTCAAGAAGGTAGGCTGCCTGATTGGTTTTCAGAACGAATGACATGATTCAGAGAATATTTATGGTGGGCTAAATTAATAAACAAGGTTTATGTAAATTTGTTGCATGAATCATAAACTTACAGTAGCTTTTTCGCCCTGTCCTAACGACACCTTTATGTTTCATGCATGGGTTAATGGATTGATTGACACCCAAGGCCATCAGTTTCAAATTAAGCTGGCTGATGTCGAAGCGTTAAATCAATCTGCATTTAAAGAAGAGGCAGATATTACTAAGTTGAGCTTTAGTGCATTTGCACATGTTGCCGATAGGTATGAGTTGCTAACCTCAGGAGTTGCACTTGGACATAATTGCGGACCACTTTTGGTAAGTAAACATAATTTTAAATGGGAAGAATTACCGCAACTAAAAATTGTTATTCCCGGAAAATATACAACTGCAAATCTATTGCTCACAATGTTTGCTCCCGATGCCAAAAATAAAAGAGAGTTACTGTTTTCAGATATTGAAAAAGAAGTGATGAATAAGCGTGCAGATGCAGGATTGATTATACATGAAAGTCGTTTTACTTATCATCAGCGTGGATTAAAAAAAATTGCTGATTTGGGTGAGCTTTGGGAGCGTAATTATAAATGCCCATTACCGTTGGGTTGTATTGCAGTAAAAAAAAGCCTTCCGCCAGAAGTAAAAATTCAATTAAATAAATTGATGAAAGATAGCATTACGTATGCAATGAAATTTCCTAAGGCTTCTGCTGATTTTATCAGACATCATGCTCAGGATATGAATGAAAAAGTGCAACAGCAACACATTGCATTGTATGTTAATCAATGGTCGTTAAATTTGGGAGTGATGGGAAAAATGGCAATCAGAAAGTTATTGGAAGCAGGAGTAGTTGCAGAATTATTGCCTAAGGCAGAAGTAGTATTTGTAGATGAATTAAAAAATTTGGTAAATTAAAAAATGATAATAGTTACAGGAGCAGCAGGGTTTGTCGGGAGTTGTCTGGTAAAGAAACTCAATGAAGAAAATTTCAATGATTTGATTCTTGTAGATGATTTCAGCAATGATCAAAAGAATAAAAATCTTGAGGGAAAAAGGTTTACCGGCAAAGTAGATCGGAAACAGTTTTTCAATTGGTTAGATGAAAATCATCAACTTACTCAGTTCATATTTCATATAGGTGCGCGAACTGATACAACTGAATTTAACAAAAAGATTTTTGATGAGCTGAATGTTGAATACAGCAAAAAGGTTTGGCAAAAGTGTGCAGAATATGGATTGCCGCTTGTTTATGCTTCATCGGCTGCAACTTATGGTGGAGGAGAAGCAGGTTATGATGATGATGAAAGTAAAATCAATCTATTAAAACCATTAAACCCTTATGGCGATTCTAAGAACGAGTTCGATAAGTGGGTACTTCAACAAAAAGAAAAGCCATATTTCTGGGCTGGGTTAAAATTTTTTAACGTGTATGGGCCAAATGAATTTCATAAAGGTAGAATGGCATCAGTTATTTTCCATGGGTTTAACCAAGTGCGAAAAGATGGTATCATTCGTTTATTTAAATCGCATCGTCCTGAATATAAAGATGGCTGGCAATTGCGGGATTTTATTTATGTGAAAGATGTTACATCAGTATGTTTTTTTCTGATGAATCATCGTAAAAATTCAGGCATTTACAACCTTGGTACCGGAAAGGCAAGGAGCTTTTATGATTTAGCTTCAAGTACTTTCAAGGCAATGTCATTGGAGAGCAACATTCAGTTTATTGATATGCCCCTTGATATAAGAGATAAATATCAGTATTTTACAGAAGCAAAAATGGCAAAACTCAGTGCTATCGGATACGCAGTGCCATTTTATTCACTTGAAGATGGTGTGTCAGATTATGTGATTAACTATCTGTTACCGGCAAAATATTATTAATCCATAGTTTATCAACAATGAGTGTCGGCAAATCAGGAAAACCTATTTTAGCACCCTGATGATAAAATTCACTATGCGTGTTCTGAACCTGAAAGTGGTTCGGTATTTTTTTTCAGCAGCATCAGCAACAATTGTTGATGTAGGAATTTATTTTTTAGCGTTTAATTATTTATTCGAAAAGAAGGATATTGTCTTTTCATTCTATACGTTCTCTGCTCCAACAGTTTCTCTGATGATTTCCTATTCATGTGGATTGTTGACCAACTTTTTTCTTACAAAAACTTTAGTCTTTAAAGAATCAGATTTGAAGGGGCATCATCAGTTTTTGCGTTTTGTATTGGTAGCTATTGGTGTTTTGTTTTTAAACTATGTGTTGATGAAATTCCTTATCCGCCAGATGGATTGGTTTCCAACAATTGCGCGTGCATTTTCTGCTGTGAGTATAGGATTGATAAGTTTTGTTGTTCACAAAAGTTTCTCTTTCAGAGTAAGTGCAACGGAAGAAGTAGAGGAGTAATCCTCTACTGTCCATATATAGAAAGGCGTTTAACCACCATCATATTTTTACTTGAGCGTATTCTGAAAAGGTATAAACCATCAACAGGCATTGGATTGATATTTACCAAGCACTTTCCTTTTTCCATATAACATTCAGATTTGAAAATTAATTTTCCGGTTAAGTCTGTTATAAAAATTTCCGTGTTGCCGGAATAATTGCCGGCTTTTACAATAATATCTTCCCCACTTAAAGGATTTGGATAAATAGAAACTTCGTTATACCAGGAAATATTATTTATTGCATTTATGGTATCACAATCCCAAAGCCCGGTGTTACCGCCAACACAAATTCCACAAGTGTCAAGATATGCAGTTCCACCCCAATCACCATGACAATCTTGAATGCAAGGTTGTAATCCTGTATTACCACCAACACAGGTGTTACACGAATCTAAGAAAGCAGCGCCACCCCAGTCACCATGACAATCTTGAATGCAAGGTAGAAGTCCTGTGTTGCCACCAACACATATTCCACATGAGTCTATGTATGCAGTACCTCCAATCGTACCAAAACAATCAACAGTTTGAGAACAAGGTTGCA
>WBZM01001307.1_pt1 | contig 25358 bp, 25 predicted proteins | sample 5204271 | NCBI WGS metagenome assembly WBZM01 (sample SAMN12344346, study PRJNA552823) | activated sludge metagenome | biome: Activated sludge suspended growth; feature: Nitrification reactor; material: Wastewater; isolation source: activated sludge from nitrification reactor of wastewater... | reverse complement strand
CCGGTGGCATCGGCTCGGGCATCGCGGTGAGCCGGTTCCTCAAGGTGTGAGCCGGGACGACAGGGGGATGACGGTGGGGGACGGCTACCGCACGATCGGCTACGAGGTCAGCAACGGCGTGGCCACGATCACGCTCGACCGACCGGATCACATGAACGCGTTCACCGTTCGCATGTGCATGGAGATGATCGACGCGTTCGACCGAGTCGACGACGACCCCGATGTCCGGGCGGTGATCGTCACCGGCGCGGGGCGGGCGTTCTGCGCCGGGGCGGACCTCGTCGGCGGAGCGGACGCCTTCGACCCGTCGGGATCGGCCGCGGCCGGGGCGGCCTCGGAGCTGACCGACGATGGGGGTGCCTCGTCGGAGATGTCGCCGGGGGAGCGCGCGATGCGCCGGGCCGTCGACCCGCGGCGGGACTTCGGTGGCCTGCTCACGCTGCGGATCTTCGAGGTCACCAAGCCGGTCATCGCGGCCATCAACGGCCCGGCCGTGGGCATCGGCGCCACCATGACGTTGCCGATGGACATCCGGCTGGCGTCGGACTCGGCGCGGTTCGGGTTCGTCTTCGCTGCCCGCGGGATCGTCCCCGAGGCCGCCTCCAGCTGGTTCCTGCCCCGACTGGTCGGCATCCAGCAGGCGCTCGAGTGGTGCTACACGGCCAGGGTGTTCCCGGCGGCCGAGGCCTTGGACGGCGGGTTGGTCCGATCCCTGCACGCGCCCGAGGACCTGTTGGGTGCAGCCCGGGCCCTGGCGACCGAGATCGCCACCAACTCGGCACCGGTGTCGGTCGCTCTGACCCGGCAGCTGATGTGGAGGGGCCTGGTGGCGGATCACCCGATGGAGGCCCATCGGATCGACTCGCCGGGGGTCACCACCACCGGATCGGGAGCGGACGCCCGCGAGGGGATCACCGCCTTCTTCGAGAAGCGCCCGCCCGAGTGGCGCCAGCAGGTGCCCGGAGATCTGCCGGACTGGTTCCCGTGGTGGGACCAGCCCTCGTTCGACCCCTGAGCGAACCGGCCGCTGATTCCCGGTCGGGTGTTGACGGACCCGCACGGGATCAGTAACGATATATCGCAACCGATCGAGATAGGTCGGTGCATCCGGTCCGTTCGGACCGGCGGAGGAACGAGAGGGGCCACAACCGTGCGGCCGAGCAGCCACCACATCCATGACGACCACCACGACCTCGACAACCGCCACGACCCGTTCGGCCGTCGGGTTGGGCGGGGACGCCCCATCAGAGGCAGCGGCCGCGGCCGGGGTCGGGGCGGGTACCGCTCCCGCTCCGGCGGCCGCGCCAACCGGGGCGACGTCCGTGCCGCGGTGCTGGCCCTGCTCGCCGAGCAGCCGATGCACGGTTACCAGATCATCAGCGAGCTCGATGAGCGCACCGGTGGCGCCTGGAAGCCGAGCCCCGGCTCGGTCTACCCGACGCTGCAGATGCTGTCCGACGAGGGCCTGGTCCTATCCGAGCCCGAGGGCGGCAAGAACGTGTTCCACCTCACCGACTCCGGGCGTCGGGCGGCTGCCGGGGGTGAGCCCGCCCCCTGGGATGCCGTGGCGGGCGACGGCGCCTCCGTCGATGTCCGGCGCACCGTCTCCCAGCTGGCGATGGCCTTCAAGCAGGTCACCCACACCGGGACCGCGGATCAGCTCGAGCGAGCCACCCGGATCCTCAACGATGCCCGCAAGGCGATCTACGGCATCCTCGCCGAGGACCCGTCGGAGACCAGCACCACCTGAGCCGCGCGGTGGACCCCGCAAGGAACGCCCGACACGATCACGCCGCGGCGCCGGCGAGCACGAGATCGACCAGCTTCGCGACCCGCGCCCGGCCCGGTCCGACGTTGCGCAGGAGCAGGCCGTAGATCACCGCCCCCACCAGGGCGTCGGCCATCAGCTCGGGATCCACGTCGGCGCGGATCTCGCCCCGTTCGATCCCCCGGATCAGGACGGTGGTGGTCGGAGTCCGACGGTCGGCGGTGAAGCGCTCGAGCGCTTCGCGGACCTCGGCGTTCTCCCGGGCCGCGGCGAGCATGGCCGGCAGGACCGCTCCGGTGTCGGACTCCATCAGCAGCGTGGACAGGCGCGTCAGCAGCTGGACCAGGTCCCGACGGACGTCGCCGGTGTCGGGTGGTTCGGGCTTCTTCTGCGCGGCGGCGTGGAAGGCCGCCTCCATCAGGTCGACCCGGTTGGCGTAGCGCCGGTAGACGCTGGCTCGGGACACTCCGGCCCGCGTCGCGACCGACTCCATGGTCATCGCCTCGATCCCGCCGTCGCTCAGCAGCTCCACCGCGGCGTCGAGGATCGCCCGGTCGACCAGCGGGTCGCGGGGCCGGCCCGGGCCGGGGGCGCGGGACTGCCCCGAGGTGGCCGGCTCGGCGTGACCGGCGGCGGCGCTCACGGCTGCGGGGCGCCCCGGACGCTCTCGCCGTGGGCGGCGGCGTCTGCCATCTCGGCGGCGAACTCGCGTTCCTGGGCCACTTCGTCCTCCCGGCGGGCGTGGGCGGGCAGGAACACGAACACCACGACGGCTCCCAGCGCGGCGGCCACCGCGGCGACGATCGCTCCGCCGTGCATCGCGTCGACGAAGGCGTTGCGGGCGAGCTCGGCCAGTCCGGCGCCGGCATCACCGGCCCGCTCGGCCACCGCCAGAGCGCCGCCCACGCCGCTGCGAGCGGCGTCGAGAGCCTGGTCGGGGACCTTGCCCGACAGCGCGTCGGTGATCCTCGATCCGTACACCGAGGACAGCACGCTGCCGATGATGGCGACGCCGAGAGCGCCGCCCACCTGGCGGGTCGTGTCGTTCATGGCCGAGCCGACGCCGGCCTTGGCCAGAGGTAGGGAGCCCATGATCGATTCGGTGGCAGGCGCCATGGTCATGCCCATGCCCATGGCGAGCAGCATCATGCGCCACATCACCGGGAGGTAGGAGCTCTCGGCGGTCAGCTGGAGCTGCAGCAACAAGGAGATGGTGACCAGCGTCAACCCGGTCCCCACCACGACCTTGGTCCCGACCTTCTCGACGATCCGGCTGGACAGCGGGGCGACGACCATCAGCGTGAGGGCCAGGGGCAGCAGGCGCACGCCGGTCTCGGCGGGGGAGTACCCGAGCACGAACTGGAAGTACTGGGTCTGCAGGAACGAGAAGCCGAACAGGGCGAAGAACACCAGGGTGATCGCGGTGGACGCCGCGGTGAAGCGGGGATTCTTGAAGAAGGTGACGTCGAACATCGGCTCGGCGGAGTGCAACTCGTGGACGGCGAACATGGTCAGGAGCACTGCGGCGGCGGCGAAGCAGCCGAGGATGACCCCGTCGGTCCACCCCCGACCGGGAGCCTCGATGAGGCCGAACACCAGCGCCACGAGCCCGGCGATCGACAGGACTGCTCCGAGCGGGTCGAGCCGGGGTGCCGACGGGTCCTTGGAGCGGGGGAGCAGCACGACCCCGGCCCCGATCGCGACGACGGCGATCGGGATGTTGACGGTGAACACCGCGTGCCAGCTGAAGTGCTCGACCAGGTAGCCGCCGAGCAGCGGGCCCAGGGCGATGCCGAGCCCCGACACGCCTGCCCACACGCCGATGGCCCGTCCGCGCTCCTCGGCGGGGAACACGTTGGTCAGGATCGACAGCGTGGCGGGCATGATGAACGCCCCGCCGATCCCCATCAACGATCGGGTCACGATCAGGTGGTTCGGGTCGGTGGCGAACGCGGAGAGGGCCGAGCCGACTGCGAACACGACCATGCCGATCTGCAGGGCACCCTTGCGCCCGAACCGGTCTCCCAGGCTGCCGGCGGTGAGCAGCAGTCCGGCGAACACCAGGGTGTAGCTGTCGACGATCCACTGCAGCTGGCTGTCTGTCGCACCGAGGTCCCGCACCAGGGTGGGCAGGGCGACGTTGAGGATGGTGTTGTCGAGCGTGATCACCATCAGCGACAGGCACAGCACGCCGAGGATCCACCACCGGCGTCGGTACACGAGCTCTTCGGACATGAGGGGGCTTCCTTCTGGGTGTCCCGTTCCCGACGCCGACGTCGGGGTGATAACGAGACACAACTGTGACGCAAAGGACTCTATTCCGAGTCGCTCTCGTCTCGTAAAGCCGGGTGACCGATCTCACGCCCGGGGCGGACCCCGCAGGCCCGTTCAGGCGATGGCCGCCAGGTGGTACTGCTCGGCCAGGAACGCCGCCTCCGCGCGCACCTCGGCCTCGGGTCCGACCAGGTCGACCACGAACTCCTGACCGACGTCGTCGACCTCGACGATCTCCAGGCGGGCCGACCCCTCGGTCGTGATGTCCATGTGCAGTTCGATCGCTCGTGCGGTCATCCGGTTCCCCCAGGGTCCGTCGGGGTCCCTTCCCCGTCCTTCCAGTCATCGAAGCACCACGGAGCGTGAGGGGGCATTGGGTCGAAGCCCCACCGGCATCGACGCGCCTGGTTCCCCGGACCCATGGCCAACACGAGAGGGTGTGGAGAACTCGTCGCCGACGGGTGCGGAGAGCGTGGTACTGGTCGGCGGCCACCCGAAGGCATATCTTCTAGCGAATGGTAGAAAAGAATGACACAAAGGCCCAGCGACCCACCGCCCCTGAGCCCGCCGTGGCACCGGGGACGGGTCGGGCGATCGTCATCGGAACGATCCTCGGGTTCTTCGTCGTGGGCGGCTTCTGCGGAGGGATCGGTCTGCTGCTCGGACTCCCGCCCGTGGCGGCCATCGCCCTGGGCTGCTTCACCGGCCTCTGGGGCGGTCCCGGCTTCGGCGGGATGATGGGGTTCGTGCTGCACGAGTCCAAGCTCGAGGCCGAGCACGAGGCCGCCGTGGGCGCCTCGTCGGTCTGAGCCCGATCCGGATCCGATCCGTACGACGCGGGCTCGGGCCCGTCGACATGATCTGATCCGTCCCCGCCGGTGTCCCCGAGCCCGGCGGGGACGGATCATGCCGCCGTCGTGCCCGATCGACGGGCAGGCGAGAAGCGGCGCAGCCTCAGGCTGTTCGACACCACGAACACCGACGAGAACGCCATCGCCGCTCCCGCCAGCATCGGGTTGAGCAGGCCCGCGGCGGCCAGCGGGAGCGCCGCCACGTTGTAGGCGAACGCCCAGAACAGGTTGCCCTTGATGGTGCCGAGCGTGCGCCGGGCCAGCCGGATGGCGTCGGCCGCGACCCGCAGGTCGCCGCGCACCAGGGTGATGTCGGACGCCTCGATGGCGACGTCGGTGCCCGTTCCCATCGCCAGGCCCAGATCGGCCTGAGCCAGCGCCGCGGCGTCGTTCACGCCGTCGCCCACCATCGCCACCGACCGGCCCTCGGCCTGGAGCCGACGCACCACGTCGACCTTGTCAGCCGGCAGCACCTCGGCGATGACGGTGTCGGGGCCGGGGTCGATCCCGACCGAGGCGGCCACCGAGCGAGCGACGGTGGCGTTGTCGCCGGTGAGCAGCACCGGGGTGAGGCCCAGTCCGCGCAGCTCCGCGATCGCCTCGGCCGAGGTCGGCTTCACCGCGTCGGCGACCACCAGCACGCCGCGGGCCCGACCGTCCCAGCCGACCGCCACCGCGGTGCGTCCCTGCTCCGCGGAGCGCTCCATGGCCGACACCAGCTCCGGTCCCAGGTGCTGGGACCACTGCTCGAGCAGTGCAGGGCGCCCGACGAGCACGGCATGGGAGACGGCCGGAGCCCCGTCGGACCCGGGATCTGCCCCGGCGTTGACGATGCCCTGGACGCCGAGGCCGGCGACGTTGGCGAAGTCCTCGACCGTCGGCAGGTCGCCGACTCGCTCGCGGGCGCCGCGCGAGATGGCGGTGGCGATCGGGTGCTCCGACGCGTCCTCGAGCGCTCCGGCCAGCCGCAGCACCTGCTCGGTGTCCTCGCCGGGGGCCACGACCACCTCGAGCAGCGTCATGCGCCCGGTGGTGACCGTGCCGGTCTTGTCCAACACGACGGTGTCGACCCGGCGGGTGGTCTCGAGCACCTCGGGGCCCTTGATCAGGATGCCGAGCTGGGCGCCGCGGCCGGTTCCCACCATCAGTGCGGTCGGGGTCGCCAGACCCAGGGCGCACGGGCAGGCGATGATCAGCACCGACACCGCGGCGGTGAACGCCGCGGTGAGCCCGTCGCCGGTGCCGGCCCAGAACCCGAACGTCGCGACGGCCAGCGCGATCACGATCGGCACGAAGATGCCCGAGATCCGATCCGCCAGCCGCTGGGCCTGGGCCTTGCCGTTCTGCGCGTCCTCGACCAGGCGGGCCATCTGGGCGAGCTGCGTGTCGGCGCCGACCCTCGTCGCCGCCACCACCAGCCGTCCACCGGCGTTGACCGTCGCGCCCACGACCGCGTCTCCGGGGCCGACCTCCACCGGTACGGACTCGCCGGTGACCATCGACGCGTCGACCGCTGAGGTGCCCTCGACGATCGTGCCGTCGGTGGCGATCTTCTCGCCGGGACGCACGACGAAGCGGTCGCCGACGGCGAGCTGGTCGATGGCGATGCGCTCCTCGCGTCCGTCGCGCAGCACGGCGACGTCCTTGGCGCCGAGCTCGAGCAGCGCCCGCAGCGCCGCTCCTGCCCGCCGCTTGGAGCGGACCTCGAAGTAGCGGCCGGCCAGGATGAACGTGGTGACCCCGGCCGCGGCCTCCAGGTAGATGTTGGCGGCTCCGTCGGTGCGGGCGATGGTGAGCTCGAATGCGTGGGTCATCCCGGGTTCGCCGGCGGTCCCGAAGAACAGGGCGTAGAGCGACCACCCGAACGCGGCGAGGGTGCCGATGGAGATCAGCGTGTCCATCGTGGTGGTGCCGTGCCGGAGGTTGGTCCACGCGGCGCGGTGGAAGGGGTAGGCGCCCCACACCACCACCGGTGCGGCCAGGGTGAGCGACAGCCACTGCCAGTTGGTGAACTGCAGCGCCGGGACCATCGCCATGGCGATGACCGGCACGCTCAGGACCGTCGAGATGATCAGGCGTTGGCGCAGCGCCCGGACGGGCGCGTCCTCGTCGACGTCGGACCCCTGTGCGCTGCCGGCGGTGCCCGTCGGTGCCGGCGGCGCCGGCAGGCGGGCCGAGTAGCCCGCCTGCTCGACCGCGCCGACGAGGACCTCGGGGGTGATCGAGTCGTCGAAGGTGACCTTGGCCTTCTCGGTCGCGTAGTTGACCGTCGCGGTCACGCCTTCGAGCTTGTTGAGCTTGCGCTCGATCCGGTTGGCGCACGAGGCGCAGGTCATGCCGCCGATCGCCAGCTCCAGGACGTGATCGGCCTCGGGTGCTCGGGTGTCGTCGTCGAGTGCGCTCATCGGGGGCTCCTCCCGGTCGTGAGGGCGGACGGGTGTGACGCGGCGGGTGCCGCTCAGCCTCCGTGGCCGCCCGTGTCGTGGGCGTTCACGGTCGGCGAGGGGGTCGTGGAGGTCGTGGTCGGGTGGCCTCCGTCATGGGTAGGTGCGGTCGGGCCCGCTGTGGGCCCGACCGCCCGCCCGACGGCGAAGGACAGCACGAACACGACCACCAGCCCCGCGAGGAAGGCGGTGATCCTGGCCGGGGTGGACATCACGGCTCCGATCCGTGGCTCAGGTCGCCGACGTTCAGGCGTCGGCGACCTGGTAGCCCGCCTCGGTCACCGCGGCGCGGACGAGCTGGTCGTCGACCGGCGCGTCGGAGGAGACGGTCATCCGGCCGGAGTCCAGGTCGACGTCGACGCCGGTGACGCCCGGGACCTCGCTGACCTCCTCGGTGACCGACATCACGCAGTGGCCGCAGGTCATGCCGGTGACGGTGTAGGTGCTGGTGTTCATGGTGTCTCCTCCGTGTCGTGAGTGATGGGTGTCGTGGTGGCTGTGGCGTCGTGGTGGGTGAGGGGTGTCCCTGTGCGTGATCGGGGGTGCGGGGATCCGCAGCGGGGCGGGCCGCCGGCCCGATCAGGAGCGGACCAGGCGGGCGATGGCGTCGGACGCCTCCTTGAGCTTCAGGTCCGCCTCCTCGCCGCCGGCCCGTGCGGCGTTCAGCACGCAGTGGCCGAGGTGCTCCTCGAGCAGTCCGAGCGACACCGCCTGAAGGGCCTTGGTCATGGCCGACACCTGCGTGAGGATGTCGATGCAGTACTGGTCCTCCTCGACCATGCGCTGCAGTCCCCGGGCCTGCCCCTCGATCCGGCGCAGCCGCTTGAGGTACTCGTCCTTGCGGTGCATGTAGCCGGGGCCCGGATCGTGGTCGTGGCAACCGGTGTCGCTGGTCTCGGTCGGGGTGGTGGTGTGGTCGGTCATGCTCCCTCGGTCCGTCTCGAACTGAAGGTAGACTATACCCCCGTAGGGTACCAAGCAAGGGGAAGTTCAGGTGCCTCCGGCCGTGCGGGCAGCGCGGGCAGCGCGGGCCGCTCGGCCCGCGGCCCGGCGCTCACGCAGCGCAGCCCCCCGACACCACTCCACCGGATCGAAGTCGGGTGGATCCGCAGGTACCGCCGAGGGCTCCAGCAGCGTGGTGCCCATCACCATCTCGACCAGCAGCGGCCGCCCCAGGATCTCGCCCGCGCAGTTGACCCCGCCGACCATCGTGCCGGCGATGCCGTGGCCCGACGCCGTGCCCGCCCCCACGACCCACAGCCCGTCGATCTCGGTTCGGTGTGCCGGCCGGCGTTCTCCCACCTGGTCGGGGGAGTGGAGGTAGCCGTAGCTCGTCCCACCGGTGGAGTGGGTGTAGCGCTCCTGGGAGGCGGGGCTGGCCGTCTCGACGTGCACGATGTGGTCGCGGAACGGGCCGAGCACCTGCTCCGCCGCGTCGATCAGCCGCTCGGTGACGTCGGCCTTGCGGTCGCGGTAGGAGTCGTCGCGGCGGTATCGGGCGCCGTCCGCGGGGCCGTCGTGGAGGCCCCACCACTCCCAGCCCCGCGGGGCCAGGGTCATGATCTGGAAGTTCGTGTGCCCCGGGGGGCACAGGTGCGGGTTGTCGGGGTCCTTCCGCGACGCCATCGCGACGTAGGCGAACGGAACCCCCTCGGCCATCTCGCCGCGGTCGAGCCGGTCGTAGAGCTCATCGGTCTCGTAGGAGGGGAACAGGAAGTAGTTGGTGTTCGGCCCGTCGAGCTCCACGTCGACGATCACGTACACGCACACCAACCCGAGGGTCATGGTCGCCTGCTCGACCCACTCGAGTGTGGCCGGATCCCAGTGACGCCGGTCGACCAGTTGCTTCACAGTCCGGGTGTGGTCCGCGTTGGAGATGACCAGCGGGGCGGAGATCGTGGATCCGTCGGCCAGGCGCACGCCTCGGGCCCTACCGCTCTCCACCAGGATCTCCTCGACGGTGCTCAGTGTCCGGATCTCGCCCCCGCACGCCTCGATCACCTGGGCGAGGCGTGCCGGGAGCACCTGTCCGCCCCCCTCGGGGTAGGCCGCGCCGCGCATGTAGTGGTCGATGATCGTGGCGTGCATCACCACCGCGGTCTGCGACGGGCCGCCGGCGTACAGCCCCGACCAGTGGTCGAGCACCGCCCGGGCCCGAGCCGACAGCTCGGCGTGCTCGAACAGCTCCGACAGCGGACGGAACGCCCAGCGGTCGAAGGTCGGTGTGTCGACGCCGGGGATCGCCCGGATCCGGCTCTCCTCGGCGACCTGGCGGAGGATGTCCATGCAGCGCTGCACCCCCGCACGTTCGTCGGGGAACGCGGCGACGACGCGATCGCGGTACTCGTCCCAGTCGGCGGGCACCGCCAGGCGAAGGTCGGGGAACACCAGGGTGTCGAAGCCGTCGGGGTCGAGCGGCCGGAACTCGATGCGGTCGCCGACGCCGAGCGCGCCGAAGATCGACGGGAACAGCCCGCCGGGTCCGCAGTCGCCGATGTAGTGCAGCCCGACGTCGAACTCGTAGTCCTGGCCGAGATGGCGGCGGCGGAACACCTGGCAGTTGCCGCCGGCCAGGTCGTGGCGCTCGAGCACCAGCACCCGACGACCGGCGGCGGCCAGGCACGCCCCGGCGGTCAGACCGCCGGGGCCGGAGCCGACCACCACGACGTCCCAGGTCTCGACCATCGGTTCCTCCGCTACTCGCGATCGGTGATCCGTCGACGCTAACCGGTGCCCGCGGTCCGGCGCGCCGGTGCGCGGGTGGGTATGGTCCAACCCATCGGGAGCGGTGCCACGGGGACACCGCTCGCAGAACCAGGGGGACGACGTGGCTCACGATCCGGTGGTGGCCGAGACGACGGCGGTGGCCGAGAACCTCGAGCCGAGGTTCGTCATCGAGGACCAGGAGGCCCTCGCGGCCGCCGCGCTGGCCCGATACCACTCGACCGGTCGCCGCCCCAACATCCTGATGGTCCTGTTCGACGACGTGGGCTGGGGTGATTTCGGCTGCTACGGCGGCGGCGTCGCCGTCGGCGCTCCCACCCCGAACATCGACCGGCTGGCACGCCGCGGCCTGCAGCTCACGTCGTGCTACTCCGAGCCGTCGTGCACGCCGTCGCGGGCGTCGTTCATGACCGGCCGACTGCCCTTGCGCCACGGCCTGCTCCGGCCGCCGATGTACGGCCAGCCGGGCGGCCTCGACGGTGAGGTCACCCTCGCCGAGCTGCTGTCGGCGGCGGGTTACGTCACCCAGGGCGTCGGCAAGTGGCACATCGGCGAGAACGTCGAGTCCCAACCCCAGAACGTCGGCTTCGACGACTTCTACGGCTTCCTGTCGGTGTCGGACATGTACACCGAGTGGCGCGACCCGTACTTCTTCCCCGAGATCGTCTACAGCGAGGAACGCACCCGCTGGGTCGAGAACCTCCAGTTCAACAAGTGCTTCGTCCACGGCACCCGGGGCGGTGAGCTGGAGCCGGTGGAAGAGGTGACCATCCCGGTCCTGTCGCTGCTCGACGAGAAGTGGGCGAACTACTCGCTCGACTTCATCCGCCGGATGGCCGAGCCCGCACCGGAGGAACGGGCGCCGTGGTTCCTCTACCACTGCACCCGGGGCGCGCACTTCGACAACTACCCCCACGAGCGCTTCCTCGGTTCGTCGCCGGCCAAGCACCCCTACAAGGACACGATCATCGAGCTCGACGACATCGTCGGGCGGCTCGTCGCCGAGCTCGAGGCGACCGGGCAGATGGACAACACGATCATCTTCATCTCCTCCGACAACGGACCCGAGATGGAGACCTGGCCCGACGCCGCGTACTCGCCGTTCCGCAGCGCCAAGGGCTCGACCTGGGAGGGCGGCCAGCGTGTGCCGGGCATCGTGGTGTGGCCCGGGATGATCGAGGCGGACCGCGCCTCGGACGGAGTCTTCTCGCTGATGGACCTGTTCAACACGTTCCTGCACCTGGCCGGAGCCGAGGACTCCATTCCGACCGACCGGTTCATCGACGGGGTGGACCAGACGTCGTTCCTGCTGTCGCCGGACGGCGTGTCCAACCGCAAGTACCTCTACTACTGGTTGACCAACGTGTTCTCGGGCCTACGGGTGGGGGAGTGGAAGTTCATGATCGCCTCCAGCTCCGACGACGACCGCGACTGCCTGAACCTGGGCGGCTTCACCGGGGTGACCCAGAAGTACAGCCACGGTCGGCTCTACAACCTGTACCTGGACCCCAAGGAGCAGCACAGCTACCTGATCCGCAAGCTGGCGTACCTCGACAGCTTCACCAGCGGCATCGCCGCGCACGTCGGAACCTTCGTGAGCCACCCGCCGAAGCATCCGATCGCCGCGGCGAGCTGAGCCACCCCCTCCACCCCCGGTTTCTGACGACAAGTCACGACACTGGCGGTACTCAGTTGTCATGAGAATCGGCGTGACGGGTGGCCGAGAGGGTGATCGTGCGGTCAGCCGTGGCTGGAGAGCCAGTCGTCGTTCGCGTCGAACTCGGCCTGCAGCGTCCGGGGGATGTCGTTCTTGCCGGCCCAGTCGGCGATCTTCCCGCCGACGAGCGGCACCTTGACCTTCATCGACGTCGTCACCGTGTGCACGGTCCCCGAGCCGTCGGGCTCCAGCGACATCGTCCCTGACATCTCGACCGGAGCGCCGGCGACTTCGACGCGGAACTCGCCGGTCCAACCGTCGCCGTCGCGGCGCCACTCGTCGGTCTGGACCATCGTGTTGGTGGGCGACAGCACCTTGCGGGCGAAGCCCGGCAACTCCACGTCGACGACGCGGGAGGTCACGATGCGCGCCGAGTCGTCGTCGCGGCCGCATTCGCGGATCTCGATGTCGCGGTGGCCCATGCCCTCGTAACGCCGGGTGACCGCGTCGGCGTCCGACAAGACGGCGATGACGGCGTCGACGCTCGCCGGATACGTGTGGGATCGGCTGAGCTCCACGATGGTCCCCTTCCGGACTGTTCCTGGTCGTGCAGGGTGCGCCGGCGAGCGTAACGAACGCCTGCACCTTCGTGAGCGGTGAACGCACGGCGGCGGGGTGCGATGATCGTCGGTGCACATCCGCTGAGCAACCGAGGAGATCCCATGGCGAGCTTCGACGTGAAGATGGTCATCCTGTCGACCGACGACCTCGACGAGTCGATCCGCTTCTACAACGAGACGCTGGGCATGCCGCTCAAGTTCCGAGACGGTTCGCACTTCGCCGCGCTCGACGGCGGGTCGGTCACCCTGGCTCTGGCCACCTCGATCGACCACCCGATGCCGGGCAAGGTCGTGCCGGGCATCAAGACCGATGACGTCGATGCTGCCGCGGCTGCGATCGAGGCCAACGGCGGAGCGATCGTGAAGGGCCCCTACGACGACGAGCACGAACGCCGCGCCGTCGTCTACGACCACAAGGGCAACGGCCTGGTCTTCTACAGCCCCCTACCGCGCTGACGGCAACCACCCGGCCCGCCCGCCACCGACCCGCGTTCTGACGACAAGTCACGACACTGGCGGTACTCAACTGTCTCGAGAACGCGGTGCGGAGCTACGCGGTTCCGTCGGGCGAGGCGATGACGACGGTGTAGCCGTCGGGATCGGTGATCCACAGCTCGCGGTGTCCGGCGTTGGGGTTCACGTGCACGTCCAGCACCACCGGAGCGTGCAGCTCGCGAGCCCTGTTGGCCACATCGTCGAAGTCATCGACCTCGAACCACAACATGGTGCCGTTGCCCACTGGGACGTCGGGGTCACCGAGGTGGCCGTGGTGGTGGTCGGCCTCCCACGAGTGCAGCTGCAGGACCAGGCCGTCGGCTCCCCACTGCGTGTGGTGCAGGCGCGGGTCGTAGAGCCGTTCGTACTCGGGCGGTCCGTCGCCGTGGTGGCCGCGGCCGCCACCTCCGAGCGTGCAGCCGAGCAGAGCCCGGTAGAAGCTGCTCGATGACTCGACGTCACGCACGACGATCAACGGCTGCGCTCGCACGCTCGAACGGTAGCTGCAGACGCTGCGGGCAAGAGCGCGATCAGATCTGGTGCTGCTCGTCGGGTCGGGGTGGGTCGGTGGAGGGGCCGGTCGCGGGTGGGCCGGCTGTGCCATCGGGGGTGCGGGGGTTGGTGTTCGGGGTGCCGGAGCCGGCGCGCTCGACAGTGCCGTCCGGGCGCTCCTCGACTCAGCCGAGCCCTGAGGCTCGCGGCTCCGCACGCGCTCATCGACCAGCGGCGCCTGAGCAGCGGTGCCGAGGGCGGCGCCTCGTGCGCCTCCGGCCAGACCTTGGTCGAGTGGAAGCAACAGGGCCCCGCCGGTCCGGCCGGACCGCAGGGACCTACCGGGGTGATCGACACATCTGTGGTCAGCGGCACCGGGCTCAACCCGTTGCCGGTCCTGATCGCCCTCGGTGTGCTGGCCATCGTGGACGTGCCGGCCTGGGCCCAGGTCCAACTGGTGGCCACCAAGGTCGTCGGCACCCGCTTCGCCCCCGTCGCCACCCTGGTGCTGGCCGGCGCCCGAAACGCCCGAATCGTCTCCTCCCGTCCGGGTCCGCCGTCGGGCTCTCCGCCCCCGCCGTCGGGCCCACGTCACCCGCGGTGGGCCCGACGGCAGGTCCCGCAGGTGTCCACGATGCTCCTGACCGGCACCGACCGCGCATCCCAGGCGAACAGCTGGAACAGCAACTCCACCTCGCACGTCACGGCGATGGCGATCGCCGGTGGCTGGATCCGGCCGGCAGCGCCCCGCCCCGTGTGGTGGCGCCCCTCGGGTCGTGGGATCATCGCCGGATGGGGAGCGGGAGTGCCTTGGTGGGCCGGGAGCGGGAGCTGGAGCGCCTGGCCCAGGCCCTCGCCGACGAGCGCTGCCGGTGCTGCGTGCTGCGGGGACCGGCGGGTACCGGCAAGACACGCCTGGCCCAGGAGTGCCTGGCGCGGGCAGAGGCCCGCGGCTTCACCGGCCGCCGCGTGCTGGCCACGGCGTCCGCCCGGTCGGTGCCGTTGGGTGCGATGGCGGCGTTGGTGCCTCCCCTCGGGTCGGAGGTCAACCCGTTGGGCGCCGCGCTGCGGGCCCTGCGCGCCGAAGCCGCGGGATCACCGCTGGTCCTGGTGGTGGACGACGCCCAGTGGCTGGACGAGACGTCGGCCGCGCTGGTCCACCAGGTCGTGGCCGACGGGGAGGCGTTCGGCGTGTTGACGGTCTGAGACGGTGAGGACCTGCCGGCGGCCGTCGCGGCCCTGCTGCGGCACCCGGAGGTCGTCCAGATCGAGGTGGGGCCGCTGGGCGACGACGACCTGGCGACCGCGGTCCGCTCGCTGGTCGACGGGGAGGTCGACCCGGCGTTGGTGGAACGGGTGGTGGCGCTCGCCGGGGGCAGTCCCCTGACCGCGCACGAGATGTTCGTGGGAGCGATCGAGGCCGGCGCGGTCGGCCCCGTCGACGGGCGATGGATGGCGCTCGACTCGCTGGAACGGACGCCACGGGTCACCGACCTGGTGACCCAGCGGATGGGCCGCCTCGCCGAGGCGACCCGCCGCGGCCTCGGCATGGTGGCCCTGGCCGAGCCGCTCCCGCTGACGTGGGTGCCCCTGGCGGCGGTGGCCGAGCTGGCCACCCTGGAGGATGCCGGCCTCATCAGGGTGGAGGCGGGCAGCGGCCGCGACGAGCTGTGGGTGGCCCATCCCCTGTACGGCGAGGTGCTGCGGGGTGGACTCAGCGGGCTCCAGCGCCGGGCGCTGCTCGCGGCCGTGGTCACCACGGCGTGGGACCGTTCCCAGCCCGAGGTCGGTGACCTCCTCCGGCTGGTGCCCTGGTCCCTCGAGCTGGGGCTCGACGTCTCGGTCGGCGTGCTGCGCGACGCCACGCGGCGGGCGTTCGCCACCCATCGCTTCGACCTGGCGACCCGCTTCCTCGAAGCGATCCCCGTCGACCAGCGCGACGCCGACCACCGCTTCGCCCTCATGAGCGCCCGCTTCTACGCCGACGACCTCGCCGGCGGGCTCGCCCTGTTGGCCGAGATGGCCGAGGACCCGGCCGACGATCGCGAGCTCGCCCGGTCGATCGAACACCGGGTCCTGCACGCCCAGATGGCCGGCGACTTCTCCGCAGCCCGCTCCATCGCCGAGACGGGGATGGCCCTCGTGGCGGATCCGCAGGAGCGAGGGCGGGTGGAGGCCTCGGCGCTCTCGACGACGGTCTTCGAGCTGCCCGTCCGCCAGGCGGTCGACCTGCTGCTGCCCCTCGTCGACGACCTCGACGACGAGACCCACGTCGCCGCGGGGGTCGCCCTCACCACCGCCCTCGCCGTCACCGGTCGGACCCGCCGGGCCCGGGCTGTCGCCCGCCGGGCGCACCAGGTCCACCAGCGGCTCTGGGTCGAGCACGGCGAGGACCTGCCCCCTTCCCAACCCGCCGGCAGCCTGTTGTTCGAGTGCCTGGCGCTGTGCTTCGACGGCCACCCCGACGACGCGGCTGCGCTGCTGGCCGGCGCCGACGGCCGACTGGACTCGGCTGCCGGCAAGTTGGCCCACGCCGACACCGCGCTGGCCCGTGCGGTGACCGCCCACGGGGCCGGGCGCCTCGCCGAGGCCGCCGACCAGGCCCGACGGGCACTGAGTCTGTACTCGTCCACCGTGCACCACCTGGGCCCGCGCTGGACCCTCGCCGCCGGGTTCGCCACCCTGGCAGCCGCCCAGATGAGCGAGCGCGTGGGGGTGGCGGCCGCGCTCGCGTTGCTCGAAACGGGCCGGGCGGTGCCGATCGCCGCGGAGTTCACCGAGCTGTGCCGGGCCTGGGCCGAGGTGGTGCTCGTCGGCCCCTCGGCCGCCGTGGAGCACCTGGTCGCCGTGGTCGGGCGCTCGGTCGCCGAGGGCGAGCTCCTCTGGGCGGCGCAGGCTGCGTGGTCGCTGGCCCGCCTCGGTGCCGCCGACCGGGTGCCCGAGTCCTTCGCCGCAGCGGTCGGGGCAGAAGGACTGGATGGCGACCTGCCGGAGGCGCTCGCCGAGGCGGTGGCTGCCACCCGACGGGGTGATGCCGCCGCCCTGGAGTCGGTGGCCGCACGCCTGCGGGGCACCGGTGCGCTGCTCGATGCGGCGGAGGCTCTCGCCGTGGCCGCCCACGTCTGGATCGCCGACGGGAGGCCACGCCAGGCCACCGCCGCGGCCCGCCGCGCCAGGGAGCTGGCCGACCGCTGCCCGGGCCTCCGCACCCCGGCACTGGTGCTGCCCGTGGATGCGGTGGCCCTGACCCCACGCGAGCGCGAGATCTCGTCGCTGGCCGCGGCCGGCTCCCCGTCCCGGGCGATCGCCGCACGACTCGGCATCTCGGAACGGACCGTGAACAACCACCTCCAACGGGCCTACGAGAAGCTCGGGGTCTCGTCCCGCAGCGAGTTGGCGTCCGCCCTCGCCCTCCCGCCGGCTGAGTAGTTCGCGCTGCCCCCGCCGTCATGCCTGAGCAGGGCCTGCTCAGGCGTACGGGCAGTCCGTATGGCTCCATTCGGTGGACGGACCTTCCGTCGACGAACAGGAGCGTGGAACATGAACAAGAGGCTGATGTCGTCCAGGATCGGAGCGGTCGCCGCGGTCGCCGCCGTCGCGGTGCTGGTCGTGACAGGGGCGTGCGCCCCGGCACCGGTCGGGTCGGCGGGCTCCGCCGACCCGCAGGGAGGAGGTCGTCTCGTCGACGTGGTCACCAACTCCGGATACGGGCTGAACCCGGGCACGAACTTGGATGTCATCGGGGTGCACGCGACAGTGGACGTGCCCGCCGGGGGCACGGTCCTGGTCAACGCCACCAAGGTGATCGGAACGCTGGGGCTCGACGTGCCCGCCGCCCTCGATGCGTGGGTGTGCCACCGTCCGGCCGGGAGCGCCAGGACCTCGCTCGTGACCGTCGGCCCCGCCCACAACATTCAAGCGTGGTCCCGGGCGCGGACCCCCCTGACGCTGGCCGCCGCCATCGAGGGCCTCCCCGCCGGCAGTCACGAGGTAGGCCTGTGCGCCCAGGCGACGAGCTTGAGGTGGAACGACAACCACCGGTCCTCGGTCACCGCCACCGTGTTCGCGCCCTGACCGGCGATCTCGAGCGAGCGTCCCGCCGCTGTCACGCGCCGCGTGCAGCGGCGGGCGACCACTCGATCACACCCCTGAGCCGGTCGAGGATCTCGGTGGTCTCGCGACCGCACGCTGATCCTCGGCCAGGCTGATCACGGGGATCCCCGTGATCAGCTGAGCGATCTGCGGCGCCGGTTCGGGCCGGCCTCGGATGTCCGCAGCCACCGACGGATGGCTGCGGACCCGCTCGTAGTCGTGGAGCTGGGGGGAATCCAGTTCCAGTTGAGAACTGCCAGTAGCTGCATGAGGTCTCAGGCCGATGGGGACCCTGGGAAAGCAACCGGGAAAGCAACGTCGTCAAGAACAGGGACTTCAGGGTGTCAAAAACGGCGATCCTGGTCTGTCAAAATGGTAGACCTTCCTCATGGTCGAGTACCTGGCTCGGGTGGTGGACACCGAACTCGCCGAACGTCTGTCGTCCAGCGGCGCCGTGCTCATCGAGGGACCGAAGGGATGCGGCAAGACCGAGACGGCGTCGCAACGGGCCGCGAGCGTCGTTCGTTTCGACACGAACGCTGCCGCCAGGGCTCAGGTTGGTCTGGATCCCGACGGGCTGTTCGACGAACCCACCCCGATCCTCTTCGACGAGTGGCAGCGCGTTCCCGAGATCTGGGATCACGTTCGCCGCCACGTCGACGACCTGCGCCGACGTGGGCTCTACATCCTGACCGGTTCCGCGACACCGACCGACGCCCGCGAGCTGCACTCTGGCGCCGGCCGGATCAGCACGTTGCCGATGCGTCCGATGAGCCTGTTCGAGACCGGCCACTCCACCGGCGAGGTCTCGCTCGCGGCCCTGCTGAGGGGGGAGGACCAGCGCGCCAGGCTCACCACGGTCACCGTCCCCGAGTTGATGGAACGGATCGTGATCGGCGGCTGGCCAGCACTGCTGGGCGAAGACGAGCGGTTCGCCCGACGTTGGCTCACCGACTACTTCCGCCAGATCGTCGAAGTCGACATCCCCAGCCTCGGCACCATCCGCCGAGCCCCCGAGCGGCTCCGCCGAACCCTTGCCTCACTCGGTCGCGGCGTCGGCCAGCCAATCAAGCTCACCGAGCTGGGCGCCGACATCGCCGGCAACGACGGGCAGCCCGCCAAGGAGACTGTCAGTGCGTACCTGGATGCGCTCGACCGGTTGAAGCTCACCGAGAACTCCCCCTCATGGCGGCCACACATGAGGTCACGCACAAGACTCCGCGAGGCGCCGGCCCGCTACTTCGTCGATCCCTCGCTCGGCCCCGCCGCGCTCGGTGTGGGCTCCAAGGATCTGCTCGCCGACTTGAACGCCGCCGGGTTCCACTTCGAAGCGCTCGCGCTGCGCGATCTGCGCGTCTACGCCCAGCCCCTTGACGGGACGATCTCCACCTGGCGCGAGGTGCACGGCCGCAAAGAGGTCGACGCGATCGTGGAGACCCCGAACGGGTGGGCGGCCTTCGAGGTCAAGCTCACTGGCGATCAAGCCGTCATCGACGGCGCAGCACGGGGTCTGCTCGACTTCGCCGCCGAGATCGACATCGACCGACATGGCCACCCGGCGGCCCTCGTCGTGGTCACCGCGACGGGAGGCGGCGGCAAGCGCACCGACGGCGTCCACGTCGTACCGATCACCGCGCTCGGTCCCTGACCGACCAACCCGGAGATCGAGTCCCGATCGGTGCTCCTCGGTGGTGGGTTGGTCGAGTTGGCGTCAGGCACCAGCGGGGTCGGCTACAGGTCGAGGCCGCGGTCACGGCCAGCGGCGCGCTCGGCGTTGCGGGCCTGGATGTGTTCGAGGTGTTCGGCGTTGGCGTCGGGGGTGAGCTTGGCGATCTCTCGCTCGGCGGCGGTGACCTCACGGCCATCGGTAGTGCTCACGACCATCGAGTCTCGGTCCACCTCGACCGCTGTGAGGGGCTCGCTGGTGACAATCCCCGCTTGCGGGTTCGGGGCGAGGGCGACGAGGCGGTCACCGGTGGCGTAGGAGCGGCCGCCGTTGACCTTGACGTCGTCGCCGGGGAGGCGACCGAGCTTGTCCCAGCATTCGCAGGCGAGCCGGTTGAGGTCGGCGACGTCCTGCCGCCGCCATGCGAGCAGCGCGGTGTCGTGACCGGCGGCCAGGTCGGTGCTCCAGGCGTCGGTCATGGCGACGAGGGTGTCGACCCGGCTGGACTGCACCTGGACGCGATCGTTGCGTGCGTACCAGGCGACGGCCTTCGGGACCGACCCAGCACGCAGCTCCGCGAGAGCCCTTCGCTCGGCCGGGTCGCGTTGGCGGACGTTGCCGTCGAGGGTGACGACCAGCTCGGCGCGCCGGCGTCGCAGAGGGAAAGCAACCTGGAAAGCAACACCCTCGGTACGTCTCGGAATCTGGCAGATCATCCCGGTGCCAGAATTCCTTTTGTTTGCAGGCATTGTAGGTATCTGAGGGGCTCTCACCGACACCCCCGGATACCTGATCGTGGAGCTGGGGGGAATCGAACCCCCGTCCGCCAGGTGGTCACCGAACCTGCTACGACCATTCCCGACTTCTCAGCTCACAGCAGCTGAACCGGCGGGTCGGCCGGCCCCGAAGGGCCCACTGCCGGGTCTTTCCCCGGCGTCAGCGGTCTTTCACGCCGTCAGCGGTCTCTCCCTGCGGTCCACCCCCACTTCTGTTGCCGGGCTGTGGGGGTCCGGCCCCGTGCGCCATCGCTGGTCACGATTTTCCTCTACGTCACCTGAAGGATCAGGCGGCGAGAGCGAACTGCTCGTTGTCGGCGGTTCTTTGTGTGTCCCTGTTTAACGAGTCCGAGACAACTCGGGTCGCACGCTCGACTTCCAGGTCCCAACGTCGAAACCAGTCAGCCCCGTGTGTGTCCGCCATCGTACCGGCCCGGGCCGACACCGGTCGCCCGGATTCCGGCGGCTGTGATCCCGTGCCTTCCCGCCACGCGCATCGGCCGGTGACCGACGTGGTCACCGGCCGACGGGTTGCCCGCTGCCCGAGAGCGAGCGCTACTGGATCGAGTTGCCGATCTCGCTGAACTTGCTGCTGGCCGAGGTGCCGATGAACGAGATGGCGGCGATGCACACCACCGCGATGAGGGCCACGAGGAGTGCGTACTCCACGAGGGAGGCGCCTCGCTCGGTGCGGGCCTGTGCGGAGAGCCAGGCCTTGAGGAACTCGTACTGGACCATTGGTGCCGTCCTTCTGTCTGGTGCTGCGTCGGTGGGAACCGGGGTCGACGGGCGTCGACCCGTGACACCCTTCGGACAATGGGGCGTTGGGACTGGAGCGCGTTGGGCGAAATGGGCCGAACGGCCCAGCCGGATGCGAACCCGGTTCGGGTACCGGCCCGGCCCGCCCGAGAGAACTGGAGTCGGGCGCTCAGCTGTTGGCGAGCAGGATCGGGCCCAGCCACTCGTTCCAGAGCCAGCGGCGGTCGTGCGGGTGCTGGGTGCCGGCGAACGCCCAGTCCTTCTCCGGAGTGGCGGCCGCGCCGGGGTCCCCACCCACGCACACCCGGTCGGTGGGCTCGATGACGATGGCGCCGCGAGCACGGGCGACGGCTTCGCGCAGGATCTGGTCGTACCAGCGGGCGTAGTCCCCGGTCCGGGTGGGGGCGACCCCCGACGGGCATGCCCAGGACACGAACGCGGTTCTCGTCCCGATGCTCATCGCCCCGTCGGCCCGGCGGACCAGCTCGTCGACGATCTGGCGACGGAGCTCAGGGGAGAGGGCGGGGAGCGGCTCGGTCGCCCCGGGAGCGATCCAGGGCAGGTGCTCCCAACCCCCGGAGAACATCACCATCCAGTTCGGCCGACGGGCCAGGCCGGCGAGCTCGCCGCGGTACTGCGTCGCGCACCCCCCGAAGCCACCGGCGCCCTCGTCGGCGAGGTCGACCGGGGTGAAGCCTGGTCGGTGCAGCACCCCGCAGCCGATCACCGCCGCGGGGTCGATCCGGGTGATGTACGGCGGGCGTTCGCGTGGGCCCGGGGCCGGGAAGGACGCGGCGAACCCGGCGGAGTCGCCGGTGACCAGCACCGAGATCGGGCCCTTGGTCCGAGCAGGAGGGGGCGCTGGCGGAGCTGCCGGGGCTGGAGCGGGTGCACCCGTCGATGGTTGTGCGGTGCTGTGTGCTGCAGTGCTCGGGGGTGCGGTGCTGGGAGGTGCGGTGGTCGGCGGAACCGTGGGGGGTGGCAGCGTGCTGGGCGGTGCGGTGGTCGGCGGAGCCGTGCTCGGGGCCAGGGATGTGGTGGGAGTGGTGGTGGGCCGGGTCGCTGAGCGTTGTGACGCTCGGGCATCGGCTGCCACCGTCGTGTGGTCCGAGCCCGCCGCGACGGCGATCAGGATCGCCGCGGCGGCCAGGGCGCCAGCGGCCACCGCAACGGCGGCAGTGACAGTGCGCCGACGACCGCGGGCCACGGTCAGTCGCCCCGACGGGCCCGGGAGATCTCCCGGGCGGCTTCACGGTCGGCGTCGCGCTTGGCGATGTCCTGGCGCTTGTCGACCACGTTCTTGCCCTTGCCCAGAGCCAGCTCGACCTTGACACGCCCGTCCTTGAAGTACAGCGACAGTGGCACCAGAGCGAGCCGCTCGACCTGCATGCGCATGCGGATCCGGTCGATCTCACCCCGGTGCAGGAGCAGCTTGCGGCGCCGGACCGGCTCGTGGCCCGAGTGGGCCTGCGCCAGCGTGTACGGCGCGATGTGAAGGCCGTTGAGCCAGGCCTCGTCGCCGTCGACCGAGGCCCACGCGTCGGTGAGCTGCACCTTCGACTCCCGCAGCGACTTCACCTCGCTGCCCTTGAGCACCAGGCCGGCCTCGAAGGTGTCGCCCAGCGTGTAGTTGCGTCGCGCCTGGCGGTTGGTGGCGACGATCTGGGTACCGGTCGGCTTCATGGGTGCTGCACGGTACCGCCCGGAGCCGATCGGCCTCCACGGGATCCCGTCGTGAACCGGACCACCTACGCTGGGCGCCCGTGCTGGCGATCACCCCCGAGCTCCACGACGAGATGGCCGCCCATGCCCTGCGGGGGCTGCCGCTCGAGGCCTGCGGCCTGCTCGTCGGCGACCCGGACGACCCGCAGCAGCGGGTGATCCGCTTCGTGCCGTGCCGCAACGCGGCCGAGAGCGCCGTCGTCTACACCGTGCACCCGGTCGACCATCTGCGGGCCGACCGCGCTGCGGAGGACGACGGACTGGCGATCGTCGGGGTGATGCACAGCCACACCCACACCGACGCCTATCCGTCGCCGACCGATGTCGCGTCCGCGCCGGACCCCTCGTGGCACTACGTGATCGTGTCGTTGCGTGACGACGAACCGACCCTGCGGTCGTACCGCATCGTCGACGGGACGATCGCCGAGGAGCGCGTCGACCTGGTTCGGTGACGGGCGACCACCCGGATGAGTGGTCGGCGAGACCCCTGAATCCCTACCATGTGGGTCAGGTTTCGGAGGCCTCCAGCATGACCGTCTACTCGTCCGTCCTCGACCTGATCGGCAACACGCCGATCGTCGACGTCAGCCAGCTCAGTCCCAACCCGCGCGTCCGCATCCTGGCCAAGATGGAGGGCCAGAACCCGGGCGGGTCGGTCAAGGACCGCATCGCCCTGGCGATGATCCTCGACGCCGAGGCCGACGGGACCCTGTCGCCGGGCGCGACCATCCTCGAGCCGTCGTCGGGCAACACCGGCATCGCGTTGGCGATGATCAGCCGCATCCGGGGCTACCACCTCAAGATCGTCCTGCCCGAGAACGTGTCGATCGAACGACGCCAGCTGCTCGAGGTCTACGGCGCCGAGATCATCCCGTCGCCGGGCGAGGAGGGCTCCAACGGCGCGGTGCGCCGGGCGCAGGCCCTGTCCGAGGAGCACCCGGACTGGGTGTTCCTGTACCAGTACGGCAACGAGGCCAACCCCCAGGCGCACTACCGGACCACCGGACCCGAGATCTGGGCCGACGTCCCCGACATCACCCACTTCGTCGCCGGGCTCGGCACCTCGGGAACGCTGCTCGGTTGCGGCACCTTCCTCAAGGAGCAGAACCCCGACGTCCAGGTGTTCGCGGTCGAACCGCCGTCGGGCGAGCTGGTCGAAGGGCTCCGGTCCCTCGACGACGGCTACATCCCGCCGGTGTTCGACAAGTGGGGCGGCTTCGAGCTGCTCGACGGCAAGTCGATCGTGCGGCCCCGCGAGTCACTCGAGTACACCCGCCGCATGGCCGAGGTCGGGATCTTCTCCGGCATCTCCTCGGGGGCCGCTCTGGCCGGGGCGGTCAAGGTCGCCTCGCGGATCGAGTCCGGTGTCATCGTCTTCGTCGTCAGCGACTACGGCTGGAAGTACCTGTCGACCGGGGCGTGGACGCTGGACCTCGACGAGGCCGCCGCCAACGCCGAGAAGGTCATCTACTTCTGATCGCTCGGCCGCGGTCGACCCCGATCTGACGCCCGGGCGCCGGTACCGTGGAACCCGTGCGTGACGGTCCCATCGGCATGTTCGACTCGGGCTTCGGCGGCCTCACCGTCGCCCGGGCCGTCATCGACCTGCTGCCGGCCGAGGACCTCGTCTACCTGGGCGACACCGGTCGCTACCCCTACGGCCCCCGCCCCCTCGACGAGGTCGCCCGGTTCGCCCACCAGATCGCACGTGAGCTGGTCGAGCGTCGAGGGGTCAAGCTGCTCGTCGTGGCCTGCAACACCGCGTCGGCCGCCGCTCTCGACTCGCTGCGGGACCGCTTCGAGGTGCCGGTCATCGGAGTGATCGAACCGGGCGTCACCGCCCTGGTCCAGGCCACCGTGACCGGCCAGGTGGGCGTCGTGGGCACCGTCGGGACGATCAACTCCGGTGCCTATCAGCGTGCCGTCGCGGCCGCGTCGGACGACGCCGAGCTGATCGCGCTCGCGTGTCCGGGCTTCGTCGAGTTCGTCGAACGGGGCGAGTTCGACTCCGAGCAGGTCCACGTGCTGGCCCGGGCGCTGCTCGAGCCGGCCAGGGAGGCCAAGGTCGACACGCTGCTGCTCGGTTGCACCCACTACCCGTACCTGGCCCGTACCCTCAACGACGTGATGGGACGCGACGTGGTGCTGGTCTCCTCGGCCGACGAGACGGCCTTCGAGGTGCGCAGGGTCCTCTCGGATCTCGGGCTCGCCCGGCCCGCCACGGGCGCCGACGCGTCCGGGCGCGCCACCTTCATCACCACCGGTGACGTCAACTGGTTCGAGGAGCTCGGTCGTCGCCTGCTCGGACCCGAGCTCGACCGGGCCGAGAAGCTGTCGTGGTGAGGGCCTGGCTGCTGTCGTGGACAGAGCGATGGTGACCGACCTGGGGACCGACGTCGTCCCGGATCCGTCACGGCTGGCGGTCACCGTGCTCGGCTGCGGCGGCACCTTCGCCGGCGCAGGCAACGCGTGCTCGGGCTACCTCGTCCGAGGCGGCGGGACCGCAGTGCTGCTCGACTGCGGCCCGGGGGTCCTCTCCAGCCTCCAGCACCACCTGGAGCCGACCGAGCTCGACGCCGTGGTCATCAGCCACTCGCATCCCGACCACTGGGGCGACGTGCCGGTGATGCGCAACGCCCTGCACTACGTGCTCGGCCACCACGGCGTCCCTCTCTTCACCACCGCCGACACGCTCGCCATCCTCGACGGCGTGTTCCACGACGGCCTCGGTGATGCCTTCGCCCCGTCGGTCATCGCCGACGGGGCCGACTTCACCGTCGGGGCCCTGCGCGTGCGCACCTCGCGCACGGCGCACCCGCCCGAGACGATGGGGATCCGCGTCGACATGGGCGATGTCGACCTGGGCGACGGAGCGTCCACCCGCTCCATCGCGTACTCGGCCGACACCGGCCCGGCGTGGTCGCTCGGCCGTCTGGGCGACGGCATCGACCTGGGCATCTGCGAGGCGACATGGCTGGCCGCCGACGGCTTCGACGTCGACGACCTGCACATGACCGC
>WBZM01001306.1_pt1:0-20000 | contig 25378 bp, 21 predicted proteins | sample 5204271 | NCBI WGS metagenome assembly WBZM01 (sample SAMN12344346, study PRJNA552823) | activated sludge metagenome | biome: Activated sludge suspended growth; feature: Nitrification reactor; material: Wastewater; isolation source: activated sludge from nitrification reactor of wastewater... | reverse complement strand
GAAGGCGACGCGGAGCGAGGCGCGAACTTCCTGACGCCGGCCATCCATCGCTGCGTTAGATCGCGCATCAAGGCGGGCCCGGGCGTCGAGCCGTTTCGATGCCTGCGCAATCTTCTCTCGTCGCAGCCGATGGCCTTCAATCTCTTCGGTCCGCTGTGCGACGACGCGGTTCTTGCAGCCCGTCTGCTGGACCCGCTCCTGCCCGGAGGCGCGCAGTCGGCCGAGGTGCGGATCGAATGGGCGCCGCCGCGCGCCGAGCATCTGGGCGACGCTACGTCATTCGACGTCGAGATCAGATACAGGACGCGCGCGGGCCATCAGGCGCTCGCGGCGATCGAAACAAAGCTGACAGAGCCTTTTTCGCCGCAGAGCTATGGGCTCAACGACCGGCGCGCCGAGGCTTACCGCCGAGTCGCCCGCGCCTCGTCGGCGTGGATCGATCCCATGAGCGAACAGCTCGCGGATCGGCGATGGAATCAGATCTGGCGCAACCAGTTGCTGGTCGAATCCATCAGGCTCCGCGAGCCCGGCCTCCTTGGCGCGCAAATTGTCGTGCACCACGAGGCCGACGAGGGTTGCGCGCGAAACGCGCGACAATATGCGGAGTTTCTGACGGATCCCGAGATGACCTTCCGTCGCCTGACCCTGCGGGACGTCGTCATGCATTGGCGCCCGCTTCTGCGAGACCAGGCCCAGCTTCGCTGGCTGCAGGATTTCGAGGATCGATACCTCAATCTTTCGCTCAGCGAAGGCGTTCTGGACCTCGATCGGCGATGCCGCGCCAATTGAAAGAAGACGATCGAGCGCCACAATAGGCCTATGTCTCGTGGCCATCCCGGAAGCGCTCCCAACATTCGCGTCGGCGTCGGCGGCTGGACCTACGAACCCTGGCGCGGAGCCTTCTATCCCGACGGGCTGAAGCAGAAGGACGAGCTCGCCTATGCGAGCCGCCATCTTACGGCGATCGAGATCAACGGCACGTTCTACGGGACGCAGAAGCCGGCGAGCTTCGCCAAATGGCGCGACGAGACGCCCGACGATTTCGTCTTTTCGGTCAAGGCGCCGCGCTTCATCGTGCAGAAGCGCGCGCTGGCCGAGACCGGCGAGTCGATGCGGCGGTTCTTCGACAGCGGTCTTGCCGAACTGCGCCAGAAACTCGGGCCTGTCCTCTGGCAGTTCGCGCCGACGAAGAAGTTCGACGCGAGCGATTTCGAATCTTTCCTCAAGCTGCTGCCGCGCGAGCTGGCGGGCCGCAGGATGCGCCACGCGCTCGAGGTGCGTCACGAGAGCTTCGCGTGCGAAGCCTTCGTCGATCTCGCGCGCGCGCACGGCGCCGCGATCGTCACGGCCTGCGATTCGAAATATCCGGAGATCGCGGAAGCCACCGCCGATTTCGCCTATTTCCGAATCATGGGCTCGAGCGAATCGCACGCGAACGGTTATGCGGCCGCCGCTCTCGACACATGGTCGGAACGCGCCCGCGGCGTTGCGGAGACGCGCGACGTTTTCCTGTTCTTCATCTCCGGTTTCAAGGAGCGCAATCCTGCCGCCGGCATGGCGTTGATCGAGCGCCTGCGCTGAGCGCCTCCGCTTGCAATTCGCTGCGCAGCCGTCGCACATTGTCGCCAACGAAATCGGAGGAACCGGAATGAGCGCGACCGTCGCCCATACGTCAGAACAATTCGCGCCGGCCAATGGCCAAAAACTCTGCTACGACACGTTCGGCGACAAGAGCGCGCCGACGCTCATGCTCATCATGGGGCTCGGCGCGCAGATGATCCTGTGGGACGACGCCTTCTGCGCGAAGATCGCGGCGCGCGGCTTTCATGTCGTGCGCTTCGACAATCGCGACATCGGTCGCTCCTCCCGCGTCGACGCTCCCGTAAAGATCGACTTTGCGGAACTCATCCAGAAGCAGATGAAGGGCGAGAAGATCGACGCGCCCTATCTGCTGCGCGACATGGCCGCCGACGCCGTCGGGCTTCTCGATCACCTGGGAATCAGACAGGCGCATGTCGTCGGCGCCTCTATGGGCGGCATGATCTCGCAGGAAATCGCGATCAACTTTCCCGACCGACTCCTGACGCTGACGTCGATCATGTCGTCGACCGGCAATCCGGGGCTGCCGCCGCCGACGCCCGAGGCGACCGCCGTGCTGCTCACGCCGCCGCCTGCGACGCTCGAAGATTATGTCGTCGCTTTCCAGAAGACATGGCGCGTTCTGCGAGTCGGCTCCTTTCCGGAAGACGACGGCAGGGACATCGAGGTCGCGCGTCTCGCGTTTTCGCGCGGGCTCAATCCAATGGGCGTCGCGCGGCAGATGCTCGCGATCTTCGCCTCGGGCGACCGACGTCCGCGGCTGGCCAACGTGCGCACGCCGACGCTGGTCATTCACGGCGACGTCGATCCGCTCGTGCGCGTGGAAGGCGGCATGGATACGGCGAAGTCGATTCCGGGAGCGAAGCTGCACATCGTCAAGCGCATGGGCCACGCCTTTCCGAAGGAGCTTTGGCCGGAGATCGTCGACGCCATCGTCGATCACGCCAAGGCGCACAACGCCTGAGAGCCTGGCTCGAAATGCGTCGCAATCCCGAACCCTTCATGCCGAGGCGCCCGCGCAGCAGGCGCCTCGAAGCATGGTCCAGAGTACCGGGTCTCGGCCGCCCTTCGAGACGCGGCTTTCGGGCGCTCCTCGGGGCGAGGGTTTGAGCTATCGACCAAGCTCTCGGCCGGGTTCTTAGCCGCGTTCGCCCGTGGTTGCGACTTTTTGCGCGACCCAGAAGGCGAGCGCCGGCAAGGTCAATGCGGCGATGAAGAACACGGCCGGCGCGCCGTAGCGGTCGACGATCGGCGCGGCGGCGGCGACGCCAGCGGCCTGGCCGAGAAAGAAGCTCGTCGCGAACAGGCTCATGCCGGCGCCGCGCGCGTGCGGCGTCGCCTGCGTCGCGTTCACCTGCAGTACGCTGTGAAGCAGATAATAGGCGGCGCCCGCTGCAAGACACGCCGGCGCGGCGAACAGCGGCGCCGGCGCGACGGCCAGGCCGAGAAAGGCGATGAAGAAAAGCGCGCCGGAGATGCGCGCCACGCCCGTTTCGCCAAAGCGCGGCACGATGCGCCGCGCGAGCGTCGCATAGAGAATGCCGCCGAGACCGAAGGCGATCAGCAGCAGCCCCGCCTGCCCGAAGCTGAGGCCGAAGCTGAAATGCAGCATGGTCGTTATGTAGGCGACCGCGCCGAAGCAGAGAAAGCCTTCGAGGAAGACCGCCAGCATGAGCGCGCGCACGGATCCGCGACGCAGCGCGCCAAGAAGCGTCGCTATGGCGGCCGACAGCGGCGCTTTGGAGGGCGCGCCATTGGCCAGCGGATTGCGCCGCAGTTCGAAGGCGAGTCCCGCCGTCGCAACGGCGTAGAGCGCCAGAATAACCACGAAGGCCGCGCGCCAGCCTGCAATGTCCCCGAACCAGCCGCCAAACGCCTGGCCGACGATCAGGCCGGAGATCTGGCCCATCATGAAGCGCGCGATCGTCGTCTGCCTGATGTCGTAAGGCACGGCGTCGCCGATCCAGGCGAGCGCCAGCGGCACGATGCCGGCCGCTGCAAAGCCGGCCGCCAGCCGTGCGAGGGCAAGGGCGTACAGCGATGGCGCGAGCGCGCAACCCGCGGTGGTGACGAGCGAGAGAACGCAGCAGACGAGGATCAGCCGGTACTTGCCGTAACGGTCGCCGGCGATGCCGAAGGCCGGCTGCAGCAGGCCGTAGGTCAGCGAATAGGCGGTCGCGACGATCGCCGCCTCGCCCGGCGTAACGCTGAATTCGGTCGCGAGCTGCGGCAGCAGGCCGTCGCAGATGCGCGTCGTCGCCGCGCTGGCGAAGGCGGCGACGGCGAGCAGGGCGATGGCGCGGCCGGCGGTGGGCGAACTGGATTGAGTCACGAGCCCCTCAACCCTATCCCTCCCCCGCTTTGCGGGAGAGGGGGCGGCAAGCGTCCGCGATCCGCGACGCCTGCATATGAAGGCGGGAGACTAGCCCCTCTCCCGCGAAGCGGGGGAGGGGCGGGGAGGGGGCGGTCCGACACCGCGTTACGCCGGCTTCCGGCTCGACAGAAATTCGCCCATGCGCGCGAGCGCCTTGCGGATATTGTCCGCGGAATTGGCGTAGGACAGCCGGATATAGCCTTCGCCATGCACGCCGAAATCCGGGCCGCCGATCGTGGCGACGCCGGCTTCCTCGAGCAGCGCGGAGGCGAGTTTCTTGGCCTTCCATCCGGTCCTTGAAATGTTCGGAAAGGCGTAGAAGGCGCCCTTGGGCGTCGCGGCGGACACGTTCGGCAGGCGGTTCAATCCTTCGACGACGATCCTGCGGCGCGCGTCGAATTCGGCGAGCATGGAACGCACGGCGTCCTGCGGACCTTCGAGCGCGGCGATGCCGGCGAATTGCGTCGCGGCGTTGGTGCAGGAAAACGAATTGACGGCCAGCTTGCGCGCGTTCTCGTAAAGCGATTGCGGCCACACCGACCAGCCGAGCCGCCAGCCGGTCATGGCGTAGGTCTTGGACGCGCCGTCGAGCAGGATGAGGCGGTCGCGGATTTGCGGATAGGCGAGCAGCGTCTGGTGCGCGAGGCCGTCGTAGGTCATCTGGCCGTAGATTTCGTCCGACATGATGGCGACGTCGGGGAAACGTTCGAGACCCTTCACCAGCGCGTCGATCTCGGCCTTCGGCGTCACGCCGCCGGTCGGATTGGCGGGCGAGTTCACGATCAGCAGGCGCGTCTTCGGCGTGATCAGCGCCAGCGTCTCATCTGCCGAGAAGGCGAAGCCGTTCTCCTCGCGGATCGGCACGGGCACGGGCGTTGCGCCGGTATATTCGATCATCGAGCGATAGATGGGGAAGCCCGGATCGGGATAGAGGATTTCGGCGCCCGGCTCGCCGAACATCAGGATCGCCATGTACATGGTGACCTTGCCGCCGGGCACGACCATCACGAGGTCGGGCGAGACATCGACGTTCAGGCGGCGATGCAGGTCGGCGGCGATGGCTTCGCGCAGCGGAAGGATGCCGGTGGCCGGCGTATAGCCGTGGTGGCCGTCGCGCAGCGCCTTGATGGCGGCCTCCACGATATGCGCGGGCGTCGAGAAATCCGGCTGGCCAATGCCGAGGTTGATGATGTCCTTGCCCTGGCGCGCGAGATCGGTGGCGCGGGCGAGAACGGCGAAGGCGTTTTCCTCGCCGATGCGCGCGAAGGCGGGAACGACATGCAGCATGGGTTTCCTCGGTCGGACATTGTTTCGTCCTTGATCCGGGAAATGCGCCGACGGGTCAACAACTGAAATGTCAGTGGGACGGCGTCTTAACTTGTCATCCCGGCCGAAGCGTAGCGGAGAGCCGGGATCCAGTGGCCGGGCCGGGGACGCTGGCTCCCGGATCGGCCTTTGGCCGTCCGGGATGACGGCGCTTCGGTTGAACGTCCGACGTGGGGATCGTCCTGGGGAGCGTTCCCTTGCGGTCCGAGGTTCACCCCCCGCTGAACTTCTTCACCGCCTCTTCCACGGTCGCGCGCTGGCTGGCGGAGAGCTGGCTCAGCCGGCCGTCGAGCCATTCATCCTGGATGCCGGCGTTGCGCGCCAGCAGGTGCCATTTCATGGCTTCGACGAGATTGGGCTGCACGCCGCGGCCGGCGGCAAGCAATCGGGCTGCGCGGTTCTGGGCGACGGGATTGTTGCGCTGGGCGGCCTTGAGGAACCAGCGCGCGGCGGCGGCCTCGTCCTTCAGCACGCCCTCGCCGTTGAAGAGCATGATGGCGTATTCGACCATGCCGGGCACATTGTCGGCCTCGGCCGCCTGCTTGAACCAGGTCGAGGCCTCGACGTCGTTGTGATCGACCCCGCGCCCGTTGTGGTAGAGCACGCCGAGCGAATAGGCGCAGTCGGCGCTGCCGGCGGCCGCGCCGCGCAGGAAATAGTCGGTCGCCTTCCTGAAGTCCGGGGCGCCCGGCGTATCCTCGATCGCCATGACGCCGAGATTGTAGAGCGCCTCGGCCTGCCCCTTTTCGGCGGCGCGCTGGAATTCCCTCTGCGCCGCCGCGCGGTCGACGGGCGCGCCCTCGCCCTTGAGCAGCGACACGCCGTAGGCGAAGGCTGCATTGGCGTCGCCGAGATCGGCGGCCAGGCGGAACCAGCGCGCGGCCTCACGCGGGTCGCGCGGCGCGCCGGCGCCTTCGCGATAGAGCTGGCCGAGCAGCGTCATGGCTGCGGCGTCGGTCTTGTTCGCCTCGACGCGCTTCAGCGCGAGCTGAAAGGCGGTGGCGTAAAAGCCGCGCTGATAGGCTGCAAACGGATCGTTGGCCTCCGCGAAGCCAGGAATGGCCGGCGCCTGGGCCGCCTCGGGCGCCTGACTCGGACGCAGTTCGGGCTTGCCCTGCTGCGCGAGCGCGGCGGAGGCGAGCAGCATGACCGCGCCCGGGAAAACTGCCCAGCGTCTCACGCGAAGGCTCCAACCGAACGCGCCGTCGCTTCGGCGACGGCTGCGGCGGGTCCGCGCGCGTCGTCCCAGACGGCGGCTTCGAGCGCGATGAATTCCGCGCCGGCGTCCGCCAGCGCCTCCACCTCGTCCAGCGCGCGGGCAAACGCCACGCACGGCACGTTGAAGATTTCCGCCCACCAGCGCGTTCGCTCGAAGATGTCGCCCGGCGGCGTCGGATCGTCGGGGGCGCCGAACATCAGATAGTCGACATCCTGTTCGCCGGCGCTCATGCACTCGTCGCGGCTGGCAAGCCCGCCGACGCCGACGATGCGCTCGGGCTTGAGGCTTTCGATGGCGTCGTCGAGCGCGCGCCCGGCGCCGGAAATGTGTACGCCGTCGGCGCCCGCGCGGGCGGCAAGCTGCGCATCGCCCTCCACCAGCAAGGCGGCGCCGTGATCCTGCGCGAGCGGGGTCAGCGCGCGCAGAATCGCCTTGCGCTGGCCGGGATCGGTCGTGGCGAAGCGCGCGAGCACGCAGGCGACGTCGCCGGCGCCGAGCGCGGCCGCCAGCGCCCTGTCGAAGGGAGCGGCGCCGTCCAGCGCCGGGGTGATCAGATAGAGGCGGGCCGGCGGGGCCTCGGGGTCGCGCGCCATCGCAGCTTCCTTGTGAGTCGGCTGCTCTATTCATACGCAAATTCGGCGAAAGCGCGGAAATATTGTTTTCTCACGTGGGCGCGACAGATCATTTCGCACAGGAGGAGCCCATGAAAGCCCGTCTCGACTATGCCGCCGTCGCGCCGGAAGTGCGCGCGATCATGCTCGACTTCTGGAAGAAGGTGGAAGGGCTGGGGCTCGAGCACAGCCTGCTTCACCTCGTCTATCTCCGGGCGTCGCAGATCAACGGCTGCGGCTTCTGCGTCGACATGCATTCCAAGGACATGCGCGCGATCGGCGAAAGCGAGGAACGTGTGTACATGACCGGCGTGTGGCGCGAGAGCGGGCTTTATTCGCCGCGCGAACGCGCCGCGCTGGCCTGGACCGAGGCCGTGACGATTCTGGAAAATCGCGACGTGCCGGACGCCGCGTTCGACGAAGCGCGCGCGCAATTCTCCGAGAACGAGCTCGCGAAACTGACGCTGGCCATCGTCGAGATCAATTGCTGGAACCGGCTGAACGTCGCTTTCCGCACGCCGGCGGGAAGCTACAGGCCGCGCGTTGCGGTCAGGGCCGGCCAATAAAAAAGGCGGCGCAAGCGCCGCCTTTTCTTTCGACCGGGCCGGCCGGTCAGGCGAACTTCGGATCGAGCGAACCCTTGGCGTAGCTCGCCGCCATCTCCGCCAGCGTGGCGATGCGCTTGATCTTCGAGGCGTTGCCGGCCGTGCCGAATTCCTCGAGGCGCTGCTTGCAGATCTTGGTCATCGCTTCCTGCGCGGGCTTCAGATATTTGCGCGGGTCGAACTCGCCGGGATGCTCAGCGAAGACCTTGCGGATCTGGCCGGTGATCGCCATGCGGTTGTCGGTGTCGATGTTGATCTTGCGCACGCCGTTCTTGATGCCGCGCTGAATCTCTTCGACCGGCACGCCCCAGGTCTGCGGCATCTTGCCGCCGAACTTGTTGATGATGTCCTGCAGGTCCTGCGGCACCGAGGACGAGCCGTGCATCACGAGATGCATGTTCGGCATCTTGCGGTGGATTTCCTCGATGACGTTCATCGCCAGCACCTTGCCGTCGGGCTTGCGCGTGAACTTGTAGGCGCCGTGCGACGTGCCCATGGCGATCGCCAGCGCGTCGACCTTGGTCTCCTTCACGAACTTCACGGCTTCGTCGGGGTTGGTGAGAAGCTGGTCGTGGCTGAGCTTGCCCTCGGCGCCGTGGCCGTCTTCCTTCTCGCCTTCGCCGGTCTCGAGCGAGCCGAGCACGCCGAGTTCGCCCTCGACGGAAATCCCGCCGAGATGGGCCATGTCGGTAACCTTCTTCGTCACGCCGACGTTGTAGGCCCAGTCGGCCGGGGTCTTGCCGTCTTCCTTCAGCGAGCCGTCCATCATGACGGAAGTGAAGCCCGCCTGCATTGCGGTCATGCAGGTGGCCGGACCGTTGCCGTGGTCGAGATGCACGCAGACGGGAATGTGCGGATAGATTTCGACGACCGCGTCCATCATGTGCTTGAGCATGATGTCGTTGGCGTACTGGCGGGCGCCGCGCGAGGCCTGGATGATGACGGGCGCGTCGACGGCGTCGGCGGCGACCATGATCGCCAGCGCCTGCTCCATGTTGTTGATGTTGAAGGCCGGCACGCCGTAGCCGTGCTCGGCGGCGTGATCCAGCAATTGTCTCATCGTGATGCGGGCCATGTCTCTCTCCGTCCTTGATCGATTCGAAATTACGCGCGCAGCGCCTCGACGCCCGGCAGCGCCTTGCCTTCCATCCATTCCAGGAAGGCGCCGCCCGCCGTCGAAATATAGGTGAAGTCGTCCGCCGAGCCCGCGTGATTGAGCGCGGCGACCGTATCGCCGCCGCCGGCGATCGACACGAGCGAGCCGGCCTTGGTCAGCGCCGCCGCCTTGTGCGCCACCGCGACCGTGCCGGTGTCGAAGGGAGCAAGCTCGAACGCGCCGAACGGGCCGTTCCACACCAGCGTCCTGGCGCCGGCGAGCTTGGCCTCGACATAAGCGACGGTCTTGGGGCCGACGTCGAGCATCATCTCGTCGTCATGGATATGCGCGACATCGTCGATGCGGTGCGCGGCGTGGGCCTTGAACTCCTTGGCGAACAGCCCGTCGACCGGAAGCACGATCTCGCAGCCCGCGGCCTTCGCCTTTTCCTCGATCTCGCGGGCGGTGGCGGCGAGGTCGTGCTCGCACAGCGACTTGCCGACCTTCACGCCGCGCGCGGCGAGAAAGGTGTTCGCCATGCCGCCGCCGATGATGAGGATATCGACCTTCTTCACGAGATTGCCGAGCAGGTCGAGCTTGGTCGAAACCTTGGCGCCGCCGACAATCGCCGCGACGGGCTTCTTCGGGTTGCCGAGCGCGGCGTCGAGCGCCTCGAGCTCGGCCTGCATGGTGCGGCCGGCATAGGCCGGCAGCTTGTGCGCGAGGCCTTCGGTCGAGGCGTGCGCGCGATGCGCGGCGGAGAAGGCGTCGTTGACATAGGCGTCGCCGAGCTTCGCCAGCCCATCCACCACGGCCGGATCGTTCTTCTCCTCGCCCTTGTGGAAGCGGGTGTTCTCGAGCAGCAGAACGTCGCCGTCCTTCATCGCGGCGACGGCCTTTTCGGCGACATCGCCGATGCAGTCGGCGGCAAAGCCGACGGGGCGGCCGAGATGCTGTTCGAGCGCCTTGCCCACGGGCTTCAGCGAATTGGCCTCGTCCGGCCCGCCCTTCGGGCGGCCGAAATGGGCGAGCAGGATCACCTTGCCGCCCTTGTCGGCGATCTCGCGGATGGTCGGCAGGATGCGGTCGATGCGCGTGGCGTCGGTCACCTTGCCGTTTTCCATGGGCACGTTGAGATCGACGCGCACCAGCACGCGCTTGCCCTTGGGCTGAAGAGAATCGAGGGTGCGGAAGGCGGCCATGTTGATCCCCTTAGATGGCTTTCTGCTCGGACTTCGGCATCAGCGCCATGAGGACGCCGATGGCGGGCAGGATCGAGCAGACGCGGTAGACGAAATCGAGAGAGGTGTGGTCGGCGAGCACGCCGAGCAGCGCGGCGCCGAGGCCGCCCGTGCCGAAGGCGAAGCCGAAGAACAGGCCGGCGATCATGCCGACGCGGCCGGGCGCGAGCTCCTGCGCATAGACGAGGATCGCCGGGAAGGACGAGGCCATGACGAAGCCGATGATCGCGGTGAGCGCCACCGTCCAGCCGAAGCCGACGAAAGGCAGCGCGAGCGAGAAGGGCAGCACGCCGACGATGGAAATCCAGATGACGATGACGCGGCCGAAGCGGTCGCCGAGCGGGCCGCCGAAGAAGGTGCCGGCCGCGACCGCGAACATGAAGACGAAGAGATAGACCTGCGAGGACTGGATGGTCAGGCCGAAGCGCTCGATCAGGTAGAAAGTGTAGAAGCTCTGCAGGCTCGCCATGTAGAAATTCTTGGAGAACACCAGCACGAGCAGGATGGCGATGGCGATCCACTGATTGCGCGTCAGCGGCGCGGGCGCGGCGGCGGCCTTGCGGCGCTCGCCGAGGTGATCGGCGTACCAGCGGCCGACCCAGATCAGCAGCGCGATGCCGACGAGCGGCACGACCACGAACCAGGCCACGGCGCCCTGGCCGTTCGGCGCGATGATGAGCGCGGCGAGCAGCGGGCCGATCGCCTGGCCGGTATTGCCGCCGACCTGGAAGAAGCTCTGCGCGAAGCCGAAGCGGCCGCCGGACGCGGCGCGCGCGACGCGCGAGGATTCGGGATGGAAGATCGACGAGCCGAGGCCGATGATGGCGGCGGCGATCAGCACGATGCCGTAGGCGTGCGCGCGCGACAGCAGCAGCAGCCCGACCAGCGAGCAGGCCATGCCGACGGCGAGCGAGAACGGCTGCGGTCTCTTGTCGGTGAAGGCGCCGACGGCCGGCTGCAGCAGGCTGGCGGTGACCTGGAAAACGAGGGTGATGAGGCCGATCTCGGCGAAGGACAGCGACAGGTCCTGCTTGAGATTGGGATAGATCGCCGGCAGCAGCGATTGCAGAAGGTCGTTGAGGCAGTGCGAGACGCTGAGCGCCGTCAGGATCGGCAGCGCCGTGCGGGCGGCGGTCTGGGCCGGAGCCGGGCTTGTCGCTTGCAGGGTCAAGGGCGTCCTCGCCCGTCATTGCGAGGAGCGTAGCGACGAAGCAATCCATCCCTGCGGGTTGGCCGGCGGATGGATTGCTTCGCTACGCTCGCGATGACGGCGTCGTTTGCGTCGTCAGATCAGCTTGCCCATCGCCACGGCCGTGTCGGCCATGCGGTTGGAGAAGCCCCATTCGTTGTCGTACCAGGACAGGACCGAGCACAGCGTTCCGTCCATCACCTTGGTCTGGTCCATGTGGAAGATCGAGGAATGCGGATCGTGGTTGAAGTCGATCGAGACGTTCGGCGCGTTGGTGTAGCCGAGCACGCCCTTGAGCGGGCCGTCCGCCGCCTTCTTGATCGCGGCGTTGATCTCGTCCTTCGAGGTCGCGCGCTTGGCGATGAACTTGAGGTCGACGACCGAGACGTTGGGCGTCGGCACGCGCATGGCGAAGCCGTCGAGCTTGCCGTTGAGCTCAGGCAGCACCAGGCCGACGGCCTTGGCGGCGCCGGTGGAGGTCGGGATCATCGACAAGGCCGCGGCGCGGGCGCGGTAGAGATCCTTGTGCATCGTGTCCAGCGTCGGCTGGTCGCCGGTGTAGGAATGGATCGTCGTCATCATGCCCTTCTCGATGCCGATGGCTTCATGCAGCACCTTGGCGAAGGGCGAGAGGCAATTGGTGGTGCACGACGCGTTGGAGACGACGAGGTGGTCCTTGGTCAGCTTGTCGTGGTTGACGCCGTAGACGACGGTGAGGTCCGCGCCGTCGGCGGGCGCCGAGACGAGCACGCGCCTGGCGCCGGCGGTCAGGTGGGCGGCCGCCTTGTCGCGGGCGGTGAAGATGCCCGTGCATTCCAGCGCGATGTCGACGCCGAGGTCCTTGTGCGGCAGCTTGGCCGGATCGCGTTCGGCGGTCACCTTGATCGGGCCGCGGCCGACGTCGATCGTGTCGCCCGAGACCTTCACGTCATGCGGGAACTTGCCGTGCACCGAATCGTAGCGCAGCAGATGGGCGTTGGTCTCGACCGGGCCAAGATCGTTGATCGCGACGACCTGGATATCCGTGCGGCCGGACTCGATGATGGCGCGCAGCACGTTGCGCCCGATGCGTCCGAAACCGTTGATCGCGACCTTGACAGCCATTTTCCCGTTCCTTTTCCCGAGGTGCTCGAATGGCGCGCTCCTTAACACAGGGACGCCCATTCGTCATGCAGCGGCGCCAATCCATTCGGCTAAACGCCGGCCGAACGCAATTTGCCCTCAATAAAGGTTTTACGCGCCGGCCAGAGCCTTGCGGATCGCGTCGGCGGCCGCTTGCGCCGTAATGCCGCAAGCCGCGAAGACGTCCTTGTAGGGGCCGCTCATGCCGAAGCCGTGCATCCCCACGAACAGACCGTCCTCGCCGATGAAGGCGTCCCACCCCTGCCGCACGCCGGCCTCGATGGCGAGACGCACGGGGGCGTCGCCGATCACGGCCTTGCGCTCGGCGGCGGGGCGGGCGGCGAACAGTTCCGTCGAGGGCACGGAGACGACGCGGGCGGCGATCCCGTCCTTGGCCAAGAGGTCGCGGGCGGCGAGCGCGAGCTCGACCTCCGAGCCCGAGGCGAAGATGGTCGCCCTGGCGCCGGCCGCGCCGGCCAGCTCGTAGGCGCCTTCGGCCGTGCGGTTGGCCGCGCCCGCGCCGCGCACGGTCGGCAGGTTCTGGCGGCTCAGCGCCAGCAGCGTCGGGCCGGTCTTGCGCTCCAGCGCGATCTGCCAGGCTTCCGCCGTCTCGATGGCGTCGGCGGGGCGGATGACCAGCAGGTTCGGCATGGCGCGCAGCGCCGCCAGATGCTCGACCGGCTGATGGGTCGGGCCGTCTTCGCCCAGACCGATGGAATCGTGGGTGAAGACGTAGATCGCCTGCACGCCCATCAGCGCGGCGAGGCGGATCGAGGGACGGCAATAGTCGGAGAAGACGAGGAAGGTCGCGCCACCGGGAATGATCCCGCCGTGCAGGGTCAGGCCGTTCATGGCGGCGACCATGCCGTGCTCGCGGATGCCGTAGTGGATGTAGCGGCCGCCGTAGGAGCCCGGCGCGATGGAAGCGGCGGACTTGGCCTTCACATTGTTGGAGGGCGTCAGATCCGCCGAGCCGAGCAGCAGTTCGGGAATGTGCGGCGTGATCGCCTCGATCGCCGCCTCGCTCGCCTTGCGGGTGGCGAGCGACGGCTTGTCGGCGGCGTGCTTGTCCTTCAGCGCGGCGAGCGCGGCTTCGACCTCCGGCTTCAGCTTGCGGGCGAGCCGGCGCTCAAACTCGGCCTTGCGGTCGCCGGCGGCGTCGAAGCGGTTTTGCCATGCCTTGCGGGCCTCGGCGCCGCGGCTGCCCGCGGCGCGCCAGGCCGAGAGCAGGTCGGCCGGAACCTCGAAGGGCGCCGCCGTCCAGCCGAGCTGCGCCTTGGCGGCCTTGGCCTCGTCGGGACCGAGCGGCTCGCCATGCGCCTTGGCCGTGCCCGCGCGATTGGGCGAGCCGAAGCCGATGGTGGTGCGGCAGAGGATGAGGGAGGGCTTGTCGGACTTCTTCGCCGTCTCGAGCGCGGCGACGATGGCGTCCTGGTCGTGGCCGTCGACGCGGGTCGCCGCCCAGCCGGCGGACTGGAAGCGGGCGGCCTGATCGACCGAATCGGAGAGGCTGATCGGGCCGTCGATGGAGATCTCGTTGTCGTCGTAGAGCACGATCAGGCGCGAGAGCTTCAGGTGGCCGGCGAGCGCGATCGCTTCCTGCGACACGCCCTCCATGAGATCGCCGTCGCCGCAGATGACATAGGTGTGGTGGTCGACGATGTCGCCGCCGAATTCGGCCGCCAGATGGCGTTCCGCCAGCGCCATGCCGACGGCGGTGGCGAGGCCCTGGCCGAGCGGGCCGGTCGTGGTCTCGACGCCGACCGTGTGGCCGTATTCGGGATGGCCGGGCGTCTTCCAGCCGACCTGGCGGAAATGCTTGAGCTGGTCGATGGTCATGCCCTCGTAGCCCGTCAGGTGCAGCAAGGCGTAGAGCAGCATGGAGCCGTGGCCGGCGGAGAGGACGAAGCGGTCGCGGTCGGGCCAGTGCGGGTCGGCGGCGTCGAATTTCAGCACGCGCGTCCACAGTGCGGCGGCGATGTCGGCTGCGCCCATGGGCATGCCGGGATGGCCGGACTTGGCCGCTTCCACGCCGTCGATCGCGAGGGCGCGGATCGCATTGGCCATCATGTCCTGCGTCACGCTGTTGGTCATCGCGCGGCTGCTCCCGGATTTTCGCTGAAGACGCGCGTTCCTTAACAGGCGAGCCACCTGAGTCAACGCAGGGCTTCCGTCAGCAGAACGCGAGGATAAGTCCGCAAGTGGCGCGCAATTCACGCAAATCCACCCGTTTCGCGTTGACGCGAATCGCGGGCGCGCGCTCTATGCCTGAAGTGGAGGTCGTTTCGCCGTCATGACCGAGCCCGTCGGATCGTCCGGCCCGGCCGCGCCGAGGGTCGCAGACCCGCTCGACGCCGCGCTGGCGCGCCTCCTGTCCGCCCTGGCCACGCTCGAGGCGGCGGCGGGGCGCAAGCGCGAAGCCGATCTTGTCCGAAGCGACCTCGACGAAGCCTTCGCCGCCATGCAGGACGACCGCGCGCGGCTGGCGCTGGACCTCGACGCGGCGCTGGCGCGCGGGCAAAGGCTGGAAGCCGCCAACGACGAGGTCGCCCGGCGTCTGGAAGCCGCCGCCGCGGCGATCGCGACGCTGGCGCAGGGCGCCGAGGGAGGCGAGTGAGATGGCGCAGGTCGTCGTCACCATCGCCGGGCGCACCTACCGCATGAATTGCGAGGACGGGCAGGAGCCGCATATCGAGGCGCTGGCGCTGCACGTCGATTCGAAGATGGCGGGCCTGCGCACGAGCTTCGGCGAGATCGGCGAGCAGCGGCTTGTCGTGATGGCGGCGATCACCATCGCCGACGAACTGGCGGAAGCGAAGGGCCGGATCGAGAGCCTGGAAGAGCAGATCGCGGCGCTGGCCGAAGTCGGCCAGGACGCGCGCCAGACGCGGGCGGCGCGCGAGACGCATCTGGCCGAAGCGCTGGGCGGCGTCGTCGAGCGGCTGGAAAAGCTCGCGCGGGAAATGTCCGGCAAGGAATAGGCGCCCGGCCTGCGGTCATGCTGTAATCTGCGAAGCGTCCGATCTGAACCCCGATTCCTCATCCTGAGGAGCCTGCGCCGCTGTGCGGCTCCTCGGCACGAAGGCGTGGCGGGCGGAGAGTTTCAGGCGGGCGCAAGGAAACGCGAACCAAGCAGCAACGATGAGCACGGCCCCTCACGTATCCATCGACCTCGGCGAATTCTGGCGCGATCCCTATCCGACGCTGAAGACGTTGCGCGACAAGGCGCCCATCGCCTTCGTGCCCGAACTCGGCGCGACGCTGTTCACGCGGCGCGACGACATCTACGTCTACGAGAAGATGGTCGACGTCTTTTCGTCGCATCAGCCGCAGGGCCTGATGAACCGGCTGATGGGCCACAACATGATGCGCAAGGACGGCGCCGAACATCAGGCGGAACGCGCGATCATCTTTCCCGCCGTCTCGCCCAAGACCGTGCGCACGCACTGGACGCAGGTCTTTCAGGGCCACGCGGACCGCGTTCTCGACGAGGTCGCGCCGAAGGGATCGGCGGACCTGTTCAAGGAGGTCGCGCTGCCGATCTCCGGCGAATGCCTGAAGAGCCTGACGGGGCTCGCCAACATTTCCTATCGCGACATGGACGCCTGGTCGCAGGGCATGATCGACGGCATCGCCAATTACATCGGCGATCCGCAGGTGGAAGCGCGATGCACCGCGGCGACCGCGGGCATAGACGCCGCCATCGACGGCATGATCCCGATCCTGCGCGAAACGCCCGATCACAGCCTCCTCTCCGTCATGCTGCAGACGGACCTGCCGATGGACAGCGTGCGCGCCAACGTGAAGCTGGCCATTTCCGGCGGGCAGAACGAGCCGCGCGACATGATCGCCGGCGCGGTCTGGGCGTTGCTCACCCATCCCGAGCAGAAGCGCCGCGTGCTCGACGGCGAGGTCACGTGGCTGCAGGCGTTCGAGGAATATGCGCGCTGGATGGCGCCGATCGGCATGTCGCCGCGGCGCATCGCCAGACGCTATGCGATCGGCGACATCGTGCTGGAGCCGGAGGATCGCGTCTTCCTGATGTTCGGCGCGGCCAATCGCGACGAGGCGCATTTCGCCGATCCCGATACGTTCGATATCGGCCGCGACACGCAGAAGAGCATCGCCTTCGGGGCAGGGCCGCATTATTGCGCCGGCGCCTTCGCCTCGCGCGCCATTGTCGCCAGCGTCGCCCTGCCGACGATCTTCGCGCGCCTGCGCGACCTGCGGCTGGACGAGACGGCCGAGCCCGTGCGCTTCGGCGGCTGGGCGTTCCGGGGCCCGCTCAACCTGCCCGCGCGCTGGAGCGCGTGATCGCCCGGACACTGGCGCAAAGGCGCGCGAGGCCCTACATTGCCGGGGCGGCGCTGCGGGATGCGTGTGGATAGTATTCCCGGGGCCTTATCGACTCTCAGGGAGCTGTCCCTGTCCTTGCCCGTGGGCTTGGGCAACACGGCGCCCACCTACTCTGTAGGTTCCCGGGGTCGATGTCCCACGGTCATCGTGGCCCGCAACCCTTCCCCTTGTCATTCGTCACTTCCCGTCGTGCGCGCGCCTCGGCTAGTCTGTTCCGATGATTGCCGATCCCGCGTCCAAAATCGTCCTGCGCCGCCATGCGCTTGCCCGACGCGACCTGATCGAGCCGGCCGAGGCCCATGCGGCGGCGGAGAAGGCGTGCGCGCAAGCCGCCAAACTGGTCGCGCGGCTGGCGTCGCCGGGCGCGGCGATCGCCGCCTACTGGCCGATCCGTTCCGAAATCTCGACGCGCCCGCTGCTGGAACGCCTGGCGCGCGACGGATTCCGCACGGCGCTGCCCGTGATGACGGCCGCCGCGCGGCCGCTGCAGTTCCGGCTATGGGCGCCCGGCGACGAGCTTGCCAAGGGGCCGCTCGGCCTGTTCGAGCCTCTGGCGACCGCCGCCGAGGTCGAGCCCGACCTGATGATCCTGCCGCTCGCCTGTTTCGATGCGCGGGGGCGCCGGATCGGCTATGGCGGCGGCAATTTCGACGCGACGCTTGCCGCCGTGCGGACACGGCGCAGGATCGTCGCCATCGGGCTCGCCTACGCCGATCAGGAAGTCGATGAAATTCCGCACGAGACGCACGACCAGCGGCTCGATTTCGTGATAACCGAACAAAAAATCTTCGAATGTGGAGCTTCGGGCTGAATGCGCCTTCTGTTCATCGGCGATGTCGTGGGCCGCGCTGGCCGGGTCGTGCTGCTGGAGCGCCTGCCTGAGCTCAGACGCCGCTGGAAACTCGATTTCGTCGTGGTCAACGCCGAGAACGCCGCGGGCGGTTTCGGCGTCACCGAGGCGATCGCCGACGAGTTTCTGGCGGCCGGCGCCGATTGCCTGACGCTCGGCAACCATTCCTTCGACCAGCGCGAGGCGCTCGTCTTCATCGAGCGGCAGGAACGTCTCATCCGTCCGGTCAACTATCCGCCGGGGACGCCGGGGCGCGGCGCCTATCTGTACGAAGGCGCGAACGGCCATCGTGTGCTCGTCTGCAACGTCATGGGCCGCATATTCATGGACCCGCTCGACGATCCCTTCGCGGCGATCGAGCGCGAGATCGCCGCCTGCCCCTTGGGGCTCGGCTGCGACGCGGCGATCTTCGACGTCCATGCGGAAGCATCGAGCGAGAAGCAGGCGATCGGCCATTTTCTCGACGGCCGCGTGTCGCTTGTCGTCGGCACGCATACGCATGTGCCGACGGCGGATGCGCAGATTCTCGCCCACGGCACGGCCTACCAGACAGACGCCGGCATGACCGGCGACTATGATTCCGTCATCGGCATGGACAAGGAGGAGCCGCTGCGCCGCTTCACCCGCAAGACGCCCGGCGCGCGCTTCGAACCGGCCGACGGGGCGGCGACGCTGTGCGGCGTGGCGGTGGAGACGGGCCCCAATGGGCTGGCGACGAAGATCGCGCCGGTGCGACTCGGCGGGCGGCTGGCGGAAGCGGTTCCGGGGTTCTGGAACTAGCGCGGCTTTATTCGTCGGCGCAGGGCGCGTATATAGCGCGCGATTTTCCTAATTCGCTCGGAGCAAGACGCCGATGGCCGGCCATAGCCAGTTCAAGAACATCATGCACAAGAAGGGGAAGCAGGACGCGATCCGCTCCAAGGTCTTCTCCAAGCTCGCGCGCGAAATCACCGTCGCGGCCAAGATGGGCATGCCCGATCCCGCCATGAACCCGCGGCTGCGCCTCGCCGTTCTGGCGGCGCGCGCGGAAAACATGCCGAAGGACAATATCGAGCGCGCGATCAAGAAGGCGGCCGGCGGCGACAGCGAAAACTACGACGAGGTCCGCTACGAGGGCCGCGCGCCCGGCGGCATCGCCATCATCGTCGAGGCGCTGACCGACAACCGCAACCGCACCGCCGGCGAAGTGCGTTCCTATTTCTCGAAAGCCGGCGGCGAACTGACCGCCAACGGCGCAGTGTCCTTCATGTTCGATCACGTCGGTTCGATCGAATACGACACGAAGGCCGCCAGCGAAGACGAGATGATGGAAGCGGCGCTGGAGGCCGGCGCCGACGATGTCGCGACCACCGAGGACGGCCATGAGGTGACGACCGCCATGGAGAGCTTCGCGGAAGTCGCCAAGGCGCTGGAAGCGAAATTCGGCGAGGCGCGCAAGGCGAAGATCATCTGGAAGCCGCAGTCGACGACCATGCTCGACGACGAGACGGGCGAGAAGATTCTCAAGCTCGTCGGCGCGCTCGAGGAAAACGACGACGTGCAGAACGTCTACGCCAATTTCGAGATTTCGGACGCGCTCGTGGCGAAGATGGGCGGCTGACGCGGGCTGGCCAGCGGTCCCGGCTGACCGGCGCGCCGGGACCGCCGGCTTCCAGCCGGCATATGGGGCGAACGATGAGCGAAGCGCGAGGTTGGTATTCGCGCGGATACCTGCCTCATTTCGATTCGCCTGAAACCGTCCAGCATATTGTTTTCCGGACTGCCGATAGCCTGCCGGCTTATCGTCGAGGCGGCGCGCGGCGAGGATTCCAGACGACGCGCCTGGATAGCTGACGAAGCCCTCGATCGTGGTCTGGGCGCGTGCCTTCTGGCAGAGCCGCGCGCAGCCATGATTGTCGAAAATGCGCTTCTGCATTTCGACGGCGAAAGATATCGCGCTCTTGCATGGTGCGTGATGCCGAACCATGTGCACGCGCTGATCGAGCAGGTGGAAGGCTTTGCGCTTCCCGACATCGTGCGAAGCTGGAAGACCTTCACGGCTGCATGCATCAATGCGCTGGATGGCAAGCGCGGCGCCTTCTGGGCGCGCGACTATTTCGATCGCTTCATGCGCGACGAAGCGCAGCTTGGGCAAGCGATCTCCTACATCGAAAATAATCCGGTCAAGGCCGGATTGTGCGCGACGCCGCCGGAATGGCGGTTTTCGCCCGCTCGGCGGCGCTTGTGAGATGCCGGCCGGAGGCCGGCGGTCCCGGCTCTGACTGTCGCGCCGGGACCACAGGCTTCCAGCCGGCCGCGGATCAGCGTGTGACGTAGCGCAGGCCGTAAGCCAGCGCGCCGAGGGCGGCCACGCCGCCGAGATAGAGCAGGGCAAACCACAGCAGGCGTCGCGCGAGCGGCGCCTGTTTCGCT
>WBZM01001304.1_pt1 | contig 25393 bp, 20 predicted proteins | sample 5204271 | NCBI WGS metagenome assembly WBZM01 (sample SAMN12344346, study PRJNA552823) | activated sludge metagenome | biome: Activated sludge suspended growth; feature: Nitrification reactor; material: Wastewater; isolation source: activated sludge from nitrification reactor of wastewater... | reverse complement strand
GGCGTCACGCGCGCGACGGCCGTGTTTTCCGCGGCAAGCTGCATCAGTCCGGCGACGGACGCAAACGCACAGGTCGCGACCAGCAGGACGGTGCGCAGGTAATAGCGGTTGTCGGCGTGGAGAGCCATGTCGAACAGCGCCCACCAGACAATGAGCGCGCCGCCGACGAAAGCCGCGGCGATCAGCGGCGCGCGACGGCCCGCGATGCGCGACAGGGCGAGATGGAGAAGCGCATAGGCGACGACGGCCGCCAGCAGCAGGAGGACAGGCGGCGCGACGAAAATCCTGCCGTCGAAGAACTCGGATGCGGCGCGCAGCCGCACTTCGCCGAAATAGGCGTCGGGCTGCGCGACGCGATTGACGGCGAGCCACGTGATGAGCGCGAGCGCGAAACCGGAAAGCGCGCGCACGAAGCGTGCTTCGCCGAGCCCGCGCAACGCCGTCGCCGCCGCGATGCCGAAGGCAAGCACGAGCCCGCCTTCGTGCGCGAGCGCGAGCGCGACGAACAGCGTGGCGAGCAGCGCGCTCGAAACGAACGAGACGGAAAGGGTCATCGCGCAGGCGAAGGCCGGCCAGAACAAGGCGTGCGCGACCCACATTTCCGTCGGAAAGCCGAACACCAGCGGACAGGCGAGCGCGGTCGAAACGCAGGCGAAGGCGAAGTACAGGCGGTGGGCCGAGCGGTCGAGCGCGAAGGTCGCGGCGAGCGAAACGGCGGGGGCTGCGAACAGGCACAGGCCGTAGACGAACACGCCGGCGGATGGCGCGCCGGTCAGCGCGACCGCGATCTCCCCCGGCGCCAGCGTCAACACATAGGTCGCCGCGCGCGTCGCGATGTTATGCCAGTGAAAGGCCCAGACTTCGCGCGTCGCAACCGCATAGGAGAAGATCGAGCCGTCGCCGTAGGTCTGCAGATCGAAGGCGAGCCCCACGACGAGGAACGACAGCGCTGCGGCGATTCCTGCCGCGATGACGAGGATGCGCAGGTCGCGCTGCGCGCCGGCCGGACCTTTCATGCGGCCGATCCGATTCCCTTATGCTGAGGAGCCTGCACAGCAGGCGTCTCGAAGCATGAATCAGGGTCCCGCGCCTTGGCCATCCTTCGAGACGCCGCTTCGCGGCTCCTCAGGATGAGGAGTCTTGAATGGTCGGCCAGGCTTTCGGGACGACGACTCGCGACTGTGCGACCTGCGACGGAGCGGCCGACTATTGCTTCGGCGCTTCCGCGCCCGCCGTCCACGCCTTGAAATCGGCGTCCGAAACGTCCGGCAGTTTCTTCACGAAAGCCGCGACCGACCAGAGTTCGTCCTCCGAGGCCGCCTCCCCGAAGGCCGGCATGCCCGTCATGCGTATGCCGTGTCTGGCCACCCAGAACACCTGCGACGGCGTCAGGCCGCCCGCTTCTTCCTTTAGATCCGGCGGGGCGGGGTTCATGCCCTCGGAGAATTTCTGCCATTTCACGCCGGGCGCGCCGTGGCAGTTCACGCAGCCGAGCGTCGCGAACGCGCGCGCGCCAGCCTGCACACGCTGGGGACTGGCGTAGTCGGCGGGCGGCTTGTCCGTGGCGCGGCGCGCGATCGACGCGTCGCGCACGCGCGCGATGGCTTTCGTCACGGGCGCCGGATCTTCCCATGTCGTGGAAATATCGAAAAAGCCGCCCAAGAAAAAGCCGGCGGCGGCAAGCGCGCCGGCGATCGCCAGGGCGCCGATCAATGCCAGAAATCTCATCGCCCGCCTCCAATGCCGCTTCGCGCGCAGCGCGTCTCGCCGGCATATGGCGCGGGCGCCTCGCGCCGTCCAGCGTCCGCCTCAGCGCGTCAGGCGCGCGACATTGTTGGCGGCGCTGGCGAACATCGTCGTCACGGCCGAGGTGATCTGCGCCGGCGAGTTGGCGGAATAGAAATGGCCGGCGCCCGTCGAGCAGGCCTGGATGTTCGCGGGCACGGCCGGCAGCACGACGTTCTGGATGTCGCCGTAGCGGCTCTGCTCGGCAAGGTCGGTCGAGGTGATGACGTACTGTGCGTTCAGCACCAGCATGGAATAGCCCTTGGCCTTGATCGGCGCGCAGGCGCCGGGGTCGATCGGCTGGTAGTCCCACTGGTTGTAGACCGAGGGCGAATAGGGAACCCAGTTCGGGTCGTTGGCCCACGTGTTTGTCGCCGCCGTATATCTTTCGTGATCCTGCACGGCGTCGGTGAACAGCAGCACCGCGCCCTTCGGCGAGGATGCGTTCATGCCGGAGCCGGGCGTCGGCAGCACGGCGTTCAGCGAATTCAGCGAATAGGTGATATTGGTGCCGCCGCCGTCGGTCGCAAGATCCACGCCGCTCACCGCGCTGATCGCCGCCGGCACATTGCTGGAGAGCGGAAAGACCTGCTGCAACGTGTTGTTGAACGTGTAGACGGCGACGCGCACCGTTCCGGCCGCCGTCGACGTCGAGAGGCCGTTCAGCGACTGGATCACCGCATTCTTGATGACGTCGATGCGCAACGTCGCGCCGGCCGCGCGGTATGAGGCGACCGTGTCGTTGCCCGGCAGATGGCAGCCGAGGAAACAGGTCGTGCCGAGCCGGGTCTGGAGGATGCTCTCGTCCGCGGCGGAGGCCGCCATGCCCATGGATTCGGAATTGTCGATGACGACGTGCAGGTCGGTGTACTTGGCCACCGTCACGCTGGTCGTCATGGTGTTGGTCACGCCAACCGTATTGATGCGCGCGATCTTCAGCAGATTGGTCTTCACGCTTGCGCTATAGGAGACCGTCGCCGTCATGATCTGCCCCGAGAGCGACACGACGACGGAAGGCGCCGACACGGCGATGTCGGCGCGATTGGGCACGACGCCGGCGGCAAACGTCTTCTGGCCGGCCGCAACGCCGAGCGCATTCCAGCTCGCATTGTTGTTGCGATATTGCTGCGAGGCGAATTCCGCGGCGGCCAGCGCCGCGGAATCGGCGAGCGTATCCAGAGACTGCTTGGCGCGCATGGTCGCGGCATAGTCGATCGCCCCGCCAGCGGCCATCAGGATCGGGAAAAGCGCGACAGCAAACAGGATGGCGACGGCGCCATCGGAGCTGCGGGCAAGGCGATGAGCTGCGCCGACCGCGGAAAAGAACAGACCTGGGGGCATGACTGCACTTGGACGGTTTCGGTGAACCGACATTAAGTGTCAGTTGTAAATACGAATTTAAGATCAGGCCCAATAAGTGGCCGCCGGCTTAGCCCCACAATTCCGGAGCTGGCGGATGCACGATCGACCCGTCGTAGACGAGCCCCGGTTCGCGGTCGCGCGCCAGCAGCAGCGGCCCGTCGAGATCGACGAATTGCGCGCGGGCGGTCAGCAGCATGGCGGGGGCCATCGCCAGCGACGTGCCGACCATGCAGCCGACGAACAGGGAAAAGCCGAGCCGCTCGGCCTCGGCCGCCAGCGCCAGCGCCTCGGTCAGGCCGCCGGTCTTGTCGAGCTTGATGTTGACGGCGTCGTAGCGGTCCCTGAGCGCGGCGAGGCCGGCGCGATCGTGCACGCTCTCGTCGGCGCAGACCGGGATCGGCCGTCTCACGCGCGCAAGCGCGTCGTCCCGGCCGGCCGGCAGCGGCTGCTCGACCAGCGCCACGCCGGCCGCGGCGCAGGCGGCGAAATGCGTTTCCAGATCGGCTTCCGCCCAGGCCTCGTTGGCGTCGACGATGAGCTGCGCCTCGGGCGCTGCGGCCCGCACGGCGGCGATGCGCGCGGGATCGCCGGCGCCCGCCAGCTTGATCTTGAGCACCGGCCGGGCCGCGGCCCTCGCCGCCGCTTCCGCCATGGCCTCGGGCGTTCCCACGGAAATCGTATAGGCGGTGGTCGCCGGCGAAAGCCGGTGCAGGCCGGCCGTCTGGAAGGCGCGCACGTTCAAGCGCTTGGCATCGTAGTCCCACAGCGCGCAGTCCAGCGCGTTGCGCGCCGCGCCCGCCGGCAGGAGGCCTTGCAGCGCCGCCCGGTCGCAGCCCGCCTCGATCCCTTCGCGCGCGCTTTCAATGGCCGCGGTTACGCTGTCCACGCTCTCGCCGTAGCGGGCGTAGGGCACGCATTCGCCGTGTCCCCTCGCCCGCCCATCGGAAATGGCCGCCGTCACGACGACGGCTTCGGTCTTGGCGCCGCGCGAAATCGTGAAGGTTCCGGCGATCGGAAAGCGTTCGACGGCGACGGTCAGGGTTCGGGCCATGCGAATCTCGGGACGGCGCTAGGGGTGCCGATGCTTACCGCTTCGGGGCGGTTTTCGCCTAAACCTTTCCCGCAGGGCCGAAATATGAGATTCTTCGCGCTGCTTCGCGACGGTTCGATGGGGACGCCGCGCGAAGCTTGGGGTTTCATGTCAGCCAAGCCCGGATTTACCGTCGAGCGCGCCGGCGACCAGACCCGCCTGAACCTCGGCGGCGACTGGACGCTCGAATCGGGCGAGGAGATGGAGCGCTCCTCCGACAGCCTGATCGGCGCGGCGGCCGGCGCGCGCGCCGCCGTCATCGACCTCGCCCGCGTCGAGCGCATGGACACCGGCGGCGCCTGGCTGATCGACCGCGCGCGCAAGATTCTCGAGGCGGCCGGCGTCGAAAGCCAGATCGCCAACGCCCGGCCCGCCCAGTCCACCCTGCTGGCGGCCGCCGGCTATCGCGATTTCGAGGCGCCGAAGCGCCCGCCGGGCCATCCCCTTCGCGACATGCTGGCCGATATCGGCGCCAGCGTGGTCGGCGCCTGGCAGGACCTGATCCACGGCGTTGGCTTCCTCGGCGAGGCCGTCATCGCCCTGCTGCGCGCGCTCGGCCGCCCGCACCTCTTCCGCATGACCTCGCTGGTCTATCACATCGAGAGCTTCGGCCTGCGCTCAGTGCCGATCATCCTGCTCATCAACTTCCTCGTGGGCTGCATCGTCGCGCAGCAGGGCATTTTCCAGCTCCGCTACTTCGGCGCCGAGACGTTTGCGGTCAACATGATCGGCATCCTGATCCTGCGCGAAATGGGCGTGCTGCTCACCTCCATCATGATCGCGGGCCGCTCCGGCTCGGCGATCACCGCCGAACTCGGCTCGATGAAGATGCGCGAGGAGATCGACGCCCTGAAGGTCATGGGCCTCTCGCCCATGGACGTGCTGGTGACGCCGCGCCTGCTGGCGCTGATCCTGTCCCTGCCGATGCTGACCTTTCTGGCCGACATGGCCGGCATTTTCGGCGGCTTGGTCGTCGCCTGGGGCTATGCGGGCCTCAGCCCCGACCTCTTCCTCGACCGCCTCAAAACGGCCATAGGTTTCAATACTTTCATGGTCGGCCTGATCAAGGCGCCGTTCATGGCGCTGGTCATCGGCCTGATCGGCGCGATGGAGGGGCTCGCCGTTCAGGGGTCGGCCGAGTCGCTCGGCCGGCAGGTCACGGCCTCCGTCGTAAAGTCGATCTTCATGGTGATCGTGGTAGACGGTCTGTTCGCCATGTTCTTTGCATCCATCGAGTACTGACGCATGGCCGTTGAAACAACCGACGCAACGAGGCAGGCGGACGTCATCGTCCGCGTGCGCGACCTCGTCGTCGGTTTCGGCCCCAAGATCATCATGCGCGGCCTCGACCTCGACGTCCGGCGCGGCGAGGTGCTGGGCTTCGTCGGCGGCTCGGGCCAGGGCAAGTCGGTGCTGACCCGCACCATCCTCGGGCTCGTGCCGAAGCGCTCCGGCAAGATCGAACTCTTCGGCAAGGATCTCGACCGGATCGCCGACGACGACCGCCGCGCGCTGGAGCGCCGCTACGGCGTGATGTTCCAGCAGGGCGCGCTGTTCTCCGGCCTCACCGTCAAGCAGAACGTGCAGGCGCCGATGCGCGAGCATCTAGACCTGTCGCAGCGCCTGATGGACGAACTGGCGCGGCTCAAGATCGAGCTCGTCGGCCTGCCCCGCGACGCCGCCGACAAATACCCCTCGCAGCTCTCCGGCGGCATGATCAAGCGCGCCGCGCTCGCCCGCGCCCTGGCGCTCGATCCCGAACTCGTCTTTCTCGACGAGCCGACGTCCGGCCTCGACCCGATCGGCGCCGCCGAATTCGACGACCTCATCCAGACCCTGCAGCGCACGCTGGGCCTCACCGTCTTCATGGTCACCCACGACCTCGACAGCCTCTACGCGATTTGCGACAGGATAGCCGCGCTCGCCGATGGCAAGGTAATCGCCGAAGGGACGATTCAGACCATGCTCTCCTCCCAACACCCCTGGGTGAAGGCCTACTTCCGGGGCAAGCGCGGCCGCGTCCTGGCGCTGACGCGCGACGATCGCCATGCCCCCGCGACGGCGGGAGGCCGCTGATGGAGACGCGGGCCAATTACGTGCTGATCGGCGCCTTCACGCTGGCGGTGATCCTCGCCGGCTTCGGCTTCGTCCTGTGGTTCTCCGGCCCCTCCAAGACGGCGGCGCGGCGCGGCTACGACGTCGTCTTCACCGGCTCGGTCGCCGGCCTGTCGCGCGGCGGCGCGGTCACCTTCAACGGCCTGCGCGTCGGCGACGTCACGCATCTCGGCCTCAATCCGGCCGATCCCGGCGAGGTCATCGCCCATATCGACGTCGACAAGAACACGCCCGTGAAGACCGACACGCGCGCGCGGCTGGAAATGTCCGGCCTGACCGGCGTCGCGGCGCTCGCGCTCTACGGCGGCAGCCCTTCCGCCAAGACGCTGGAACTCCAGCCCTCGGAGAGCTACCCGACGCTGCGCGCCGACCCCTCGCAGTTCCAGAGCCTGATCGAGACCGGCCAGCGGTTGGCCGACCAGCTCGGCGCCTTCGTCGACCGCGCGAACAAGCTGCTCGACAGCAATTCGTCCGACATCAACAAGACGGTCGCCAACGTCAAGACCTTCACCGACGCGCTCGCCAACAATTCCGGCGACATGGGCTCCCTGATCGCCAACCTCAATTCATCGGCGCGCAAGTTCGACACGGCCATGGACAACGTCAACGGCCTGCTCAGCGACAGCAAGGGCGAGGTGCGCAAGACCGTGGTCGACATCGGCGAGGCGGCCCGCTCGTTCAAGCGCGTGGCCGACAACGTCGACTCGCGGCTGAAGGAGATCGCCGCCGGCATCACGCGCTTCACCGGCCCCGGCCTGCGCCAGTACGAGGCGCTCGCCGCCGACGGCCGCAAGACGCTGGACGAGATCAACAAGGCGGTGCGCTCGATCAAGCGCGATCCGAGCCAGGTCATTTTCGGCGGCAAGCCCGACCTGCCGGAATACAGGGGCAGATGAACGCCGAAAAATGAAAGTTAACGACCGCAATGTTCTGCACTTGCCTGTGCGCGCGCAATTGGTGTTGATGGCCTGATGGCGCTGCGCTTCCGACCCGGCCCGAAGTCGCTTCCGCCCGCGCAGTCGCTCGCCTCGACGCCGGGGGGCGCCCTTCTGCATCCCTTTCGCCGCCTCTTTCAAGCTCTGGCGCTGATCGCTTCGCCCGGCCTGCTGCTTGCCGGCTGCGGCGGCGAGCAGCTCGCGAGCTTCGATCTCGCCGCCGTTCCCGCCGCGAAGATGCGCGCGGGCTCCATCCGCGGCGTGCTCGCGATCGCCGAGCCCAAAGCCGACGGCCCGCTCGATTCCGAGCGCATCGTCATCCGCACCGGCCCCGACCAGCTCGCCTATCTCGCCGGCGCCAAATGGGCGGACAACCTGCCGGCGTTGCTGCAGTCGAAGATCATCGCCTCATTCGAGAACGCGCGGCTGATGAAATCGGTCGTGCGCCCCGGCGGCGCGTCGGACTATTCGCTGCATGTCGACGTCAGGCGCTTCGAGGTGAACGTGACGGACAACGTCGCGCGCATCGAACTGTCGGCGCGCATCGTGTCCGACCGCACCGGCCGCCCCGTGGCGGCGAAGGTCTTCAGCGCTACTGCGCCCGCCGACCGCACCGCCGACGGCAAGGCGGCGGAGGCGCTGGACGCCGCGCTCGCCAACGTGCTGCGCCAGATGGTGAGCTGGACGGCGGCGGCGGTGTGACGGCGAAGGCCGGCTTTCGAGCGCGTCCGGACTCCGCGCAGCGCTGAGGCGTTCGGCCGATCTGCGCTGGCGGCTGGCCAAAGCATCTACAGCGCATCGTCAGCAATGGCGGAGATGGTCATGTAATTGACGACGCCAGCGACGAGACCCGCAATAACGCCCAGGATGAACACCGCTGTCGCGACGCTAACTTCGACCGTTCCAAACGCGCGCTGCCACACCACGGCGGCGGCGACAATTGCCCCGAACGCGAAGACGCCGTGCTTGATGGCCAACCATAGCGCAGTCGGCACGAAAGGCTTCTTGGGCGTCTTCAACGTCCAATAGGCGACGACGGTGAGGATGACCGCGAGAGAAACCGCCAGCGGCACGGCGGATGCGAATACGGTATGCGCTCCCGCGCTGATCGAATCCACGGACAAGGGGATCGACGTCGCGCCGCGCAGCATGAACGCCTGGATGGCGCCGTTGATCAGCGCATTGATCGCGCCGGAAACGACCGCGCCCTTGAGAATCGAAGCGCGCCTTGCGTCGCTGCCCGATCGCGCCGTCTGATGACGTGAATCCGGATGGTCCGAAGTCATCGACCGATCGCCTTGACCTGTTCGAGGCTCGGAAACAGAACGGTGCGGCACTTGGCGAGGCCCGCCTCGCGGTTGCTGTAGTTCGACCGGGCGATGTCGACCTGCGCCTTGCGTTCGAGAACGGCGCTTTGCGACAGGCTTCCGCGTCGGTTGAGTTCCTGCGCGCGTTCGAGCGACTTCTCGGCATAGGCGAGCCACGCCTGCATCGCGACCACTTCGTCCGGCCCCTTGTCGCATCCTGCTTCCCAGCCGCGCAGGAACGCGGCGTACAGCGTATCGATGGAGGCCGGCGCGCCCGCAAAATAATTCGCCATCTGGGTCATCGCCTCGCGCTCGGCGCTGACATAGGCCAGGCTCTTTTCCGCAACGATCAATTGCTTCCTGTTCCAGGCGTCCTTGAGCTTCGAAAGCTCGAGCTGGATGAGGGGAATGGCCTTCCTCTGAAAGAGCTTCTCGTTCTGGTCGAGCAGCGCCCGATCCCGCTCCAGTTCGGCCTTGACGGTGTCGACCTGGATGCGCGCCATCATGGTCTGGTAGCCGAAGGACCGCCCCTGATCGACGAACAGGAGCGTGAAGAGCTGTTCGTTGCTGAGCTTCCCGCCGCCGTCGCTGGCGGCGGACGGTTGAGCGAAGGACGTCACGAGAGCGAGGACCGCCATCGTCGATCGCAGGAGTCGTCTCATCGAATCTCTCTCGCATTGCGCGCGGCGCCGTCGGCGCCGAAGGACGGGGATGGCAGGTTCATTCGCCGAACAGGCGAACCACGTTGCCGCCGCCGTGCACGTTGATCGTCTGTCCGCTCACCCAGCCCGCGGCCGGCGAGCACAGCCAGAGCATTGCGTTGGCGATGTCCTGCGGCCGGCCGGGATGGCCGATCAGATTGTCCGGATGCATCATCCGCTCCTGCATCTCCGGCGTGATGCCGGCGCTCCCGTAGCCCTCGGTGATGACGGTCCCGATCAGCACGGAATTCACGCGCACCCGCTTGTTCAGCATGTGCGCCAGCGAGACCATCATCTGGTTCAGCGCCGCCTTCGCGGTCGCGTAGGGCAAAATGTCGTAGGCGGGCGTCGCCGAGGAAAACGACCCGGAATTCGTGATCGACGCATTGGCGGCTTTCTCCAGATGCGGAAGGCACGCCATGCTCATGCGATAGGCGCTGATCGTATTGAGCCTGTAGGAGCGCAGGAATTCGTCTTCCGGGATCGCGGCGGGATCCTTCTGGCGGCCGCCCCAGCCGACGTTGTTGATCAGGGTCGAGATACCGCCGAAGGCCTCGACGGTCGCCGCGACAGCGGCGTCGATCGCAGCCTGGTCCGTCACGTCGCAGGCAATGCCCCGACACGGGTTGCCGGTCTCCTTTGCGATCTCGGCGGCGGTCTGCGCAGCCATCTCGCCATTGAGATCGGCGATCATGACCTTCGCGCCGGCGCCGGACAGCGTCCTGGCGATGCCCGCGCCGATGTTCTGAGCGCCGCCCGTGATGATGACGCTGTGGCCATGCATGCGAAATTCTGCGAATGCGTCGAAGCTCATGACAATGCCCCCTTCGTCTCGAGCGCGCCTTTGAAATATCAGTCCAGTTCCTGGACGCCGCCGCCCGACACCGTCAGAATCTGTCCGCTGACCCACGATGCGGCCGGCGCGCAAAGGAACAGGGCGGCGTTGGCGATATCGGCCGGTTCGCCGAGCCGTTTGAGCGGCGTATGTTTCAGCATCGCCCGCTCGACCTCCGGCGTCATGACCTTCGCCAGGGCGTCGGTCCGGATCGCGCCCGGCGCAATGGCGTTGACGCGGATGTTCTTTGGGCCGAGGTCGAACGCGATGTTGCGCGTCAAATGACTGATCGCGGCCTTGGAGGAACTGTAGGAGGCCATGCGCACATTCTTGTTTTCGGCCGACATCGACGAGATGTTCAGCACCGCGCCGCCGCCCGCCTTTTCCATGTGCGGCGCGGCGAGCTGGGTCAGCCGGAAAGGCGCGAAGACGTTGATCTCGTACGCCCAGCGGAACTCGTCCATCGGCATGTCGAAGGGCTTCGGCCCGCCGCCGCCGGCGTTGTTGACCAGGATCGTCAGCCCACCGAAACGATCGACCGCCATCTGTACGGCGGCCTGAAGATCTTCTTCCTTCGTGACGTTGCAGGCCAGCCCCGCGGCCCTTCCGCCCGACGCCTCGATTTCCGAAGCCACAGCCTCGGCCGCCTCTTGGTGAAGATCGCTGACGACAACCGCCGCGCCGGCGCCCGCAAACAGGATGGCGATGCCTCGGCCTATTCCAGCGCCGGCGCCGGTGACGAGGGCTACCTGACCATCGAGTCGGAAGTCGGTTGCATCGAACATGCCTGCTTGCCCTATGTAAGCTCTAAATAAAGCTAAAGCGGCGCTGTTCGATTTGAAAGAGGCGGAGGCGCTGCCGGGCTCGGCAATCCCCATCATTCACGCGGACGCCCGGCCGCGAGGCCGGGGTCTTTGCTTGCATCTCCGAAAGTCGTCCGCCTGCCGTGAGCGGGCAAACAAAAAAGGCGGCGCTTTCGGCGCCGCCCTTGTTTGCTTCGGCCGATCGCCGCTCCTACTCGAACCGCTGCGCGGCGTGCGCGAGCATCGTGTAGACCTTGCCCGTGTCGGACACGAGATAGGACTTCGCCAGCGATCCGTCGCGGTCGTCGCGGCCGACTTCCGACAGCAGCCGCTCGAACTCGTGGATGTAGCGATCGATCGTGTCGCGGAATTCGCGCTCGGCGCGATAGCGCCGCCGGATTTCGTCGAAGGCCTGCTGGCCCTGCAGCGTGTAGAGCCTGCGGCTGAACACGTTGCGCTCGCCGCGGCGATAGCGCTCCCACAGATCCACCACCGCTTCGTGATCGAGCATCCGCGCAATGTCGAGCGACAGCGCGTCGAGCGAATCGATCGGCTTCGGCGCGGGCTGCGCCGGCCGCGCGGCTTCCTCGTCGCTCGACGCCCGCGCGAGCAGGTCGCTCAGCCATCCGGCGCCGCGCTCCGCGGGCGCTGCCGCCGGACGGGTCGACGACGGCGCGGGAATGCGCGCGCGCTGCGGCTCGGCCGGCGCCGGCGCTGCGGGCGGCGGGCTGATCGGTTCCGGGGCGCGCGGCGGTTCGATCGTGCGGCGCAGGTCCGGCGCAGGCTGCTGCGCCGGCGCGATATGGCGCGCAGCCGGCATCGCAGGCGCGGCCTCCGCCACGTCGTGGCCGCGTCCCGCGCGCGTGACGATGGCGGTCAGTTCGTTCAGCGCCTTGATCTGGTCGCCGACGATGCGCCGCATCGTATTGGCCTGCTCGGCGGTTTCGCGCGGCAGGTCGGCGACGCCGCGCGAAACCTGCTCGCGCGTCGTCTCCAGTTCGCGCTGGATTTCCGCCGTCATGGCGCGGATATCGGCGGCGGCGGTCGAGAATCGCTCGGTCGCTTCGCCGAACAGACGCGTCATCTGCTCGTTCGCCTGCTCGTAGGCGGCGCGCAGCGCGGCCGCCGTGCGTTCGCGCTCGCGGCCCGTCGCGGCGCGGATTTCGCCGAACTGCTCTTCGACCGAAGCGGCCGTGGCCTGCGAGGCTTCGGCGAGGAAGGAGCCGATTTCGCGCGCGCGGCTCTCCGACTGGCGGAAGGCGTTTTCGACAAGGCCGGAGAAGGATGTGAGCACATTGTCGAAATCGTCGCGCCGCGCCTCGAGCTGCGTGAGCAGTTCGGCAAGCGACGAGCGACGCGCGCTGAGCGTGTGGTCGAGCTCGGCCTGCGTGCGGGCGAGTTCGCTTGCGCTCTGCGCGAGCGAGGCGCTGTGTTCGTCGACCGCGCCGACGAGCGCCTGCGCATCGCCGACGACCGACGACGCCACGCCCGTGACACGCGTGAGATCGGTGGAGGCCTGCTCGATCGCGCTGCGCATGTCGCGCAGCTTTTCGGCCAAAGCGGCGTCGAGCGCGCCGAGGCCGCTCGAGGCCTGGCCGACGATGCCCTGCAGCGCCGTGTTGGTTTCGCCGAGGCGACCGAGCACTTCCGTCAGTTCGCTACGGATCTTCTCGTGCGCGCCGCTAACCGCGCCGACCGACTGGCTGGCGCTGGCGTCGATGGCTTCGCGCAGGGCCCGCGTCGAACGGTCGAGCGCGACGGCGACCTCGCCCTGCTTCTGGGCGAGATGTTCGACGACTGCCGAACCGCGCTGCTCGATGGCGTTGGTGACGAGTTCGCCGACGCTGGCGAGTTCCCTGGACACCTCGTCGCCCCGCGCGGTGAGCAGGTCGATGAGCAGCGATCCCTTGGTGTCGAAGATCGAATGCAGATCGGTCGTGCGCGAGGACAGAAGGTCCGCAAGTCCCTTGCCGCGCTCGTCGATCGAGGCGCCGAGAGCGCCGAGCTCCTTGTTCAGCTCGGCGTTGATGCCGGCGACGCGCTGCACCAGCGCTTCCGACAACTGGCCGGTGCGCGTATGCAGAACCACGTCGAGTTCGCGGCGCGCTTCGGACAGCGTCGTGCTGATTTCCTGAATGCGCTGCGCGAGCGTCTCCAGCACCGAATGGCCGCGCTGGTCGATGTCGGCGGACACCGCCTGCAGGCGATTGACGACGCGCTCCTCGAAATTGCCGATGCGCTCGTCGAGCGCGCTGGAGATTTCGTCCGTGCGCGACTTGATGGCGTCATGCGCGGTCTCGAGCCGGGTGTGCAGGATGTCCGCCGCCTCGCGGCCGCGGCTTTCGATCTCGTTGGAGACGAGGTCGAGACGGCGCACAACGCGGTCCTCGAACTGCTGGATGCGGCCGTCGAGCGTCGCGGCGATCTCCTCGGCGCGGCCGCCGAGCGTCTGGTTGATCTCGCTCGCCTTGGCGCCCAGCGTGTCGCTGATCTCGGTCGTGCGCGCCAGCAGCGCCTCGTCGATCTCGCGCGCCTTGGTGTCGAGCGCCTGCGTCACCTCGCGGCCGCCCTCGCCCAGCACGCGGGCGATCTCGATCGCGCGACGCGCCAGCGCGTCGTTGAAGGTCTGCGAACGCGCCTCCAGTCCGCCGTCGATGCGCAGCACCAGCTCGTCCAGGCGCTCGGCGGCGTCGCGCATCTTGTCGCTCGAGCGCCTCTCGAAAGCGTCCACCTGCGCGCTGAGCTCCGAGGAGATCGAAGCGGCCCGTTCCGCGAGACGATCGGTGAAGGCCGCGCCGTGCACGGTGACGGCTTGCTCGACCGCGTCGAGATGGCCGGCCACCGTGTCGGTGAAGCCGCGGGCGTGTTCGCCGATGCGGTCGGCCGCATGTCCGCCATGCGCGCGCAGGGTCGTCTCGAAGGAATCGAGACGCTCGGCGAGCGTATCCTGGAAAGCCTTGGAGTTGTGGCCGATGCGGCTTGCCGCTTCCTCGCTGCGCGCCGCGAATTCGTTTTCGAAGGCGTCGAGCCGCAAGGCGATCGCCGCGCGCGCGTCTTCGGCGCGACGGTCGATGCGCTCGGCGACGGCGCGGCCGTTGGCGGACATGGCCGCCTCGACCGTCTCGAGCCGGCCGGCAAGATCGGCGGCGATGCGTTCGCCCTGGCCGACCAGACGCTCGGCGGTCTCCCCCTCGTGGCGGCGCAGCGCCTCGGTGAATTCGACGAAGCGCGTCGCCAGCGTCTCGTTCACGCGATCGCCATGGCTGGCGATGGCGTTGACCGCGTCCGTCGCCGTCGTCGCGAAGCGCGTATGCAGATCGCTCGTCCGGCCCTGCATGTCGGCGAGCGCGCGGCCCGTCGCGGATTCGAAATTGGCGGCCAGCCCTTCCATCTGGTCGCCCAGCGCCTGGCTCGCTTCGGCCGCAGACGCCACGAAGCGGCGCTCCATGCCGCCGGTGCGATCCTCGAGGCCCGAGAGAATGTCGACCGCCGTCTGCGCGAAGCGGTCGTGCAGCGACTCGCTGTGCTGCGCGAAGGCGGCCTGGGCGGAGGCCGAGACCGCGGACAGGCGCTCGTGCAGGCTATCGGCGTGCTGGCTGAGCTTGCCCACGGCGTCGTCGGTCTTCTCGACATAGATCGAGACAACGCGGTCGGCGTGCTGCGCCAGATCGTTGCGCGCCTTCTCCTGCGAATTGGCCAGAACCGCCGACAGGCGGTCGCCGTGATCCTCGAAGGAGCGATTGGCTTCCGCCACATGGACGGCGAGCGTGTCCGTGAAATGCTCTGTGTTCGTCCTGAGCGCGTCCTCGAGGGCGCCGCCGTGCGCGCCGAGCGAGTCGACGAGCTTTTCCATATTCGACTTCAGCGTCGTCTCGAACGCGCCGCTGTGCGTGGTCAGCGTGTCGGCAAGGCGCTCGGCGTTCGAGCGCAGCGTCGTCTCGAGCGCGCCGCCGTGCGTGGTCAGCGTGTCGGCGAGACGCTCGGCGTTCGAGCGCAGCGTCGTCTCGAGCGCGCCGCCATGCGTGGTCAGCGTGTCGGCCAGGCGGTCGGTGTTCGAGCGCAGCGTCGTCTCGAACGAGCCGCTGTGCGTCTCCAGCGTGTCGGCAAGCTGCTGCGCGCTGGACTTCAGCGTCGTCTCCAGCGCGCCGCCGTGCACGGTCACGGATTCGTGGATGCGGTCGCCGGTTTCCGCCAGGCGGTCGAGCAGGCCGCGGCCATGGCCGTCGATCGTGGTCGCGATCGTGTCGCTGAGGGCGCCGAGCCGCTTGACGATGTCCTCGCTGCGGCCCTGAAGGTCGAGCGCGAGCGTCTCGCTGGTCTCGCGCAGGCGGCCGGTCGTCTCCTCGACCTTCGAGGTCAGGAGGCCGACGACCGCTTCGCTCGCGCCGGTCAACTGGCCGGTCACCTGCATCCCGGTTTCCGACAGCCGCCCGACGATCTGGTCGCCCTGCGAGGTCAGGCCGAGCAGGAGGCGTTCGCCGGTCTGGCCGAGCGATGTCGAGATTTCCTCGCCCTTGGCGCCGAGCGATTGGGTGACGCGCACGCCCGCGTCGCTCACGGCTTCGGCGAGCTTCAGCGAGGTCGTCGCCAGCGTGTCGGACAGGTGTTCGTGCGCGCCGCTCATCGCCCCGCGCACCTTCTCGGCGTTGAGCACGATCGCCTCGCGCTCGTTCGACAGATCGTCGATCAGCGTGCGGATGCGCCGCTCGTTGTCGGCATAGGAGCGTTCGAGCGTCGCGACTTCCGAGCGCACGAGCGTTTCGAGTTCGCTGGCGCGGGCAAGCGCGCGCTCGATGCCGTCGCCCATCGAGGCGACTTCGCGGCGGATCGCCTGCGACAGCGTGATGACCTGCTCGGTGGCGATGGTTTCCGGTTCGGCGAGCCGCACGGCGACCTCGCTCATCGAGCGCGCGGTCAGGCGCATCTCCTGCGCGCGGCGCGCGATGACGGCGAGCAGGAAGAAGAACAGGACCGGTCCGACGAGCGCGAGCGCGGCCAGCGCAGGCTCGAGCCGCGCGATGTCGCCCGACAGAAGGGTTTCGCGATTGGCCATGGCCCAGGCGAACCACAGGCCGGCCCACAGCAGCGAGGCCACGGTGGCCGCGACGTAGGGACCCTTGCTCGGGCGCACCTGCATGGTCTGGAGGATCTGGCCGACCGACCGCCGGTCGTCATTGGCGGGCGGCGTGGCGGGCGCGACCGCCTTCGGCTCGGCGCCCTTGCTCTCAGTCGGCTTTGTTTCGGCGCCCTTGGCGTCCGCCGTCCTGGATTCGCCGCTTCTGGGTTCGGGCGTCTTGAGGTCGGGCGCCTTGAACTCGGGGCCTTTCGCGCCGCCGAGAGCGCCCAGCTCGTCGGCCGGAATCGCAGGAAGTTTCAGCGGCTTGTCGGCGTCGCCGGGCCTTCCCGCCGCCTTGGCCGCCTCCGGCGCCGGTTCGGCCGGGCCCAGATTCAGGGCCTCTTCGATCGCCGACAAGGCGGCGTTGGCCGCATCGCTGGACTTGGGTTGGGTCGCCATGAAACGCCTCTCGAACTTCGGCTGACCGCCGTCGGACGGATTCCGCCCGCCTGCGGAACCGTTAACCAATTGTAACCATATCGCTTAGAGACTCTGAATGAAACAGCGCCAAACGTCAGAGTGAAAACGTCGTTAACGCTGCTTTCACCATGTTGCGGAAGTGTAGAGGCAAGCGCACGTTTTCAACCGCATTTCAGTCTTTGCGCCCCAACATTTCCGTTTGCTCGCGCAGTTCGGTTCGAGCGGCAGGTCATACGGAAAGTCACATGGAGGGTGAATTGGCCAATCCCGCGCGCATTCATGCCGACGGCGTCGCCGGCGCTTACCTTCCGATGAGCGGAAGCCTGGAACGGCCGATCGACCTCGTCCATCTTTCCCGGCAGACGTTCGGCGAGCGCGATCTTGAAGCCGAGCTTCTGCGGCTGTTCGACCGCCAGTCCAGCCAGATCGTCGCCCGCCTGACCGACGGCCCGGTCTCGGAAGCCCGATGGCGCGCCGAACTCGCCCATACGCTGAAAGGCTCCGCGCGCGCCGTCGGCGCCTTCGGCGTGGCCGCCGCCGCCGAAGCCTATGAACTCGACGCCCGCGCCGGCGCGGATCTGGGCAAGGCGTTGTCGACCTTGACCGCTGCGGTCGAGGCGACCCGCGGCGCGATCGCCGAACTTCTTTGATCCGGGCCAGCGCTCGCCCCTGCCGCGCGCGACAGCCGGCCGGCTGAGAGGACGGCGACGCCTTGTCGCGCGCAGGTCGCGCTCAAGGCCTCGCCAAACCGGTTTCCTGCATATAAAGGAACAGCGCCGCGCCCTTCCGGGCGCGATCCGTTTCGCCTTTGCTTCAGGAAAGTTTCTCGCCTATGGCCAAGATCACCTTCGTCGATTCCGAGGGCAAGTCCCGCACGGTGGACGCCGAGGTCGGCTCGACCGTGATGGAAACCGCGATCCGCAATTCGATTCCCGAAATTCTCGCGGAATGCGGCGGCGCCTGCGCCTGCGCGACGTGCCACGTCTATGTCGACGACAAGTGGATCGACAAGACCGGCAAAGCCTCCGCGATGGAAGAAGACATGCTGGACTTCGCCTTCGAGGTGAAGCCGACCTCGCGCCTGAGCTGCCAGATCAAGGTCTCGGCCGCGCTCGATGGCCTCGTGGTGGCCACGCCCGGCAAGCAGGGCTGATCCGGGACCGCGGCCTCCGGCCCGCTGGGAGCCGGCGATCCCAGCTTCGAAAGGATTCGCATGACCGACATCATCGCCACCGACGTCGTCATTGTCGGCGCGGGCCCTGCCGGCCTGTTCGCCGTGTTCGAACTGGGCCTGCTCGACATCCGCGCCCATCTCGTCGACATCCTGCCGCGCGCGGGCGGCCAGTGCTCGGAACTCTATCCGGAAAAGCCGATCTACGACATTCCGGGCTTCCCGATCGTCACCGGCCAGGGGCTGGTCGACAATCTCCTGCACCAGATCGAACCGTTCCACCCGACCTATCACTTCGGCGAGATGGTGACCTCGCTCGAGGCGCTCGGCACGGCGGAGCGACCCGCCTTCCGTGTCCAGACGGACGCGGGCAAGACCTTCGAATGCAAATGCGTGATCGTGGCGGCCGGCGGCGGCTCGTTCCAGCCCAAGAAGCCGCCGATCGCCGGCATCGAGGCCTTTGAGGGCAAGTCCGTCCATTACGCCGTGCGGCGCATGGAGGATTTCCGCGACAAGAACGTGATGATCGTCGGCGGCGGCGACTCGGCGCTCGACTGGACGCTGAACCTGCACCCGGTGGCCAAGCGCATCACCCTCGTCCATCGCCGCGACGATTTCCGCGGCGCGCCGCATTCGGTCAACGCCATGCGCGAACTCGTGCGCGAGGGCAAGATGGACCTGGTCATCGGCCAGGTGGGCTCGATCGCGGGCGAGGGCGGCGAACTCGCGACCGCCACCGTCAAGCTCAACGACGGCACGACGCGCGACGTCGCCTGCGAGCGCATGATGCCCTTCTTCGGCCTGACCATGAAGCTCGGCCCGATCGCCGACTGGGGCCTCAACCTGCACGAGAACCTCGTGCCGGCCGATACCGAGAAGTTCGAGACGTCGACGCCCGGCATCTTCGCCATCGGCGACATCAACACCTATCCGGGCAAGCTGAAGCTCATTCTGTCGGGCTTCCACGAAGGCGCGCTCGCGGCCCAGAAGGTCCACCGCTACGTCTATCCGGACAAGAAGCTGACCTTCCAGTACACGACTTCGTCGACGAGCCTGCAGAAGAAGCTCGGCGTGAGCTGAGAGCGCAACTTCGCCGCTTCAGTAGTCGTCATTGCGAGGAGCGAAGCGACGAAGCAATCCATCCATGCGGATAGACCCGGTGGATAGATTGCTTCGCAGAGCCTATCATCGGGCGCGCGCTGCGCGCGGCCAGTTGGTCCGCAATGACGGATAGCGCCTACAGCTTCCCGCCCGCCGCCAGAATGCCGCCGAACACGATCGTCGCCGCGACCGCCAGGCAGACTCCCGCCGCGAGCCACGAGCCCGGCTGCGCAGTCTTCTGGTCGACGTAGGGCGCGCGCGGTTTGGAGCCCGTGACCATTGCGGCGATCAGCGGCTCGCGCCTCACGAATGTGTAGAACAGCGTGGCCACGACATGCAGCGCAACGAGAATTTGCAGCGCGTCGAACAGGCGGTGATGCCAGCGCGCCGCGAAGCTGACCGTCGAATCCGCGACGAGTCCGACCAGCGGCCCCTCGATCACGAGACGGTCCTCGTCGGCGGCGAACAGGCCCGACACGCATTGCAGGCCGACAAGGCCGATCAGCGCCACGACCATCCAGCCGCCAAGCGGATTGTGCCCGAGAAACCTCTGCGGCTCGCCCGCCGCCGCGCGCAGATAGGCGAGCGCGCGGCCGGGCAGCGCGACGAAATTGGCGAAGCGCGCGGTCGAGCCGCCGACGAAGCCCCACATCAGCCGGAACAGGATCAGCGTGAGCGCCAGATAGCCGTTCCACTTGTGCCAGGCGGGCCAGGACCCGCCGAACGCGTTGCTCAGCCAGCCGTCGACGACCAGCGCGACGAGCGACCATTTGAACAGACGCGTCGGCCCGTCCCAGGCCAGGGCTCTGGCGCCGGCCGCCATGGCGGACGGCGATGCGACGGGGGCGTTCATGGCGGGACCGTCAGCTCTTCTTCTGACGGAAGTCGTCGTGGCAGGCCTTGCAATTGCCGAGCACCTTCGGGAAGTTCGCCTTCATGCTCGCTTCGTCCTTGATGGCGGCGGCGGCGGCGGTCGAATCGGCCGCGAGCTTGTCGTAGATGCCGGTGAACTTCGCCTTGTCGGTCCAGATGCCCGGCAGGGCCGCCGTGTCGCCGCCGGACTTGGAATCGTCGGGGAAGAGCGTCACCAGTTCCTTCGAGCCGGTCGCATAGGCCGCGAGCGCCTTCTGCACCGCCGCGCCGTCATAGGCCGCTTCGCCCTTCAGCATGGCGGCGACCGGCTTGGTGGCGTCGCCCCAGCCCTTGAGAATGTTCTGGCGCTTGGCGATCGACGCGCTCTGCGCATAGGCGGCCGAAACGGCGACGGCGGCCGCAGCCGAAATAACCAGCGTCCTGACGACGAATTTCATTCTTGAGTCCTTCCCTCTCGGCGTGACTTTACTGCCCCGGTCAAGTCGCAGCAAAGTTGCAGTAAAATCCGGCAGCGACGCGCAATCAACCCCGAAGCGGCTTGCGCTCGCGCAAGTTTGCGCTGGTCACGGCGCCCGCCCGGCCGCCGCAATTTTCCCAAAGATTTTCGAAGGCGTCGCCGGCATGTCGATTGATGTCACGCCATAGACGGAGAGGGCGTCGATCACGGCATTGACCACCGCCGGCGTCGAGCCAATCGAGCCCGCCTCGCCCGCGCCTTTCAGGCCCAGCGGATTGGTGGTCGAGGGCACGTTGCGCGTCTCGAAATCGAACCTCGCCAAGTTCTCCGCACGCGGGAGCTGATAGTCCATGAGGCTCGCCGTCAGGAGCTGGCCCTCGGCGTCGAAAACCGTCTGCTCCATCAGCGCCTGCCCTACGCCCTGCGCGATGCCGCCATGCACCTGCCCCTGCAGCAGCAGCGGGTTCAGCGTCATGCCGAAATCGTCGCACACCGTGTAGCGCACGATCTGGGTTTCGCCAGTCTCGGGGTCGATCTCGAGCTCGCAGACATGCGTGCCGTTGGGATAGGTCGCGTCCGGCGGGACGAATTCGCCGCCGCCGGTCAGCAGGTCGGGCTTGGCCTGCGGCAGTTTCGCGATGTCGGCGAAACTGATCGAGCGATCCGTGCCGATGACGCGCGCCGCGCCTTCCGAAAACTCGATATCGCCGGCCGCGACCTCGAGCGCCTCGCCCGCGAGCTTGCGCAATTGCTCGGCCAGTTGCTCCGAGGCGCGCGTCACCATCACCGCGCCGACCGGGATCGAGCGCGAGCCGCCCGTGCCGGCGCCGGTCTTCACGATATCCGTGTCGCCTTGCACCATCCGCACCCGCGCGGGGTCGATGTCGAGATGCTGCGCGACGATCTGCGCATAGGCCGTCGCATGGCCCTGCCCGTTCGATTGCGTGCCGATGACGATGGTGAAGCCGCCGTCCTTGTCGAGCGTGACGCTGCCCGTCTCGCCCTCGCCCCACGCGGTGCACTCGATATAGCTCGCCATGCCGATGCCGCGGAGCCTGCCCCGCTTCTTCGCTTCCTCGCGGCGCGCGGGAAAGCGCGACCAGTCTGCGTTTTCGAGCGCCTTGCGCATCGCGCCCTCGAATTCGCCGACGTCGAACACGCGCTCCGTCGGCGTCGAATAGGGCATCTGCGTCGGCTTGATGAAATTCTTCGCGCGAATCTCTTCGCGCGGGATTCCCGTCTCGCGCGCGCAGGCGTCGACGAGGCGTTCGAGCACATAGGCCGCTTCCGGGCGTCCCGCGCCGCGATAGGCGTCGACGGGAACCGAATGCGTGTAGACCGCCGTGCAGAGCGCGTGCACCTTGGGAATATCGTAGGGACCCGTCGCCATCGTCGCGCCGAGCCAGGGAATGTAAGGCCCGTACTGCGAGAGATAGGCGCCGAGGTCCGCGAGAATGTGGACGCGCAGCGCCAGGAATTTCCCGTCCTTGTCCAGCGCCATTTCGGCTTTGGTGACATTGTCGCGGCCGTGCGCGTCGCCGAGAAAATGCTCGGTGCGATCGGCGGTCCAGCCGACCGCGCGGCCGCAGCGTTTCGCGGCTTCGAGCAGCAGCGGATATTCGCGATAGATGAAGGTCTTCGTGCCGAAGCCGCCGCCGACGTCGTGCGTCACCACGCGCAAGTCCTGCGGCTCGATGCCGAGCACGCCGGAGACGGATTCCTGCAACCCGTTCACGCCCTGGCTCGATGTCGTCAGCGTGTAGCGCTTGCTCTTGGCGTCATATTCGCCGCAGGCCGCGCGCGGCTCCATGAAATTGGCGACGAGCCGCTGGTTGACGACTTCGACCGAACAGACGCGCGCGGCGCCCGCGAAGATCGGATCGACGTCGGCGGCCTTGCCCACCGCGTTTTCGAAGGCGACATTCGTCTTGTAGTCCGGCCACACCAGCGGCGCGCCGTTCGCGAGGGCGGCCTTCGAGCCGATGACGGCGGCCTCGGGATGATAATCGACATGGATTGCTTCGGCTGCGTCGCGCGCGACGGATTCGCTGTCGGCGACGACCATCGCCACGGCGTCGCCGACGTGCCGCACGCGCCCGCGCGCGAGCAGTGGATAGTCCGGCTGTTCCATTTCATTGCCGTCGGCGTTCGGCATGGGCGCCAGACACGGCAATTGCCCGAGATGGCCGATATCGTCGGCGGTGAGAATGAGCGCAACGCCGGGCATGGCGGACGCCGCCTTCGTATCGACGCCGCCGATGCGCGCGTTGGCGTGCGGCGAGCGCAGGAAGACGGCGGTCAGCCGGTCCAGCGGCAGCGCGTCGGCGGTATAGCGCCCGGCGCCGGTGATGAACTTCTGATCCTCGACGCGCCGCACCGCCTGGCCGACGCCGAATTTCTTGGGCTTCATCACATGCTCCGAATGCAAATGTCTTCGAACAATTTATGGCGTCAATTCGTGACGTCGAGTGGCGCGAATTGTCATGCCCGCTCTCGCGGGCATGACCGCATCGCGCGAAAGATCACTTCCCCTTCATCAGGTCGCTGATGACGACGAACTTCTCGCCGTTGAACTGCATGAGGTAGCCATCGCGCAGCGGCGTGTAGTCGTCGGGCGTCGTGTTCAGCGTGATCCCGGGCAGGAGCAGCGGCGCCTTCACGCCCTTGAGGTTGCTCGCCTGCTTCAGGATGTTCTCGCGCGTGAGATTGTCGCCGCATTGCTTCAGCAGCTCGACCAGCGCGGCGGCGCTGAAATAGGCGTATTCGCCCGAGCCGTAGTTCGGATCGACGCCGGGCACGCGCGCCTTGATGAAATCGACATAGGCGTCGAGGTCCGGATCCTTGGCCGCCGTGTCGAGCGGCTTGATCGAGGCGAGCGTGATGATGTCCTTGGCGGCGTCGAGGCCGGCGGGCTTCAGGATCGTTTCGATGTTCGCGCAGCCCGAGGAGAGGAAGCGCATCGGCCGCCAGCCGATCTCGTAGGCCTTGCGGATCGCCTGCGCGCAGGCGCGCGGCGTCACGGAATAGATGAGGAAGACGTCGGCCTTGGTGGCGGCAAGAGACACGACCTGCGAGTCGACGGTCGGGTCCGTCACCTCGAACGGCGTCATCTTCAGGAGCTTGTCGGGCATTTTCGCGAAGGCTTCGTTGATGCCCTTCACGTAGTCCTTGCCGGAATCGTCGTTCTGGTAGAGCACCGCGAACGTCGCGTTCGGATTCTTCTTGAGCGCATAGGCGACGTCGAAATTCGCCTCGTTCATGTAGTTGGGCGCCCAGGGCAGCGCGATCGAATAGGGCATGCCCTTCGGGTCGTTCCACTTGGAGGCCGACGAGATCAGGAAGATTTGCGGCACCTTGTTGACGTTGAGATATTTCGCGATCGCCGACGACGGCGCCGTGCCCATCGTGCCGTAGACGAAGGACACCTGGTCGTCCTCGACGAGGCGCTTGGCGGCCTCGACGGTCTTCGGCGGCGCAAAGCCGTCGTCGAGCGAGACCATCTTCAACTTGCGGCCGTTGACGCCGCCCTTCTCGTTGATCATGTCGAAATAGGCCGCCATGATCTTGCCGACCGTGCCCAGCGACGACGCCGGCCCGCTGTAGGGCATGGTGTTGCCGAACTTGATCTCCGTATCCGTCACGCCCGGCCCGTAGGCTTTTTGCGCGAGCGCGGTCGTCGCGCCGAGGGTCAGCGCGAGGGCGAGGCCGAAGCCTGGAGCAATGGCTTTCATGGGATTTCCTCCGACGGGTCTGCCGCCCGCATGGGAGGATTGTCGGACGAAAAAGCGCGACGATCAACCGGCCGCCCCACGATTTGAAAAGCATGGCCGGCATTCCCATATCGCGTCGTCTGACCACGAAAATGCCTGCGGCGCGGGCCCCCTCCCCGCCCTCCCCCGCTCCGCGGGAGAGGGAGAAAATCCGTGGCTTCATCAAGGCGGGTCGAACACGGGCGCCTGCCGTTCCCCTCTCCCGCGGAGCGGGGGAGGGTTAGGAGGGGGCCGCGCCGCAGGCACGATGTCCCACGGAGGACGCATGTTCGACACGCACTTTATTCTCGACGAGGAGCCGCTCGAGCCCGCCGCTGCGCAGGCTGGCGCAAGCCGCAACGACGCGCCGCTGCTCGACGCCTATTCGCGCACCGTCGCCGACGTGGTGGAGCAGGTCGGCGCCAGCGTCGTGCGCATCGATCTCGCGCGCGGCGACGGCAAGAGCGCGGGCTCCGGCTCCGGCGTCATCGTCTCGCCCGACGGCCTCGTGCTGACCAACAGCCACGTCGTTTCCGCCGGCAGGCGCGCCAGCGTCACGACGCTCGACGGCCGCGTGTTCGGCGCGCGTGTGCTCGGCGACGATCCCGACACGGACCTCGCGCTGCTGCGCATCGACGCCGACGAGAAACTGCCCGCCGCCCGCCTCGGCGATTCTCGCGCGCTGCGCCCCGGCCAGATCGCCATCGCCATCGGCAATCCGCTCGGCTTCGACGCCACCGTGACGGCGGGCGTCGTCTCGGCGCTCGGGCGCTCGTTGCGCGCGAAGAACGGGCGGCTGATCGACGACGTCATCCAGACCGACGCCGCGCTCAATCCCGGCAATTCCGGCGGCCCCCTGGTGTCGAGCGCCGGCGAGGTGATCGGGATCAACACCGCCGTCATCATGGGCGCGCAGGGCATCTGTTTTGCGGTCGCCGCCAACACCGCGCAATTCGTGCTCGGCGAGATCGTGCGCCACGGCCGCGTGCGCCGCGCATATCTCGGCATCGGCGCGGGCACCGTGCCTCTGCCCCGTCGCGTGGCGTTGCGCCTCGGCCTCGAACAGGCGACCGGCGCAGTCGTCACCGCCATCGCGCAGGGCGGACCCGCGAGTGAAACGGGCATACTCACCGGAGACATCATCCTGTCGATCGACGGAACGAACGTCGCAGGCGCGGACGACATCGTGCGCCTTCTCGGCGCCGACAAGATCGGCCGCACGATTCCGATCGACGTGCTGCGGCGTTCGGATCGAAGGCGCTTCTGGGTGGGCCTGACGGAGCGCAAGGCCGACTGACGCGGGCGCGCGGGCGAGCGTTGACACGACGCCGGCCGCACTCCCACATGGCGGCGTCTTGGATCGCCGCATGAAATCGACAGGGCTCAATGAAGATCGTGGCCACGGCGTCTCCATGCGCGAGGCTTTCCGCGTCTGGCTGCGCGTCGCCGCGCTGAGTTTCGGCGGCCCTGCGGGCCAGATCGCCGTCATGCATCGTATCGTCGTCGAAGAGAAGCGATGGATCTCCGACACGCGATTCCTGCATGCGCTCAACTATTGCATGTTGCTGCCCGG